>Ga0306924_10006006_pt1 | contig 12059 bp, 10 predicted proteins | sample sta12Can44000111_FD_203756 | JGI IMG/M metagenome (GOLD analysis project Ga0306924, IMG submission 203756) | Lab enrichment of tropical soil microbial communities from Luquillo Experimental Forest, Puerto Rico - statanox.12C.anox.44.000.111 (v2)... | ecosystem: Environmental > Terrestrial >... | reverse complement strand
CCCGTTGCCAACGTGTCGGCACGGCGTCATGCCGCGCCTTGATAGGCGTCGATGATCTCGCCGCCAGTGGCAAACCAGACGCCCTGATGCTCCTTCATGTGGGCGATGGCGCGCTGGAAATATTTGATCCGCAGTGGCTGGCCAGAGATCATTGGATGCAAGGGCACCCCCATGACCCGCGGCTGCTTGCCGCTGTCGGCATAGAGCGCATCGAACTGGTCGATCACCGAGCGCAGATACTGCTCGCCGGTATAGCCCTTTCGGAGATAGAGCGGGATGTCGTTGATCTCGTTGCAGTAGGGAATGGAGAACATCTTTCCCGACTTCACCTTCATTGGATAGGGCTGATCGTCGTTGTTCCAGTCACCGCAGTAGATCACGCCTTCCTCGGCAAGAATGTCGAGCGTGTTGTAGGTCTCGACCAGGCCGGGACCGAGCCAGCCGCGCGGGCGCTTGCCGGTCGCCTGCTCGATGGTCTTGAGAATGCCGCGGATGGTGTCGCGCTCCTGCTCGGGATTGATGCCGGCCAGCGTGATCGAGTTGGTGGCGCCGTGCCCCATGAACTCCCAGCCCCGCTTTTTCATCTCCTCCATGGCTTTGGGATAGACGTCGCAGACCTGCGAGTTCAACGCGACAGTAGCCTTGAGGCCCGCCGCGTCGAGCACATCCGCCAGACGCCACAAGCCGACGCGCATCCCGTATTCACGCCAGGCGTAATTGAAGACGTCGGGGACGTGGTTGCTAGGATTGGGAGAGATGCCGACGCCGAAGGCGGAGTCGTAGTGCCACACTTCCACATTGGGTGCGAACCAGACCGCCAGCGTGTTGTTGCCCGGCCACTTGAAGGCCTTGCGCTCGGTGATGAACGAGTCGTCGTAGCGCTCCGACCGGCGGATCGGTCCCGGCGGCGTCTGCGCGGACGCTCGGTGCGCAGGCAAGCCAAAGGATGCGATGCCCGCAGCTGCGGCGAGGCGCAGGCCGTTTGCGATCAGTGCCCTGCGGTCGTGATACACCTGCATGATAATTGCCTCCCTTGCGCGCTGCTCCACGCGGCTCGCGCCGATGTTCTCTCAGCAAGAGTGCGCCGCGAGAAAACGATCAGTGAATGGCGCCAGACTACCCGAGAACCGGCAGCTTCATCAATGCGAGCGTGGCGCGGCCGCTCGGACCATAGGGATTGCCGAAGGACTCGCCCATTTCGAAATGATTGAAATGGGGTGCCTCGATCAACTCGGCTGTCTGGCCTGCCGCCTTCACTGCCGCAGCGAAGTCCCGCGCCTGGCGCTGGAATTCCGGTGTCTCGTTGGTGCCGTAGGTCACCATAACGGGCGCGCGCAGCAGGGCGAGATGCCGTTGCGGGCTCATCGCATCCTCCATCTCGTCCGTGAATTTTACGAAGGAGCTGCGCTTGGAGATGCGCACCGGCTTGAGGTCATACATACCGCTCGAGCAAACGCCGCCCTTGACCATATCGGCGGGTAATCCGTAGTCCTTCGCCCAGTCGGTGACGAGCGCCACCGCCGCAAGATGGGCGCCGGACGAGCGTCCGCCGATGTAGAGCCGACTCGCATCGGCCCCGAACGCGGCGGCATTCCTGTAGGTCCAGGCGATGGCGCTTCGGACCTGGGCGGCCATGACGCGCAGGTCGCCGCCTGCCCCATTGATCGCAATGAAGTCCGGGACAACCAAACTTGCGCCGGCATTGATGAGCATCTCGGCCGGATAGGCATTGTCCCTCGCCGAGCCGCCCAGCCACGAGCCGCCGTGAATGAACACGAAGATCGGCGCTTTCACCTTGCGGGCGGGGTAGACGTCAAGCTTCTCGATTTCGCTCGGCCCATAGGAAAGGCGCAACGGCTCGCCGAGCCGTGCGCGCACGGCCTCGCTCGCTGCTGCCACGCGCTTCTGAATTTGATCGCCGAGCGGCGCGTAGAAGCGTTGGTCGTATGCGGCATCGATCTCGACCTGGTCCATGTCCATCCACACCCGCGGCCCTTTGTCATGCATCGGCGGGCCGAGATGGCAGGGGAGGGCGTCGGGCGTTTGCGCGCGGCCGGCGTGCACGACGCCCGCAGCCGCGGCGCTGCCGACCAGGGTCGATAGAACGGCTCGACGGGGAACGTTGGTCGATTTGCCCATGGTTCAATTCTCCGCCAGCGCACGTGTCACGATATCACTCACGTCAGGAGAAAGGGCAGGCGCGACGGATACGCGCCGCAGCGCCTCTTGTGCACGACCACGCCGCCGTTCCTCGAGCACGCGCCAGCTCTTGAATGCCGAGAGCAGGCGCGCGGCGAGCTGCGGATTCTTCGGGTCGAGCGAGAGCACGACATCGGCAACGAACTCGTAGCCGGCGCCGTCGGCACGATTGAACTCCCTCTGGTTGCCCAGCGCAAACGCATGAATCAGCGCGCGCACGCGATTCGGGTTCGCGAATGAGAACGCCGGATGCGCGGTCAGCGCCTTGACCCGATCAAGCGTTGCCGGCTCCGGCACGGTTGCCTGCAGAGTGAACCACTTGTCAACGATCAGCGGATCGTGCCGGTATCGGTCGTAGAAGTCCGCGAGCGCTGCCGGGCGCTCCGGCGCATCGACGAGCGACAGCGCCGAGAGCGCGGCCATGCGGTCGGTCATGTTGTCAGCCGCCCGGTATTGGCGCTCGGCGAGCAGGATCGCATCGCGGTCGCAAGTCGCGGCAAGCAGGTCGAGACAGGTGTTGCGCAGCGCGCGACGGCCGACGCTTTGCGCATCCACCCGGTAGGGGCCGCTTGTGTGAAGCGAGTTATGACGATCGAGCAGCGAAACTCCAAGCTTTCGCCCGATGAAGGTGCGCAATGACGAGCGCGCCCGGAAGATGGCGTCGGGATCGATGTCACGTCCGATCTCGCGCGCGATATCGGATTCGCCGGGAAGAGCCAGCATGAGGGCGACGAAGGCAGGCTCAGGCCCGCCATCGCCGAGAAGGATCTGGAGCGCATCCGCGAGCTCAGTGGCCCCGCGCCGAGCCGAGGCAGCCGAAGCGGCGCCGCGGCGCAACGCCGAGACATCCTCGACCAGCACCCTGGTGGCCAGCGTCTGGAACGCCTGCCAACGGTTGAAGGCATCCCCGTCATGACTCGCCAGAAACTTCAGCTCATCTGCGGAGACATTGGTCACAAGCTTGATCGGCGCTGAGAAGCCGCGGTTGAGCGACAGTACGGGTGGCTCATCGATGCCAGCGAAGACGAATGTCTGGGCGGCGTTGCGCAAGGTGAGCACTCCCCGATCGGGCACGCTGCCATCGTCTGATCGCAGCGGGAGGTCGCGGCCATCACGTCCGACGAGCCCAGCAGCAAGTGGAATGAGCATGGGCTCCTTGCTCGGCTGTCCCGGCGTGGGCGGCACGGCCTGGGCGAGGTCAAGCCGATAGCTGCGGGTGCCCGCATCGTAGCTGCCCGTCGCGACCACCTCCGGCGTGCCGGCCTGGGAGTACCAGAGCATGAATTGGGTGAGATCGGTGCCCGAGACGTCCGCGAAACACTGCACGAACTGCTCCACCGTTGCCGCGTGCCCGTCATGACGGGCGAAATAGAGGTCCATGCCGGCACGGAACTTCTCCGGCCCGAGCAGGGTGCGCAGCATGCGCACGAGCTCGGCGCCTTTCTCGTAGACGGTCGTGGTGTAGAAGTTGTTGATCTCACGGTATTGCGAAGGCCGCACCGGGTGCGCGAGTGGCCCTGCGTCCTCGTCGAACTGATAGGCACGCAGCGCCCGCACATCGCCGATGCGCTCGACCGCGCGCGAGCGCGTATCGGCAGTAAACTCCTGGTCGCGAAAGACGGTCAGGCCCTCCTTGAGGCAGAGCTGGAACCAGTCGCGACAGGTAATGCGGTTGCCGGTCCAGTTGTGAAAATACTCGTGTGCGACCACCGCCTCGATGCGGTCGAAATCCCCATCGGTCGCCGTCTCCGGAGACGCCAGGATATATTTGTCATTGAAAATATTGAGACCCTTGTTCTCCATCGCCCCCATGTTGAAGTCGGAGACTGCGACAATCATAAAGACGTCAAGGTCGTATTCGCGGCCGAAGGCGGTCTCGTCCCAGCGCATGGCGCCCTTGAGCGATTGCATGGCATGCCCGCAGAGCGCTTCTCTTCCGGGCTCGACGTAAATGCGGAGCGCGACGTCCCGGCCGGACATGGTGCGGAAGCATTCCTCGACACAGGCAAGTTTGCCGCCGACCATGGCAAACAGGTACGAGGGCTTCGGGAACGGATCGTGCCAGACGGTGAAATGGCGCCTTCCGCCCTCGATATCGCCGGATGCAATCAGGTTGCCGTTGGCGAGCAGCACCGGGGCTTCCGCTTTCTCCGCCTCGATGCGTGTGGTGTAGACCGCCATTACATCGGGCCGGTCGGGAAAATAGGTAATGCGGCGAAACCCTTCCGCCTCGCATTGGGTGCAGTAGGTTGCCCCGGAGCGATAGAGGCCCAGCAGCTGGGTATTGGCGGAAGGGTTGACGACGGTCTCGATCTCGAGCCGGAACGACTGCTGTGGCGGCTGCGCGATAGTCAGACGATCGGGGGCGGCCACATATTGCTCGGGCGGCAGGGCCACACCGTCGAGCCGCAGGGAGCGCAGCACCAGCCCCTCGCCGTCGAGCACCAGTGGCGCAGGTGTCGTGCCCTTGCCGTTTGGCCGCAGCTTCAGCATTGCGCGCACCCGCGTCGCCGTCGCGTGGAGAGCAATGTCGAGCTCCACGGTCTCGACCAGCCAGTCGGGCGGGCGGTAATCGACCAGCCGCACGGGCCGGGACTCTTCAGTGCGCATGCGATGGTTCCGGAATTGATCTATGCCTTGCGGCAACCCCGCCTATTCCACGGCGTTGCCCCTTGATGAGACGCAGGGGCGGGTCTTAAACCCGCCCCTGGAAGGGGCCAAATAAGGCGACAGGAGGCCGCCATGTCAATTCTTCGCCTGCTTGCACTTGCGCTGGTCGCGGCCGTGCTCCTCGCCTTGCCCCGCTCGGCTCGCACACAAGGCTTCCCCGCCCAGCGCGTGACTATTGTCGTGCCGTTTGCGGCCGGAAGCGTAACCGACATCATGGCGCGCATTCTCTCTGACGAGTTGACGAGGCGCTGGAACCAGCAGGTCATTGTGGAGAACCGGCCGGGCATAGCGGGCACGCTGGCCGTGGCGAAGACCACTCCCGATGGATATACGCTGATGCTCACCTCCAACGGCCACACCGTCGCAAAGCTGGTGAATGCGAATCTTGCATTCGACCCGGTCACGGACTTTGCCGGCATCACGCGCGTGAGCTCGGCGCCGCTCTACCTGATCGTCAATCCGCAGGTCCCGGCGAAAAACCTCAAAGAGCTGATCGCGCTCGCCAAGGCGAAGCCGGGCACGCTCAATTTCGCCTCGGCGGGACGCGCGAGCACCACGTTCCTTGCCGGCGCGCTGTTCCGCAAGGCTGCGGGGATCAACATCGTGCATGTGCCCTTCAAGGCCAACGAGACCGTGACCGCCGTGATGCGCGGGGACGCCCAGCTCTATCTTGCGCCGCTGGGCACGGCCAAGGAGATGACGGAAGCGGGCAAGGTGCGCGCGATCGCGGCTGCCATTCCACAGCGGTTGCCGCAGATGCCCGACGTGCCGACCTTTCGGGAAGCCGGGCTCGACTTCGTCTACGATTCCTGGTTCGGCCTGATGACACAGGCCGGCGTGCCGCGCGATGTTGTCAACAAGATCAACCATGACGTGGTGGAGATCCTTGAGCTTCCCGAGGTGAAGGCGAAGCTCGCCGCGCAGTACCTCGTCGGCGCCGCCGATACGCCCGAGCAGTTCGACCGCATCATCCGCGACGAGACCGCGCATCTGACCAAGCTGTTCGAGGAAATCACGGACTGATTGGGCGCGCCATGCGCGCCATGGTGCTGGACGCGCCGCGCACGCCGCTCATCATGCGCGAGCGTGGCAATCCCGCCCCTGCACCGGACGAGATCCTGGTCGAGATAGCGGCGTGCGGCGTCTGCCGCACCGACCTTCACGTCGTCGATGGCGAGTTGCCTGAGCCAAAGCTTCCGCTCGTGCCGGGCCATGAGATCGTCGGCCGCGTGGCGGCGGTTGGTAGCGCCGCTGTGGGACTTGCCGTCGGAGAGCGCATCGGTGTGCCATGGTTGGGCTTCACCTGTGGCGTATGTGCTTATTGCCGCACCGGGCAGGAGAACCTGTGCGACCGCCCACTATTCACCGGCTACACGCGCGATGGCGGCTATGCCACCCACGCGCTTGCCGATGCGCGCTACTGCTTTCCGCTGCCGGAACGCATGGACGATGCGGAGGCGGCGCCGCTCCTGTGCGCCGGTCTCATCGGCTGGCGCAGCTACCGGATCGCGGGGGAGGGGCTCACGCTAAAAACGCTCGGCCTCTATGGTTTCGGCGCCGCCGCGCACATTCTCTGTCAAGTCGCAGCATGGCAGGGGCTGCGCGTCCATGCCTTCACGCGCATCGGCGATGGCGCGGCGCAGACATTTGCTCTGTCCTTAGGCGCGGTATGGGCCGGCGGCTCCGACGATATGCCGCCTGAGCCGCTTGATGCCGCGATCATTTTTGCTCCGGTGGGCGCGCTGGTGCCGGCTGCGCTGGCGGCGGTGCGCAAGGGCGGCCGCGTGGTTTGCGGCGGCATCCATATGTCCGACATTCCGAGCTTTCCCTATTCTCTGCTGTGGCAAGAGCGTCAGCTGGTCTCGGTTGCCAATCTCACCCGCGCCGATGCCGCCGAGTTTCTTTCGATCGCCCCGCGTGCCGGGCTGAGAACGCAGATCGTGCGCTATCCGCTTGCGAGCGCGAATGCCGCGCTCGCTGATTTGCGCGACGGGCGCTTGCAGGGCGCCGCCGTGCTGCTGCCGGAAGGCGGGTAGGTTGTTAGATGACTGGGGAGAGAGCCTCGGTTAGGGTTGCGCGGAAACCTGGGCAGGCAACTTTCCGCTCAGGCCTCGCCGGTTCAAAGCTGGAGGATGCCTTGATCCAAATTCGACGCTGGTCGCTTGCGGGGGCGCTTGCCGCAGGCGTACTGCTGATGCCATTCACCGCGGTGGCCCAACAGACGATCAAGCTCGGCCTGCTGCCATTCTCTGAATCGCTTGCCGCAGTCATTGCGGACCGGCAGGGCTACTTCAAGGAAGCAGGCATCGAGGTCGAGATTGCCAAGTTCGACAGTGGCGCGATTGCGGTGCCGGTGCTCCAATCGGGCCGCATGGATATCGTGCTAAGCAGCACGGTCTCGACATTTCAGGCGATCGAGCAGGGACTGGATGCCGTCGTGCTGGCTCCGGGCGCGGTGGTGCGTACCACGCCGCCGGACACCACCACGGCGGTGTTGGTACGCAAGGGTTCGCTGCGGTCGCCGAAGGAGCTGGAGGGCAAGCGGGTGGCCGTCAACGTCATCAACAGCACCGCCTGGCTGCATGCGGTGGCCTGGCTCGACAAGCATGGGGTCGACCGCAGCAAGGTCCGCTTCTCCGAGGTGCCATTCCCGCAAATGAACGATCCGCTGCTGAACGGGCAGCTTGATGCAATCGTGCAGGTGGAGCCGTTCCGCTCGGCGCTGATGGCGACCGGCAATGCCGAGATTGTCGGCTGGCCCTATGTGGAGACCGCGCCCGACACCGACATCACCCAATACATTGCCTTGACCTCCTGGGTGCAGAAGAATCACGCCACGGCCGCGAAGTTCGTGAGCGCGGTGGCCAAGGGTGCGCAGTTCGCTGCCTCGAACGAGGCGGCGACGCGCGATATCAACCAACAGTTCACTAATCTCAATCCGGTGCTGAAGGACAAGGTGCTGCTGCCGCGCCTCGGCGCCACCATCAATCTGAAGGAAATGAATCACACCATGCAGATGATGGAGAAATATGGGCTGCTGAAGACGCCCGTCGATTTGTCCAAGCGCGTCTTCATGCCTTGATCGCGGTCCATGGGTCGACCCGGCAGGGCTATTCTGCGCGTCTGCAACCTGCATAAGGTTTATACGGCTGCAGGCACAGCCACCATCGCGCTCAATGGCATCGATCTCGACGTCGAGACCGGCAGCTTCATCTCCATCATCGGCCCGTCCGGCTGCGGAAAATCAACGTTGCTGCAGATCATGGCCGGACTGGCTACGCCAAGCTCGGGCGACGTATTCTTCGGGACGACACGCGTCCAGGAGCCGCCACGCGACGTGGTCTACGTATTTCAGCAGTACACGCGATCCCTGTTTCCCTGGAAGACGGTCGAACGCAACGTCGCGTTCGGCCTGGAGAACAAAGGGACCATGTCGCGAGCAGAGATTGCCGCGCGCACGCGCGAGATGATCGGCCTGGTCAGGCTGAGCGGCTTCGAGCGTCATTATCCATGGCAATTGTCCGGCGGCATGCAGCAACGGGTCGCCATTGCGCGGGCGCTTGCCTGCCGCCCGGCCGTTCTGCTTATGGACGAGCCGTTCAGTGCGGTCGACGCGCTGACGCGTGTCGGCCTGCAGGAGCTGCTTCGATCGCTTTGCCGTGAGCTCGCGGTGACGGTTGTGTTTGTAACCCACGACGTGGACGAGGGTGTCTACCTGTCCAGCCGGATCATAGCGCTGACGCGGGCACCGGGCACCATCGCCATCGATATGCCGATCGAGCTGCCGGCTCCGCGCGACCAGATCACAACCCGTGCGCTCCCTGCGTACCTCGACTACCGGGCGCGGCTTCTCGCCCAGCTGTTCGCCGACGAAGCGCTCAACAACGTGGAGGCCGCGTGACCGACATCGTGCATATCCAGCGACCAGCAGGTGCGGTTTCGCGTGCGAGGCCGCCTGCGAGCCCCCGCTGGAGCTGGAACACCCGGCTCCTCGGCGTCGTTTTCATTGGCTTGCTGCTCGTCCTGTGGGAGATCGCCGCAGCGAAGGCGATCTTTCCGCCGATGAGCTTTCCGCGCATCAGCTCGATCCTCGCGACGTGGTGGCAGCTTGTCACGTCAGGAGAGCTGCCGGCCGAGGTGCTGCCCAGCCTGTGGCGGATGTTTGCCGGATATTTCATCGGGGTTGCGCTGGGCGTGGCTATGGGCCTGCTGATGGGCTACGTGCGCTTCTTCTACAACCTGCTGGAGCCGATCACCGAGGTGCTGCGGCCGATTCCGAGCCCGGCCTATCTGCCGATCATGATCCTGTTTCTCGGCATCGACGACGAGATGAAGATTTTCATGATCGCCTTTGCCACGCTGTTCCCGGTCCTGCTCAATACCTACAGCGGGGTGCGCAGCGTCGACCCGATCCAGTTGCAGACGGCACGCACATTTGGCGTTTCCGGCCGCAGGCTGCTGACCCAGGTCGTGCTGCCGGCGTCCTCGCCCTTCATTTTCACCGGCATGCGTATCAGCCTCGCGGTCGCGCTGATCGTCATGGTGATCAGCGAAATGGTCGCAGCATCGAGCGGAGTGGGCTATTTCATCCTGAGCGCCCAGCGTGGGTTCAAGATCCGCGACATGTTCGCGGGCGTGCTCACCCTTGCGATGCTCGGCTATGTGCTCAACAGGCTGTTCCTTCTGATCGAGAGCCGGGTGCTGGCCTGGCACTATGGCTATACCCAGCAGCGGAGCTGAGCTCATGCGTCGCATCGTCGATCTGACGCTTCCTGTCACCTCCAACATGGCCGGCATCCCGAAGATCGCGTTCTACGAGCAGTATCCGACGTGCATCCAGGCGGTCACCGTCGTCGACGAGGAGCAGCGCGCGAGGCTTGCCAGCGAGGGCGTCGATTGCCTGCCCGACGCACCCGCGATCAACAGCATGAACACGGTGATGACGCTCAACACGCATATCGGCACCCACATCGACGCGCCGCGGCATTTCTATGCCGATGGTATTGCGATCGACGCCATTGAGCTTGACCGCATTGTGATGCGCGAGGCGGTGGTTCTCGATGTCAGCCACAAGGTCGCAGGCGAAGGGGTCAGCGCCGATGATCTCGAACGGACCGGGGTGCGCCCGGCGCCTGGCCAGATCGCCGTCATCAAGACGCTGTGGACCGACCGCGCCTTCGGCAAGCCGGAATTCTGGGCAAATACCATTCATCTCGAGCCGAGCGTCGGCGAATGGGTCGAGCAATGCGGCGTGTCCGCCGTCGCCATGGATTGCTTCCCGGAGAAGCCGTTTTGGCTCATGCAGCTGACACCGGCAGAACGCGGTGCGAATCACAAGCGCTGGCTGAAGGCGAAGATTCCAATGATCCAGATGCTGACCGCGCTCGGCCGCATCGGTGGGCGCTTCACGCTCGTCGCGCTGCCGCTCAAGCTCAAGGGCATGGACGGCGCGCCGGCGCGAGTGATCGGTGTCGAGAATTGAGCAGATGCCCTCAACGCGTATTGGGCTCGACGAGCTGCAAAGAGAAACCTGCAGCGGCCGCGCCAATGCCCGCGACATGCGGTGCGCCGAAATGTCCGGGAAACAGCAGCGCGCGATATTCGGCGCATTGCTCCAGCAGAGTGCGCCGGGTTGCGCGTGCGAGCGCCGGCAATTCGCAAAACTTCGAATTCCAGTGCGGCGCATGGACCTGCAGTGCATGATGCAGCACGTCGCCGCAGAACAGCGCCCGTCCGGCCGCATTGGCAAGCCACATCGCTATGTGACCACGGCTGTGGCCGGGTGCCGCAACGATGGTCATAGTGTCGTCGATTGCGTGATCGGCATCGATCAGCAGCGCCTGCCGCGCCTCGATCACCGGCAGCACGCTGTCGCGATATGCGCCCCCGCGCAGAAGATCGGCGTCCGCCGCGGGATGGCGGCGCGGGTCGCCCGTCTCGTTTTCGGTGCGCGAGAACAGATAGGTTGCGTTCGGGAACGTGGGCACCCACCGCCCATCTTTGAGCACTGTGTTCCAGCCCACGTGATCGGCATGCAGATGCGTGCACAGGACGATGTCAATCTGCTCTGGCTCGGCCCCCGCACGGCGCAGCTGGTCGAGGAATGGCGTCTCCAGCTGATGCATCCTTGGAAATCCCGGTCGATTCTTGTGATTGCCCGCGCAGCTGTCCAGAAGAATGGTGTGGCGGCTGGTCCGGATCAGCCAGGAATGGATGCTGGTGATCAGCCGGTCATGCTCGGTCGAATAGTGATGTGGCACCAGCCAATCGAGATGCCGAGCCAGCGTCTCGCGCTCGAATCCGTCGAGGTACTGCTCCGGCGGCCGGCTCGCGAAACCGAGCTGCTCCTCGATCCGGGTAACCGTCGCCTCGCCGATCGTCCACGTCGCCACGACCGCCTCGCACGTATCGCCGCGGCTTCACCATAGGAGCTGCGCCGACTGATGCAACACGGCTGCCGGGAATGAAACATGCCGATGGTCAATGCCAACGGTTGTGACTTTTACTGCGAGCAGCACGGCCAGGGCCCGGATCTCGTTTTCATCCACGGCGAGATCCACGGGATCGAATATTGGGACCAGCAGATCGCGGATTTTTCGCGCGATCATCGCTGCTTTGCCTACAACCGCCGTGGTCACGCCAGGACCGGTTGGACCGATTATGGCTTCTCGCTCCACAATCAGACCCGCGATCTGGAACAGTTGATCGGCCGACTGGGCATCGAGCGGCCAGTGCTCATCGCGCTCGCTTTCGGCACCACGATTGCGGCAAACTACGCCATCCGCAATCCAGGCAGCGTACGCGGGATCGTGCTTGGCGCCTGGAGTGAATTGCACGATGCGTTTCAGTATTTCGAGCGCTGGGCGCAGTATTCATTGCGTGCCGCAGGCGTGCTTGAGCGCGACGGGCGCGAGGCGTTCATTAATTTTCTGCGCGAGGAGGGCGGCAAAACGATCTACAAGGTCATTCCGATCGATTCACTGGTGCGCGAGAAGGTAATCCGGATGTTCGGCAGCCACCCGCTTGGCGAGTATCAGCGCGGCATGCTGGAATTCGGCCTCTCGGTGCCCAACCTCGTCCCGGGATTGAGCAAGCTCGATATTCCCGTGCTCGGCGTGTGCGGTGCGAACGATCCCTATCCGGATCAGCCGGAGGTGTTGCGCGGCATGGCCAATTTCCGGGAGGCGCCG
>Ga0306924_10006001_pt1 | contig 12065 bp, 15 predicted proteins | sample sta12Can44000111_FD_203756 | JGI IMG/M metagenome (GOLD analysis project Ga0306924, IMG submission 203756) | Lab enrichment of tropical soil microbial communities from Luquillo Experimental Forest, Puerto Rico - statanox.12C.anox.44.000.111 (v2)... | ecosystem: Environmental > Terrestrial >... | reverse complement strand
AGCGCCTGAAGGATGTCGCGTTTTCGTTTCGTGTCACGCATGCGTCTCTCACTAATGTATCGTGCCGGGAGGATACATTAGCGGCGCGCAGGGACGCAATGCAACGCAGGGCTATCGAAGAAGCGGTAAGGCGCGCAGCGGGCCGGACCGTCAACATGGCGGCGCGGGGTGGCGGGCTGCGCACGGTCAAAATCACCGGAATTCCGGGTATTTAGTGCCTTGGCTAAGGGTGCAGCGCTTGCACCGTTTCGCGGTCGCGCTGGATTGCACCCTTTCCCTCAATCTGAGGAAAAGGCCCGCGCATGAAAAAGGCCCGCCGAAGCGAGCCTGAGGGGTCGGCGGTGAATCTCCGACTTTGCTTGGGGCATACATGGCGGCCGTCCGGATTCTTCCAAGCATCCTCACGCCTATAGTGCGCATCACCACTGCGCGACCCTCAATGCGGAGCATACAGCAGGTTTCCATAGCTCGCCATCTGCGCATTTTCAGCTCATAGGGATGGTATATATAAAGGGAGTTCAGTTTTTGAACAGGGGAAAAATCCCGAAAAAAATGACAAAAAAAGCCCGGAACGCCTTGTTTGGTGGGCTTTCCGGGCTTTTGTGTCCCCTGTTCAATTTCTGAATCGGAAGCCGGGTGCTGAGTTCAATTTATGAACTGGAAAAAATTCGTTCGGGTTCAGTTTCTGAACTGGACGGGTTCAGTTTTTGAACAGGGAGTTTTTTCTTGGTTTGCTGCTTCTTCCTTCCCTCGGCCTGAAGTTTTTTCAGCCCTTCCGTTATGGCGCGCTCGGCCTCGCGCACCGTCTCGAAGCGTCGATAGTCGTGCGTTGCCTGAATCGCCTGCACGCCGGTTTTCGGATGCTCGTACACGTCCAGGTCGGTGAAGCGATACAAGCTCGGCACGCGACTACCTTGGCGCAATCCGCCTTCAACCGTCACGGCGAGAAAGCCAAGCGCGCGCAGCTCGTATAGCGCTTTGGCGAGCGTCGCGCTGGAAGTCCATCCCCGGTGCTTCATCTCCGCCAGCGTGGCGCTGATAGCTCCGTTGGTCGTCGCCGTGACGGCGGCGCGCAGGTCGAGAAACAGTGCCTTCGCACTGAAACCAAGCACGCGCCATGCGGGCGTGTTCAGGAGCGACACATACACGCGGACGTGCCGCCCGTTCGGGTCTGACCACTTGGCCCCGCTACCCTTGGCCATCGTCAACCATCGAGACAAGGGATTGAACCTCGCACGCGAGGTCGGCGGCGAGCCACAACAGATTTTCCTTGTAGCGCGGGGCCAGGGCGTTGAATGGCCCAAACCCTTCACCGTGGATGGAGCGGAGCAGCGCGGCGAGCTGCGCGCTTTTTGCGGACAGTTGGTCCCGAGCATCCAGTTCGGTCGAGCCGACTACAGCGAGGCGAGCCGTGTTAGCCATGCGTCACCCCCGCGCCGTTGCCCGCCGTGCCGCACTTGCTCGCTGCGTTTTCGCTCATTGATTCGGCTATCGCCTGCCAATCGCTCGAGAGATAGCGGACCATCGCCGCCATTCTCGCAATCTCGCTCCGAAGCACGCCGGGGTGTGGGCCGTCCTCCTTAGCGCATCGCTCAATCGAGGAAAACAGTGCATTCATCCAGCCAAAGGTATCGGCCAGGGTGTTGAGCTCGTCGGCAGCATCGCGTAGGGCCGCGGCGGCTCGTTGAATGGTCGTTACGTCACGCATGGCGCACCTCCATTTCCTCGCTGGATTCGGTTTCGGCGTCGCTCCGAATTGGTGTCAAGTTCCAGTCGTACGCAACCACTTTGCGGCAAAGGCGCATTGCTCCACTTCGAGCCGTGCGGGTCATGATGGGCCGCCCTTGAACTTCAACGACCCAATCGCAGCCGTCATTCGCATCGCGCTCGATAACGCGCACCAACAAGCCAATGAACGTGGTTTCAGTGCATTTCGTGACAATCGCCAAATCGCCGGCCTTGCAGCGCAGGTTAGGCATGGCTCACCTCGCCGCGGGAAAGCTCGGCAAGCGTCAGCAGGGCGTCGGCGCAGGTATCGAGCGCGGCGAACACGTCGGGCGCGTTCACGGCGGCGCGCAGGGCGTCGTTGATGAACTGTTGGAGATGGGATTGCGTTTGCTCGGGGCGAGCGGGGGCTTGGCGCATGATGCGGCCTCCAGTACGGGTTTCGAAACCCGGCCCCTCACGCCAATGAGGGTGGCCGGGCGCATGGCAGGGTTGGCGTACCGGCGTACTGGAAACCGGCGTGCGCGAGCGCACCCCCACCAAGGCCCGACCATAGAAGGCGCTTGATGTGCGGACGAAAAAATACCGCCAATCGGCGGTTGTCCGCCAGTACAGTTCCGGACGCCAATCCGGTTGCCTGTTGTCTCAGGCACGATGAGAGTATACGCCCGCCAATCGAAGCAGCGCAACACGAATCAATGCCGAACAGGCAACAAAAAGCCCGCAGACGGCGGGCCAAAATACTAAGGACGTGTTCAGCACTACACATATCAGCGTATGCCATTGGTGGCGCTTCGTCAGGAGGGCAAACCCGGCATTGGCGCGGGGCGTGCCGATGGGGCCAAAGTACCGGATTTCCGGGTATTTAGCGTTCGGTCAGCATCGGCACGGGGCGCATTGGCGGCGTCAACCGCTGGATTACGGTGAGTTCATACAGGCGGCGCGCGTCGGTCACGGTCGGCAAGGGGGCGGCGTTTTACACGCCCTTTGCGCGGTGGGCGGCGCGCTGTCAACAGGCCCGAAAACGGCACGGTTCCCGATGGGGGAACAGTCCCAAATTCACCCCCTCGAAAACTCATCCCCCTCCAGATTTCGAGCGGCTCCAGATTTCAACGGGCTTGGGGCGGGTCGCGCCATCGCGGCCCGGTCACGCGTTACGGTAACGGCCTTGTAACGGTCGGGTAACGTTTCATGGGCGCGGGAGGGAGCGTTTCGCCCATCCCTTGCGGGGCGAGCAGCGGCGAGGCAAGGAGAGGAAACGTTCCGGCATCACGCGTCCCAGCGCTCAAGCCGAATATCGCACTCCCTTTCGGGAAGGCGCGCATTGTTTCGGAGCATGGCGCGCAATGCTTCGGCGGCGCGGCGTGCCTCTATCACGGCGTGTTCAACCATCTGGTCAAGCAACCAGAGTGCGCCGCGAACCTCGACGCGCTCATCTTTGGCCAGCTTGCGCAATTGCCCGTCTCCAGTGAGCAGAGGGAGGCCGCGCTTCTTCGCGAGGAAGTAACACGACATATCGGCCAGAGACGGGTTGTTGTGCTGTCGTGTCAGGTCGAACAACTGCTGAACGTCGTCTCCGTCTATCGACTCGACAATGAGCCCCAGGTCGACCAGCGGAGTCAGTTTGGGCATGTCCAGTTCTGACGCCACGAAATCCGTACAGCACAAGGAAAACGGGAGCTGGAATAGTTCGTTGAGTAGCGCGGCATGGTGAAAATCAATCCAGATATTCGTATCAGAAACGTATACCTTGGCCATCAAGCCTCCAGCGTTACGGGGGCCTCGGTCTCCAAAGCCGATATCGGCTGCTGCAAGAATTCTGCCGCGCGGGATGGGATGAACAAGCCCTCGGCCAATCCCCAATAAACCAGCGACGTGAATCGCAGGGGCTTTTCGGGGGTCATGGCCTCTGGCTCCGCGCTTTTCCAGCCCATTGACGCCATTTGAATGTTCATCGACCGATACAGATTGTCGGCAATCAAACCCAAATCCTTCAGGCGGCGCAGCGCCACGCCCGCGGAGACGCCGTATCCGCGCTTGGCCAGCATCAACTCCTGAGGCAGCACACGATGACGTGGCATGCCGCCGAAGTCTGCCTTTACACGTTCCCGCGGATACAGCAATGCCCCCGCGAAGCGGTGGCAGCACGCCTCCTTGTCCTTCTCGGGCATATCCACGGGAAGCGCCATTACCCAATGGCCCAACTCGTGCGCCGCGGTAAAGCGCTGGCGCTCGCCAGGGCGCTGTCGGTTCAGAGCCACTAAGACATGCTGCTTGTCCTGAGTCGCGACGCAAGCGCCGTCGAATTTATCAATGCCGTCAAGCAGGGCGACCTTGATTCCGTGCTCTTCCAGCAGCTCGGTCAAATTGGCGATGGCATCGCTACCCAAGCGCCATTCCTCGCGCAGCCGCTCTGCTGCTTGCTCGGCCTCTTCCAAGTTGCGCACGGGCAGGGACTCGGCCGGCACCGGTTGCACGGCAACATTGGCAACTTCAAAGCATTGCTCGAGCGCAAGATACCGCTCCAAATGGTCGCGAGCTTGCTCGATGACGGCCTTTTGGTCGCGAGCCGGCATCTTGGAGAGCTTCCGAAACTCGACGGAAGCCAACTCGAACGCGTCGGGGCGAAAGAAGTACTCTGGCTTTACCTCAAGCACCCGGGCCAGTTGCAGCAGGCGCGCGGAGTTTGGGACAGCCTCCCCCTTCTCAAACTTGCTGAGAGCCTGCTTGGTAATGTCGCCCATGCGCTGCGCGAGAGCCTCAAGGCTTAGGCCCCGCAGGAGCCGGGCGCGTTGGATGCGGTCGCTTATCACTGTAAATCTCCTTGGTTGACGAATTATTGTTTTTGGTGGTCATTTGTCAACCTCAATAATTGGGTCTTGAACATGTTTTGCCGCGAGATTGGTGCCGCAACGCATGTGCCGATTGGGCCACGCGGCACCAATGGCTGTCAGCGAAGCGGTTGCGCGGCGCGGCAATCTGTCGCATGGCACCTGATTCATTGGCGGCGTGCGGCGCGGTTCGGCTGCGCTTCAAGGCACTCCATCGGCCGTCGAGTGGCGGCGCGTTTTTACTTTTTTTCTGGACGTTTATGGTTGCGAAGGGGGACGAGCGGTGTCCCACATGGCGGGATTAGAGATTTTCACCCCCCCCTGGGGTGTCCCGTGCCGCCCACTGCTTCCGGCCAGCGTTTGATTTCCGGCGTTTGATTCTTTAACAGCCCTTTAACATCATCCTTAACATGAAAACGGCGCAACGCCTTATCTGGTGCGGCTTTCGGCCTCGGCATGACCTCACCCGTTTGATTAACAAAAGTTGAAAAGGGGAATTTTTTCTCTGCGTGGGAGGTCGCGTGGTGTCCCGCATCGTGCAATCGTAGAGATTTCATGCCCCCCCGGGGTGTCGAGTGCGCGGCAATGTCGCTGGCGCTTGCGAGCGCGCGCCGCCGTGCCGCTGCTGCGCGTCTGCCTATGCCTCGATAGCCATCGGGCCAATCATCGGCTCAGGGCGCGCTTTATCGGGTCTGTCTCTTTCCAGCCCCGAAGCATCGCGGCAGGACTGCGGACAGGACAGACGGCAGCGCGCCGCCGCTCGGTCGTGCTATGCCTTGGGCGGCTCGATAAGCGCGGCCAGTTGCTTGATGCGCTCGGCCATCTCGAGGAACCGCGCCGCCCAGCCAGGAATCGGCGTGATGCCGTTCACCCATCGGCTCGGCGTGTTCTTGTCCACGTCCGCCATGCGGCAAAAGTCGGACTGCTTCCAGCCAAGGCGAGCAAGTGATGCGGTGAATTCGTCAGGCGTCATGGCTGCGTCTCGCGTGCGCGTGAGGGTTGATGGTGTGGATGATGATAGCGCGTCTCCCGATATGAGTACATTTACCCGTGTGAACGTACTCAATTTAACATAACGCTGCTTATCACATTGTCGATGTGTGAATAACTTTTGTACGCTTTACGGGAAACGAGCGTAGATAAAGACGGGCGGCGATATGGGCGATTTGCCTAAATAACGTGCAGCGATGCGAGCGGAAGTTATCCACACGCGGCGGGGCGGTGATAACGCGCCGCCCGTCGCGTGCGGATGCGCTATAGGTCGTCGCCGGCTTCGTCCGTGGTGTTGCTCGTCGTGCGTTCGTCTGCCGTTGCCGGTTGAACGTCGCGCCGCTTGCGCCGAACGTGATACGCGGTCACGGCGGCGTGTGCGGTCACGTCGAGGCCGATGCGGGCGTCGCCGTGCCGGTCCTCCCATATCTTCGGCACAACCGAACCGGACAGCGCCACTGAGTCGCCGTCATTGAGCGCCAGCAGGGCGTCGCCTGTCGATTCCGAGAACGTGATGATGCTGGCGAACAGCGCGCCGCCATCGCTTGCCGGAACACGCATTTTTGCCGTCACGAAGCGCCGCCCGTTTTGCCCGGTGCGCGCTTGGGCCGAACCGACCAGCCGACCACTTACCAATCCGTCAATCATTCGTGTGCCTCGTATGTCTGCTTGCAGGGATAGCGCGCCGCCGCGCCATCAGTCGAATCCACGGCTTCGCGCGGGTCGGCTTGCCGGTTGTGTCGGCCACGGTCCCGCGTGGCTCTCAAACGTCACAAACTCTCCGCGATAGGTCAGCGCAACGTCGCCCGTACCGCCGTGCCGGAATTTGGCGATGCGCACTTGGGCGAAGCCGTGCCATTGCTCGCCCGCGTCTGGGTTGGATACTTCCTCGCGATGGATGAACAGCACGGCGTCGGCATCCTGCTCGATAGCGCCCGAATCGCGCAGGTCGGACAGCTTCGGCATACCGCCTCTGTCCTCAACACGGCGGTTCAATTGCGCCAGGCAGAGAATCGCGACGCCAAGCTCCTTCGCGAGCGCCTTGAGCCCGCGCGATATGCCCTCAATCTCCGCGTTCCGGTTCGCGCCGTCGCCGGCCATCAGTTGCAGGTAGTCGACAACAATCAGGTCGAGGCCGTGCTTTCGCTTCACCATCCGGGCCTTGGCGCGCACGTCCTGCAATCGCAATGCGGCCTGGTCGTCAATGTGCAGGTTCAGCCCCGTGACCTTCTGCGCGGCGACCGTGACACGTCCCCAGAATTCGTTGTCATCGGCTGGCGCTTCCATCACGCGAGCAAGGGGCGTGCGCCCAAGCGAGGAAATGAGGCGGTCGTGCAGCTCGGTTTCGGGCATCTCCATCGAGAGGAACAGCACGCTATGGCGCTCGGCGGCGTGCGCGGCGATGTTCAGTGCCAGCGCCGTCTTACCCATGCCCGGACGCGCCGCCAGAATCGCCAGCCAGCCCGGACGCAACCCGCCGTTCAATCGCTTGTCGAGGTCAGGGAATCCCGTCGAGAAGGCGGGCGACGTGCCGCTCGAACGGCGCTCAAGCTCGGCCAGGTGTTCGGCCAGCCCTTGCGCTACCGGTTTCGGCTCCCGCTTCACCACGCCCTCAGACAGCGCTTCCAGCTTCGTGGCGGCGCGGTCAATCAGCGTTGCTGCGTCGTCGGGCGTCGAGCCTATGGAGTCCTGTATATCGACGGCTACCGTGAGCAATCCGCGCTTCTGCGCCCGGTCTCGCACGATTCCGGCATATCGGGCGATGTTCGACGCGCTCGGCGTGTTCTGTGCCAGCGCATTCAGGTACGCCAGCCCGCCCACCTGCTCGGCCTTGCCCTTGGCCTGCAACGCGGCAAAGGTTGTCACCACATCCGCGCCGCCGGCGGCAATCATCGCCGTGACCTGCTCGAAAATGGCCCTATGGTCGGCGCGGTAGAAGTGCTCGGTGCGCAGGTCGCCAATGCGGTCGATTGCATCGTTGTCGAGCAGCAGGCCGCCGATAACGCTCTGCTCGGCCTCCACGGAGTGCAGGGTGGTGCGTTGCGTGTCGCGCTCGCTCATGCGGCCTCCGCGTCGTGAAAGCGGCCTTCACGGACCTTCGCGAAGTTCTCCGCCTTGCAGAGCCAGTCGAGCGAGGCCATGAACGGTTTGCGACCGTTTGACGTGACCTTGCCCGTCAAGAATGGCGATTCGCCCACGAATGCGAAGAAGCGACGCCACCAATCGAGGCTCTGGCGCTTCGCATCCTCGTTCCAGCGTGCGCGCAGGTGGGCGGCGCGCGTCGGCGTCCAATCGCGAATTGCGGGGCTGGCGGGCAGCAGGTCGTGATACAGGGCAATGATTTCCTGATGCGGGCAGTCCGGTTTCTTCGTCGTTTGGCGCTCCTGAGGTTGGTCGTCGGCTTCGCTGGCGACAACCAACCCCGCAGGGGTTGGTAGGTTTAGGTTTTCTCTCTTCTCCTCTCCTCTTATCTCCTCTGTCGTGAAATCGCGTGACGCATCGTGACAATGCGTGACGCCGTGTGACCCGTCGTGACGTTGCGTGTCGTCATCGGTTGCGCTTGCAACGGACGCGCGTTCCCGTTCACGCTGGTCGCGCTTGCGCTGCGCGGCAGACTTTGCGCCAGTTGCCGGGTCGCCCGCATCCTCGCGCTTCGGCTGGCGCTTCTCCCAATTGGCGATGCGACCATCCTTCACCATGCCCTTGTCGACAAACGCGGCGAGGATGCGTGCGCAGGTGCCATCGTCCACGTCGAGCAGCGCATCGTGCGCGTCGCAATCGAAGCCGGCAACGTCACCGCGCGTCACGTCCGCGTCACCACCCGCAACGTTGCTTGCGCACTCGAGCAATGCGACCCATGCCGTTACCACGCTCGTGAGCTGGCAACCCGACTTGCGGGCCACCCATCGGAGCTTGGGGTCGGTGAGGGTGCCGTGCCACCACCGGAACCAGTCCATCAGGCAAGCCCTCCGAACAGGTCGATTTGGCGCGGGTCAATGCGCATCGTGTTGAGCGTGGCGGCGCGTTTGCGGGCCTTGCTCGCGCCCTTGCGGCGCTTCTTCGCGGCGGCGCGTACCTGGTCAATCCATGTGCGCGCGCCGGCCTTGAATGCAGCCTCGCGCGCCGCCGCCGGGAGCCAATAAGCCTTCACCCATGCGATGCGGCCATCGGTCGTACCGGTCGCTATGTCGCGGCGCTCAATGGTCCATGCATACTGCGTTTCGAGGTAGTGGATGACAGCGGCGGCGCGGGTCGTATGCTGGCCGAATACGGCGCTCATGCCGGTCACGGTGCGGCCTTCGATAAACTCGGCCAGCACGCCGGCCAGGACCGTATTGATTCGCTTCGGGAGAATTCCGGCGGTAGAATCGCGCTTGTCTAGGGCGCTCGTCTCTACTTCGTGGGGGCGGGCGTTTTTCATTGTTGGCCCCCGTTCAGCAGTTGCTCAACGGCATCAGTCGGCCATGCGAGAAAGCGGTTCGGCAGCTTCACCGGGCGCACGCCGTGATAACTGCCGGTTTCCATGTACCGCTTGCGGATGCTCTGCGGGCGCAGGTGGAGCGCGCTGGCGAGTTGCTCGGTCGTGAGGAACTGTCGGCTCGCCGGAATTACCGCCGTCTGCTGAATCGTCATTGTCACTGACTCCCAATTGACGCGAATCACCGTCGATTCGCTTGGGGCCAGTCTCAGGACCGCAACCGGGTGCAATCAAACCGCAACCGCGCGCCCCTTGTGTGACAAGGCTTTGCGGTCGGTTGCGGCAACCGGTTGCGCAACCGCTGCAACCGGGTCTTATGGCTACAAGACCCTCCCAAAAGGATTGTTAGCGTCGCGCGTATTCGGTGCGCTCGCAACAATCTTGCTTATCGCCTGACGTGTCTTGCCATACTCTTTACCAAGTGCGGTGTGAGTTTCGCCATTTTTCGCGCGCTCGATAATCTCGGCTTTCTGCTCTGGTGTAAGCGGGCGTTCGGAGGAGTTGGAATTTCCATCGGACGCGGGGGATGCTGTCTCTGTCGGCTCGGCCTCCTGCTTTTCGCGTGACGCATTAAGCAGGTCATCAATGGAAACCTCGCCAGGGTATGACTCATTGAACAGGTGGGCGGCAACCTCGGTGCATGTCCACTCCATGCCGACCGATGCGACGAACGCATCGGCGTCGGCCACACTCAGAACCCAGTTGTTCCAGCCATCAATCGAATCGAGCGGCAGCAGCGAATCGCGGTCACGCGGCACAATCACGCGCTTCTCGGCGGCGTCGAGCATCGCGCGATACCAGCCCTCAACGATGCGGCGCTCGTTTTGGTCGGGGTCGAAAAGGTCGTGCAGCACGAAATGCACGAATGCGAGGAACTGTAGCGGCGTCACGATGCCGCGCTTGTGGACGCGGCGAATCCATTTGTCCGGCCCGAAATATCGGAATTCGACCGTCTTTTGCGAGCCGTCAGCAAGTATCGACACCCGCTGTTCGATTTCTTCGCCCTCAATGGCGTGAAAGACCTGCTCGAATAGGTCGGGCGGGGGTTGCTCGGTCATCTTGCGCTCCTTCAAGCGCCCTTCATTGGGATGCCCCCGCCAGGCCGGTGAAGGTGTCCGGCTTTTCGCCCGCTAAAGCTAGGCGGGGGCAAACAGTCGCGGCCGGCGCGCACCCATCGCGCGCCGCCGCTGAATACGTCACTTCACGGCACGCAGGCCCGTTGCCTGCTCGGCGTCAAACTGAATCTTTGCCTGCTCGAGCATCCATGCCTCGATTTTGTCATGCCAAGCGCGCAGCAGGTCGAGCGGACGGCGGCGGTAGTGCTTCTCGGCCAGCGCGGACGGCTTGTGGCCCATGATTTGCGCTGATATGCCGCTCGGCATCTCCACCCATTCGCAGAGCGTGCCGAACGACCGGCGCAGGCCGTGCAGGCTCACATGAGGCAATCCGGCCACGGCCAGCGCCTTGTTGTGCGCGATGCGCGGCTCGGCCAGCTTCCCATCGGCGGCGGCCGGGCTGGAGAACACCCATTCATTGCGACGGGGCAGGGCGGCCAGCAGGCTCGCAAGATACGGCGTCAGGGGAATGACGCGGCCCGTTTCCGTCTCCACCTTGTCGGCGACGTGCAGGCTGCGCCACTGAAAATCCACATCCTCCCATCGCAGTCCCGCCATCTCCTCGCGGCGCGCGCCGGTCAGCAGCAGGGCTTGCAGGTAGGCGCTGATAACCGGGTTGCCAATCTGGCGCACCGCGGCGAACCATGCGGGGAGCTGCTCGCGTTGCAGGCAGTCATCTTTCGCATTGGTGCGTGGTACGGCGGCGCGCACCGCGCGAGCGGCGTATGCGTTCGATGCAATCAGGCCGGCATATACGGGCTTGTCGTCGCACCAGCGGATGAACGCGCGCAGCTTGCGATAGCTCTGCTCGGCGTTCGTCGGGCGCGCCTGCGCTTCGGTTTCGAGCCAGGATGCAACACGCTCCGCGGTCAGATGGGACAGCTTCAGCGGCATCAGGGAGGCAAGCGGTCCCGCAACGGTCATGCCGCGCCCACGCTTCCACGGCTCGCCGCCGGCCTGAGCGAGCTTCTCATGGTCGTACAGATGACGCTCGCTCCACTTGCCCCGGTTCGCTTCCAGATACTCGGCCCATGCCTCGCGCACGGTCACATCCTGCCGGAGCGCCTCCATGCGGCGTTGCTCGGCGGCGGCGCGCTGCTCGGCGGCTTCCTCGCGGGGGTCTTTCCCGCCATCAGCCAGGCGTTTCAGACGGCGCGCTTCGTCCCGGGCAGCATCAATGCCCCAATCCTTCGGCGCGCCTATCGTGACGCGAATGGTCGCCCCGTTGAGCTTGCCTTGCCAGATGTAGGTGCGAGCGCCCGCCGCCGTCGCGCGCAGACCAAGTCCGGTTGCGCCGGAATCCCAGATGAACGCTTGGGACTTGCCAGCAGGGCAGGAATGCCCGTTGACCCGTGCCGCCGTGAAATTGACCTTCGCCATTGCCCGCCCCTGAAAACCGGGTTACACGCGCCGCCATGTAACCCATGTAACCGCCATGTAACCCGATTCTAGGCAAATCAATCAATTTGGGTCAACATCGCAGGATGGGGTGATTTGCCGGATAGCCTTATCCGGTAAGGGTTTGCGGAGATTGATGGAAAATCGGTCAACGCCGATAAGCGCCCACTTGTTCGGCCTTCTAAGCCGTAGGTCACACGTTCGAGTCGTGTAGGGCGGGCCAGTAAAATCAAACGGTTACTGCGTTTTTCGCCACCCGTCCCAATCCTTCACGGTCGAGCGTTTCGCGCAATCGGTCCCTAGTCGCGAGCGTTTCAGCGAGCAATTCAAGCGCACGTCCAAGTTGAAATCGTAGAGCGGATCTTCACATCGCGTGACTCGTCATCGAGGATCGCGGGCCGGTCGCCGCGCTGTTCAATGCGCGCTCGTTTCAGTACCTCGGCCGCCTGTCTTACTCGCTGTACATGGGACATGCGGTACTGAAACCTTCATTTTCCGCGTTGACGCTGAACGCGCGCATTTGCCGGA
>Ga0306924_10006000_pt1 | contig 12065 bp, 11 predicted proteins | sample sta12Can44000111_FD_203756 | JGI IMG/M metagenome (GOLD analysis project Ga0306924, IMG submission 203756) | Lab enrichment of tropical soil microbial communities from Luquillo Experimental Forest, Puerto Rico - statanox.12C.anox.44.000.111 (v2)... | ecosystem: Environmental > Terrestrial >... | reverse complement strand
GCTCGGCCTCGGCCAGGCCCGCGGCCGCCTCGTCGGCGGCGGCCCGCATCTCGAGCACGCTTTGCGGGCGGGTGCCGCCGCCCTGCGCCCAGTGCGTCCCGAGCAGGTCACCGTCCCTGGTCACGGCCCGCAGGCCAGGATTTTCCCGAACGATCCGGCGCGCCTGCTCCAGGTCAGCGGTTACCACCACGTCGCGGAGAAGCTCCGCCGTGGCCTCTGCCAGCCCGTCGGGCGCGTGCACCAGCTCACTAGCCGGGAACGGTCCTGTGCCCTGAAGGACGGGTGGGACCGATGGAGCGACCGGGGTCGTGGGGGCGGTTGGGACGGGCGAGTTTGGCGGGACGGGCGGGACGGGTGAGTTTGGCGGGACGGGTGAGTTTGGCGGGACGGGTGAGTTTGGCGGGACGGGTGGGGCAGGTGAGGGTGAGGTTGAGGTTGAGGGGGTGGCTTGCGCGATGACCAGGGCGGCGCGGCCGGCGTCGTCGCGGCGCAAGGTGGCCAGGATCCCGGCGGCCGCGTCCAGGCCGGCCACCGCCACCGCCTCGGCGGCGGCGCCTAGGGCGGCGGCGATCGCCACCTCGTACCCCTCGGCCACCCGCAGCCGCGCGGCGAACGAGCCGACCACGCCGCCGAACCTGGCCGGGTCGGCGAGCACCGCCGCGGAGGCGTCCGCGCCGCGCCGGGCGGCCTCGGCCAACGCCTCGGCCCGGGCCCGCCGGGCGGCCAGGTCGCGGGCCGATTCACGTTCGGCGGTGCGGAGAACCTTGACCCGTTCGGCATGGTCGGCGAGGATCGCCGCGGCCTGCTCGTGTGCGGCGGCCAGCTCGCTACGGTCTTCCTCCGGCCCCGCCACGTCCCGCATGTGCTCGTACTCGTCCTGGGCCAGGAGGGCGCGCTCGCGGGCCTCGGCGGCGGAGACCTCCAGCCGGTCCATCTCCTCCTGCGCGGCCACGGTGCGGCTCTCCGCCGCGCCGACCTGCTCGCGCAGCCGGGCCACCCGGCCGGCCCTGGCCGCCGCGGCCTTGACGCCCTCGGCCAGGCGGCGTTCGGCCGCAGCCAGCTCGCGCTCGGCGGCGGTCCGCTCGGCCGTCGCGACCGTGAGCACCTCGCGCCCCGCCGCCAGCCGCTCGTTCAGGCTCTCCTCTTCCTCCCGCAGCTCGTCGGCCTGGCGGTCGAGCTCGTCGGGGTCGCGGCCGGGGCGCTCGGGCTCTCCCGGCTCGGTCAGCAGCGAGTGCCGCTGGGCGGCCAGGTGCTGGGTGGAGCGGAGCCGTTCGGTCAGCGAGGACAGCGCGAACCAGGTCTCCTGCGCCCGGGCCAGCACGTCCGAGGCCTGCTGGGCGGCCTGGTCGAGCTCGGTCTCCCTGGCCCTGGCCTGGGCCAGTGCCTGCTCCAGGGCGGCCCGCCTGGCCAGCACGGCGGCCTCGTCCGCCTCGTCCCGCCGCAGGTCGGCGGCGAGCGTCACGTAGTCGTCGGCGAGCAGCCGCAGCCGGGCGTCGCGCAGTTCGGCCTGGATGACCGCGGCCTTCCTGGCCACCTCGGCCTGCCGGCCCAGCGGCTTGAGGCGGCGGCTCAGCTCGGCGGTGAGGTCGACGAGCCTGGTCAGGTTGGCCTGCATCGCCTCCAGCTTGCGCAGCGCCTTCTCCTTGCGCTTGCGGTGCTTGAGCACGCCGGCCGCTTCCTCGATCAGGGCGCGCCTGGCCTCCGGGCCGGCGTGCAGGACGTCGTCGAGGTGGCCCTGCCCGACGATCACGTGCATCTCCCGGCCCAGGCCCGAGTCGGACAGGAGCTCCTGCACGTCGAGCAGGCGGACGTGGTCGCCGTTGATGGCGTACTCGCTCTGCCCGGACCTGAACATGAGCCGGCTGATCGTGACCTCGGCGTACTCGATCGGCAGGGCGCCGTCGCTGTTGTCGATGGTGAGCGTGACCTCGGCCCGGCCCAGCGGCGGCCGCGAGGTGGTGCCCGCGAAGACGACGTCTTCCATCTTGCCGCCGCGCAGGGACTTGGCGCCCTGCTCGCCCATCACCCAGGACAGGGCGTCGACGACGTTGGACTTGCCCGAGCCGTTCGGCCCGACCACGCAGGTGATGCCGGGCTCGAGGCGGAGCGTGGTGGCGGAGGCGAAAGACTTGAAGCCGCGCAGAGTGAGGCTCTTCAGGTACACGTGCAGCCCCTCCTCTCGCTCCCCGCACCTTACCGCTCCGCGGCACCATAAACGGCGAATCGCAGGTCGGCTCGCGTGCCGTAATGGAGGGGGAACGGGGAGGTGGGTGGGGGGAGGCATGCCGAACTGGCCGGAGGTCCCCGGCTGCGGTTCCGCTAATGCGGCCCTAACGGGCTGGTATACAACGTACAGGTATACAACGAAGAGGGGCGCCGCCACAGGCGCCCCTGATCCGTTCTCTGCCGTTTTAGCCGCGTCCCGCCAGCGCCGTTAAACGTACGCCGGCTCGCGATCCGGCACCAGCACGTCCTCGTGGCCAGCCTCAACAGTAAGCGCGTCGTTCTGTTCCTGAAGCCGCACAAGCTCGGCTTCCAGGTCGCGTACTCGCTGCTGGAGGCGGCGCATCTCGGATACCATGCGGGGATCGGGACCGCCGACGTGGCCGAATAGAGCCTTCGCCATTGTAAAAGGTCCTCCACGCTGAGTGACCAGAGTGGGCACATTCTTAACACGCGCGAATCCGCGCGCGCAACCAACAGGGACCAGTCTCCCATCCAGGCGTTTGCTGGTCAAGTTGGGGGCCCAGCGGATGCCCGTTATATGCCGTATCCACCGTAACAAGCCGATTTCGCGTCACGAAGTAAACGGAACACCCTGGTCAGCGGGGGCCGGACGGGGTCGCGGCGGGCGACCGCACGGGCGGGCCGGCGTCAGAAGCGGCCGCGGCGGGGGCGGGGCTGGCAGCGGGGGCAGCTGTAGGCGGACCGGTTCATGAAGGAGTCGCGCCGGACCGGCGTGCCGCAGCGGAGGCATGGGAAGCCCTCCCGGCCGTACACCGCGAGCGACCGCTCGAAGTAGCCGCTCTCCCCGTTGACGTTGACGTAGAGGTCGTCGAACGAGGTCCCGCCGGCGACCAGGGCCTCGCCGAGCACCTCGCGGACCGCGGCGAGCAGGCGGCTCACCTCCGGGCCGTTCAGCGTCTCGGTGGGCCGGGCCCAGTGCAGCCGGGCCCGCCACAACGCCTCGTCGGCGTAGATGTTGCCGACGCCGCTGATCAGCGACTGGTCCAGCAGCGCGCGCTTGACCCCGGTGTGGCGGGTGCGCAGCCGCCGGGCCAGGGCGGCCGAGTCGTAGGCGGCCTCGAACGGGTCGGGGGCGATGTGCGCGATCGGCCCGGGGAGTTCGGCCCCGTCCCGCACCACGCACATGTGACCGAACGTCCGCTGATCGGTGAAGCGCAGGTCCGGACCGCCGTCTTTGAACGTGAACAAGATCCTGACGTGCGGCGAGAGCGGACGTTCAGGCTCGCCGACCAGTAGCTGCCCGCTCATCCCCAGGTGCGCGAGCAGGGCGTCCTCGCCCACCGACAGCCACAAGTACTTGCCCCGCCGCCGGGCGCTGTCCAGGCCGCGCCCGGCCAGGGCGGTCTCGAACTCGGCCGGACCGGCCGGCTGGCGGCGCACAGCGCGCGGGTGCAGGACGCGGACGGCATCGACGGTGCGGCCCACCACATGATGTTCGAGGCCACGCCGGACCGTCTCGACCTCGGGCAACTCGGGCACGCGTCAGCGCTCCGGCTCTCTACCTGTCCCCGGGCCCGCCGTCGCCGTCGCGCAGGTCACCGTTCTCGCCGGCCAGGCCGCCCTCCGACTCGGCCGTGATGGCCCGCCAGGCCGCCTCGGCGGCCTGCTGCTCGGCCGCCTTCTTGGTGCGCCCCTCACCGGAGCCGAGCACCTGGCCGCCCACCCTGACCGTGGCGCGGAACGACTTCTGGTGGTCCGGGCCGCTCTCCTCGACCTGGTAGTCGGGGACCCCGAGCATCTTGACCGCGGTGAGCTCCTGCAGCGAGGTCTTCCAGTCCAGGCCCGCGCCCAGCCGGGCGGACCTGGCGATGACCGGGTCGAACAGGCGGTGCACCAGCGCCCTCGCCTCGTCCAGCCCGCAGTCGATGTACACCGCGCCGATCACCGCCTCGAGCGTGTCGGCCAGGATCGAGGGCTTGTTCCGGCCCCCGGTGACCTGCTCGCCGCGGCCGAGCCTGACGTAGGCGCCGAGGCTGAGCTCGCGCGCCACCTCGGCCAGCGCACCCATCTGGACCACCGCGGCGCGCAGCTTGGCCAGCTGACCCTCGGGCAGGTTCGGGTAGCCGCGGTACAGGGTGTCGGTCACGACCAGGCCGAGCACCGAGTCGCCGAGGAACTCCAGCCGCTCGTTGGTGGGCGGGTTGTCGTTCTCGTAGGCGTAGGAGCGGTGCGTCAGGGCGCGCTCGAGCGAGGCGGGCATGATAGGCACGCCGAGGGCGTGCCTGAGCTCAGCGGGGTCTCTTCCGGCGTTCACACCGCCGTCCCAGGACCGGCTCACGACGCCCAACGCGTCCTCCTCCTAGCACTCGCTGATGATGCCCGGCCGGGCGCGAAATGTAACCCCCCTGTATCTGGCCCGGGACCCCGGCCCGCCGTGCAGGCGGCCGGGCATACATCGCCTCCTCAGGATGGATTGATGACCTGGCGCCGCCGGTAGGTGCCGCAGGTCGGGCAGGCCACGTGCGGCAGCTTCGGCTCGTGGCACTGCGGGCAGCTCACCAGCGCGGGCGCGGTGGTCTTCCAGTTCGAACGTCGCGATCTGGTGTTGCTGCGGGACATCCTCCGCTTGGGAACCGCCACGTCAGCCCTCCTGTAGGTCGATGGCGCCGGCGCGCCGGTCCTGATTCTGGTCTTCGGTGTCAGCGAACCGCTGCAAGGCCGCCCACCTCGGGTCGGCCGCCGCCTCATGACGGTGGCCGGGACCCGCGTCGGCGAGCGGCACGCCGCACTCGGCGCACAGCCCGGGACAGTCCTCCCGGCACAGCGGTGACATCGGCAGCGCGAGCACCACCGCGTCACGGAAGGCGGGCTCCAGGTCGAGCAGGTCGCCGTCGAGGTAGTAGAGCTCCTCGGCGTCCTGCTCATCCTGCTCGTCGTGCTTCTCGTGCCCATCGTGCTTGTCATGCCTATCGTGCTTGTCGTGCCTGTCGTGGCGGCCTTCGGCGTACAGGTAGAGCTCCTGGAAGCCGACGGTCACCGACGAGCTCACGGGGGCCAGGCAGCGCGCGCACTCGCCCGCGAGCGGCGCGATCGCGGTCCCGGTGGCCAGGACGCCCTCGGAGACCGCCTCGAACCTGACCTCGAGCGCGACGTCGGTTCCGACCGGTACTCCGATAAGCTCCAGGCGCAGGTCGCCGGGCGCGGGGACGGTCCGCGTCTGGGTCAGCGCGGACCCCGCCTGACGGCCAAGCTGGCGCATGTCGAAGACAAGCGCCCCCCGGGGTGCGTGTGTGCGTGTGCTGGGCATGACAGTGTACTCGTTCGAGCTAATGGAAACCGAGCGCATAGCCTACCGGCGGCGCGCGGTATTCCCAACTTGGCACACCGGGCCGGTATTCCGCTCCGGCCCTATTCCTCGGCCAGGCGCTCGCGCAGGCGGGACAGCACGGTATCGGGGACCAGCCCGCTGACGTCCCCGCCGTACCTGGCGATCTCCTTGACCAGGCTGGAGCTCAGGAAGGAGTAGAGCGGGTTGGTGGTCATGAACAGCGTCTCGACCTTGGCCATCCGGTAGTTCATCTGCGCCATCTGCATCTCGTACTCGAAGTCGCTGACGGCCCGCAGCCCCTTGATCACCGCGGTGATCCCGTTGGCCGCGCAGAAGTCCACGAGCAGGCCGTGGAACCGCTCGATCCTGACGTTGCCGTAGCGGCTGGTGACCTGGCTCAGCATCTCCACGCGCTCGTCGACCGTGAACAGGCTGCGCTTGGTGACGTTGATCAGCACCGCGACGATCACCTCGTCGTACAGGCCCGCGGCGCGGCTGATGATGTCGAGGTGACCGTTGGTGACCGGATCAAAGGAACCCGGACAGACTACGCGCTGCACGTAGTGACTCCCCTTCCGCTCTTCGGCCGTGGTCAAGAACTTGCCTGGTCATGGTCCGGAGCCTTCGGGCTCTTCGGGCTCTTCGGGCTCTTCGGGGCCAGGCCGTACCAGAAGGTTGCTTCCCCGTATCGGCGCGCTCTATCGGGCACGAAACCGGCCGGCCAGCTCAGCGGGCCTGACCTGGTGGCGCGCTCCACGATCACCAGGGCGCCGGGCGCCAGCCAGCCCCGCCCGGCGAGCAGGGCCAGGACCCGCGACACGGCGGCGTCCGGCAGCGCGTACGGCGGGTCGGCGAACACCACGTCGTACCGGTCCGCCTGTGTGCCGTCACGGCCCCCCGCGGGGGCGGGGCCGTCCTGACCCCCCGCGGGGGCGGGGCCGCGGGCCAGCACGCGCTCCACCTTATCGGCGGCGAGCACGGCGCCCGGCAGGCCGATCGCCTCGATGTTCTCCCTGATCGTCCGCGCGGCCCTGGCCCCGTTCTCCACCAGCAGCACGTGCTCCGCGCCCCGGGACAGGGCCTCGAGACCGACCGCGCCGGACCCCGCGTACAGGTCGAGGACCCGCGCCCCGGCCAGCGATCCCGCCATCGACGAGATCGTGGCGAACAGGCCTTCCCTGGCCCGGTCGCTGGTCGGCCTGGTATCGCGGCCGCCGGGGACCGCCAGTCGGCGCCCGCCCGCCTCGCCAGCGATCACGCGTGCCACCCCTTAAGTGTGCACGCCCGCGCGCTGTGCGGCACGCCGGACGCGGGGCCCGGGCCGGACGGCGACCCGCCGGATCGCGGCCCAACCCGACCTGGCGGGCGTGCACGTGGTCATCCTGGCCGCGTTCGAGCACGACGAGTACATCTTCGACGGGCTGCGGGCGGGCGCGGCCGGGTTCCTGGTCATGAACACCGACCAAGCCGGCCTGGTCCGCCCGGCTGGGCGGCGCCAGCTTCTCTGGGCTGCGTCGCTAATCCCACTGATTTCGTGAGCCCCATCCGCACCTTGATTCGCTCACCGGTGCGACGATCGTGACTTTGTCGCGGAGAATCCGCGTTAGTCCGGCGGTCTGGCCGCCGCTGAGCATGCTGCATGCCCGTGATTACGAGCACGGGCCACGCCAGCACCACCGGTAACAGATCGTAAGGCGTGGATGCCACATCCATGCTGTTCCAGCGACGTGGAGGTGGCATCCACGCCGTATGAGCAGGGCGCGGCACGGCGCTGTGGGGCGCGCGGCGGAGCGCACAGGGGCGCGTGGGGATGGTGGGGCGTGCGGGAAACGAGCGGGCTGGGGCGCGGTGCGGGACGCGGGCTGGGACGGGGTGCGGGACGCGGGACGCGGGCTGGGACGGGGTGCGGGACGCGGGCTGGGACGGGGTTAGGTCTTGTCTAGGTATTCGGCTTGGACGCCTAGGAGCTCGTCGATGGCGGCGCGGAGGGCGGGGTGGGCGGCGAGCTGCGGGTCGGCGGTGACCAGGGTGGTGGCTTCCTCTCGGGCCAGGCCGATCAGGTCCTCGTCGGCGAGCAGGCGGAGCAGGCGCAGGCTGGAGTGGCGGCCGGCCTGGGCGGCGCCGAGGACGTCGCCTTCGCGGCGCTGCTCGAGGTCGAGCCTGGACAGCTTGAACCCGTCCAGGGTGGCGGCGACCGCGTCCAGCCGCTCCCGTGACGGGCTGGCCGGCGGGGCCTCGGTGACCAGCAGGCACAGGCCCGCCGCGGTCCCGCGGCCGACCCGGCCGCGGAGCTGGTGGAGCTGGGACACGCCGAACCGCTCGGCGTCCATGATGACCATCACGGTGGCGTTCGGCACGTCCACGCCGACCTCGATCACCGTGGTCGCGACCAGGACGTCGATCTCGCCCGCGGAGAACTCCCGCATCACCCGGTCCTTCTCCTCCGGGTGCAGCCTGCCGTGCAGGATGCCCAGGCGCAGCCCGGCCAGCGGGCCCGCGTCCAGCGTCGCGGCCACGTCGAGGACCGCCAGCGGCTGCCGGCGGCCGCCCTCGGCGATGCCGCGCGGGACGGCGCCTGACATGTCCACCACGCCGAAGTCGTCCTCGCCGGGATAGCCGTCCGCGTCGTCGGTCTCGGGACCGTCGCCGATGCGCGGGCACACCACGTAGGCCTGCTGGCCCCGGGTGACCTCCTCCCGGACGCGCTCCCAGGCCCGCTCCAGGAAGTGCGGCTTGTCCGCGGCGGGCACCACGTGGCTGGCGATGGCCGAACGGCCCGCGGGCAGCTCGGTCAGCGTCGAGGTCTCCAGGTCGCCGTAGACGGTCATGGCCACCGTCCTGGGGATCGGGGTGGCCGTCATGACCAGGACGTGCGGCCGGTTGTCCGCCGCCTTGGCGCGCAGCGCGTCGCGCTGCTCCACGCCGAACCTGTGCTGCTCGTCGATCACCACCAGGCCCAGGTCGGAGAACTGGACCTGCTCCTCGAGCAGCGCGTGGGTGCCGATCACGATGCCCGCGTCGCCGGTGAACACGTCGGACAGCGCCGACCGGCGGGCGGCCGCGCCGACCGACCCGGTGAGCAGGCTCACGCCGGTGGCGTGCTCGGTCGAAGGGTTCGCGCCGAGCTGCCCGGCCTGGGCCAGCGGGCCGAGCATCCCGGTGACCGAACGGTAGTGCTGCTGGGCGAGCACCTCGGTCGGCGCGAGCAGGGCGGCCTGGCCGCCCGAGTCCACCACCTGGAGCATGGCCCGGATCGCGATCACCGTCTTGCCCGAGCCGACCTCGCCCTGCAGCAGCCGGTGCATCGGGTAGGCGCAGGCGAGCTCGCCGGCGATGGTCTCGCCCACCGCGACCTGGCCCTTGGTCAGGGTGAACGGCAGCCTCGCGTCGAACTCGTCGGCGATACCGCCGTCGACGTGCGGGCGCGGCATGGCGGGCAGGGCCGCCGCCGCCAGCCGCCGCTGCGCCAGCGCGGCCTGCAGCAGGAACGCCTCGTCCCACTTGAGCCGGTCCCTGGCCCGTTTCAGGTCGGCCTGGTCGAGCGGCCGGTGGATGGCGCGGATCGCCTCGGCCCGGCCGGCCAGGCCGTGCCGCTCCCTGGTCCCGGCCGGGATCGGGTCCTCCCCCGCGTCCAGCGGGTCCAGCACGGTCTTCACCGCCCGGGCGATCATCCACGAGCTGGCCTTGGCGCTGGCCGGGTAGACCGGGATCATCTCGGTCGCGAACTCGGCGGCCAGCTCCGGGTTAAGGTCCGCGTTGGGCGGCGCCCCGGGCAGCATCTCGCACTCCGGGTGCACCAGCTGGCGGCGGCCGCGGAAGCTGGACACGGTGCCGGCGAACATGCCGACCACGCCGGGGACGAGCTTGCGGCGGAAGACGTGGATGCCGGAGAAGAACGTCAGGATCAGCTTGTCGCGGTCGTCGGTGACGACGACCTCGAGGCGGCTGCGGCGACCCTTGCCCGGCGTCGGCGGAAGCGGGATCTCTTTCACCATGTGCACCCGGGCCAGCACGGTGACGTGGTCGCCCTCGCGCAGCGAGGACAGGTCGGTCAGCTCGCCGCGGGTGTAGTAGCGGCGCGGGTAGTGCCGCAGCAGCTCGCCGACCGTGCGCATGCCGAAGGCGCCCTCCAGCGTCTTGGCCGTCCTCGGCCCCAGCGCCCGGGTCAGCGGTTCGCTGAGCGTGGTCACACCTGGCAGCATAGAAGGGCGTGGGGACAATCCGGCGGGTTCGCACTCGGCAAGCGCATCGGGTAGGCTTCGACGGCTGCCTGATCCGCCCGAGCGGCGGACACGGCCCTCCGGAACCTAGTCAAAATGGAGCAAACTGTGGCTGCCGTCTGCGACGTATGCGGCAAGGGGCCGGTCTTCGGCAACAACGTCTCGTTCTCGCACCGCCGTACCCGCCGCCGCTGGAACCCGAACATCCAGCGCCGCCGCATCACGGTCGGCGGCACGTCCAAGCGCGTGAACGTGTGCACCTCCTGCATCAAGGCCGGGCGGATCACCCGCTAGCCGGGCCGGCCACGGGGGATCCCCGAAAGTGGTCCCAGCCGGGGGATTCCGTCCACGGCTGGCCGTCGACGACGACGCCGTGCCCCTCGGCCGCGATGCCTATCACCTTCCACCGCGGCGGCAGCAGCGTGCCCGCCGGGAACGTGGCGGCCAGCGAGTGATCCTCGCCGCCGGACAACACCCAGCGCAGCGCCTCGTCGTCGGCGGGACGGGCGACCCGGCCCGTTCGGCCCCCTGAAACGTCACGGCGGGATCCGGCTACGGCGCGGGCCGCGGCGAGCAGCCGGTCACCCGGGTGCAGCGCGGCGGAATCCAGGCCGATGAGCACGCCGCTGGCCTCCGCGACGTGGCCCAGGTCGGCGAGCAGGCCGTCGCTGACGTCGATCATCGCCGTGGCGCCCAGGCCGGCCGCCTCGGGGCCCGCGTCGTAGGGCGGCGCGGGCCGCAGATGCTCGGCGACCAGGGGGTTCTGGGTGATTCCCGCGGTCAGCAGGGCCAGGCCGGCCGCGGCGTGGCCGAGCGGGCCCGCCACCGCGACCAGGTCGCCGGGCGCCGCGCCGGAGCGGAGCACCGGGGCCCGGCCGGCCAGGTCGCCGAGGCTGGTCACGGCCAGCACCACCTGGTCGGCGCGGGCGGTGTCGCCGCCGATCACGCTCGCGCCCGCCCGGGCGCACTCGGCGGCCAGCCCCTCGGCTAGCTCGCGGGCCCAGCTCACCGGCAGGTCCGGCGGCGCCGCCAGGGCGACCAGCAGGGCGGACGGCTCGGCGCCCATGGCCGCGACGTCGGCCAGGCTGCGGGCCGCGGCCTTGTGCCCGACGTCGGCGGGGCCGGCCCAGTCCCGGCGGAAGTGCCTGCCCTCGAGCAGGAAATCCGTGCTGGCCACCACCCGGCCGTCTGGCACGGCCAGCACGGCCGCGTCGTCGCCGATGCCGACCAGCGTCCTCGGCCCGGGAGGCAGCCACGCCGACAACACCGCGATCAGGCCGAACTCCCCGACCCCGGCCAGCGTCTGGTCCTGCTGGTTCCGGGCGGGACGACCCCCCCGGGCCCCCAAGGGGTTCTCTTGCCTGGTGATAACTCACCTCCGCTTCGGCCGGCATGTGTGTCATAGGTCTGGACCTCTACGGTAGCGTGAGGCACGATGGGCACCCGTTCCGTCATGTCCTGGGAGGACCTCATGGTGGAGGCTTACATCCTCGTCCAGACAGAAGTCGGCAAGGCCGCTGACGTGGCCTCGCAGATTGGCAAGATCAGCGGTGTCACCCAAGCGGAGGACGTCACCGGCCCCTACGACGTCATCGTGCGCGCCCAGGCGGAGAACGTGGACGACCTCGGCCGTCTGGTCGCCGCGCACATCCAGTCGGTGCCCGGGATCACCCGGACGCTCACCTGCCCCGTGGTGCACATCTGAGCAGTTCGGCGGCGAGCGGCGCGCTGTGCGGGCCCAGCCCGAGCGCGGCCGCGCCGCGCAGGTCGGACGGTGTGTCCACGTCCCGGCGCAGCCCGCCGATGCCGTCCAGGACGAGTTCGACGGCGCCGCCCGCGGCGTGCCGGGCCCGCGAGGCCAGGCCGAACGCGGGCCGGAACGCCGCCCCCGGCGACGCGGTGTACAGGGTCGTGCCGTCACCGGCCGCGTCGGCCACGAAGGCCGTCGGCCAGGCCGCGGCGGCGCGCAGCGCCCGGCCGAGGTGTTCGGGGCGCAGCGCGGGCAGGTCGGCGGACAGCGCGGCGGTTCCGTCGCCGGGCCAGCGGGCGGCGGCGTACCCGGCGCCGTGCCGGAGCGCGGCGTTGAGCCCGGCGCGCGGCTCGTCCGGCACCACCAGCGCCCCCAGCGCGGCCAGCGCCACCGCCGCGACCTGGTCGTCGGTGATGACGATGACCCGGGCGACCGCGTCCGAGCCGAGCACGGCCGTCACCGTGTCGGAGGCGAGGGCGAGGGCGAGTTCGGCCCGCCGGGACCCGGCCAGCGCGGCCAGCCGCGACTTGGCCTCGGCGAGCACCTTGACGGGCATCAGCACCGACCAGCCCTTATCGGT
>Ga0306924_10005996_pt1 | contig 12070 bp, 9 predicted proteins | sample sta12Can44000111_FD_203756 | JGI IMG/M metagenome (GOLD analysis project Ga0306924, IMG submission 203756) | Lab enrichment of tropical soil microbial communities from Luquillo Experimental Forest, Puerto Rico - statanox.12C.anox.44.000.111 (v2)... | ecosystem: Environmental > Terrestrial > Soil... | reverse complement strand
CGGTCAGCGAAGACATCATCGCCGGCAGCGCCAGTCCGGTGCCGGGCACATTCTCGCCGGCGGTCGCGTGATAGAGCACCTTGAGCAAGGCGCGCAGCCGCGCGTCCTCGAAGTGCTTGTCGATGGCGGTGTAGATGTCACTTTGCGCGAACGCCAGAAACTCCCCCGCCCGCGCGCTGCCCAAGCGCTCGCGCGTGTCTTCCGCCGTCAGCGGCGGGTTGTACAACAGCGACGTGAATAGCGGCTGCATCTCGACGGCGTAAGTGCGATGCATTTCGCGATACGTCGCGGCGTCGCGCTCCGAGAACCGCGCGATCGACGCGCAGGTCCGGTCGAGATCCTTGTGAACGGTGAGCGCGCTGCCATCGCGGAACGCGACGCCGTGCTGCACCGGCGGCTCGATGGTGGCGAAGCCGAACCGGCTAAGCTCGAGATCGCGGGTCAGCGGCGCGTTGGCCCAGCCGATATAGAAGTTGGAATGCAGGTTGAAGCGAAAGCCGGGTAGCACCGGCTGCTCGGTCGAGCAGCCGCCGCCGACGGTCGGCGTCGCCTCAAGGACGCAAACCTTCAATCCGGCGCGGCTCAAATACGCGGCGAGCGTCAAACCGTTGTGGCCGCCGCCGATGACAATGCCGTCGAACTTGCTCATCGTGCGCGCCCCCGTTCCGCGACAGGGGCACTAGCGCCGCGTCACCACGACCAGGATCACGCCCAGCACCACCATGCCGGAACCGTAATAGGCCCAGGTGATCTGGTTGATCATGAAGCTCGATGCCGGCCAGCGGATGATGCCGAGTCCCTGGCCGCAGAACAGCAAGCCCATTCCGATCAGAAGCGCGCCGACGAAGGTCAACAGCATTAGCATGGCGTACCTCTAGTGCGCGGCGTCCCAATTGTCGGCGGCGTGCGCCTCGACCTGCAGCGGCACCGACAGCGACAGCGCCGGCAGCGGCGCCTTCTCCATCACCTCGGCGATCACCGGCAGCGTCTTCTCGACCTCGGCGTCCGGCACCTCGAAGACGAGCTCGTCGTGCACCTGCAGCAGCATCTGTGCGGCGAGCTTCTTCTTCGCCAGCGCTCCATCCATGCGGATCATGGCGCGGCGGATGATGTCGGCGGCGGTGCCTTGCAGCCGCGCGTTGATCGCGGCGCGTTCATTGAACGATCGGATGGAGGCGTTCGAGGCCTTGATGTCGGGGTAGTGGCATTTGCGGCCGAACAGCGTGAGGACGTAGCCATTCGACTTGGCGAACGCCTTGGTCTCTTCCATGTAGTCGCGGATACCGGGGAAGCGCTCGAAGTATTTGCGGATATAGGCGCCGGCCTCCTCGCGCGCGATGCCGAGCTGGTTGGCAAGGCCGAACGCGGAGATGCCGTAAATGATGCCGAAATTGATCGCCTTGGCGCGGCGGCGCACTTCGCCGGGCATGTTCTTGATCGGCACACCGAACATTTCGGACGCCGTCATGGCGTGAATGTCGAGACCGTCGCGGAACGCCTTGCGCAATTGCTCGATGCCGGCGATCTCGGCAAGGAGCCGCAACTCGATCTGCGAATAGTCGGCGGAGACGAGCTTCATGCCGGGCGACGCGACGAAGGCGCGGCGAATCTTGCGGCCGTCCTCGGTGCGGATCGGGATGTTCTGCAGGTTCGGCTCGGACGACGACAACCGGCCGGTCGTGGTCGCCGCCAGCGCGTAGTTGGTATGCACGCGATGGGTCGTCGGATTGACGTAACCGGGCAGCGCGTCGGTGTAGGTCGATTTGAGCTTCGACACCTGCCGCCAGTCGAGAATCTTTTGCGGCAGCTCGTGGCCCTGCTCGGCCAGCTCGTCGAGCACCCGCGCGCCGGTCGCCCATTGGCCGGTCTTGGTCTTGGTGCCGCCGGGCAGGCCGAGCTTGCCGAACAGAATGTCGCCGATCTGCTTCGGCGAGCCGACATTGACATGCTCGCCGGCCAGCTTGTCGATCTCGGCTTCGAGGCCGCCAGCTTCCTGGGCGAACTCGCCGGAGAGCCGCGACAGAACTTGCCGGTCGATCGAGATGCCGCGCCGCTCCATGTCGGCGAGCACGCGAACCAGAGGCCGCTCCAGGGTTTCGTAGACATTGAGCACCTGACGGTCGATGAGCCGCGGCTTCAATACCTGCCACAAACGCAGACCCACGTCGGCGTGCTCGGCGGCATATTCGGCCGCCTTGGCGATGTCGACGCCGTCGAACGCGATTTTGCTCTTGCCGCTTCCGGTCAGTATGTTGAGCTCAATGGTCTTGTGATTGAAGTAGCGCTGCGCCAGGCCATCGAGGCCGTGGTCGGCCATGCCGGCGTCGGTCACATAGGACATCAGCATGACGTCGTCGCACGAGGTCATCGCGATACCGCGCAGCGCGAAAATCTGCTGGGCGATTTTCACGTCGTGGCCGATCTTGAGTACGCCCTTGTCTTCGAGCAGCGATTTGAGGGCATCGAGGGCGGCGCGCTCGGCGAGCTGATCGGGCGCGATGTCGCCCTGGAACAGGCCGCCGTCGCCCTGGCGATGGCCGAGCGGCACATAGCAGGCTTCGTTGGGCGAAAGCGCCAGCGCGACGCCGCACAGCGCCGCCTGCATCGGATCGGGGCTCGTGGTCGCGACGTCGAGGGAGACGAAACCTTGATCCCACGCCCGCTCGATCCGGCTCTTCAGCCGGTCGAGGCTGCGCACGGTCTCGTATTTCGCGCGATCGAACCTTTGCATTTGCGCGGCCTCGAGTCGCGCAGCGGCGAGCGCTTTCGGAGTAAGCGCGCCGGCCGGCGCCCCGGCGTTGTCCGGTTTTCTTTCAAGTGCGGCGGGCTTTGCGGCGCCGCGCACGGCCAATTTCGTATCGGCCTCGATCTCGGCGACGTCGGTACCGGAAAACTCCGCGACGCGGCGCAGCAGCGAGCTGAATTCCATCGCCTTGAGGAAAGCGACCAGCCGCTTGTAGTCCGGCTCGTGCACGGCGAGATCGCCGATCGGCACGTCGAGCTTCACGCGATCGTCGAGAGTGACGAGTTTCTTCGACAACCGCGCATTATCGGCATGCTCGATCAGCACCTGGCGGCGCTTCTCCTGCTTGATCTCGCCTGCCCGCTTGAGCAGCGTTTCGAGGTTGCCATATTCGCCGATCAGCTGCGCCGCGGTCTTCACGCCGACGCTCGGCACTCCGGGCACGTTGTCGGTGGAGTCGCCGATCAGCGCCTGCACCTCGATGACCTTCTCCGGCGGCACGCCGAACTTTTCGATCACCTCGGCGCGGCCGATCTTCTTGTCCTTCATGGTGTCGTACATGACGACGCGATCGCTGACGAGCTGCATCAAATCCTTGTCGGACGATACGATGGTCGAGGTGGCGCCGGACTCGTTGGCCTCACGCACATAGGTGGCGATCAGATCGTCGGCCTCGAATCCCTGCTGCTCCAGGCACGGCAGATCAAAAGCGGCCACCGCCTCGCGGATCAGCTTGAACTGCGGCTTGAGGTCGTCCGGCGGGTCCGGCCGATGCGCCTTGTAGTCGGCGTACATTTCGTTGCGAAACGTGTGCTCCGACAGGTCGAACACCACCGCGAGATGGGTCGGCTTGTCATCCTTCATGTCGCGCAGCAGCTTCCACAGCATGTTGCAGAAGCCGAACACGGCATTGAGCTGTAGCCCGTCGGACTTGCGGTTGATGGGCGGCAGCGCATGGTAGGCGCGGAAAATGTAGCCGGAGCCGTCGACCAGGAAGAGGTGGTCGCCTTTCTTCAACGGCTTGCCGGCGGCGGGCGGCGCGGATGGCTTAGCCGGCTTCGGCGGTGCTTTTTGTGCGGCGGGCATGATGGCGAATATATAGGAGTTTCGTCGGGATAATCACGGGTCCAAGACTGCATTCATGAGCGCTGTGGATTTGTCGTCGCCGCTGCCCATCGACGCCGCGTTGCCGGGCTTGACCGCGGCGCTGCGGGCGCAGAACGCGGCCGTGCTGGTGGCGCCACCCGGCGCCGGCAAGACCACGCGGGTGCCGCTGGTCCTCAAGGGCGAAGCGTGGGCCCAAAACGCGCGGCGCATCCTGGTGCTGGAGCCGCGCCGGCTTGCGGCGCGGGCCGCCGCCGAGCGCATGGCGCAAACGCTTGGCGAGCGCGTCGGCGACACGGTCGGCTTGCGGGTGCGATACGTCTCGAAGGTCTCCAGGCGCACCCGGATCGAGATCATTACCGAGGGCGTCTTCACCCGGCTCATTCTGGACGATCCCATGCTCGAGGGCGTCGCGGCAGTGCTGTTCGACGAGTTCCACGAGCGCTCCCTCGATGCCGACCTCGGCCTCGCGCTCGCCCGCGACGTGCAGCAGGGCCTGCGCGCCGATCTGCGCATCCTGGTCATGTCGGCGACCATCGACGGCGCCCGCATCGCCAAATTGCTCGGCGACGCGCCGGTGATCGAAAGCGAAGGCCGCGCCTTTCCGGTCGACACGCGCTATGTCGGCCGCGACGCGCGGCCGATCGAGCCGCAGGTCGCCGACACCATCGCGCGGGCGATGCGGGCGGAGCCCGGCTCGCTGCTGGCGTTTCTGCCTGGCGCCGCCGAAATCCGCCGCACTTTTGGCCTGCTCGACGGCCGCACCGAGCCGGCGACCGACGTGGTCACGCTCTACGGCGCGCTCGCCAGCGACGAACAGGACCGCGCCATCGCGCCGGCACCGGCCGGCCGCCGCAAGATCGTGCTCGCGACCTCGATTGCTGAGACCTCGATCACCATTCAGGGCGTGCGCATGGTGGTCGATTGCGGGCTGGCGCGGGTGCCGCGCTACGAGCCCGACGTCGGCGTGACGCGCCTCGAAACCGTGCGCGTCTCGCGCGCCGCGGCCGACCAGCGCCGCGGCCGCGCCGGCCGCACGGAGCCCGCCGTCTGCTATCGGCTGTGGGACGAGCCGCAGACCGCTGCGCTCGAGCCGTTCGCGCGTCCGGAAATCCTCGCCGCGGATTTGTCGTCGTTCGCGCTCGATCTGGCCGCCTGGGGCGCCGGGCCCGAGCAGCTCGCCTTCCTCGATCCGCCGCCGCGCGGCGCCATGGCCGAAGCCAGGGCGCTGCTCGAAGAGCTCGGGGCCATCGACGGCGACGGCCGCATCAGTGCCGAAGGCAAGCTCCTTCGCCGCCTGCCCTTGCCGCCGCGGCTGGCCCGGATGGTGGTCGATGCGGCGCGCGGCGGCGCGGCCGCCATAGCGGCCGAAATTGCCGCGCTGATTACCGAGCGCGGCCTCGGCGGCGACGACGTCGATCTGCGCGAGCGGCTCACTGCGCTCCATCGCGACCGCGCGCCGCGCGCCCGCGATGCCCGCGCCATGGCGCAGCGCTGGGCGCAGGCGGCGTCCGAAGAGAGCAACGCGGCCGGCGGCGACGAAGCGAGCGCCGGCGCGCTCGTGGCGCTCGCTTATCCCGAACGCGTCGCCAAGAATCGCGGCGGCGCGTCCGGAGCGTTCCTGCTGGTCAACGGCCGTGGCGCCACTGTCGACCCGGCCTCGCCGCTCGCCCGCGAACCGTTCCTCGCCGTCGCCGAGCTGACCGGCACGGCGGCGCATGGCCGCATCCTGTCGGCAGCGCCGGTGACGCTTGCCGAAATCGAGCAGCGCTTCGCCGACCGCATCGCAACGCGCGAGGACATCATCTTCGACGCCGCGAGCGCAAGCCTGCGCGGACGAAGAAGCCGCCGCCTCGGCGCCATCACACTCGCCGAGCAGCCGATGCCGGTCGCGCCGAATGAGACGACAGCGCAAAAGCTCGCCGACGGCATCGCCGGTCTCGGCATTGCGCGGCTGCCGTGGAGCAAGGCGCTGCAGCATTGGCGCGACCGCGTCATGTTCCTGCGGGCAAGCGAAGACGACGAATGGCCCGACCTCTCCGATGCGTCGCTCGCGCGCACCGCGGCCGAATGGCTGACGCCGCTCGTTGCCGACAAGACCGCGCTCGGCGAGATCACCGCCGACAAGCTGAACAACGCGCTGCGCACGCTCGTGCCGTGGCCGCTGCAGCGCCGGCTCGACGCCGAGGCGCCGACCCATTTCGAAGCGCCGACCGGATCGCAAGTGCCGATCGATTACGAGGCCGAGGGCGGACCAAAGATCGCCATCCGCGTCCAGGAGCTGTTCGGGCTCGACCGGCATCCGGCCGTCGCCGGCGGCCGCGTGCCGCTGGTGATTGAGCTTCTCTCGCCCGCGCATCGGCCGGTGCAGACGACGCGCGACCTGCCCGGTTTCTGGCGCGGCAGCTACGCCGCCGTACGCACCGAGATGCGCGGCCGCTACCCGAAGCATCCGTGGCCCGAAGATCCGATCGCGGCGCCGCCGACCCGGCGCGCCAAGCCGCGCGGCACGTAGGCTAAAAATCGATCCATGTTTAAATGTTAACTTAAGGCAACCATAGGAGAGTCCTCGTACTAAGTCATGCCATGCACTCCCATCACTTCGGTGCGACATGACACGGTTCTTCTTCGACTACACCGCCAAGGAGCAGGCGCTCCTCGACTACGGCGGCCACGAATTCCCAAGCTCCGGCGCGGCGATCGAGTTCGCCCAGGCCATCGCTCACGACTTGAAGCACTCGATCAGCGAGAATTGGCGCGGCTGGTGCATCGAGGTCCGCAACGTCGCCGGCCTGCGGCTGCAGTCGGTGCCGGTCGACAGCCCGGAACTGGAAGCAGCGTAAAGCTAAGGCCGGCAGCCGTCGGATCGTTAGCGCTTCGCTTACCCTCACCGCAATCCAAACCGACGCCCATGCGCTCAGTCCTTATGCTCGCCGCGGTCGCCGTCGTCGCCGCACTGATCGTGCCGCGGTACTTTGCGAAATTCGACGCGACGCAAGGCGTGCATTCGGCAGCGGCGGCGCGTCCCACGTCCGCGCCGCAGCCCGCCGCCGTCGATTCGCGCTCGGTCACGCTGTCGCGCAACGCGCAAGGCCATTTCCAGGTCAACGGCATCGTCAACGGCCGGCACATGAACTTCATGGTCGACACCGGCGCCTCGGTGATCGCGCTCACCGCCAGGGACGCCGCGTCGTTCGGCGTGCATCCAGCCGAGCGCGACTTCACCGTGCTGGTGAAGACCGCGAACGGCGTGGTGAAGGCCGCGCCGGTTGAGCTCGACATGGTCGAGATCGAGGACATCATGGTGCGCAACGTCGCCGCCGTGGTGATGCCGGACGGCGTGCTCGCCGACAATCTGCTCGGCATGTCGTTTCTGACGCGGCTGCACCGCTGGCAATTCGCCGACGGCAAGCTGGTGCTGGAGCAGTGACTTGCCGTCATCGGCGCAAGCGGATGATCCAGCAATCGCAATCGCCGAAATTTGCCCGCAGCGGCGGAGATTACTGGGTGCCCCGCCTTCGCGGGGCATACAGCACGCAACCATTCCAGTCGCCGGACGTTTACGCTATTGCTGTTCGGGGCACTCGATTCGAGCCATTTTCCGTGATGTTTCCCAAGCCAAAGCCTGCGCTGAAGCCCAATACCTACGCCTACGAATCCGAGCCGATGGTGAAGGCGACCGGCTTTCGCGAATATGACGCGCGCTGGCTATTCGGCGGCGAGATCAACCTGATGGGCATCGAGGCGCTCGGTCTCGGGCTCGGCACGCTGATCCACGAATTGGGCGTGAAGCCCGACATCGTTACCGGCCACGATTTCCGCTCCTACTCGGCCTCGATCAAGATGGCGCTGACCAACGGCCTGATCGCCGCCGGCTGCAAGGTCCATGACATCGGCCTGGCGCTGACGCCGATGGCCTATTTCGCCCAGTTCGACCTCGACGTGCCGTGCGTCGCCATGGTCACGGCCTCGCACAACGATAACGGCTGGACCGGCGTGAAGATGGGCGTCAACCGGCCGCTCACCTTCGGTCCCGACGAGATGGCGCGGCTGAAGGACATCGTGCTCAACGGCCGCTTCCATATGAAGGCCGGCGGCGCCTACTCATTCGTCGAGAATTTTCCAGCGCGCTATCTCGCCGATCTCACCAAACGGCCGAAGCTCAAGCGCAAGCTCAAAGTCCTGTGCGCGTGCGGCAACGGCACCGCTGGCGCGTTCGCGCCGCAGGCGCTCGCAGCGATCGGCTGCGAAGTCATCCCGCTCGACTGCGAGCTCGATCACACGTTTCCGAAATACAATCCCAACACCGAAGATTTGAAGATGCTGCACGCCATGCGGGACGCGGTCCTGGCGAACAGGGCCGACGTCGGGCTCGGCTTCGACGGCGACGGCGACCGCTGCGGCGTCGTCGACAACGACGGCGACGAGATCTTCGCCGACAAGGTCGGCGTCATGCTGGCGCGCGACATGTCCGCCCAGCACAAGAACGCGCTGTTCGTCGCCGACGTGAAATCGACCGGCCTGTTCATGACCGACCCGGTGCTGATCAAGAACGGCGCCAAGACCGACTACTGGAAGACCGGGCATTCCTATATGAAGCGCCGCGTCAACGAGATCGGCGCGATCGCCGGCTTCGAGAAGTCCGGCCACTTCTTCTTCAACAAGCCGTTCGGCCGCGGCTACGACGACGGGCTGATCTTCGCATTCGCGGTCTGCGACATGCTCGACCGCAACCCGGGCAAGAGCATGGCGGACCTCAAGAACGCACTGCCGAAAACTTGGTCGTCGCCGACCATGTCGCCGCACTGTGCCGACGAGACCAAATACGCGGTCGTCGACGAGGTGGTCGCCCACTTTCAGAAAGAGCAGAAGAAGGGCAGCACCATCGCCGGCCAAAAAATCCGCGATCTAGTCACCGTCAACGGCGTGCGCGTCACGGTCGACGACGGCACCTGGGGCCTGGTGCGCGCCTCCTCCAACAAGCCGGAGCTGGTGGTCGTGGTCGAAAGCCCGGTGTCGGAAGCACGCATGCGCGACATGTTCAAGTCGGTCGATGCGGTACTGCGCACGCACAAGGAAGTCGGCGCGTATAATCAGACGATTTGAGGCCTTCGTCGCTGCAGAACAGCCAAACACCTGCAACGCCTGCGTAGGCGGAGTCTTCCTTAAATTGCGCGGTTGCATGTGAGCGCAGAAAGTATTTCGCCTGTGGCGGTTGCCGAGGGCAATCCTTGACTTCAAATTCTTTCTGCGCTGCGGTCTGCCGTGCAATTTAAGGAGAAATGGCTGCGCGGCAGCCATCGGACAAGTGCAATGACATTTACTTTACATCGTCGAAGCGTTCTGCATCTCGCCGCTGGTTCTGCCGCCGCGGCTGCAAGACCGAACTTCGCATTCGCACTCGACTATCCGACACGCCCCGTGCGCATGATCGTCGGTCTCGCCGCGGGCGGGCCGACCGACGCGGTCGCCCGCCTCATTGCGCAGTACCTGTCCGAGCACATGGGCGCCCAGTTCGGCGTCGAGAACCGCACCGGCGCCGGCGGCACGCTCGCGACCGAGACGGTAATTAACGCGACGCCCGACGGCTACACGCTCTTGTTCGCCGGCCCGACGGTAACCATCAGCGCGTCGCTCTACAAGAAGCTCGCCAACGTGCTCGGCGAGCTCAAACCGGTCGGCATCGTGGCACGCGCGCCCAACATCATGGTGGTGACGCCGTCGCTGCCGGTCACGACCGTCAAAGAGTTCATCGACTACGCCAAGGCCAATCCGGGCCAGATCTCGTTCGCCTCGTCGGGCGTCGGCGCCTCGCCGCACCTGTCGGGGGAATATTTCAAGTTCCTGACCAAGATCGACATGGTCCATGTGCCCTATCGCGGCTCGGCGGCGGCCTATCCCGATCTCCTGTCCGGCAAGGTGCAGGTGCTGTTCGACAATCTCGGCGGCCCGGTGCTGCAGATGGTGAACGCCGGCACTTTGCGCGCGCTCGGCGTCACGTCGGGGCAGCGCTGGCCGTTGCTGCCCGGCGTACCGGCCATCGCCGAGACCGTGCCCGGCTACCAGCTCTACGTCTGGTACGCGTTGTTCGCGCCGAAAGATACGCCACCTGACATCGTGACGCGGCTCAACGCCGCGCTGAAAGATGCGGTCACGGACGAAAGAATATTGGCACGGTTCAAAGCCGACGGCGGTGTGCCGGCGGTGATGACGCCGGAGGAGCTCGCGCGCTTTCTCGCCGGCGATCAAGCGAACTGGCGCAAGATGGTCGACGCGGCCAGCCTTACGGCGGAATAAAAAAGCCTCCCCCGCTTGCGCGGGGGGAGGAAAAACCTACGACGCCTTGGCGAGCTCCGCGCCGAGCGCGTTCGGAATCTCGATCTCGACCTCGAGCGTCGATACCGACCGGCCGCGATCCATCTTAATCTGCACCTTGTCGGGCTCGAACGCCACGTGACGGCTGATGACGGCGAGGATTTCCTCGCGCAATTGGCCGAGCAGGTCGGGCTGGCTCCTGGCTACGCGCTCATGCGCGAGCAGGATTTGCAGCCGCTCACGCGCAACCGGCGCCGAGCCGCGGCGGAACAGTTTGAAGAGCGTCATGCTGCCTTCCGTCCAAACAGCTTGTTGAGCAGGCCGCGGCCGTCGCTGGGCACGACCATCGGTACTTTCTCGCCGCGCAATCGCGCCGCGGCGTCGAAATAGGCCCGCGCCGGTGATGAGAGCGAATTCGCCAAGGTCACCGGCGAGCCGATATTGGAAGCGCGCAGCACCTCCTCGCTTTCCGGGATGATGCCGAGCAGCGGCGTGGAGAGGATTTCCAGCACGTCCTCGATCGTCAGCATCTCACCGCGAGCGGCGCGGCCGGGGCTGTAGCGGGTGACGAGGAGATGCTTCTCTATGCGCTCGCCGCGCTCGGCTTTCACCGTCTTGGCGTCGAGCAGGCCGATGATGCGGTCGGAATCGCGCACCGAGGACACTTCCGGATTGGTGACGATGATGGCGGCATCGGCGTAGCGCATCGCCAAGGTCGCGCCGCGCTCGATGCCGGCCGGCGAGTCGCAGATGATCCAATCGAACTTGGTCTTCAGCTCATCGATCACCTTGGCGACGCCCTCTTCGGTCAGCGCGTCCTTATCGCGGGTCTGCGACGCCGGCAGGAGGTTGAGATTCTCCAGCCGCTTGTCGCGGATCAGCGCCTGCGGCAGCTTGGCGACGCCGTTGATGACGTTGATGAGATCGAACACCACGCGGCGTTCGGCGCCCATCACCAGATCGAGATTGCGAAGGCCGACGTCGAAGTCGATGACCACGACCTTGTCGCCGTTCTGGGCCAGAGCTGCGCCTAAAGCCGCGGTCGACGTGGTCTTGCCGACGCCGCCTTTACCGGATGTCACGACCAGGACTTGAGCCATGAGGACTGCCTTTCCGTTCTTCCTGCTTGTGGCGCCGGCTTTCCGGGCCGCCGCATTTTAGTTCAGCGCCGAAATCTTCAAGGTCTCGCCTTCGAGCCAGGCCTGCGCCGGACCGCGGCGCAGCGCTTCGTCGATGTCGTCGGCGGTCTTGTAGAAGGAGTCGATGGCGAGAAGCTCCGCCTCGACGCGATGACAGAAGATGCGCGCCTTGGCATTGCCGGCCGCACCCGCGAGCGCGCGGCCGCGCAACGTGCCATAGATGTGGATCGAGCCACCGGCCACAATCTCGGCGCCGGAGCCGACCGAGCCGAGCACGGTGACGTCGCCCTCGATGAACACAATGGTCTGCCCGGAGCGCACCGGGGTTTCGATCATCAGCGAGGCCGGCTGCGCCGCTTTTGGCGCCTCCGCCGCGGCTGCCGGCGCCACTGCGGGCACCGGCGCCACGGCGTCCCCCGACACCTCCGGCACCACAAGAGTCTGCGAATCGCGGCCGCCGCGCATGAGCGGCGGTAGGCCGGTGGTCGACACCGACGGATCGAGCCCCTCGATGCCGAGCACACGGATGTTGCGTTCCTCGAGATCGGCGAGGAGCTGCATGATGCCGTTCGGGCTCAAATTCACCGCCGAAAGGTTGAGCACGACCGGATAGCCGGCGAAAAAGCCCCTGGAGGCTTCGACGCTCGCGTCCAGATCCGACAGCCATTCGGCGATCGGCGGCCGCGGCATAACCGAAAACGTCATGTAGGAGCGCGCCCGAAACATCAGCGATTGGCGCTGGCGAACCACGCTCGTCACGGTGGCCTCT
>Ga0306924_10005994_pt1 | contig 12074 bp, 10 predicted proteins | sample sta12Can44000111_FD_203756 | JGI IMG/M metagenome (GOLD analysis project Ga0306924, IMG submission 203756) | Lab enrichment of tropical soil microbial communities from Luquillo Experimental Forest, Puerto Rico - statanox.12C.anox.44.000.111 (v2)... | ecosystem: Environmental > Terrestrial >... | reverse complement strand
CGTCGCGGACCACCGCCGCGACGTCGACGGGCGCCGGCCGGAAGTCCTCGCGCCGGAGGACGCCGCGCATCCGCCGGATCACCTCCCCGGCGCGCCGCGCGTCGCTCACGATGTCGTCGAGGCACTCGCGCAGCTCCAGCGCCTCGCGGGAGGTCTGGGCGATCATGCGGCGCGCGGCCTGCGCGTTGTTGAGCACCGCCCCGAGCGGGCTATTGAGCTCGTGGGCAAGAGACCCCGCGAGCTCGCCCACGGCGCCGACGCGGTTTAGGTGCGCGACCGCGGCGAGGTTTTCCCGCGCGCTCGCCTCCGCGTGCCGCCGCCCGCGGCGCTGCACGAGGAGGGCCGCGATGAGCGCCGACTGGACGAGGAGCACCGCGACCACGATCGCGAGCGACCAGCGGTGGCGCGCCCAGAGGGACGGCTCGCGGAACCGGATCTCCGCGCCCGCCGGAAGCCGCGCGTCGGGGATGCGCCACCGGTCGAGCTCTCGCCCATCGAGCGCGATCCGGGAGGCTGCGCCGCGCTCCACCCCGATCGCGCTCGGCGGCTTTCCCGCGAGGACCCCCGCCGTGACCCGTCCGACGTGCCGGCCCGTCTGATCGAGGTCCGTGACGACGCCGCCGAGCACGCCCGACCCGAGCAGGTGGTCATAGGTCGAGAGGACGGGGCCCGGTGCCGCGGACGCGATGGCGCGGACGGAGTCCGAGGCGAACCACTGCCGCCCCGAGCCGTCGCGGGAGAACGAGACGACCAGGACCACCGTGCCGCGGGGCAGCGCCCGGAGGCGGCGCTGGAGCTCGGGCATCGGGAGCCCGAAGAGCTCGGTCACCTCGACGCGGCCGGCGAACGGGGCCGCCTCGGCCCGCAGCAGCTCGTTGAGCGGCGCATCGATCCACGAGGCGCCCCCGACCAGCGCCACGCGCTTCGTGGCGGGGAGGAGCCGGAGCGCGAGCTCGAACGTCTCGCGGACCGGGAGCCGGTCCGCGACGCCGGCGAAGCGCGCCGGGATCGGCACGCCGGCGATGGAGCGCTCGTCGACGAGGCCGAAGACGACGGGCACGTCCGGCCACGGCGCCTTGTCCGGATCGGCGAGGAGGCGCAGCGCGGCGGCGCCGACCGCGACGATGACCTCGGGGCGCGCGTCCGAGTACTTCGCTCGGAGCCACTCGCGGAAGAGCCGCTCGTAGAGCGGCTCGGGGAAGCGCTCCGCGTCGAGGTGCTCCGAGAAGAGCTCGACCTCGCCCGCGGCGACGAGCGCCGCGCGCAGGCCGGAGGTGAACGCGACGTTCACGGGGCGTTCGGCATCGCTGTCGTAGATGGCGAGCACGCGACGCGGCCCTGCGGGCTCCGCCGCCGACGCGGCGCCCGCGAGCGCGATCGCCGCGAACAGGACCACGCCTGGTCCCCAGAGCCCTCCGCGCAGCATCAACCCACCCCCGCCCAAACCCGCCGATCGACGCCCCCGCTTCGCGGGGGACGTGAGCTGCAAACGGCCGCGCGGAAACTTTACTCGCGGCATGCGCCCGCTCAAGCCACCCGCCGAGGGGCTGTGGCTCGACGCCCGGGGGCTGCCCCGATCGCCCGCCCGCCCGGACGTGCTCATACCGAGGGACGAAGCGCACCCATGGCGGGACCAAGGTCTCATTCCGGCGGGCGCGCTCGTCGGATTGGATGGTGAGCGGAGGCTCCATGAACGCGCTCCGTCCCCTCGCCACGCTCGCCGTCCTCGGCACCCTCGCCGCCATTCCCTGCCGCTCCCTCGCGCAGTACGCGCCGGCAGGGACCTGGACCTCCCCTGAGCCGTTCCAGCCGCACGTGGAGCTCTCCGCGATCGCCGGGTACCAGCTCAACACCGACGTGGGCACCACGGGCGGCACGATCCGGGTCGACGACACGCCGGTGTATGGCGCCTCGCTCGCCTTCTTGCAGCTCCCGGGCGTCCGGGCCGAGCTGCTCTGGCTCTACTCCGACCCGACCGTCCACCTCTCCGGCGTGACGTTCACCGGCAGCCAGCCGCTGCACGTGTCGACGAACTACTTCCAGCTCGGCGGGAGCCGCGGGGTCCGGATCGACCGGCTCGAGCCGTTCCTCGGCGCGACGATCGGAGCGGCGCTGTTCATGCCGACCCCGCTGCACTACGCGAACGGCTCGACCGTCACGTTCGGCGACACCTGGCGCTTCGGCTTCACCATCGGCGCCGGGCTCAACGTCCACCTGTCGGAGAAGGTGGCGCTCCAGGGCCAGATCCGGCTCGCCGCGCCCGTCTACTTCTCGAGCGGAGCGATCTACGTCGGAAGTGGCGGCGCGGCGCTGGGCGTGAGCGGCGGAATCCCGATCTGGCAGTGGAACTTCGCGGGCGCCCTCGTGTTCAGCCCGTGACGCGCATCCACTTCACGGCCGCATCGCGGCCCGGCACGCGCTCGAGACGCCGCCCTCGTACAGCTTGAGGCACGCGAAGATCTTTCCGCCGCCGGCCTGGACGCCGGGGCAGAGGCGCGCGGCGTCGTCCGAGCACGCGGTCTGGAAGCGCTGGATCTTCTCGGTCGCAGCGCCGACGGCGTCGCGGCACGTGGAGGAAAGCTCGTCCCAGCGGGCCGACACGCACGCGAGCAGCCGACCCTGTCCGCCGGAGACGCCCTGGCAGTACTGCCAGACGGTGCCCGCACACGCGGCGCCGAGCTGCCGCGCGCGGTTCTCGACGTCCTGCACGACCTGCTGACACGCGCTCGACACCTCGTACCAGCGCGCGTGGAAGCACGCGAGGATCCGCCCCTCGCCCACCGGGACGTCCGGGCAGAGCCTGCGCGCATCCGCGACGCAGGGCCCGTCGGCCGCCCAGGCCGCGCCCGCCAGGAGCCACGCCGTCGCGATCGCCTTCCACGCCGCTCGGCTCATCGCCTCCTCCTTCCCGGCCACCCCCGGGGGGCGCCACGAACGCGCGCGGTATCCAGGCGGAAGCCTACCCGGTCCGGCCGGGCGAAACGATCCGCCCATGGTCCAATGGTTCGGGCAGGTGACGGAGGTACGCTGGCGCCGTGGAGGCAAGTTCGACGAGCACGTCCGCCGGAGCGCCGCAGCCGAGCGAGTCCCGCGCGAGCACGGTCTACGTCGTCGACGACGACAAGGGCTTCCTGCGCTCGATGGACCGACTCCTCCGGACCGCCGGCTATGTCGTGCGCACGTTCACGTCGGCGCAGGAGTTCCTCGCGGCGGACCGGAGCGAGTGCCCCGCGTGCCTGCTGCTCGATCTCCGGATGCCCGGGGTGAGCGGGATCGACCTGCAGGAGAAGCTCGCGGCGTCGGGCGAGGACCTCCCGATCGTGTTCCTGAGCGGCCACGCCGAGTTCCACTCGGGCGTGCGCGCGATGAAGGCGGGCGCGGTCGACTTCCTGGCGAAGCCCTTCACCGAGGCGGAGCTGCTCGCCGCCGTCGCCAAGGCGCTCGACCGGGACCGCCGCGCCCACGCCGCGCGCGCGCTGAAGCAGGACGCGCTCGATCGGCTCGCCCGGCTCACGCCGCGCGAGCGGCAGGTCTGCGACCTCGTCGCGACCGGCATGCTCAACAAGCAGATCGCGGGGGAGCTCGGCGCGGCGGAGAAGACGATCAAGTGCCACCGCGGCCGGGTGATGGAGAAGCTGGAGGTCGGCTCCGTCGCCGAGCTCGTCCGGCTGGTCGATCTCGCACGGCAACCGTGAGGGGCGAGCGATGCGCGCGGCTCCGGGCAGGCGGTGCGCGCGGACCTGGCGGCGCCCGCTCGCGGGGGCGCTGATCGTCGCAGCCCTCGTGGCGGCCTCGCCGTCCGCCGCGCGGACCGCGACCCGCGCGGCCGGCCTCGACGTCGCCTCGCCGGCCGGCGGCGACGCCCCCGCCGCGAACGGGCGCGACGGCGATCTCGCGGTCGCGCTCGCGATCGTCGCGGCCGTCGAGGCCGGCGTCATCGCCGTCCTCCTCCTCGCCCTCGCGCGGCGACGGCGGGCGAGCGTCGCCGCGGCGCGCGACGCGGTGAAGATCGCGCGCCTGGCGCGCGCGGGGGCCGCCCGCGAGGCGGGGAGGTCCATCGCCCGGGAGATCGGGACCCCGCTCACCTCCGCGCTCAACAACCTCGGCGCGGCGCGCCGGCTCCTGCTCCGCAGCCCGCCGCCGCTCGACGAGCTCGGCGTCGCGATGGACGAGGCCCGGTCGGCGGGCGAGAGCGTCGCGCACGTGCTGCAGCGGCTGCACGCGCTCGCGCCCGCGGGCGGCGTCGCCGAGGTCGTGGAGCTGCACGAGGTCGCGCGGGAGGGCGTCCAGCTCGTGTCGAGCGTGGGCGCAGCCGCCATCGCCGCGGACCTCTCCCCGGTCCCGTCGATCCGCGGCGACCGGGCTGAGCTCCTCCAGGCGGTCGTCGAGCTGCTCCTGAACGCGGTGGAGGAGACCGCCGCCGCCGGTCGCGGTCGCGTCCGCGTCCGGACGCGCTCGGAGGACGCCGCCGTGGAGCTCTCCGTCGAGTACCCGAGCTTCGTCGAGCCGGACCGGGCGCTGGCGCCGCTCGCCGCGACGGAGAAGTCGGCGCTCGCCGCCGAGCTCGCGGTCGCGGGGTCGATCGTCGCGTCGCACGGGGGGACGATCTCGACGGAGCTCCCCTCCCACGGCGCGCGGTTCTCGCCCTCGCGCCTCGTCACCCTGCGCGTCCGGTTCGCGTCCGCGCCGTCGAACGGCGGCGCGTGAGCCCGTCCCCATCGGCGGGGCGCCTCGAACAGTGCCCCGCCGCGCGGGCCCGCGCCGGTCGCGCCACCGCCAACTCCGCGTAACCGCGGCTCACGCCCCATCTGCGCGCACCTCACGGAGCGTCTATGCCATCGATCAGGTGCGACCAAGGTCCGATTTCACGCACAGGGGGTGCCGACGATCATCGCTCTCCGGGAGGTCGTATGAATTCCAGACTCGCAGCGCTCGCGGCCGCGGCGCTCCTCGCATCCTGCATCGAGGGCGCGCCGAGCTCGGTCGTCAACGGCGTCGCCGTGGTGACACAAAGCACGCCGAACACGAACTGGAGCAGCTTCTCGACGTTCTCAGTCGATCCGACGGTCGCCGTCACGGACGCCACGGGGTCCACGGTGACCAACACCACCGTCGACGGCAGCCAGCTCGTGCCGACGATCGCCACCAACATGACCCAGCGCGGCTACACCCAGGTCACGTGGACCGGCAACCCGACGACCACGAACGCGGACCTCCAGATCAAGATGCAGGCGACGCTCGGGAGCCAGTCCGTCTACTACCCGGGCTACTGTGGCTGGTACCCGTACTACGGGTGCGTTCCGGGCTGGACGTACGCTGGGACCTACAACTTCGGGACGCTCATTCTCACGATGGGTAACAAGGCTGGCGTGGGGAGCGGCGGCACCCTCCCGCTCGTCTGGACCGGCGCGGGTTACGGAGTCCTCTCTCAGTACTACACGCCCGGCGTCCCCTCGACCGGCGCGAACGTCAACTACGGGAAGATCCAGGCGGCGATCAACCAGATGTTCGCCATCTCTCCGTACATCCAGAAGTAGCGAGGACGCCATGAGAACCTCGATCGTCCGCATCGTCATCGCCGCCGTCCTCCTCGCCGGCACCGCCCGGGCCGCCGAGGAGAGCTGGATGTCTTACCGCCCGCACCAGACCGTCTTCGTAGTGAACTGGGAGATCTCCGGCCCGATCGGCGGATTCTCGAACTACATCAGCGACACGAGCCTCCGCGGCATCTCGTTCGAGGCCCGCTCGTTCGTGCGCGATCAGCTCTCGCTGGGCCTGTCCTTCTCCTGGAACCGGTTCGACCAGACGTTCGACAACGTGGTCGTGCCGGTCAACACCACCTCGATCACCAACGGCACCGCGAGCGGGCCGGTGTTCCGCTACGCCGACGGGTTCGGCATCCGCGGGCTCGCCCATTACTACCTGGGCCACTCGCAGATGCTCCAGCCCTACCTCGGCGTGGGCATCGGCGGCGCCTGGAACTACGCTTACCAGCAGGTCGCGGACCTCACCTCGTCGCAGAGCAACTTCAATTTCATCGTCAGCCCGGAGGTCGGCGCGATGATCTGGCTGGCGCACGGTGCGTCGAACGCCGCGGTGAACATCGCGTTCCGCTACACGTACACGACCGCGACGGCGGGACGCGAGCACGACCTGCAGTGGCTCTCGGGCATCGTGGGCCTCGCGTGGGGCTACTGAGCGGCGAGCGCTGCGAGAGGCCCGACGGCTCGCCCCGAGCGACTCCCGGGGCGAGCCGTCGCACGTCCGGGGCCGCTACTTCTGCGGCTTCGGAGGATACGACTCGAGGAGCTTCCGCGCGGCCTCGTCGATCGTCGAGCGGACGGTGCTCACGTCCTGGATCGTGTCGCTCGCGACGCCGCGCCAAAAGAGCTGCCGCGTGTGCGCGTCGGAGAAGTCGAGGAGGAGCGTGCCGACGTGGTAGTCGCGCACCTCGGTCACCGGCGTGGCGAGGGCGTAGCCGGGGCCGTACGGACCGTACACGTAGGATCCGGAGTACGCGTACCCGTAGTTGGTCACCTCGATCTGCCGCTGCGCCCAGCCGAGCGCCGTGACGATGAAGCTCGGATCGTCCTCGTACGGCACCTTGACGAGCCCCTTCTTGGCCATCTCGCGGTCGATCGCCGCGACGATCATGGCCCGCACCGCGGGGTCGCGCGCCGTCGGGGCCTGGTCCGGCCCGGCCGGCGTCGGGTTCCAGGCGTAGGTCTTGTATTGCGCGAACTCCGCCTTGGGGTTGTACTCCGTCTGGATCTTCATCGTGGACGCGCAGCCGCCGAGGGCCGCGACCGCGATGAGGGGCCACCAGCGCGATCTCATCGTTCTCCTCCTCCCGCCGGCGTCGGCCGGCGCATGCGTCGTCGGGCACGGCACCGCGGCCGTCCCACCCTCCCGCGGGGCGGAGCGAGCGGTCGCCCTGATCAGAGCAGGGCCGGGGCGGAGCGGAATGGGACCTTGGTCTCGCGCCGGCCCGACCCGGGGCGCCGTCAGCCGCGCCGGCGCTCGGGCGGCGCGTCCGGCTCGCCGTGCCAGCGTGCTCGCGGCACCACGACGGGCCGGTCCGGCTGCAGCACGAAGTGGGGCGACATGATCTGGACTCCCGCCGCGTTGAAGGCGTCCTGGACGTGGGCGTGCAGCTCGGAGAGGACCTGCGGGCGATCGACCGGATCGACCGCGAGCCGCGCGACGAGCTCGTACTCGACGAAGAAATCGGAGAGCGCCCGCTGGAGAACGAACGGCGCGGGGTCTGCGGCGATCCCGCCCGTCTCGCGCGCCGCGGCGAGGAGCAGCGCCTCGACCTGACGCCAGGGCGTGTCGTACCCGATCGTCACCCGGGTCGTGACGAGCGGCCCCCGCCCGTCGGCGAGCCGTGTGAAGTTGCGGACCGCGCCGCCGATCACGACCGTGTTCGGGATCGTGACCTCCTCGCCGCGGATCGAGACGATCTTGGTCGAGAGCAGCCCGACCTCCGTCACGACCCCCTCGGTGTCACCGAGCCGGACCGTGTCGCCGACCGCGAGCGCTCGGGAGTAGACGACGGCGAGCCCGCTCATCGCCTGCGACACGAGCCCGGTCGAGCCGATCGAGATCATGACGCCGACGAGGAGGCTCAAGCCCTTCACCGCGTCGGAGCTCGCCCCGGGGACGTACGGATAAGCTGCGGCGAGCGCGACGAGCCACACGAGCGCCGTCGCGATCCGGCGCGTCGCGGGGACCGTCTCCGGGTAAAGGCCGCGCACGCGCAGGGTGCCGGCCTGGATGCGCGAGAACACGCCCGCGAGGAACCCGGCCACGGCGCGCGCGGCGAGGAGGATCACCGCGACGATGGCGAGCCTCGGCACGGCCCCGACGACCGCGAGCCCGAACGCGCCGAGCACGCCGAGCGCTCGGCCGGTGAGGGCGTCCGCCCAGGGCGCGGTGACCGGGAATCGGCCGAGCACGAACGTGAGCCAGACGTCCACGAGCGCCGCGACGATCGACCAGAAGGCGAAGAAGCTGACGCCCCGGACCGCGGCGGAGAGGAGCGGCGACAGATCGATGCCGCGGCGCGCGAGCCCCTCCGTGCGCCGCTCCGCGGCCTTGCGGAGCGTGCGCGAGAGCAGGCGTCGCAGGCGCACGACGAGCCAGAGCAGGGCGACGAGGACGACCGTCGCGACGCCGCTCTCGACGACGGACCGGACCACGACCCGGAGCGAGCGCTGCTCCCGCGCCGCGCGCAGCGCCTCCGCGAGCCGGTCGGCCGTGGACCGCGCCAGCCCGTCGAGCGACTCGCCCGTCAGCGTCTCGACGTCGTCCTCGACGACGAACAGCACGAGCCGCTCCCCGACCAGGATCGCCCGCGCTTGCTCGTCGCCCAGCGTGACCGGCTGGATCGAGACCGGGACCTCTCCCTGGTGCGGCGGGATCGCGTCGAGCCGCCCCGAGGCGAGCCGGACGCGCTCTGCCGGATCGCTCCCATGGACGCTCGCGCGGAACTCGACGATGACCCGGTTCGCGAGGACGAGGGTGGCGGGGTCGCCCGCGGGCGAGGCCACGCCGCGCGTCGCTGCGAGCGCGGTGGCGATCAGGATCGCGGAGGCGGCGCAGGGCATGTTCCTCACCCTTCTGCCCGGATCGCCGTCGGCGGGGGCGGCTCCCCGGCTCGCGCGGTCGTCGCGCTCGCCTCGGCGGCGACGGCGGGCGGCTCGATCCGCACGCGGGGCAGGAACGCGCCCCCCTCGAGCTGCTGGATGAACTCGAGCAGGTGCTCGCGGACCGCGCAGCGCAGGTCCCAGCCCCGGCTCGAGTCCGGAGCGGACACGACGGCACGGAGCTCGATCGTCCGGTCCGTCGCGCCGGTGACCTGCAGCGCCGCCGTCTTCCCGTCCCACTCCGGTCGCCCGCTCACGAACCGCTCCAGCTCGCGGCGGACCTCGTCGACGGGGAGCCGGTAGTCGGCGTACAGGAGCACCGTCCCGAGCAGCTCCGACCCGGCGCGGGTCCAGTTCTGGAACGGTGCGTCGAGGATGCGCGTGATCGGCACGACGAGCCGCCTGAGGTCCCAGATCCGCACGACGACGTAGGTGAGCGTGATCTCCTCGATGGTCCCCCACTCGCCCTCGATGACCACGACATCGCCGACGCGCAGCGGCTGCGTGAGCGAGATCTGGACGCCCGCGAGGAGCATGCCGATGGAGCGCTGGGCGGCGAGGCCGACGACGATGCCGGCGACGCTCGCCGACGCGAGCAGCGAGGTGCCGAGCACGCGCATCGCGTCGAACTGGCGGAGCACGAACGCGCCTCCGATCAGCAGCACGACGAAGTCGGTGACGCGCTTCAGGACCATGATCTGGGTGAGCCGCGACCGCGCCGCCTCCGCGTTCCCGCCCAGCGAGATCCGGGCGCCCAGGAGGTCGGCGACGAGCCGCAGCCCCCGGAGCGCGACCCAGGTGAGGAGGACCACGGCCGTCGTCTGGAGGACGCGATCGACCACCTCCTGCACCGGCAGCGCGAGACGGAGCGTGCGCACGGTGACGGCCAGCGTCGCCACGGCGAGCAGCGATCGTCCCGGGCCTCGCGCCGCGTTCACCAGCGCGTCGTCCCACTTGGCCGGCGTGCGGCGAACGAGCCTGAGCACGACCCTGCGCCCGAGCGATCCGGCGACGAACGCGACGAGCGCGGCGAGGACGAGGTCCAGGGCGAGGCCGAGCCACTGCCAGGCGGACACGTCGAGGAAGCTCACCTCCTCGAGGACGGGCGGCATCCGCGCGCCCAGCCAGCCCGGCCCGTACTCCTCGTACAGCCGCGGGATGGCCGCGACGACGCCGGAGCCGATCCGCCAGGCGCCGTCCGCCGAGCGGACGACCCGGACCGGCACCTCGCCGCTGCCGAGCGGGATCCCGCCGACGACCTCGACGCCCCGTCCCTCCGGGCTGCCCTGGGGGGCGTCGGACACCTTGTCCCAATCGATCCAGAGCTTGTGGCTCAGGACGAACTTGAGCTGACGCGCGAGGCTTTGGCCCTCGGTGGACCGGTCTGCCTCTCGGATCGCGCGGAGGTCGAGGGCCCGTGCCGCTCGGCCGAAGTCCCCGTCGCGGCACGACTCGACGAAGAAGCGGAGCGCCTGCCGCGGCGTCGCGAGCTCCTGCTCCACGGCGGGCGCCGCCGTCGCGGAGAGGTGGACGGCGAGCAGCAGCGATGTCGGGAACGAGCGCGTGACGCCCCCTGCGGCCGTCGCGCCCCGGACGGTCGCACCGCGTCGAGCCGACGCGAGGCGCACCCGCATCGTCCTGCGACCGCGCGTGCTCCGGTACCGGACCTAGGTCCGATGCCGTCGCGGGGCGCTGCGCGTGCCTCGGGGGTTGCCCTACCCTGGGCGCGTGAGGGCTCGCGTCAATAGGCTTCGCGCGATCGCGGCGGCGGTCCTGCTCGCGGCGGCGCCGCTCGCCGCGCGGGCTGCGACCCCGCGGACGTACGCGGTCGGCTCCTTCCCCGTCGCGCCCTTCCTGGCGTCGGTCGAGCTCCCGCTCCGCGGCGACTTCCGGACGGAGCTCGGCGCGCTCCTGCTGACGCAGGGAACCTACGACGACCACGATCCCTTCGCGTACCTGTCGGCGGCGTCGCCGTTCGCGTGGCTGCACTTCGACGGCGTCCCGAACCTGCGCCTGTCGGCGGCGTTCCAGGAGATCTTCTACCGCGCGGTCGCACCGATGGGGATCCGCGACTCGCACGAGGAGCGGTTCGTCGGGCGCGCCCGCATCCAGCAGCCGCGCGGCGCCGCCGCCGTCTACGAGCTGGTCCAGCTCGATGTCCGGAGCTTCGACGACGCGACCAGCACCCGCCAGATCGTCTATCGGCTCCGCTTCCGCGCGGGCCTGGGCCTGAACCTCGACGCCCAGCACATCCACTCGCTCGTGCTCTTCCAGGAGGTCGCGTTCCGGTTCTCGGACTCGTCGTACGCGGTGCGCCCGTTCGACTTCTTCCGCGCGTTCATCGGCTACATGTGGACGACGCGGCGGGGCACCTTCGTCACCCTCGGCCTCGTCGGCCAGATCTCGCTGAGCCCGGCGGCGACGCGCTACGACTTCCTGTGGGGCCCGGCGCTGAGCGCCACCTACCGGTTCCGCCCGGCGGCGCCGGCCGAGGCGCCGCCGCCGCCCGCAGAGGTCGAGCTGCCGTGAGCGGCGGTGCGCTCACTTCAGCTTCAGCCGCGCGCTCGGGCCGCTCGCATCCTTTCCGCCGGCGTCCTTGCTGACGCCCTCGGACAGGAAGAGCCTCGACTGATCGATCTGGCGCCCGATCAGCTGCTCCCGGACGGACGCGGCCCGCTCCGAGGAGAGGTTCCGCAGCGCGGCGGCGAGATCGACCCGCTCGAGGAGGAACGCCTCCATGTCCTCGGGGGTGGGAGGGCCCTGGCGCCGCGGCGCAGCCTGTCCTCCCTCCGCCGCCGTCGCGGCCGGAGCGCCGCTGGGGGGCGGACCGCCGCGCGTCTCGCCGCCGCCAACGACCTGCGCCGGCTTCGAGCGCAGCGCGCTCTCGTACGCGAGCTTCAGGTAGCGCGGGTACTCCTCGTCGGTGATCGCCGGAGACGTGGGCGGCGCCTCGCCCTTCTTCGGATGCGACCGCTGCCACTTCTCGCGCGTGGCGAGGGTCCGCACCGCCTCGCGCCCGAGCGCAGTGCGATCGCTGGATTCGTCTACGACCCCCTGCACCTCGACCTTCAGGGCCGGCCGGTCCTGCAGCGCCTTCGCGATCTGATCGAGCTTGGCCCGCGACGCGTCGTCGAGCTGGGACGAGCCCGCCGCGAAGTCGATGACATCGAGCTTCGCGTCCTTGCCGCCGCCGCCGACGAGCCCCGCGAGGGCGGTGAACGGCGCGACGGCGACCTTCTCGAGCACGTTCAGCACCGCGTGCCAGATCACGCGTCCGAGCTTGAACTCCGGGTCGTCGAGGTTCCCCTCGATGGGCACGTCGAGCAACATCACGCCGCTGCGATCCGTGAGCACGGCCAGCGCGAGCCCCATCGGGAACTTCGGCGCGTCGGGGCTGTCCGTCTTCTCGCCGAGCGAGAGCTGATC
>Ga0306924_10005992_pt1 | contig 12075 bp, 11 predicted proteins | sample sta12Can44000111_FD_203756 | JGI IMG/M metagenome (GOLD analysis project Ga0306924, IMG submission 203756) | Lab enrichment of tropical soil microbial communities from Luquillo Experimental Forest, Puerto Rico - statanox.12C.anox.44.000.111 (v2)... | ecosystem: Environmental > Terrestrial >... | reverse complement strand
CCCGATCCGTCTCTAGGTCGGACTGACAGCATCCGTCGTTGAAGACCGCACGAATGCCGGTGATGCGAGTTGCCCTGGCCGCTTCTCTAGGACTTACACCGCCGCATTGTCTCGCGGGGGCCGAGCCCGACGGCCACGGGATGAGCCCGAGGCGGCTACGGGAAACCGAGGAACGGCTCGAAGCGCTCGGCTGGACCGTGCTTTTCCGGATACGGTTGGCCCAGACCAGGTCGCTGTCGGCGGCAACCGGCCGGACGCGAGCGGTACGGGCAGCGTCGGGCGACGAGGCATAACCGCGAGGCCGGCCGCTCTGGGGGCGGCCGGCCATGGGGACCGGCAGTACCGAAATGCACTTCGGGGGGAACCGGCCTTACTGTCACGCCGGGTGGAAGACGAGCGTGCGCAGCTCGATACTTTCCCTCGGCAACGCCTCGGGCGGGGTCGTCGGGTCGCTGAACGACGTGTGCGGCATGAAGCGCGCTCGCCCGTCGGTCATGGTGTCGCAGCACTTCAACAACAGCGCCTCGTCTGCTCGCATTTCCGGCGCGTAGAACCAGCGATGCGTCGGGTTGTAGGTGACCGAATAGGTCTCGCCGAGGCGGTCGCGGTAGACGAGATCCGATGGCACCAGATCGGCGGCGGCCACCGTGGCGGCGTCGCACACGGCGAGCGGCGCATCGCGCAGCGGCCCATGGATCGGCCGCCACTGATTGATCACCTGGACGCGACCGCGCAGCAATTCCTCGGCGTCCCTGCCCAGCAGGTCACGCACCCGCTGCGGGCCGGACTTGGCTGTGTGGTCGACATGCACGCGCGTGGCCGGCTGGCGCGGCGCATCGGGCGAGCGGTCGATCGCGCCGGGGATGCGGCGGCGCAACGTATGGTCGAAGATGAAGACGCGGCTCGCCCCGGTCGCCGCAGCGATAAAGCGCTCCGCCTCCGGGTAGTAGACCCGGCGGATTTCGTCTTCGTCCCAGAAATCGCGCACCGCGCTGCGCTGCTCCAACAGCGCGAAGCCTTCACGGTCGAGCGAGATTTGTGACTGGATCGGCCGCATGTCGTGGATGCGCACCCGGTGCGCCTCGTGCGCCATGTTGGAGGGCGGCACTCCCGGCTCCGGGTCGTAAGCGTAGTAGCGGGGCCGCTCCGCCATTGGCGCGAGGTAATTCAGCTCCGCCTCGACATAGGGCAGGTCGTCATAGCTGGTCATCGCGTGATCCTTCTCTCTCTGTACGCCGCTTGAAAAGCTGTTCAATCGATCCTCGTCGTCTCCACGGAAGCGGGACCGCAACCGCTTCGTCACTTTCTCGGGGTCCCGCCTCCGCGGGAACGAGTCGATTTGATGGCCGACGGCTAGAATGGCGGGAAGCGCGGCCAGTCCGCCCAATGGTCGCCCTCGGGCTTCGCGGAGGGCTGCCCGATCGCGTTGGCCGCCCGCGAGAACCATCTGCCGAGAGCCCGTGCGATGTGGAGCAAGGTTCCGTCCCGGCGCGCCGGGGTTTGCGTCGATGTCGTCTGCAGGTGATTTACTCTTTCCAAAACGGCTTGTTGCTCAGATAGATCGCGTCGGTGGGGGTGACCCCGATGTCGCGCGGCTCGCTCCTCGAGCCCGGCGAGCTGGTGACGTTCGCGGCTGCGCCGCAGCCATTCACGCAACGTGTCGAGCACCCATTGGCCAGCATCGCTGAGCCCCGCCAGAGCTTCACCATGTCGGACCAGCGGCGGGCTGGTCAGAGCTTTCGATAACGCGATTATAGTCATTTGAGGTCTCCTCACCTCTCGCGAGGCTTCGAGCCAACCGGCCGAGCACTGCCAAACAATCTCGGTCCGCCTGCACCCAAACCTCATTGGGATCGCTTTGCCGCTTCGCTCCTAGCGATGACAGCGGAAAACGCCCTAGCTCCCGGCGTTCGAGATGGTAGTTATGGGACGGTCCGACAAACGAGAGTTTTGAGCCGTCGGTTGAGGATTCCTCATGTCTAAATTGCCCAATCTTCCCGTTTGCGCGCGGCGCGCGCGGACAAGCGATGGCGGGGGACCGCAGCTTTTGGGGCGATTGATAAGCTCAGCGTCACCGCCGTCGCGATCAGCCAGCAGATCCATGCGCTCGAACAGGCTGACTTAGTTTGTCCAGCCGTAAAAGAGGGCTCAGGCCTTGAAGATTCTGCCTACGTTCCTACATTTGTTTGGCGCCGGCACCGCGCAAATCCCGTTGAAATTACCCGACCGAGCTCCCGGAGGTCTCCGAGGGGCACGGTTTTTCTGTTCGCCGGCGCGCAAGCGAGCTGAGATGACAGTAACGACATTGGGCGAAAACAGAGGCGACGCGCTCGCCCACCTACTGACCGACGCTAAGCGGTTTCCGATGCTGAGCCCGGAGCGGGAACAGGAACTAGCTCTCGCGTGGCGAGATCATGGCGACGAAGCAGCCCTGCGGGATCTCGTCGGTAGCCATCTGCGCCTGGTGATCAAAATCGCCCGCGGCTTTGCGGGGTACGGCCTGCCGGTCTCCGATTTGATCGCGGAAGGGAATGTCGGGCTGATGCAGGCGGCGCAAAAATTCGACCCCGACCGCGGGTTCCGCTTTGCGACCTACGCGATGTGGTGGATTCGCGCGGCGATCCAGGAACACATCCTGCATTCGACCTCGATCGTGAAGATGGGCACGACCGCGGCCCAGAAGAAGCTGTTTTTTAATCTGCGCCAACTGAAGGGACGACTGGAGCAGTTCGAGGCTGGCGATCTTTCGCCCGAGTCGGTCGCGACGATCGCGGCCGAGCTCGGCGTGCCGCGGAAGGATGTCGTCGAGATGAACCGCCGCATGAGCGGGGCCGACGGATCGCTGAACGAGACCGTGCTGGAGGACGGCGAGATCGAGTGGCTCGATCGCCTCGTCGACGACCGGCCGAGCCAGGAGACGACGCTTGCCGAGGCCGACGAGATGGCGCAGCGGCGCAAGCTGCTCGGCGAGGCGATGGCGCGACTCAACGCGCGTGAGCGCGAGATCCTCGTCGAGCGCCGCCTGCGCGACGAGCCCCTAACGCTTGAGGATTTGAGCCGGCGCTTTCACGTCTCGCGCGAGCGGATTCGGCAGCTCGAAGTCCGCGCCGTGGACAAGCTCAGAAAGGGGATGCTCAGCGCCGCCAACACGCTCGGCCTACCCGCCGATCTCGCCGCGGCATAGAGTGAGGTGTCGGCCTGAGGCCCTCCCTCCGGGCTCGGCCGGCTCCCGGCGACATCGTGATCGAGCGGGGAGAGCTCCGCTTCTACGTCCCGATCGTGACCTGCCTCGTCGTCAGTGGGATCGTGTCGCTGATCTTCTGGCTGCTGAACCGAAAATCCGTGCAGTCGCGGTGGAACTGAGGCGATCGCCCTCGCGTTGATCGCCAAAAAATCGGCGCCGACACCGAAACCAAGTTTGATGAGGTGCGGCGTGCATTGCCGTGCACAGCGGTGTTAATCGCTCGCCAACGAACGGGTGCGCCGGTCAATGCGAACTCGGCGACGGGGCGAGCGGGTCGGATGAATTGCGCTGGATCAATGCCCGCCGGATGCTCGATCCCAGGATGCCCGATAGGGGATGAACCCGCTCCCTGCTACAGATGATGGAGACAGCGATGGCAGACGTACCTGTTGAGGTAAAGAAGACAGCACCGGCGCAGACGAGCGCACCCGATATATGGCAGTCCTTCCGCAGCGAAATGGACCGGCTGTTCGACCGGTTCGGTTTCCCTTCGCTGCGCCGGGTCTTCGACATCGAACCCGCATGGCGATCTGCGAGCTCTTTCAGTTTTTCCGTGCCGGCGATCGACATGAGCGAAGACGAGAAGGCGTATAAGATCTCGGCCGAGTTGCCGGGTATCGACGCCAAAGACATCGACGTGTCGGTATCCGGCGACATGCTCGTCCTCAAGGGCGAAAAGCGCCAAGAAAAGGAAGAGAAGGACAAGAATTATCACTTTTCCGAGCGCGCCTACGGCTCGTTTCAGCGCGCGTTCGACCTGCCGGCGAGCGTCGATCGCGACAAAGTCGCCGCCGACTTTTCGAAAGGGGTGCTGACGATCACCCTGCCGAAGACGGCGGAGGCCCGGAAACCGCAAAAGAAGATCGCGATCAAATCAGACTAAGCCATCGTGCGAGAGGTGCCGGGCTGTCCCGTCGCCTCGATCAGGGCCGAAGCCGGAGTCCGATTTTGCTTGAGCCGCTGAGGCGCGGGGTCGAGATTGGCAAATCTTTTTACCGGGAGCCTCTCATGGCCCTTTTCGCCCAAACCGAGCCGCTCGACCTGACGAGCCAGATGCGGGCCTTCGTCGGGCGCCACACCGACAAGAGCTTCGACTGGGACGCCTTCCCCGGCAGCCGTGGCTTCCCCGAGCTGGAGCGCGCGCAGATGCGCTACGTCGGCGCCGGCGGCTCGCCCAAAGCCGACGACCCGAGCACCCTCAAGCCGGGGCAATTTACATTGAGCCTGGTGCATCAGCCGGTCGGCAAATACGCCGCCTGTCATTCCCACGAGGTGGTGGAACACTTTCTAGTCCTGGAGGGAGTGTTGACCGTTGGCTGGGCTTGGAACGATGAGGTGATCGAGGCGCGCCTCGGGCCCAAGGACATGGTGCTGAACCAGGTCGGCCGGCCGCACGGCTTTCGCAACGACGGGGTCGAGCCGGTGCTGATGTCGATCAGCGTCGGCAGCGGCATGCCAAAACCACCGGTCTATGTTTGCCACCCGCGCGACAGCGATCCCGTGATGGCCCGCCATTTCGGCGCAAGCCCGGGGAAAATCCATGCCTTCGATCCGGACAGCGATGATCCGCGCCAGCGCGAGTTTGCCCGCCATGTCGTGCGCTATGCCGAGCGGCGGCCAATATGGGAAGCCGGCGTCGCCCGCTCGGTTTATATCGGCGAGGGCGGCGCGCCGGCTGGCCAATACCGCATGGAGATGGTTCATCTGCCGAAAGGCGTGGCGGTGTGCGGCTATGCGCGCCCGGTCGAGGACGTGTATTTCGTGCTGGAAGGCTGCATCACCGTGGGCTGGGAGGAAGCCGGGCATATCGTCGAAGAGGGCCTCGGCCCGAAGGACGCGATTTTTAACCCGGCCGGCCGGGTCCACTACTTTCGCAACGATGGCGCCGCTGACGCTGAGTTCATGCTGCTCGTCGGCACCGCCGGGGCCGAGGACGTCCGGTTCCAGGCGGCATAACCGCTGCCGGGTGGGCTATGCAGTACCCGAGGTTGGGGCGCACGCTGCGACTGGTTTTGATATGCCTGACATTGGTAGCGGGAGCGCCTCTCCCGACGTTTGCGCCGCCGTGGTTGGCGCCGGTCGCCCGGATCGTGGCCGTCGCGGCGCCCGCCGCTGCGCAAACCAGCGGCGGGTACCGGCGGCCCGGCGGCGGCTACTCCGGCGGCTTCGGTGGCACGGGCGGCTCCGACCGCCGCCCATCGATGGGCGGCGGTTACAGCCGGCCGTCAGTCTCTTCCTTCAGCGGGTTTGGCGGTGCGTTTGGCGGTGGCGATGTTGCGATATCGCGGCGGGCATCGAGCCAGGCGCTGCGCGATTACCGGGCATCGCAAGCACCGTCCCCGGCGCCGACGACGCGCCGTCCGCCCTCGGGTTGGGACTACAGCGGCTGGGGCTCGGCACCCTTGGCGCGCCGTCCGCTGCCGGGCGGATGGGGCGGCGGCTATGCTGGGTCGGCTCCTCGCTTCGGGGTGTGGGACGCGGTGCTCGCGTGGTCGCTGCTGAACTCTCTCTCGCGGCCGCAAAGCGTGGCGTATTTTCAGGACAATCGCGACGACCCCCGCTATGCGCAGTGGCGGGCCGAGGCGGACCGCAAGGCGGAGAGCGATCCCGCCGTGGCCCAGAAGCTGGCCGAGCTCGACGCCTTGATGGCGCAGAGCAAGGCGCAGCCGGCGAGCCCGCGCCCGGTGCCGTCCGATACCGGAGGATCAGGCTCCCTATTCGTCGTCGTGTTTTTCGGGGGTGCGGTCTTGGTTGGGCTGTGGCTGCTGCGCCGCCGCGCCGGAGCAGTCGCCGGCGGCGGCTCGCTAGCAATGGCGCCCGGCTTGTCGGGCAGCTCGCAGAGCCGCTTCCGCGTCGGCATGACGTTCCCGGTTGATCCGTCGCCCTTTGTGCTTGCCGCCGGCACGACCAAGGTGAAGCCGCCGGAGGCGGGCGGGATGATCAGCGTCGAGGCAGTGGGGCTGATCAATGATGGCGGGGTGGCGCTGCATCGGCTCTATCTGCCGGGCGGCGAAGCGTTCTTCATGCTGCACCTAGGGCGGGACGGGGCCCCTGACGAATGCCGATATTTCACCTTGCTCGATCGGCTGACCCCAGCCAGCCGGGATGAGTGGGGGTTCTGGCTCGACCCGGCCCAAGGGATGATCGGCTGGCCGCAGTTCGAGACCAAGGACGGCAAGACCTATGACCGGGTCTGGGCGCCGGGAAGCGTGCGAGTGGAGCCGCGCCAGCAGGTCGAGACCGTGCAGGGCGCGACCGGCACGATAGAGCGGAAAATACAAGCCATGCTATACGGCGCCCGCACCGGTGCGGCGCCGCCTGCACCGGCTATAGAGTATGTGCTTGTCTGCGCCGTCGAGCAGGGCAACGAAGCGTGGGTCGAGGTGTATGCCGGCATCGACATCAATCCCGCCGCGCTGACCCTTCCCGCTGTGCCGCTCGACAGCTGAACAAGGGCGCCTCAAAAGGAAAGCATCATGGAGGCCGCACCCGGGTCGCTCGCCGCCGTTCTCGATGCCCTGGGCAGCGGGCTGCCGAGATTGATCGTGCAGGTCGTCGCCTGCGCCGTGCTGCTGGCCGTCGGGGTGGCGATCTACGTCAGGCTGACGCCGTTCCATGAGCGCGAGATGGTGGCGCACGGCAATGCGGCGGCCGGGACAATGCTTGCCGGGGCGATCCTGGCGCTAGCGATCCCGCTGGCGGCAATGCTGGCGACGAGCGGTACCCTGCTCGATGTATTAGTCTGGGGTGTGGTGGCGCTGATCCTGCAGTTGCTCACGCTCGGCGTGGTCGCGCTGACGATGCGCAATTTTCGCGGCATGATCGAGGGCGGCAATATCGCCGCCGCGATCACCTTGGCGGGGGCGCAGATCGCCGTCGCGTTGCTGAATGCGGCGGCGATGGTGCCGAATTGACTTAGCAGAGGAGGAGAATCGAGATGTTGGCATTTTTGAAGAATCTGGCGGGCGTGAAAGTGGACAAGGCCGCTCAGGCCGGTATCGAGGCGCTGGTGCGTTGGGACCCGAAATCCGCCAGCGAGGCGGAATTGCGCACGATGGAGCAGCGCCTGGACGATCTCGGCCGCGAGGTCGCGCTGGCCCGCCAGGGTTATGACAAGGAGAAGCGCGAAGCCGACACGATCCAGGCATTGTCGCATCAGCGCATGGCGGCAGCCGAGCAGTTGCAGCAACAGATCAACAACGAAGGCGATCCGACCCGCAAGGCGGCGGTCGAAAAAAGCCTCACAACCTTGGTCGGGATGCTCGAGCAGATGACCCCCGAGATCGAGCGCGAGAAACAGGACGAAGCCGACGCCAAGGATTATCTGCAGATGCTCGAGCAGACCTATGCCGAGGCGGGCGGCAAGCTCAAAACGGCGCGCTCCGAGCTTGAGCGGGCGCAGCGCGACATGGCGCGAGCGGCGCAGCAGCGCGAGCAGGCCGATCGCCAGGCCGAGGCGGCACGCCGGGCGGCGGGGCTCGCCAGCCAGACGAGCAGCCTGACCGTTGCGCTCAAGGCGATGCAGGACGCGGCGCAGAAGGATCTGGCCTCGGCCGATGCGCAGATGAGCAAGGCGCGGTTGTTGCGGCCGACGCGGCCGGAGCAGGACGACCCGAACATCGCTGCCGCGTTGGCGGCTGCGGCCGGCAAACCGTCCGCCCCGCAGAGCTTGAGCGAGCGGCTGGCGGCGTTAAAGGCGCGCTGATCGACCGAAGGGCCCGATCTGCCGGGCGCCCGGGGGAGCACGATGATACTGCCGCTGTCGAACCGCTTCCAGTTCACTGCCGATCTGACGATCTGCCGCATCCTCAATGGCATGTGGCAGGTCTCCGGCGCGCATGGCGCGATCGACCCGGTGCGCGCGGTCGACGAGATGTTCGCCTATCACGACGCCGGGTTCACCACATGGGACCTCGCCGATCATTATGGCCCGGCCGAGGACTTCATCGGCAACTTCCGTCGCCTCTTCGCCGCCCGCCACGGAACCCAGCGGCTTGCGGAGATCCAGGCGTTCACCAAATGGGTTCCGCGTCCGGGCCGGATGACGAGACGCATTGTCGAGGAGGCGATCGGCGTATCGCTCTCGCGAATGGGCGTCGAATGTCTCGACCTCCTCCAATTCCATTGGTGGGACTACAGCGACGAGAGCTACCTCGAAGCGCTCGATCACCTCGCCGACCTGCAGCGCGAAGGCAAAATCCGCCACTTGGCACTGACCAACTTCGACGCCGAGCGCTTGCGCATCATCGCCGATCACCGCGTCCCGATCGTCTCGAGCCAGGTGCAGTACTCGCTCGTCGATCGTCGGCCCGAGGTCCGCTTGGCGGCGTTCTGCCATGAGCACGGAATGACGCTCCTCGCTTACGGCACCTTGCTCGGCGGCCTGCTCTCCGAGAAATACCTCGGACACCCGGAGCCGCCCCGAGCCGAGCTCAACACCGCCTCATTGCAGAAATACAAGCACATGATCGACGCCTGGGGCGGATGGATACTATTCCAGGAGCTGCTCGCGGCGCTGAAACAAATCGCCGACAAACATCGGGTGAGTGTCGCCAATGTCGCCATCCGCTACATACTCGACCGTCCAAGCGTCGCCGGCGTCATCGTCGGTGCGCGGCTCGGCGTAGCGGAGCACATTGCCGACAATGCCCGGGTTTTCGGCTTTGCGCTCGACACTGGCGATCATACGGCCATCGAAACGGTTCTGGCGAAATCGCGGGACCTGATCAAGCTGATCGGCGATTGCGGCGACGAATACCGTTAGCCGCTGGGCGGCGGTGGTCGCCGTCGCATTTTCCCCTGTCGGCAGGGAAAAAATGCGTTTCAACACCCGAGATTCGCCATTCAGACACCAAAAATCACGCTACATCAGCTGTTTGGTGCGATGAAGCGAGTTGGTCGGCAGCGGAATTTTTGAGCATTGAATCGGCTTTGGCAGCGGATTGGCAGCGGAATTTGGCGGTTTGATCACCCGCGACGCAATCCGCCATCGATCGGGATCACCGCTCCGGTCACATAATCGGAGAGGTCGGTGGCGAGAAATTCGACCACCCTCGCGCAATCCTCCACGGTGCCGAGGCGGCGGAGCGCGACCAGTTCCGCCCGATCTCGATTGCTGTCGCTGCTGCCCGGAAGGACTGTCTGCATGATCCGCCCCGTGGCGATGACCCCTGGAGCAATGCAGTTTGCGGTAATCCCGTACGGGCCGAGATCCTGCGCCAGATAGCGCGTGTAGTGCGCGATCGCGGCTTTGGCCGCACCGTAATGCGCGTAGCCCCCATCGGCCGACGAGGACAGGCCGGCCACCGAACTGACCGTGACGATCTTGCCGGAGCGCTGGCGCTTCATGAACGGTGCCACGGCATTGCAGCAGTAGACGGTGCCAAACAAATTCATGCCGACGACGAGACCGAGGAGTGCCGGATCGATCGTGCTCGCCTTGGTGTCCACCGGCCGCCCGCGACCGCCGCCGGCATTGGCGACCAACACATCCACCCGGCCCCATTGTTCGACGACGCGGGCGACCATGGTCTCGACCGCCTGATGATCGCAGACATTGCACTCGATGCCCAGCGCGGCACCGCCCGACGCCTCGATTTCCGTGACTGTGCTCTCCGCGGTCATGGCCTTCGCCTCGGCGTCGAACTCCCGGTAGGATTTCAGATCGAGGTCGGCGACCGCGCCTTTCGCGCCCAAGCTGGCGAGACGCTTTGCGTAGGCGCGGCCGAGCCCTCGCGCCGCACCGGTGACGATTGCAACCTTGCCGTCGAGCTTGCCCATCAGCTTTCCTCCCCGTAGCCGGGGTTGCTTATAGCGCCGCTACTCGTTTCGAGTCCGAACCGGCCGATAAAATTCCGAGAGCCCGCTGGTTCCGCCGTTGTTTAACGGAAATTATCAGCAATTGATCACTGATCTTCGCAGGAATCTGGAGCGGTGGCGGGGTCGCAACCCCAAGAACAGCGGGACAAGAGCAATGGATTGCCGTTGCCCTCGCGAAAGCCTGGCTTCGGAATCTGCCCCTGGGGCGTACAAGGGCCAACCGGTCCAGCCCTTGGGTCCTTGCGTGAGAACAACACGTTAACCAGGATATTGTGAAATTAGCATTCAAATCGAGATTTGTCAATCCGCAAAACAGACCCTTGGCGCGCCGCTGGCCGGCACCGAGGCCAACCGCGCCTCTTCGAGGAAGGTGATCGCCCCTCTCGAACAGTGCGAGGTGCCGGTGCGGATGCAAGGTCCGCGCGGGGGCGATCGGCAAGATCCGTCTATATCGACTACCCGGATCGGAACTCGATCGAGATCTCAAGCTGTTGAGCCGCGTTGTCCCGACCGACCGATCGGGTTATCGTCGCCCCCGCGGAAAGCGGGCGTCCAGGGGCAACCGCGGCGGCCCTTGCCACTCTGATTCCGACAACGAGCGCCAAATCGCTGAGGTCGAGCAAAGACCGGCGTTCGAAAGCAAGGGAGCCAGCATGCTACAGGACGCCCAGAGACATCACCTCTCCGGCGCGACGGAAGCGGCCGCCACCGCATACGATCAGGCAGTACGGGCGTTCAACCTCGTCAACGGCGACGCCGTCGGCCTGTTCGATGCGGCATGTCAGGCCGCACCCGACTTCGCGATGGCATATCTGGGAAAAGCCTGGGTGTTCGCCCTGGCCAATGACCCCGGCCTGATGACCCAGGCCGAGGCGTTGGTCGAAACCGCCCGGCCCTTGAGGTTGAACGAGCGTGAGCAAGCCCACCTCGCCGCCCTCTCCCATTTGGTCCAAGGTGCGCGGGCCGCCGCTGTCGCGGTGCTGGACCGCCACCTGATGCGCTACCCGTTCGACCTTGTGGCGCATCAGGGCGCGGCAGTGACCGATGGGTTTCTCGGACGCTTTCATTGGGTGCGGGATCGATCGGCGCGGGCCCTGCCATTCTGGTCCAAGGACCAGCCGGGCTACGGCACCTTGCTGGCCTTTCACGGGTTCGGACTGGAGGAAGCCGGCGAATACGCCCGTGCCGAGGACGAATCACGCGCCGCGGCCGAGCTCGAACCGTCGAGTTTCTGGCCGCATCACACAGTGGCACACGTGATGGAGATGACCGGGCGCCCGGAAGACGGGCTGGGGTGGATGGCAGCGCGCGAGCCGCTGTGGTCGACCCCCGGTCACATGAACCAGGTCCATATCTGGTGGCACAAGGCGCTGTTCCACCTCGAGCTCGGGCAATACGAGGCCGCGCTCGCGCTCTATGACGGCCCGATGCGCGCCACGCAACGCCCCGTGGCGCTCAGCCTCACCAACGCCACGGCGCTGCTGTGGCGACTCGACACCCTCGGCTGCGACATCGGCGACCGTTGGCGCGAGGCGGCGGCATTGTGGCAAGATCACGCCGACGGGAAATGCCTCCTGTTCACCGACATCCACGCGACGATGGCCGAGTTGCGATCGGGCCAGGAGGCGCTGGTCGAGCGGCGGCTGGAGGCGATGCGTGAGACGGCGGCCAACGGCGTCGAAGCGGCCGGCCTCTATCGCACCGTCGGTATTCCGGTGGTCGAGGGCCTGGCAGCGTTCCACCGCGGCGCCTACGCCGAGGCGGTCGAGCTGCTGTTGCCGGTCCGTTTCGATCTATGGCAAATCGGCGGCAGCCACGCGCAACGCGACGTCGTCGACTGGACCCTGACCGAGGCGGCCGTCCGCGCCGGTCAGCGCGACGTTGCCTTGTCGCTGGCGCACGAACGGCTCGGAACCCGTGCGCGCAGCGCCCCAAACCGGCGCTTTCTGCGCCATGCCCAGGCCATCGTGGGCTGATCGCGCGTATTATGCGAGGCGACAGTGGGTAGCCGA
>Ga0306924_10005990_pt1 | contig 12077 bp, 7 predicted proteins | sample sta12Can44000111_FD_203756 | JGI IMG/M metagenome (GOLD analysis project Ga0306924, IMG submission 203756) | Lab enrichment of tropical soil microbial communities from Luquillo Experimental Forest, Puerto Rico - statanox.12C.anox.44.000.111 (v2)... | ecosystem: Environmental > Terrestrial > Soil... | reverse complement strand
CGAATGACCGCCAATCTTTTGTTATTTGCGGCATCTTTTGTTGGCAACTCAGCGCGATGTTCAGCCGCATCCTCCGGCGGAAAATCACATCGTGCGCAGATGCATCGAGACAAATCGCGGCTGAATATAATCGAATGTCCGCTCTGGGCCATAAGCAGACATTTCGCCAAGTTCGACGGATGTCCGCTTTAACCCCCAAAGCGAACAAGGATCAGCACGGTCGTCATGTCCGCCAAGGGCCATTTGCCGACATTCCGAGGCTCAACCCAATCTTCCCGTCACCGAACTACGGTTTCGCGGCAGCCGCACCGTGAACTCGGTGAAGTCACCGACTTCGCTATCGACCGTGATGGTGCCACCGTGCTGCAGCGTTACGATCTCATAGCTTATCGACAGCCCAAGCCCGGTGCCCTCGCCGGTCGGCTTGGTCGTAAAGAAAGGTTGGAACAGTTTTTCCCTGTTTTCCGGCGGAATCCCGATGCCATTGTCGCGCACCCTGACCTCGACGCTTCCGTCGAACCCCCGGGTCGTCACCTTCAGTTCCGGGCGATACGTTTCGTCGCCCTCCCGACTGCGCTCGTTAGCGGCATAGAAGCCATTGCCGATGAGGTTGAGGAGCACGCGAGTGAGCTCCTGCGGCACGACATCAACGGGTACGAGATTGCGGTCGAGGTCGTGCTCCAGTGTGATGTCAAAGTTTGGATCCTGCGCACGGGCGCCGTGATAGGCGAGGTTGAGGGCCTCCTCGGCGAGCGCGTTCAGATCGGTAGGTTGCCAATCATCGCTGCCGCCACGCGAGTGCTGCAACATACTTCGGACAATACCGTCGGCGCGGCGGCCGTGCTCGACGATCTTCTCCATGTTTCCAGTCAGCATGCCGATTGTCTCGCCAATCTCGGCGCGTCTGTCGGGATCGAGTGCGTCGAGCGCGCGCGCTGCTTGCTTCAGTTCGTCCAGCAGTTCGACCGAGAGGCCGGCAAAGTTGTTGACGAAGTTGAGGGGGTTCTTGATCTCATGCGCGATGCCGGCGGTGAGTTGCCCGAGCGCCGCCATCTTCTGCGCATGAACGAGGCTCGCCTGCGCCGTCTGCAACTCGCGCAAGGCCGACTCAGCAGCGTCTCGCGCGGTGCGAACAGCTTCCTCGGCCCGCTTCCTCTCGGTAATGTCGGCGTAGATCAGCACGAAGCCGCCGCCCGGCACCGGGTTGCGGCGCACCTCGATGATGCGACCATCGGGTCTCGTACGTTCGTAGCGTTTCTCCAGCCCGGTGTCATCGACGGTGCGGCTCAGTTCCGCTTCGAGATCGGCTGAGAACTCGCCGCGATCAGCGAGATACCGGAAATACTCCGTACGATTCGGCCTCCCGGCGAGGAATGTCTCGGGCAGCTCGATCAGCTCCTCGAAATTGCGGTTCCACGCGGCAAGTCTCCCCGCGGCATCGAACATGACCACCCCGTCGCCCATATTGTCGAAGGTCACGCGCAGCTCGGCCTGGCGGTCGCGCAGCTCTTCAAAAAGGCGCGCATTCTCGATCGCGATCACCGCCTGGTCCGCGAAGCTGGCGGCGAGTTCGATCTCCTTGTCCGTGAAGGGTTCGACGTGCGTGCGCATAACGATGAAGACGCCGATCAGCGAGTCCTCGCGCAGCAGCGGAATGCCGAGCATCGTGCGCTGGCCCTGCTTCTTCTGTCCTTCCCAGTAGGTGAATTCCGGGTCCTGCAAGACATCGGGGACATGGATCACCCGGCGCTCCAGCACGACCCGGCCGGTGATCGTGCCGCGGTCGATCGCAAGGGGATGGGTGAGAAGGAAATCCTTTACCTCCTCGGTAAGGCCGCATGCGGCGAGCATGTGATACTTTTCATCTCGCAGGCGGAACATATGGGCCTGGTCGGCGCGACAGAGGCGCGCCACGGTCTCGACCAGCGTGTCGAGCACCGTCTCCAGGTCGACGGTGGAGCGGCTGATGGTCTTGAGCACGTCCGCGGTGGCGGTCTGTTGCTGCAGCGATTGCCGCAATTCCTTGAGCAACCGTGTATTCTCGATCGCGATCACGGCTTGCTTCGCAAAGTTGCTGAGCAGTTCGATCTGCTTGTCGTCGAACAGCCGGACTTCCTGACGATAGATGGTGATCGTACCGATCACCTCGTTGTCTCTCAGCATCGGTACAACAACAACGGTGCGGGCGCCGGCCAAATCGGCCAACTCAACTGTCGCTCGGAAACCTTCGAGATACGGGGCGGTGGTCCGCAGGTCGGCGATGTGAACCACCTGCTTGCTGCCAATAGCGGCGGCGATCCCACTGTCCGGATGGAGCCGGCGGAGCGAGTTGGCTCGCGCTGCGGCAAATGCCGGCGGCGCATTGTAGAGCGCGGCATTGCGCAGGGAGCCGGCCTCGATCAGCGACATCGACCCGAATTCCGCCCCGCAAACGCGCGTCGCGTTCTCCAGCATCTTATCGAACACCGGGCCCAGATCGCCCGGCGAGGAACTGATGACCTGCAGCACTTCGGACGTTGCAGTCTGTTGCTTGAGGGATTCCTCGAGATCATGGGTCTTGGCCTGCACCTCGTCGAACAGCTTCACGTTCTGGATCGCGATCGCCGCCTGATCAGCGAAAGTCGAAACCAGTTCGATCTGCTTGTCGGTGAATGCCAGGACTTCCGATCTTGACACTGCCAACGCACCGATTGGAACACCTTCGCGCTGAATCGGCACAGCGAGCAAGGTGCGAATGCCACCCACCCTAGCAGCCGGGAAGGTGTATTCTGGATCAGCCTCGACGTCCAATATATGGACCGCCTTCCCTTCGAGCAGGACGCGCCCGTACGCTGAGCCTCGTTCCGGCTTGATGGGAATGTTCCTGACATAATCCATGAATTCGTTGGATAGACCAAAGGCTTCGGCACGATAGAAAACCCCGCCGATTTGCCGGGTAATGGTGGCCTTGTCGGCACGGCACAGGTGGGCCGCCGACTCGACAAGGGTTTGCAGTACCGACTTCAGGTCGAAAGCCGCGCGGCTGATGACCTGCAGCACCTCCGCGGTCGCGGTCTGTTGCTGCAGCGACTCCTCAAGATCGCGCGTCTTGGCCTGCACCTCATCGAAGAGCCGGACGTTTTGAATGGCGATCACGGCCTGGTCGGCGAAGGTTTGCAACAATTGGATATGCTGGGCCGCGAATGTCCCGGGTTCCTTGCGCGTGACCGTGATGACCCCGATCGGACCTGTGTCGCTGTTCATGGGGACAAACAGCAGGCCGCGATAGCCGCGCCCGCGCGCCATAGCCTTCGCCGCCGAAAGTACCCGAGCGTCTGTTTCGATATCGGAAACCTGCGCGACCTTGCCGCCGCGGGCCAGCTCAAACAGCGGATAGTCTGCCAGCCTCCGCGGGTACAACGCCTTGAGCGCGGCATCTGCCTCTGGACTGACCGGGGTGAACGCCCCCAGATGGATCATGTCGCCGACGAAAATCGACACAGCCGCAGAATGGCCGCCGACCAACTGCGTTGATCGCGTCGCAATTGCCTCGAACACCGGTTGCAAGTCCGACGGCGAAGAGGCGATCACCCTCAGAACCTCGGCCGTCGCCGTCTGCCGCTCCAGCGCCTCCCTGGTCTCGTTGAACAGCCGGGTGTTCTCGATTGCGATCACGGCCTGGGCGGCGAAGGTCTCGACCAGTTCGATCTGCTTCTGGGTGAACGGGCGTACGGCAGCACGATGCAAGAGGAATATGCCGATTGGAACGCCCTCTCGCAGCAGCGGCACTCCGAGTACTGTGCGAAACCCGCCGGCCCGAGCGATTTTACGCAGCTTATATTCCGGATCTGCGAGAACATCCGCAATCTGAACGGATTTACCCTCCAGCAGGACTCGACCGGCTGTGCCAACGCGACCCGGCCCAAAGGTTTGAGAGGTCGCCAATTTAATATACGCAGGCGTGTGACGATAGCTTGCTGCGAAATAGTAGCTGGTGCCATTTCCGGTGGGTCGAAGGATTGAGCCCTTATCGGCCTCGCATAATCGTGCGGCCGATTCGAGGAGCGTATTGAGCACGGTTTGCAGATCGAAGGTCGACCGACTGATGACCTTGAGCACTTCGGCCGTTGCCGCCTGCTGCTGGACCGCCTCATTTAGCTCACGGGTAAGCCGCCTCACCGTTGTTGCTTTGGCAGCGGCGGACGAGGCGCAAGGGGCCGCAGCATTGGAGGCGGCACGGCCCTTGCGTACTGCTGTCTTTCGACGTTGCGCTTTGGCGGTTTTGGCGCCTCCTATCGAGCGCCGCCTCATTGCTGCCCCCGGCTCAGGACAGGCATCCTGCCCACGTCAGACTAGCATACATTCGTCACACGGCTAGGAGGACAGCCAGGGAGAATGCGGGCTCATTCGGGCACCCCGGCTTTCCGAAGGCCTTCATATAGCAGCTTGAAGCTTCCGCTCCGACTGATCCGCCCAGATATTGGATAGGCCGGATCGATCTCAAGCAGACGTGCCAGCGCCTCACGCGCCTCGGCATCCCGTCCGAGATGCGCCAAAGCGGACGCCAAACCACGGAAAGCTATCCCATCGGACGAGTTCTGACGAAGCGCCCGCTTAAAAAACGCGACCGCCTCGTCGAAGCGGCGAAGCGCGATCAAGGCATGACCGATGCCGGCAAATGCATTCTGAAGCATAGGGTCCAACGGGCTCACGCGAATGCCGCGTTCAAAGCTCCGGATTGCTTCTTCGTACTGGCCTGCAAATTGGTAGACCCATCCTCTATGGTTCCATACCATGTAAGAATTTGGATTGGTCGCGACCGCACGATCAACGAACTCGATGGCGGTCTCGTAGTCGCGGATAAGGTAGCCGGTAACCAACCCGGCGGTGCTCAGCGCTCTCTCGTCATTCTCGTCGAGGCTCAATGCCAGGCGAGCCAGCCGAATTGCTTCGCTGCGATCGAATTGAGGATCGGTAGAAAAGCCCAGGGCAACGTTGTTGAGGTGGCCATCAGCCGCGACAAAGGCGGCCGAAGCAGAGCGAGGATCAAGGTCCAAGGCACGATGCGCTAGTCGTGTCGCTTCGGCATAACCTTCTCGGGTCCTTAGATACATTTTCTGCCTGGCCCTTAAATACAAATCATAGGCCGTTAGGTTTTCCAGCGGACGGCGGGTCGCCATTTCAATTTCTGTTTGACGCAGCCTGGGCTCAATGGCCGAGACAACGGCGACGGTTAATTCGTCCTGAAGGGCGAAAACGTCCGTCAAGTCACGCTCGAACCTGTCTGCCCAGATGTGCGCGCCCGTCACTGCATCAATCAACTGGCCTGCGATGCGCACTTTTCCTGACGCCTTGCGCACAGACCCCTCAAGGAGGTAGCGCACGCCGAGCCTGCGTCCGACCTCCTTGACATCGACCGCTTTGCCCTTGAACGTAAAGCTCGAATTGCGGGCGATGACGAACAGCCATCTGAACCGCGAGAGCGCCGTGATGATTTCCTCGACCATCCCATCGGCAAAATACTCCTGCTCCGGATCACCGCTCATGTTCTCGAACGGCAACACGGCGATGGATGGCTTGTCAGGGAGCGGCGGCGGGCTCTCAGCCTCGGTAACACGCGCGGGAGCAGCCTCTCGCGTTTCACTCGGCGCGCCGACCTGATAGGCCCTGATGGGCTCCTGAATGTTTTTCACCTGCTGGGCACCAAGGTCCACAAAGGTCATCGGCAAGACCTTGCGTACCTGATCGTATGTCGCGCCCGAAATGCACACACTTCCCGGCTTCGCGATGGACTGCAGCCGTGCGGCAATGTTGACGCCATCTCCGAAGAGGTCTCCTGCCTGGACCATCACTTCGCCGATGTGCACGCCAATACGGAAGTTGATGCGGCGGTCAGGTGCGACACTTGAGTTCGCCTCAGCGAAGGTCGTCTGAGCCTCGACCGCACATTCTATGGCATCAACGGCGCTCCCGAACTCGGCAAGGACACTATCGCCCGCCGTGTTGGCTATGCGGCCCCTATGCTCACCAATGAACCTGTCGAGGATCGCGCGCCGTTCGGTCAGGCCCTTGAGCGTGCCGACTTCATCTGCGCCCATAAGGCGGCTGTAGCCTTCGACATCCGCTGCGAAGACTGCGACGAGGCGTCGGCTGACTTGCGTAGGGTCTGACATGGGGGCCCCAATGGCACCTCTGTGGCGACCAGTCTGGGGCTGAGACCTGCCCTCGTCAACCTAGCACTCACTGTCCAAGGCTCGGCGATACCTCCAGACGATCTGTGGGTTCGAATGCCGTAGCTCATCTAGGGTCATTCTGGCACGCCGACTAAGCGATAGGCCTCCTGCAATTTCGCAACGTCTTGAGGTCTACCTGGAAATCGCTTGAGAACATCAGAGACACACTCAGATGGAGAAAGCACGGCAAGTTCTCGCCACAGACTCTTCGCCGCCTCAATGTTACCGAGGTACACATTACAGACTATTGCGGCACGCAGAGGTCCCAAGTCGTTCGGAACACGACGCGCATAGGACGCTGCAAACTTCAGCGCCTCCTCATAGTTCCCAAGAAAGAAGTGCGCATAGCCTAACGTCGTTTCTGCAAACGCAATCCGGGGATCAATCGGACTTAATCTTTGTGCACGCTCGCAGTACTTGATTGCAGTTTGGTAGTCACCGAGCAGGATTTTTGCCCACCCACCAAATATCCATGCGCTCACGTTGTTGGGATCGAGGCGAATGGCTTCCTCGCAAAGGCTATTGGGAAATTCGACTTCACCGCTAGCCATCAGGCAAACTGCCGATTGCACTAATACCAACGGGTCACTTCTCTCCAGAGCTAAAGCACTTCGTGCACACTCAACCGACCGAGATGCGTCCGCTGCTGGATCGTTGCTGCCCCCCCACTGCTTTCGATTGTTAAACACATTCCCTAAACTTGCGTGGGCCAGCGCAAATTGCGGGTCTAGCTTGATAGCCTGTTCGTAGTGGGCAATTGCTTGGTTGGTGCCTTCTCTCGTGAACTGCAAATGCGCCGCCCGGCCGCGCAGCCAGTAATCGTAGGCATCGAGACTGGTGGGCGACTTTCGGCTAACCCGTTCAATTTCAGCGCGGGTCACACTCGGATCGATTGCGCCCGCCACACTGCTTGCCACCTGATCCTGCAGGTCAAAAACGTCCTCAAGTGCTCCATCGTATCTGTCTGCCCACAGATGCGCACCAGAAGCAGCGTCGATCAACTGGCCAGTTATTCGGATGCGATTGCCGGATTTGCGTACGCTTCCTTCCAGAACGTATCGTACGCCCAAATCTCGAGCCACTTGCTTGATGTCAACCGCCTTCCCCTTGAACATGAAGCTGGAGTTTCGTGCGATGACGAAAAGCTGCTTGTTTCGAGATAGCGCGGTTATGATTTCTTCCACCATTCCATCTGCAAAGTATTCCTGTTCAGGATCGCCGCTCATATTTTGGAACGGCAAGACGGCGATGGAAGGCTTGTCGGGAAGTGGGAGTGGCTTTTCGCCCACGGCAGGGGTTGCCTTGGTCGAAAATGCGGAAGAACGCACCGCATAGAGCCTCACTGGCCGGTCGATGTTCTTCAGCGATCTCTCGCCGAGATCGTCGAACGCAAATCCGGTTTTGCCTCTGACCTGCTCGAACGCATTGCCGGACAGGCAGACGCCGCCCGGCTCGCACTCATTCTCGACCCTCGCGGCCACATTGACGCCGTCGCCAAATATGTCGTCACCGTCGATGATGATGTCGCCGATGTTGATTCCGACGCGGAACTGGATACGCGGCCCTTCGCCGGTTTGGTCCCGCCATCTTCTCCTGAACGGCAACCGCGCAGGTCACGGCATCGACCGCACTGGCGAACTCTACCAACATGCCGTCGCCGGTGGTCTTGACTATCCGGCCGTGATACTGGCCGATTGCCGGATCGACGATCTCGCGCCGGTGCGCTTTCAGGGCCGCGAGGGTGCCGACCTCATCGGCGCCCATCAGCCGCGAGTAGCCCGCGATATCGGCTGCAAGGATGGCGGCAAGCCGGCGTTCGACCCTCGCCTCGGCCATTTAATGCCCTCTGACCCAGCATAGTAGTGCGGCCAGTCTATGGGTCGGAACCGGGGCGTGTCCATTGGCTTCACGATGACAGCTGTGGGTCATAAGCGGACATTCTCGGCGTTTGCGTGATGTCCGCTATTCCCGGAAAACGGACATGAGCTGAGCGCATTGAGATATCGCTTTGGGCCACGAGGCCGGCATGATGTGCAAACACCCGATCGGATTGCTTGGCCCGATCCTTCTGTCGCTCGCCTGGGCTACCCCGGAGGCGGCGCTCGATCTCGGGCGCCGGGCTTCTCGGCATCGCCATTTGCGGCCTTACCCAGCAGCCGAGACCGGCGTTGGATTTTGTCGGCTGGCGCCAAGAGCCGTCGTGCATTTGCGACCGCGCCTGCGCGTTGCCAGGTCAGAAGCGCCGCGACGCCGCCTCCAACAACAAGTTTGAGCTTGCCTACCGGAGTATCCACGCGCAGGATATCGTTCCTCGCGCGGTGTCGCCGTGCCCCCGTAGCCGAGTTTGGCACGGCCGCCGGAAGCGTTCGGGTTGTGTGCCAAAATGACCGATCTGCAGCACTGGCTGGAAAAGATTGGGCTGGCTCAATATGCCGACTTGTTTGCCAAGAATGACATCGATTGGGAAATCTTGCCGGAGCTGACTGAGCACGATTTGGAAAAGCTCGGCGTTTCTCTGGGGCACCGCAAAAAGCTAATCAAGGCGGTACAGGCTGCTTGCAACTCATTGCAAGTCCCTAACCGGTCCGTTGATCCCCGATCGACGCCGTCGGCAACGGATGGTGCTGAGCGGCGCCATGTTACTGTGCTCTTTTGTGATCTAGTGGGTTCGACTTCCTTATCTGCACGGCTCGATCCAGAGGAATTGCGCAAAATCCTCCATGAGTTCCAGCGCTGTTGTGGCGAATCCATTCGTCGCTATGACGGACACATAGCACGTCTTATGGGCGACGGAGTGCTCGCCTATTTCGGCTTTCCAACGGCCCACGAGGATGATGCCGAACGCGCGGTAAAGGCGGCTCTGGAGATAGTTGAATCAGTCCCAGTTTTAATCCTCCCGGTCGCCGAAAGGCTCGAGGTCCGGATCGGAATTGCAAGCGGCCTCGTGGTTGTCGGTGATCTGATCGGAGAGGGCCCCGCGCGCGAGTTTGCCCTTGTTGGCGACGCTCCAAACCTGGCGTCCCGCTTACAAGCCTTAGCCGAGCCGAGCCAGATATTGGTCGCTCCCCGCACTCGGCTGCTTCTTGGCACGTTGTTTGAATTTGCCGATCTCGGTGATCATAACTTAAAGGGATTCGAGCGGCCCATTCACGTGTGGAGAGTAGTAGCGCCGGGTTCGGCATCGAGTCGCTTTGAGGCGCGCACGTCTTTGTACTTGACGCCCCTAATCGGTCGGCAAGCCGAGGTGCGCCTCTTGCAAAAACAGTATAGCAAGGCAAGGCGAGGCAAAGGCCAGATAGTCCTGGTCTCCGGCGAGCCCGGGATCGGCAAGTCTCGACTTATCCTGGCGCTACGAAACCGATTAGCCGGAGAGAGATACGGTTTCTTACATTTTCAGTGTTCGTCGTATCACACGAGCAGCGCGCTGCATCCAGTCATTCACTATCTGGAGCATGCCGCAGGCATAGCTCGCGATACCACACCTGCAGTTAGGTTGGACAAATTGGAGGGCCTGGTAGGCCGGGCGAAAGAACAAACCAAATCAATTGTTCCGCTTTTAGCGGCTCTGCTGTCCATTCCGACCGAGGATCGCTACTCCCCAAGACAGCTCACACCCGAACAACTCAAGAAGCAGACATTCAGCGCTCTTCTCGATCTGCTGCAGGCCAGCGCCGAGCAACAGCCTGTGATACTCGTCTTTGAAGACGTGCACTGGGCGGATCCGACTTCCCTGGAGCTGCTTGAGCAAATCCGCAATACCGTAAAGAATTGGCGGATGCTGGTGATCCTATTGTATCGTCCAGATCTTACTTTGCCTTGGGCCGAGCAGCCACACGTGACCTCGCTGACGATCGACCGCCTCGACACGGTGCAGGTGTCTTCGATGGTCCAATCCCTGACCAAGGGAAAAGTTTTACCGCAAACCGCAATAGATCAGATTTTGGCCAAGACCGATGGCGTGCCACTCTTCGTTGAGGAGATCACAAAGGCGGTCCTTGAAACCGCAATTTGTGGATCCAATGACGGACGTTCCGGCACACAGTCTACGCTGCTGGTGCCAGACACCTTGCATGATTCGCTGATGGCACGTTTAGACCAGCTTGCGCCAGTGAAAACTGTGGCGCAGATTGCTGCCGTGATTGGTCGTGAATTCTCATTCGAGCTATTGAGGGCGACGGCCCCGTTCTCGGAGAGCGACGTTCAAGCGGCGATTGATCGCTTGCTTGCATCTGGTCTGGTGTTCCGAACCGGCCACGTAGGCGGGCAGAGTTTTTCCTTTAAGCACGCCCTCCTTCGAGATGAGGCTTACGCTAGCATACTTCACGATCAGCGCCGACGGCTGCACGGAAGAATTGCTGAAATTCTGTGCAGAGATTTCCGAGAAATTGCTGATGCAGCCCCCGAGATTGTGGCGCAACATTATGCGGAAGCTGGCCAAGCCAGACCAGGAATCGACTATTGGATAAAGGCTGCTCGGCAAACCAGTGCACGATCGGCTTTCGTCGAAGCAAGTACTCACCTTCAAATGGCTCTCAAGCGGCTGGTCGATCTTCCATCAGGCATAGAGCGTGATGATCTTGAGCTGCAAATCCAGCAGTCGCTGGGGAATGCGTTCGCGGCAGCAAAGGGGTTTGGCGCCGCCGAAACCGTTGAGGCTTACAAACGGGCGCTTGAACTATGCAACAGCATGAAAAACTCTCCCCAGAGATTTGCAGCGCTCAACGGAATAGTCGCCTTCCATATTACACGAGGCGACTACGAACAGTCTCGGGTATTGGCGGAGGATTTATTGACACTAGCCCATCAGCAGGACGATCCGACGCCCAAGCTGATGGGTCATCGTGCTCTCGGCCAGGCACTGTTCCTGATTGGCGAATTGGAGCCTGCTCGTGACCACCTGAGCAACTCACTCAAATTATGCGATGCTGCGCGTCACGGTTCCATGGCCCCGCTTTCTTCGCAAACCTATCTAGCACTTGCCTCTACGTTGCTGGGAGATATCGATCGTGGGTTGGCATTTGGCCAGGATGCGGTGCACCTCGCCGAACAGCTCCGGCATCCGCACAGCCTTTGCAATGCTCTGGCGTTTCTGGCAGGAGTGCACGTGGTGTGCGGAGACGCTGAGGCCGCCTATCCAGTCGCCGAACGAACGGTCGTGTTGGCCTCCGAGTATGCGTTTCCGCTTTGGTTGGCTGGCGGCCAGATGTTGCGAGGTTGGGCAAGTTCCAATCTCGGGCATGTCGAACAGGGCCTTCCCGAGATTCGCAAAAGTGTGAAGGCGTTGGAAGTGACCGGTGCGCTCGTCTGGGTGCAGTTCGCTCGCTATCTCTTCGCTCAGGCTCTCGCCAAAGCGGAGCAATTCACCGACGCCATGAAACTGGTTGACCAAACTTTGCTGATGATGGCTGGGACCAGCGGACGCTGGTACGAGGCGGAGCTTCATCGTCTAAAGGGTGACTTGCTGGTTCGTGGAGGCGCCTCTCCGGCTGCTGCGGAAGTCTGTTACGAAACAGCCATCGCTGTCGCTGCTCGGCAGGGGGCGCGCCTTTGGCAACTGCGCGCTTCGAACGCCCTCGCCGGGCTATGGTGTGCTCAGGGCAGGACCCCAGAAGTGCGCGCTTTGTTGGCTCCGCTTCCTGCGAGCTTTGACAAAAAAATCACGATCCCGGATCTAGGGCGGACCAAGGCTCTGCTTACCGAGACCGCATAAGTATTCTTGCCTACAGGCTCTGACCTTCGGGTTTCGGAAGACTTTAGTGGTGGCGGACCTGGGCCTTAGTCCAGGTTAGAACCAAGGTTTCCGTCTTCTCCGAGCCCTGCCGGGAACGGGATTTTTGCCTCTGGAGACGGATACCCGGAAGGCGC
>Ga0306924_10005989_pt1 | contig 12078 bp, 9 predicted proteins | sample sta12Can44000111_FD_203756 | JGI IMG/M metagenome (GOLD analysis project Ga0306924, IMG submission 203756) | Lab enrichment of tropical soil microbial communities from Luquillo Experimental Forest, Puerto Rico - statanox.12C.anox.44.000.111 (v2)... | ecosystem: Environmental > Terrestrial > Soil... | reverse complement strand
GGCTTGTTCGTGCCGATGCAGGGATTCGACTCGCACAAGCCCTCGCCCAAGCACCAGACGTAGAACGCTGACAACGCCGATCTCGCCCGGCCTGCGGTCGTCGCGCCGTGCTTGCGGCCGATCATTCCAAGCTGGTGTGCAATATCGCGGCGTCCAATCGTGCTGATCGGCGTGCTGTGCAACGACTTCCAGTAATTTGTCAGGTAGCGCGCGATCTCGTTGTAGGTGCTGGCACGCACCTGCGCCCGCTTCACTTCGAGATAATCGGTGATCACGGCGGCAAGCGTGAACTTGGACTCCTTGCGCGTCTGCGCCTTCTCTCCCGCCGGGTCCTCTCCGAGTTCGGTCCGCGCCAATACCCGGCGTGCCGCCTCGCGCGCTTGGCTGAGCGTGAGATTCTCTCCGAGCTTCATGCGCCGCTGCTTGTGGCTGCCGAGTCGATATTGGACAACCCAACTCTTGCGGCCATTGCGAATGCGCTGGCCGAAACCGGTGACCTTGCCGTCCCAAATGATCTTGTCTGTCTCGCTCATGATATCCCCCTGTTGTCTGCTGTCGGCGCTCGGGGGAAGCACGGGGGAAGCAAACTGCGGCCACCCTGTGCTACGTCCCGCACCGACCGACAGCGGATATAGCCTGGAAAAGCGGGGCTTTGCAACACTCGTGCTACTTGCTGCAACGCAGCGCTACTACCAGGCCTGTTTCGGAGCAAAAGCGGACATTGGCCGACAGCAAGAGCGTGGCGATCAGGCGCTAATCGGCGGCGAAAGACACTAACACGACGCAGCTGCCATTCGCCGCGCATGCGCAGCGGCCGGCAGCACCGACGATTGGATTCCTCAGCGCCCGCGGTCCCCATGAGAGCGCCCATTTGGTAGCGGCTTTCCGCCGTGGACTAGGCGAGACCGGCTATGTCGAGGGCCAGAATGTAACCTGTCATTCTGCGAACCGGATTTTGACGCCGATCTAATCGTCGTTCTCACGCTTTTTCAATTCTGCAAATCAATATCGGCTAGGCGGCGGCGCCGCGATATTTCTGCACGTCGCGGAAGCGGCTCAACAGGTACTCACCGGATTTGATTGGTTGATATCTTGGCAGATTGTGGGCCGATTGACAGGTCGGTAGGCACGACACCTCGGTGTAATAATCGAGATTGAAGAACGTCGGGATTGAATAGCGTTCCTTCCCAGTCCGGTTGACCACGCGGTGAAGATTTGAGCGATAGATATCGTTGGTCCAGCGTTGAAACAGATCGCCGATATTGATTACGAGCGTTCCCGGGATGAAGGGCGCCCCGATCCACTCGCCATCACGCTTCTGTAATTCGAGGCCGCCGATCGGATCCTGCGACAACAGCGTGATCATGCCGTAATCGGAGTGTGGCGCGACGCCGAATGCCTTGTCGTCGGTCACGGGCGGCTGCGGCGGATAATGAAACAGCCGCATCTGCACCATTGGCTTGGTGCAGAACTGCAAAAAATAGTCCGGAGGCATATCTAGACTGACGGCAAACACGCGCAGCAACCGCTTGCCGAGTTCGATGGTTTCCGCGAAATAGGCTTCAGCTGCCTGCCGCAGCCATGGGCACTCTGACGGCCAGCGGTTGGGGCCGTAGAGCGGCAGTCCCGCGACCACGTCAGGATCGGTGAGCGGTAGATCGATTCCGATCTCGTAGCTCTCCTTGAGATCGGGCGCATAGCCCGGATGCTGGTTAATGCCCTGGGGCATAAAGCCACGGCGGAAGCGTTCGTCCATGCGGTGCGTGAGACGCTGCGCTTCCGGTAAATCGAAATAACGCTTCGTCGCTGCGAACACGCCATCGAAGATTGGCGAGGGAATGCCGTGGTTGGCGACATAAAAGAAACCGATTGTCGTGCAGGCTTGGCGGACCCGCCTTGCCAATGGCTGAAGATCGCCGCCGGAATTCAACGGTCCGAGGTCGATAACCGGAACTTCATCCGTTCGCGCCGCGCGTACGGTCTGTTGCATCTTGGTCTCCTTTTCCGGTCGCGCCCTCTTCTTTCAAGCACCTACGACACGTTCGCCCGCCATATCCATCCAGAACACGATCCGACGCTGCGCGATGCCGATCAGGCCGTGGAGCCCCACGCCGATCACCGAAAGGATGATCAGAATAGCAAAGGTACCGGCCATATCGAAATTGAAGTTCTTCTGCAGGATGAGGTATCCGAGACCTGCCTTGGCGCCAACGAATTCACCGACGATTGCTCCGATGACGGACAGCACGATTGCGACGTCGAGACCAACGAAAATATACGGCAATGCCTGCAGCAGGCGAACCATGCGAAACACTTGCCAGCGCGACGCTGTACAGGAAACCATCATCTCCACCTGATCCTGGGGGGCAGCGCGGAGACCGATGATCGTGTTGGCCAGCAGGGGAAAAAACGCAATCGTCGCGGTAATAACCACCTTAGATGCGACGCCATAGCCGAACCAAATCACGATGATCGGCGCGATCGCCACTTTCGGAATTGTTTGGAAGGCCACCACATAGGGATAGAAGATCCGCTCTATCGGCGGGGAAAGCGCGATCACAAAGCCAAGCACCAGGCCACCGATGGACCCGACCAGAAATCCGGCAAGAACCTCGTATAGCGTGACCGCAAGATGCCAGTGCAGTTCACCTTCCCTTAGGCTCTCCCAGAGTGCGACGGCAACGGCTGACGGCGGTGGCAGCACGATCTTCGATATGCCGAGGCCCCGCACCGCTGCCTCCCAACCGATGATGAAGATGACGAACGTCGTCAGCGAGACCAGCAGGTTCCCCGCCAGGCGATTGAGCGGTTTCGAGTCGGCACTCATGTGTCAAGTGTTCCTGCGGAAGTGAAGTGGCGGCGAATGCGGGCAACGAACCGGCCAAATTCGGCTGTGGTCTGCATGCCAAGTAGACGCGGGCGCGGCAGATCGACTGAGATGATATCGACGATCCGGCCCGGCCGCGGCGTCATCACCACCACCCGGTCGGCCAAATAGACCGCTTCCGGAATGCTGTGAGTAACGAGAAGAATGGTCTTGCGGCTTTCGCTCCAAATGCGCTGCAGTTCCTCGTTCATGGACTCGCGCGTCATGGCATCGAGGGCCCCGAATGGCTCGTCCATCAGAAGGAACGACGGGTCGTGGACAAGCGCGCGGCAAATGCCTACGCGCTGCTGCATGCCACCTGAGAGCTCGAAGGGATACTTGTTCTCAAAGCTGGACAAACCGACCATCGCAATCAATTGCCGCGCTCGCGCCTCGAACTCGCCGCGATGACGTTTCTGAACTTCGACTGGGACCATCACGTTCTGCAACACTGTGCGCCAGGGAAGCAGAACTGGTGCCTGGAACACCACACCGAGCTCTCGGCTGGGCCCAGTCAGGGGACGTCCCAGCATGATGACGTCGCCAGCCGATCGCTTGAGAATCCCCGCCAGGATCTTGAGCAGGGTCGTCTTGCCGCACCCGCTTGGTCCGACTATGCTGATGAATTCGGCGGGCTGGATGTCCAAGTTGATGTTTTGCAGGGCGTGAATATCGTTGCCATCCTTCGCCTGGTAAATCTTCTCCAGACCGATGATGCGCACCAAGCAGTCGGTAGCGGCAGCGTCGGCTCGCGGCTGCCGCAACGACGCCGGCACGAACTGCGTCACCGCATTCATAGCTCGAACTTGCAAGCTTTCGCGCTGTCCTCGATGGCCTTGGTATCAAATGCATTGACCTTGGTGAAGAAATCGGGAATTCCGACGATCATGTTGTTCGCGGTCGCTGTCTTGTCGATCTGTTTCGCTACAAGCATGAACGTTACAAGGCGATCGAAGGCAGCGGGATCAGCGTAGCCCCAGAGCTTGCCGCCATTGAGCTTGTAGCCGTCCGATAACGAATCGAGCTGGGCCTGCTGATTGTTCATGTCCCATTTGATCAGCGTTGCCTCATCCGCGCCTGTCGGTTTGGTCGATGGGTAGCGCGCCCAATGCAGTTTGCGGGCACAATCCGGATTAGCGAGCGCGAACACCGTCGCCTTGGCGGCGCCGCGCGCCATGGCGATCACCATGGTCGGATCCTTGTCGATTGTCGCCTGCATCGTCGACATTGAATAGTCCGGATAGGTGCGCCAATCGTCGCCGACGAGCTTGCGCAGTTTCAAGCCGGCATTTTCGAACGTGGAGACCGCGGCGGCCCAATAGAGCAAGCCTTGAACCTTGTTGGTGCGCAGGGCCTCTACCGGCGGAGCGCCGAGACCGAGGGGGACCAGTTCAAGATCACGCGCCGGATCGAGTCCGTTGGCTCTGAGGTAGTTATTGAGATAGGCAATGCCTCCGGTCGCCAAACTGAACACGCCGAGGGTCTTACCCTTGAGATCCTTGACTGATCTAATCGGTCCATCAGCGTCGACCGCGACCGCCCAGTCGATCACGCCATTCGCCATCACGATGCGGACCGGCAGATCGTTCTTGGCATTCGATTGCACGATCACGCTGGCATTTACCTCCGCGAACTCCGCGTTGCCGGCTACCATCTGCTGAATCGCTTGCAGCGACGCGCCGACTGGCAATAGCTCGACGTCGTAACCCTCCTGCTTCCAGTAACCCAGTGTCACCGCCAGGGTCAGCATTGGGTAGCCGACGTTGAGCACGGTAGTACCGACTGCAAGACGGACCTTTTGCAGAGGTTTTTGCTGTGCGAAGATCGGCGTGGTTGCGAGCACTATGACGACGGCGCAAATGCAGCCGACCAATCGGGTCGATCGACGATACTCCATGAACCCCTCCTGCTGTTTGGAGCCGACTCTAGCCGGAAAAAGCCGTGCGCTGAAAACGTTTTCAGCAAGGCCCATGCCACTTGTGCACCGAACAGGAAGCTCCCGCCGACGCTGAATAAGGGCTTGACCAATCTTGGCTTGTTTGCCCATCCGTTGGCGTGGACAACTCGTCGAGGGCCAGCGCGCGTAGCAATCTCTCGTCTGTTGCCGCAAACTTAGGCGCGTGCAAAAGGGCTGATCTCGCGATAATACCGGAGCCCATGTCCGACATTCCCGCGTTCATTGCGGCCCTGCCGAAGGCAGAACTGCACATGCATCTGGAGGGTTCGCTCGAGCCCGAAATGCTGCTCGCCCTCGCGCAACGAAACGGCGTGCGATTGCCGTATCCCGACGTCGCAGCGTTGCGTCGCGCTTACAGCTTCGACAGCCTGCAGTCGTTCCTCGACCTCTACTATCTTGGCCTTACGGTGCTGCAGACTGGTGACGATTTCTATCAGATGACCGAGGCCTATCTGGCGCGGGCAGCACATGAGTATGTCCGCCATGCTGAGGTTTTCATTAGCCCGCAAGCACATTTGCGCCGGGGACTGCCGATCGCACCCATCGTTGAGAATATCTTCGCCGCCTTCGATGCGGCCTACAACGCCCATGGCATCACCGGCGGACTGATCGCGGGCATTCAGCGGCAATTCGATGAAGCCGACGCGCTGGCCACAATTGCCGCACTTAAGCCCTGGCGCGACCGCATCCTGGGCGTCGGTCTCGGCGGGCCGGAGATCGGCCATCCGCCATCAAAATTTCGCCGAGCGTTTGCGGTTGCGCGCGGTGATTTCGGATGGGGCACCGTTGCTCACGCCGGCGAGGAGGGTGGGGCCGACTACGTCCGAGACGCGCTCGATACGCTCAAAGTCGATCGCATCGATCACGGCGTACGCTGCGATGCTGACCCGGATCTTGTGAGCCGCCTTGCCGACGAGCGCACGCCTCTGACGGTTTGCCCGTGCTCCAACGTTGCGCTGCGCGTATTTCCCGATATGAAGTCGCACAATATTTGCAAGCTGCACGCAAGCGGCGTATGCGTCACCGTCAATTCAGATGATCCACCGTATTTCGGCGGCTACATCAATAAAAACTACACCGCGATCCAGGCCGCGCTCGGGGTTACTGACGAAGACCTGTGGCAGATGGCACGAAACAGTTTCACCAGCGCTTACATGTCGGAGGAATTGCGCGCCCGTTATTTGTCCGATCTCGATAGCTATCGCCCAAAGCCTGGAATCCGCCAAGACCATCTGTGATCGCGGCCAATCCGCATCGGCACCATGTAACCCAAACCGATAGTCATTCTTGTCATGAGCGAACAGGCATTCATGAAGCGCGCGATCGCGCTCTCGCTTGAGAAAATGCGCGCGAACCGCGGTGGACCATTTGGCGCGGTCATTGTTCGCAACGGCGCGATCATTTCCGAGGGCTGGAACGAGGTGACGTCCAGCAATGACCCGACCGCGCACTCCGAGATCGTAGCCATCCGTCGCGCTTGCGCGTTGCTGGGTACTTTCAACCTGCCGGACTGCGACATCTATACAAGTTCCGAACCCTGCCCGATGTGTCTCGGTGCGATCTATTGGGCGCGACTACGGCGCGTCTATTTTGCCAACACGCGGATCGACGCCGCACAGATCGGCTTCGACGATGAGTTCATTTACCGTGAAGTCGCGCAGGTGCCGGAACTCAGAAAAATCCCGCACGTCCGACTGATGGGCGAGAACGCGCAGCTAGCGTTCAAGGAGTGGGCCGCGAGTCCGGAGAAAATTCGATACTAAAGAGAGTGCTTCGCGGAAACTCTTGATCATACCGAATCATCCGGCCTCGGAAGCTTGCTGCACGTGATTTATGCGTTCAAGTGAGTTGGGGTAGCCACACACTGAAATGGCTCTTACAAGCAATCCGAGATTGAGGCCGACCAGGGTCGTGGTGCTGGGTGCAATACGAGTTGCAGGGTTGAAGCCGACTGGCCGCTCGCTGTCGCTCAGCAATCAAGATAGCGCATATTCATTGATGGGGAATGCAGATTAGGGTCGAGGATGGCCGTTTGCATGTTTAGATGCAAACCTTACCCCTCCAGCAAACTTTGCCGCGCCGTGCGTGCGAAGACCCAGCGCCCGAAGATCAGAACAATGCCAAGAAGCAGCGCGATCAAGATCAGCGCGACGATGGCAGTCTGTTCCGAGACCGCAAGTCGCGTTGGCAGATAAGTCATCACGGTCTGCAATTGGCGTAGCTCCCAAACGAGCTTGGTGATCCCGAAGCCGACGACAAGGCTGATGAGGGCCCCGATGACAAGACCTATCAGCGATGGGCCGAAGACATTGGGCAGAAAGAAGCGCACGACGTGCGCGGGACCCGCGCCGCGAACGCGCAGGAGGGCAAGGGTCCGGCGATCCTCAACATAGTTCGTATAGGACACGGAGAACATGCCGATGAGTGCCAGAAAAAGCCCGCCCAAGAGGTAAATTTGTACATTTTGTCGCGCTAGAAAGACGTACATGTCGCTACCAAGCCGCGCAATTTCAGTGCCGATGTCGCGCACATCGAGCGGCTTGAGGCTCAGGCCTGCCAATAGTGCGACCCGCAGATCTGGCGCCATTACGCCGGGCGCCCCTGCGATGCTCAGCACTACACGCGGGATTAACACGTCGAGATTGACGAGCGCCGGATCGCTTTCGACACCGATCAGATAGGGAGTGCTTGTGAACAAGTGGTTGAGATAATCGACACGCGAGGTGATGAACCCTTCGCGGTCATTCACGGTGCGCAAGGGCACGCCCGGCAGGAAGTAGACGGATCCGCCGAATGGCGCGCGCGCCACGGTCCGTGTCGTGGTCCGCCCGACCGGCATGGGCTGATCGATCGCCCTCTTGTAGTAGCGTCCCATCGGGCTCGAGGCCAGCACGCCCCCGTGCTCGAGCGTTCCTATCATGTGGGCAAAGGGCGCTTGCTCACCCAGTGCGGCCTCCGAATAGACCGCCTGCAGATAAGCCCGCGCGTCGCCGATCAGATAGATCGGCACACCGCTGAACCCGCGATCCGGCATGTAGAGGCCGTCAACCAGCCCCTCGGTCATCTCGGCCACGCTACCAACCTCGGGCAATTGCCGAAGCTTGGCCAATAATGGATCGAGCTTCCGCCTCAGCGCCTCTACGCGCTGCCGCAGGCCACCGTGCGATTGTGCTTCGGCCGGCATCAGATCAAGCGCGTTGAGCGTCAGCTGGATGTCGCTGCCCAGCTGTACTCTCGCTCCGCGTTCAGTTTTGTTGTCGAACACCGCGGTCATCACCGTCGGATACAACGCGATGCTCGTGAGTAAGGCCACGATCAAGAGGAAGCTCGCCGCCCGATTACGGCGAACCTGCATTTGCCGAAGCGCCGCGTGACGCAATGGCCCCGCCATTAGCCAAACCAGCGGCGTCATAAGCGCCGACATGAGCCCTTGCCGAGATGCAATGAGGCTAACCAAGCCGTAGATGAATAGCGGGAAGCACACAAAGTCGAGCGCCCGGTCGATGTCTGCCACCAAGGGTGCGGACGACAGGTCGACGAGTGACCAATTGCCCATCCAGCCCGCGAATTTCGCCCCGCCTACGAGAAGCGCGAGTAATGCAAACGGTCCGAAGCGAACCCGGATGGAATGGCCCTCGGTCTGTCCGATGCGACGGGAGGCCTCAAGTGGCGATACGCTTGATGCTTCGCGGATGAGGCGCCACCCGGTTGCAAGCGCGATGGTAACGCCGACCGTGAGGAATATCCCCAGATAGAGCGGGTGCTGAACATTGAAAATGAACTCCAACGGCGGCAGTCCGCCGAAATAAATCGATAGTGGCACGATTGTGCCCAACACAGCACCGACGCTCCCGCCGATCACTCCTCCCGCCGCGATCGCGAGCAGCAAGGTCGCGCCAATGGCCCAGGCCGTGACGCCGCGCAGTCGCAATAACCCGAGATTGCGTCGTTCGTTGAGCAGCAACAGGTTCGAGAGGTTGCCGAGCAGGACGATCGCGATCAGCAGTAGTGGGAGCGAGACCAGCAGACTGATCAGCGCGATGCGGCGCGCGATGTCATTGATTCGTATGAGCATCACGCCGAGATTGTGGTCGACGGCCGCGCTAGAGGTGAGCTGCTGCACCTCGTCAGTTAGTCGGCTGCCGACGGCAATGGCGCGTCGCAGCGACCCATCGATGTCCCAGCCGGACACGAGCGCGCTCCGGTCGATACGGACCAGATGGATGATCTCCGGAAAATAATTTCCAGGATCACCATGTACATCTTCGTCGTGGACAAGAATCATGCCGCGCGAAACTTGGTCGAACTCACTGGTAAGACGCGGATCCCAGGGCGTGACGAGAATCATTCCGAGCTCGGGGATGAGCGTCGGGGAGCTGGTCTGCTCCAGGAACCAGCGATTGAGCTCACTCGAATCGATGCGGATCACGCGTTCGATGGGCGTCGCAACGCGGGCGATCTGATGGGAATGGTTTGGGTCGGCATCTTCCCCGATGTGAATCTTGGCGACGAGCTCGAAACTCTTGCGGTTCTGCAGTTGCAGAAACGCCTCGCCCATCTGCGTCTTGGACCCGACCAACACTAGGATTGCGCCGTCACGTGCCGGGCGCATGTCCGCTGGCAGTAACGTGACATTGGACGCGGTCAGCAGCGATATCCAAGGCGAGCGAAGGGGTTGTCCGTCGATCGTGGGTTCCACGGTCAGCGGCGGGATAGTGCGCAGGAATACTAGCTGCTCCGCCGCCGCGACACCTGCTACGCGTCCGACGGCGCTACCCAGTTTTTCAGCGAGCAGAATTTCAGCCGTCTGATAGATGGATAAGTCCCACGGCACCCTCTCCACCTGATCCACGACATAGCACTGCAACGCGTAGCGCGACGTGATGGTCACCGCCGCGAGAAGGCAAACGATAAGGCTGCTGACCAGCCCGAAAATCACAAATGGCCTCAGGCCAAGGACCCGGAACAGTACGACCGAGATCGGAGCGTGCGACGACACCTGTATTCCCTCGAATCCCCTCGATCCTAAGCGGCGCGATCAATTACCCCGTCGCGCATATGGAACACGCGGGGAAATGCCTCGACCACGGTCGGATCGTGTGAGGCGACGATCACGGTCTTACCGCGCGCCTTGGCTAGATCGATCAGGATGCCCGAGATGATTTTTGCGTTGGCGCTGTCGAGGTTGCCGGTCGGCTCGTCCGCGAGCAGGATCGGCGGGTCATTGACGAGCGCCACACATACCGCGACCCGCTGCTGCTCACCACCGGAGAGCTCCTCCGGCCGCTTGTAGCCCTTTCCGTGCAACCAGACACTCTCGAGCAATGCTTCGGCCCGGCTGCGGCGCTCGTCCGCATCTGCACCGGCAATCAACATCGGCAATTCGAGATTCTCGAATGCAGACAGGCTCGGAATGAGATTGAAGAACTGGAAGACAAAGCCAACATTGCGCAGCCGATAGCGCTCAAGCTGCCGTTCGCTCATCGCCGCGACATTGGCGCCGTCAACCCAGATCGCGCCACTCGACGGCCGATCCACGCCACCGAGGAGATTCAGGACCGTTGTCTTGCCGCAACCCGACGGACCCATCAGGGCGATCGCCTCGCCGACGCCGATTTCCCAGGATGTACGCTCTAGGGCAACGACTCGAGCCGCTGCGGTCTCGTAGACTTTGAAAACATTCTCCAGGCGCGCCGCGGCAGCCAATCCGCGCGCCACGGGAGCCGAAACGACGCCAGCCTCAGGTTTCATATCTGCTGCCTGCCATTGATCGCATTGCGTTTTGTGCCGCTATGTCGCATCTGTGTCGCGCTCACGCGAGCAGGGCGGCCGAGGCCTTGGCCAGCTCGGCGCGATCGTCGCCGCGCGGGAACAGGTGGCCGTAGCGGTCGAGCGTCATCACGATCGAGGAGTGCCCGAGCAACTGCTGCACCACCTTGGCCGGTAGCTCGCGCCCGCCGTCGACCTTGCGGTTGATGCACCAGCTGGCGAAGAAGTGGCGGAACGCGTGCATGGCATATTTCGGCGTGCCGTCCTTGGTGACCACGTGCGCCTTGCGCATCGCCGACTCCAGGCCGCGCAGCAGGTTGCGGTGGTTGTAGACCCGCCCGGTGCCGGTCGGGAACACCAGATCGGCTTCCGCCTTCGGGCAGGCCAGCTTCCACTCCTTCAAGGCGGCGAGAACTTCGGGCGCGAGCGGGATGCTGCGGGTGCCGGCCGCGGACTTGGGGGCACCGATGGCGCAGTAGCGGTCGGCGCGCTGGCGCACGTGCAGCTCCTCGGCTTTGAGATCGACATCCTTCCAGCGCAGCCCGCGCAGCTCGGAGGCACGCAGGCCGGTCAGGGCGGCGGTCAGCAGCAGCGTGCGCCATTTGCCATCCTTGGCCGCCTCGATCAGCCGCTTGATCTCGCCGGTGGCGGGAATGTCGACGCCCACCTCCAGCTTGCGCTCGCGCTTGCTGGCGGCGATCGTCACGTCGGCCGCGACGTGCCTGTACTTCGCCGACCGCAACATGGACTTGAAGCTGGTCAGCACCTTCCGCGCCATGGGCCGGGACAGGTTGGCCAACAGGTCGTCGCGGAACGCCTCGACCCGCTTGGGCGTGAGCGATGCCAATTTCAACTTACCCAGGCGGGGCAGGATGTGCAGATCGAGGTGCTGGCGATAGAACAGCACGGTGGCGCGTTCGCGGCCTTCGGCGGCGACGCGCTTGATCCACTGCTCGGCCGCCTCGCGCACCGTCGGGCTCTTGCTCGGCGCGGTGTGGCGGCCCTCGCGCACGTCAACCCGCACGCTGTCGTGGTAGGCGTCGGCGTCCTTCTTCTTGTCGAATGTCTTGATGTGCCTGTTGTACGTCTCACCGTCGAACACGCTGTAGGCGACGATCCAGGCTTCCTTCTCCTCGCCCAGGCGCGTGGTCCAGGTCCGCTTGCGTACCGACATGCCGGTCCTCTCCTCTGCTGGCTCTGTAGCCGTTGGTAATATGTCGCATTATGTTGTAATATAACCTGCTGGTCAATTGGAACGTCCTGGGTGCGGATTTCCGCGTCGGGGGTGGTGGGGTAGGGGCGGCCCGAAAAGACTCACCAGCGCCCGTCCCCGCATCGTTTGCCGGGGCATTCTATTGGGCACCCGGCGCCCGGATGCTTGTGGTGCCTTCCCGGGGGTGTTTCTCTAAAACGGGAACCCTTTGGACGCACACAACCTTTGGCGGCGGCCACGGCCTCGCCTCAGGCGTAAAACAGCTTCGGCGGT
>Ga0306924_10005988_pt1 | contig 12079 bp, 8 predicted proteins | sample sta12Can44000111_FD_203756 | JGI IMG/M metagenome (GOLD analysis project Ga0306924, IMG submission 203756) | Lab enrichment of tropical soil microbial communities from Luquillo Experimental Forest, Puerto Rico - statanox.12C.anox.44.000.111 (v2)... | ecosystem: Environmental > Terrestrial > Soil... | reverse complement strand
TAGTAGGCCTTGGACAGGATCGGCAGCGTGGCCACGACCAAGGGCAAATCGCGCGTCTGGGTCCCGGTGAACGTGTAGCGCACGGTAAGGGGATCGACGACTTCGGCCCTCGTCACGTCCCTGAGCTGGACGCGATAGATGGGATGGCCTTTCTCCTTGAGGATGTCGAAGGTGAAGGCGACGTCGGCGGCGGTGAGCGGGGAGCCGTCGGCAAACTTGGCCTGCGGCCGCAGGCGGAAGGTCGCCGAACTGCGGTCGGGCGCGACCTCGCCCGAGGCTGCCACCAGGCCGTAGACGGCGTCCGGCTCGTCGTAGGCGCGCGTCATCAACGTGTCGAACATATACTCAAGGCCCTGGGCCGCATCCCCCTTGAGAATGAAGGCGTTGAAGCTGTCGAAGGTGCCGCGCGCGGCAACGCCAATGGTGGCGAGGCGGCCCCCCTTCGGCGCGTCCGGGTTGACCCACTCGAACGCTTTGAAATCCGGCGGATACTTGAGCTCACCGAAGGCGGATAGGCCGTGTCTGGGACCTTCGGCGGCGACCCCCATGGAGGCGCCGGGAGCGGCAAGGGTAAGCAAGACGGCCAGCAGCACGGCCGGCTTTGGATGGTCCATGAAACTCGCTCTCACGATCGCACGCCTGTTCGCAATCTCGCGGGCTCAACGGCCCTCGACGGCCATCCAGCGGCCAGCCAGCGGCCAGTCAGCGGCCAGTCAGCGGCCAGTCAGCGGCCAGTCAGCCGCCAGTCTATGGCCAGTCTACGGCCAGCAACGGCCTTTTACGACCCTCTGTGGCCCTCTGTGGCCCGTGGGCGGCCAGCTTAAGCTTAGCCGCGCGTCTCACCCAGCCGCTTGGCGGCTGCCTCATCGTACCACCAGACCCGCAGGAACGAGCTGCTGCGCGACGGCAGCTTGTCCGGCCGGCGATACATGTCCCACATGGCCAACCGATCGAAGGGAAAGTGCCACTGCGGCACCACGTAGTAGTTCCACAGCAGGACGCGATCGAGCGCGTGGGTGGCGGCAACGAGTTCCTGGCGATCGTGGGCAAGAATGATCTTGTCGATCAACTTGTCGATGGCGGGATTTTTGATGCCGATCACGTTGCGGCTGCCTTCCTTGTCGGCGGCGGCCGCTCCCCAAAACTCGCGCTGCTCGTTGCCGGGCGATTCCGACTGGGGGAACGTGGCGACGATGATGTCAAAATCGAAGGTGTCATGGCGGCGCTGATACTGGGAGGTGTCGACAATGCGGACGCTGGCTTTGACACCGAGCTTTTCCAAAGCCGACTTGAAGGGCAGCACAATGCGCTCAAAGTCCGGTTGAACGAGCAGGAACTCGGCGGTCAGCTCCGCGCCTTGCGCGTTGGTGAGCACGCCGTTCTTGGCTACCCATCCCGCATCCGCAAACATCTTGGCGGCTTGGGCGAGATGACGGCGCGCGTCCTCCGGAGTGGTGTTGACGGGGTTGCGCCAAACCGTGGTGAATACCTCAGGCGGCACCTCGTTCTTCACCTCTTGCAGCAACTCGAGCTCTCGACCCTCGGGTCGGGGCGGCGCCTTGAGCTCTGAGTTGTCGAAGAAGCTCTCCAGACGCTGGTATTGATCGTAAAACAGGTTCTTGTTGGCCCATTCAAAGTCGAACGCAAAATTGAACGCCCGGCGCACGCGCGGATCCTGGAATTGCGGCCGACGAACGTTGAAGGCGAACGTCTGCATCTCGCTGACGCTCTTGGTGGGCACCTTGTGCCGCTTTACGAGACCGCGCGCAACCGCATCGAAGTCGTAGGCGGTGGCCCAAAACTTGGCGCTGTTCTCGTACCAGTAGTCGAGCTGACCCGTCTTGAAAGCTTCAAACGCCGGCACGCGGTCGCGGAAATAGGTGTAGCTGATTTCGTCGAAATTCCACTGTCCGGCGGCGACGGGCAAGTCCTTGGCCCACCAATCCTTGACGCGCTCGTAGGTGATGCCGCGCCCGGGATCCATCTCCTTGATGCGGTAGGGGCCGGAGCCCAGTGGGATTTCGAGCGTCGACTTGGCAAGATCGCGCGGTTCCCCATTTGCCCCAGCAACCGCATAGAAGTGCTTGGGAAGCACCATGAGATCGCCGATGATGAGGGGAAGCTCGCGATTGCCTTTGAGATCGAAAATGAACGTGACCTGATGGTCCCCGGTCTTCTCGGCCCGCGCCACGTCCTTGTAATAAAGCGAGTAGTTGGGCGAGACTTTCTTGAGCGTCTCGAGCGAGAAGATCACGTCCTCGGGGGTGATGGGAGCGCCGTCGTTGAAGCGCGCCTCCGGCCGCAGCTGAAAGGTGGCGGAGGAGAAATCGGCGGGGTAGGCCACCCACTCCGCGATCAACCCGTAGGAGGTCGCAGGTTCGTCTGGGCTCTGCATCATGAGCGTGTCGTAGATGAGCCGCAGACCGTTCGCCGGGCTGCCCTTGACGGGAAATGGATTGAGCGAATCGAAGCTTCCGAGCGTCCACTGCCGCACGCGCCCACCCTTGGGAGCGGACGGATTGACCCAGTCGAAGTGCTTGAATTCGGGCCCGTAATGGGGCGTGCCGATCAGGGATAGGGCGTGGTGCTGAGTGAGGTTCTCTGTGGCCAATGCGCCTGACCCCCCGAGGACGCACGCGCACACGAGGGCGGCTAGGAACCTGCAACTGCGGGCCATCAGGTGTATACGCTCCGAGCTTGTGCGGCCGCGTGGCGGGCCCGGCGAACTGAGCGGCATGACTATGCCGGCCCGCGGCGCAAGCGCCAAGTTAATCCTTGTTCACTCCCTCTTGGGTATCCCGGCTTTATTCCACCCTGTCCCCGGACTTCGCCTTAGGGCGTTAAAATGAACAATGTTAATTCACCACACTGCGTCACTGGGGCAGCGGCGCGGGGTTGTCGGACAGTTTGCGCAGGAAGACCAAGAGGTCGGCGAGCTCGGCGTTATCCTTGACGCCAGCGAACGCCATCTTATTGCCGGGGATGTCGGCCTTCGGATCGTGCAGGTATTTGGCCAGTTCCTCGAAGGTCCAGTTCCCAGGGTGGGTCTTCATGGCCTCCGAGTAGGGAAAGCCTGCCATGCTCGCGCGCGTTCTGCCGACGATGCCATAGAGATTGGGGCCCGTGAGCGTGCGCCCGCCCTTGTCGGACGTGTGGCACTGCATGCACTTTTTGAAGGTGTCCTGCCCGTTCTCCGGGCTCGCCTTTGCCAGGAGGGGGATGACCTGTGCCACATCGAACGGTGCGGCGGGCTCCTTGGACGGCGTCGCGGCGACCTCCTTGACGGGGATGGCCCAACCAAGCTTTTCCGGCTTGTGTTCCCTGGCGAGAATATCGAGCATTGTCCGGCTGCCGAAGATCACGAGCAGCGCCGCAAGCACAGCCCCAACCGTCTTGTTGACCTCGAAAGCATCCATGGGACGGCGCTTCCCCCGTGAAACATCGACCCGGTCCAGAGCCCGGGTCGCCGATCGGCGGCAACTATAGGTTTTCGCTTCCGCCTTGCAACCGCGGCCGGCTTCGTTCTAGGAGCTAGACCCCGAGACCAATTGTCACCCGCGCCCGCCAGCCATGCCGCGCACACTCATCGTCATCCCCGCCCGCATGCAGTCCTCGCGACTGCCGGGAAAGCCGCTGGTCGACATCGCCGGCGAACCGATGATTGTGCACGTGTGGCGGCGCGCCATGGCCACCGAGCGGGGCCGGGTGGTGGTGGCTACCGATACCGCGGCCATCGCCGAGGCCGTGCGCCAGGCGGGCGGCGAGGCGGTCATGACGCGGGCAGACCACGCCTCGGGATCGGACCGCGTGTTCGAGGCGGTCGCCAAGGTGGACCCCGAGGGCGACTTCGCGATCGTGCTCAACCTGCAGGGCGACCTGCCGGCCATGCAGCCGCAGATCGCTGCCGCCTGCCTCGCTCCGCTGGAGGACGAGGATGTTGAGATCGCCACCATCGCCGCCGAGATCAGGGACGCCCACGAGCGCACCAACTCCAACTCGGTGAAGGTGATCGGCACTCCCACGGGCGTGCCAGGCAGGCTGCGGGCGCTCTACTTCACGCGCGCCACCGCGCCTTGGGGTGAAGGCCCGCTTTACCACCACTTCGGTATGTACGCCTACCGCCGTTCGGCCTTGGAGAGGTTCGTATCGCTGCGACCCTCGACGCTGGAGAGGCGAGAGCAGCTTGAGCAACTGCGCGCGCTTGAGGACGGCATGCGCATCGATGTGACGCTCGTTGACACCGTGCCGGTCGAGGTCAATACTCCGGCCGATCTCGAGCGCGCCCGCCGTCTCATCGCCGGCCAATCCGGTGCTGGCAAAGGGCGCGTTTGATTTTTTGAGGTCCCGAAGACAGCGCTGCTGCATCCCCATCCCATGGCGGACCGAAAGCCGAAAGCGTCCATCGCGTCTCCCAGGCCCAAGCGCCCCGTGGCCCTGGAGCGCAAGACGGCGCTGCGCGTCTCCTACCAGGGCGAACCCGGCGCCAACTCGCATCTCGCAGCCCGCGAGGTCTATCCGGATCTGGAGCCCATGGCCTGCGCCACGTTCGAAGACACCTTGGCGGCCGTAAAGGGCGGGGAGGCGCGCTACGCCATGATCCCGATCGAGAACTCGGTGGCTGGTCGCGTTGCGGACATCCACCACCTGCTGCCCGAGGCTGGACTACACATCGTCGGCGAGCATTTCCTGCGCGTGCGCCACCAGCTCATGGCCTTGCCTGGCGCCTCGCTACTGACCGTCAAGCGCGCGCTGTCGCACACCCAAGCGCTCGGACAATGCCGCAACACGCTGCGCAAGCTGGGCCTCAAGCCCATCCCCGAGGCCGATACGGCAGGCTCAGCGCGCATCGTCGCGGAGGCCGATAACCCTGAGCTTGCCGCCATCGCCACCACGCTTGCAGCCGAGATCTATGGGCTCAAGATCTTGATGCGCGACATCGAGGACGAGAAGCACAACACCACGCGCTTTGTGGTGCTTTCGGCCGCGCCGGAGAACACCGTGGCTGGCCATGGCGCGGTGGTCACCACCTTCCTGTTCCGCGTGAGGAACGTGCCGGCCGCGCTCTACAAGGCCATGGGTGGCTTTGCCACCAACGGCGTGAACATGACCAAGCTCGAGAGTTATCAGCTCGACGGCCGTTTCGTCGCCACCATGTTCTACGCGGATATCGAGGGGCATCCCGACGATGCGCCCGTGGCGCGCGCCCTGGAGGAGCTGTCGTTCTTTTCCACCGAGCTCAAGATTCTGGGTGCCTATCCCGCGAGCCCCTACCGCGCTGAAACCAACAGGCTCCCAGACTAGCTCCCCCACATCTTGGTGGACATGAGCGAGGCGAGCGCCGGGCCCATGATGCAAGCCATGACACGGGCCACGACACGGACCATGACGCGGGCCATGACACGGGCCATGACACGGGCCATGACGCGGGCCATGACGCGGGCCATGACGCAAGCCGCAAAGGGGTTCGTTATTGCCCCGCCTTGCAGCCGACAAGGGGGGCGCACGCGACCTTGGTCTGCGCCCGTCGGGGGACATTGAGGCTCTATCGCGGCCCACCCCATCGCGTCCGCCACCCGCCGGGTCTCTCAATGAGGGCGAATGCCCGGCATGATTACTCCTCCGCAAGGACAGCGATGAGGGCGCCCTCTCCCACCTGATCCCCTTCGCGTGCTGCGAGTTTTTCGATCCGACCGGCACGAGGCGCGTGCAGCACGTGCTCCATCTTCATGGCCTCGACCACGGCCACGCGGTCGCCCTTGGCAACGGTGTCGCCTGGCCGCACAAACACCTTGGCGAGGCGGCCAATGATGGGCGCATTGACGGCGCTACCGTCGCTTGCCTGGTCGCCGGCACCGACGGCGTAACTCGGCCAATCGAGCACCACCTGGCGCATGTTGGACAGGACGTAGACGGGGTGGCTGTCGCCCACCGTCGTGACCGCGGGCGGCGGCCCCGCCGAGGCAAGCGGGGGCTCCCCGAGCACGGTGACGGCTGGGCCGTCGGCTGTCCAGGCAACCTCGACCTTGGTTGCGAGGCCATCGACGAGCACGGTGCGCCCCTGACGGCGCGGTCCGCCCAGCTGGAAAGCGTCCTGCGCGCTCCACGGTGAGGCCGCATCGCCCTGGCGGGCATTGGCGTTGGGGCGGGCGTTGGCCTCGCCGCTGAGCATGCGCGCGACGCCGATGGCGACCGCCCGCGCATCGAAGCGGCCCGGGGCCAACCGGGCGAGCTCTCGGCCGATGAAGCCCGTGTCGACATCGCCGCGGTCAAAGGCCTTGTGCGTAACGAGGGCGTGCAGAAAGGCCGCATTGGTCTTGGGGCCGGCGACGAGGGTGTGTTCCAGCCCCCACGCCAGCCGCGCGATGGCCGCGGCCCGGTCGGGTCCATGCGCGATCAGCTTGGCGATCATGGAATCGTAAAAGGGCGAGACCGCGGAGCCTTCCTCCACGCCGGCATCGTTGCGCAGACCCTCGCCCTCAGCCAGGCGCAGGCGCACAATGGGTCCCGTGGACGGCAGAAAGTCGTTGGCCGGGTCCTCGGCGTTAAGCCGTGCCTCGATGGCGTGCCCCGACATTGCAATGTGCGCCTGCGTGAGCGGCAGGCGCTCGCCTGCGGCGATGCGCAGCTGCCATTCGACGAGGTCGAGCCCGGTGATGCTCTCCGTCACCGGGTGCTCCACCTGGAGGCGGGTGTTCATTTCGATGAAGTACCAAGCCACCTCGGGGCCGAGGTTGCCCCTGCCCTCGATCAGGAACTCGACCGTGCCCGCGCCTTCATAGCCAACCGCCTTGGCGCAGGCCACGGCGGCCGCCGTGATCTTCGCGCGCAGCTCTGCGGACATGCCCGGCGCGGGCGCCTCCTCGATGACCTTCTGGTTGCGCCGCTGCAGCGAGCAGTCGCGTTCGAAGAGATGCACGACGTTTGCGTGGGCGTCACCGAACACCTGCACCTCGACGTGGCGGGGGCGAGCAATCACCTTCTCGAGCAGGACGCGGTCATCGCCAAAGGCTGCCTTGGCCTCGCGCTGGGCGCTTTCCAGTGCGGCAGCGAAATCGGCGTCGCGCTCGACGCGGCGCATGCCGCGTCCACCGCCGCCGGCCACCGCCTTGATCATGACGGGGTAGCCCATGCGCTGGGCCTCGCGGGCGAGCGTGCGCGCCTCCTGGCTCTCGCCCGCGTAGCCTGGCACCACGGGCACGCCGGCTGCGGCGGCGATGGCCTTGGCCTCGGCCTTGCCACCCATGCGGCGCATGGCATGGGGCGAGGGGCCGATGAACTTGAGGCCGGCGCGCCCGACGGCATCCACAAAATCGGCGTTCTCGGCCAGGAAACCGTAGCCCGGATGGATGGCCTGGGCGCCCATGGCGCGCGCCGCAGCGATGATTTTGTCGCCGCGCAGGTAGCTTTCGGCGGCCGGGCCGGGGCCAATTTCGATCGCCTCGTCCGCCAGTTTGGCGAACGGCGCACCCCGATCGGGAGCGGACACGACCGCCACGGTCCGCACGCCGAGCCTGCGCGCGGTACGGATAATTCGCACCGCGATCTCACCGCGGTTGGCGATCAGGATCTTGCTGAACATCTCCATCCCCGGCCTCATCCCGCAAGGATCATAGAGGCAAGCGCGTTATGACATCGGGGTGCGTCGAAGGGCAATCGCGCTCTTGCAGAGGCGGTGCGAAGCCAGCAAGCGCCACGGGCGGCGTGATCGACAAGCATGGGGGTGGGCCTGACGGCGCCGGTTCAGCGTTGGGCGATTGGAGACGAGCTCGGGCGGGCACCCGCGCATCGGCCCGGGGGCTCGATGTTGGGTTGCTGGCGATGCCACATCGGCCACGCCGACACGCACCGGCTCGATACTCGCTTGGTCGACACTCGCCTCGTGGACACTCGCCTCGTCGACACTCGCGCCGTCAACACTCGCGCCGTCAACAGGGGCCTCCTCGACCTTTATCTCGCCAACACGGGCCTCGCGACGGCATCGGCAAATGGGAGCAACGCCACGAGCCCGCCCGAAGCGCTCACCCAGGACGAACTGTCAGCTGATCGCCCCCGCCGACGCGCTCGGACGCACCGGCGTTGCCCATCGCGCACGGTGGTCTCACCGGTTGTGCCTCCCTCGCGCCCGCGACCTGCCACTCACCCCGCGCCGGAGCGCCGAGCGATGGGGTGCCGGCATTGGCGCGAGCGCTCTAACCTGGCGCCGCCCCTTGCGTGCTGAGATAGACGGCATAGAGCGACTGGCTCGCGGCCATGAACAGCCGGTTGCGCTTGGGTCCCCCAAAGCAGACATTGCCGCACACCTCGGGCAGGCGGATGCGGCCGATCAGTTTGCCTTCGGGGGTCCAGACGGTGACGCCGCTGTAGCCGACCGCCCGGCCTGCATTGCTCGAACACCACAGGTTGCCATTGACGTCGCAGCGAACGCCATCGGGGCCACACTTGACCCCATCGACCATGAAGTCGCTGAAGAGCTTGCGGTTGGAGAGCTTGTTGTCGGCGCCCACGTCGAACACATACACCTCGCCTTTGCCCCCGGGGCCGGTATCGCCAGGGCCCTTGCCGGTGCTCACCACATAAAGCTTCTTGTAGTCGGGCGAAAAGCACAGGCCATTGGGATCGGGGACCTGCTCCTCGGTGACCACCAAGTCGATGCGCCCGCTGGGGTCTACGCGATAGCAGTTGGTGGGCAGCTCGCGCTTGGCCTTGCCGATCTCGGCGGGCTGGCCGACGCGGCTGTTGAGCCGCCCAGCGGCGTTGCTGGGCCCGCCGGCGTCGTCGGGCGTTCCCTCGTAGAGCTGGCCGCCGTAGGGCGGATCGGTAAACCAGTAGCTGCCGTCGGGATGGGGAACCACGTCGTTGGGGGAGTTGAGGCGCTTGCCGTTGTAGCTGTCGGCGACGACGGTGATCGAGCCGTCGAGCTCGTAGCGCACGACACGCCTTGTCAGATGCTCGCAACTGAGTTGGCGCCCCTGGAAGTCGAAGGTATTGCCGTTGCTGTTGTTCGACGGCAGGCGAAAAACACTGACCCGTCCGTCGTCTTGAAGCCAGCGCAGCTGCCGATTGTTGGGGATGTCGCTCCAGACGAGATAGCGACCTTGGGCATTCCAGGCCGGCCCCTCCGACCAGAGCGCGCCGGTCCACAGGCGCTGGATTGGCGCATTGGGCTGCGCCAAACCATTGAAGCTCGGATCGACGGCGATGACGTCCGGATCCCAGAAATAGGTCGTGGGCGCCCCATTGGGGCCGAAGTCGCGCGGCGGGGTGGTGACCGTGCTCGCAGGCGCGGCCGGGCCCGTCGGCGCCTGGGCCGTGGCGCCCTCGGCGCCGAGGATCAACGCACCTGCTCCGGCAAGCGACTGCATGGCAAAGCGCCGCGTCAGCGGCTTGGTCTGGAGATGCCGATGGGCATCGAGGTCGCGATCGTGACGTGGCATGGATGGCCTCCCCTGAAGAAGTGCATTTCTTGTGCACTCATGACGCGCGCCGAATTTGTCGGAAACGTGCCGCACGCGCGCGCTGGCTGCGGCCCTGGTATCCGGAGGGGGCCTGGGCAAGCTCAAGCTGCCTCGGCAAGGCCCACTGAGCCCGCTTGATCGAGACCTCGTTGGCGGCGGACGTTGCGATTTTGTCCAATCCGTCAAAACGTGAAACGGCTGACACTGAGCTCAGCAGGCTGCAAAACCTCCAGAAGCGAGGTTGCATCGGCTCGCGCCGGGACCGCACGCGGGAGGCACGAAAAATTGGTTCGGGCGCATCAGCCCAAGCGGCGGGCGCGAGCCGCCACAGTGTCGAGCCGCGCCGCAGCAACTTCGCGGCCGGACGGTCTCGCGACCGGGGTTACGGCACTGCCTTTGTACCGATCATGCGGAAGCTGGTCTTGATGCGACGCACCGTGCCGGTCTTGGAGCGCAGGACCACCGTCTCGGTCTCGGCGAAATCGCCGCGAAAGTGCACGCCGTCGAGCAGCGAGCCGTCGGTCACGCCGGTGGCGGAGAAGATCACGTCACCGGAGGCCATCTCGTTCATGTTGTACTTGCGCTTGATGTCGGTGACGCCCATGGCGGCGGCTCGCACCTCTTCCTCCTTCTTCATGGGGTGCAGTCGCCCTTGCATCTGACCGCCGATGCACCTGAGCGCCGCCGCGGCGAGAACGCCCTCGGGTGCACCGCCGATGCCGAAGTAGATGTCGATACCGGTCTCCTTGGGATCGGTGGTCCAGATCACCCCGGCGATGTCCCCGTCGGGGATCAGCTGCACGCCAGCACCGGCCTTGCGCACCGCGGCGATCAGCTCGGCATGGCGCGGCCGATCGAGGATGCAGGCCGTGATCTCTGAGACCGGCACGCCCTTTGCCTTAGCCATGGCATGGAGCGTGTCGCTTGGGGGCGCATCGAGATCCAGGATTGCCTCGGGATAGCCTGGCCCGATGGCGATCTTGTTCATGTACATGTCGGGCGCATTGAGCAGGCCGCCGCGCTCGGCGATGGCAAGCACGGCCAGGGCGTTGGGCATCGCCTTGGCGCAGATGGTCGTACCCTCCAGCGGATCGACGGCAATATCCACCTGTGGGCCGTCACCGACGCCAAGCTCCTCGCCAATGTAGAGCATCGGGCTCTCGTCCATCTCCCCTTCACCGATCACCACGCGGCCCTTGACGTGAACCTTGGCGAGCTCCTTGCGCATGGCATCGACGGCGGCCTTGTCGGCCGCCTTCTCGTCGCCGCGACCTCGAAAGCGGGCGGCGGCGATGGCAGCGGCCTCGGTCACGCGCGCAACCTCCAGCACCAGAACGCGATCGAGCCCGCCGGCCACGTCATGGCCCTGAATGTTGTCCGACATCGCACACCCTCTCCTTGCTCGCTTCCCGAAAGCAGTGGCCGTCTCACAGCGGCTCGATTCGTATCATTTGGGGGCGCTCCGATACATTGCCATCTTTACCGATCGACGACAGAGCACCGCGGATCGCCGCCTCGGTGGTTTCGTGGGTGATGAGAACGACGGGTGTGGGCGCGCCTGGCCGGCCCCGTGCGGCAATGCCGATCTGTGCCCCGGGCGGGCGCTTCTGCACGATGCTCTCAAGCGACACCCCGCGCTCGCCCATGCGCCCGGCGATGCTGGCCATGGCGCCGGGCCGGTCGAACACGGACAAGCGCACGTAATAGGCGCCCTGATGCTGGCCAAGCTTGGCGCGTCGATAGGGCCTAAGCTGCCGCGCGGGTACACCGAAGGGCGGCGGAGTGTCGCCGCGAGCGATGTCGAGAATGTCGCTCGCAACCGCCGATGCGGTCGCCTTGGCGCCCGCTCCAGCACCCGCGAGCAGCAGGTTGCCGCAGTAGTCGCCATCGAGGGCGACGCAGTTGGTAACGCCCGACACCTCGGCGATGGCGGAATGCTTGGGCACCATGGCCGGGTGCACCCGCTGCTCGATGCCGCTATCCGTCATCAGCGCTACCCCGAGCAGCTTGATGCGGTAGCCCAGGTCGTCCGCCGCCTCGATGTCGGCCTGGGTGATGCTGCGGATGCCTTCAACGTCGATCTGATCGAAGGCAACGCGCGTGCCGAACGCGAGGCTCGTCAACAGCGTCAGCTTGTGGGCGGTGTCGAAGCCATCGATGTCGAAAGTGGGATCGGCCTCGGCGTAGCCCTTCTCCTGGGCCTCGGCCAGCACGTCGGCAAACGCACGGTGCTCCTCCTGCATCTGGGTGAGGATGTAGTTGCAGGTGCCATTGAGGATGCCGTAGACGCGGCGGATCTGATTGCCGGCGAGCGCCTCGCGCAGTGTCTTGATGACGGGGATGCCGCCGGCCACCGCCGCCTCGAAGTTGAGAGCGACGCCGTGCTCCTCGGCGAGACCCGCAAGCTCGGTGCCGTGCTTGGCGAGCAGTGCCTTGTTGGCGGTGACGACGGGCTTGCCGGCATTGAGAGCCGCCTCCACTGCCGCCTTCGCGGCCCCGTCCTCGCCGCCGATCAGCTCGACGAAGACATCGATGGAGGGGTCGGCGGCGAGCCGCGCGGCATCGTCGAACCACGCGAAGCCGTCGATGGCGGCGGCGCGAGCCTTGGAGCGCGAACGCGCGCA
>Ga0306924_10005979_pt1 | contig 12086 bp, 10 predicted proteins | sample sta12Can44000111_FD_203756 | JGI IMG/M metagenome (GOLD analysis project Ga0306924, IMG submission 203756) | Lab enrichment of tropical soil microbial communities from Luquillo Experimental Forest, Puerto Rico - statanox.12C.anox.44.000.111 (v2)... | ecosystem: Environmental > Terrestrial >... | reverse complement strand
ACGGTCTTCAGTTCGGCTTCGTCTTCTGGCAACCACGCGCTTCCCAATCGTTCTAAGGCAGCTCCTATCTCCTCGAGTGGTCTTCCTTGGAAGCCGATACGTAATCGTGTCCATTCCTCCCGCACGTCCCGGATTTCATCTGCACCGGCCTCCGAAAGGAATGACTTCAGGGCGTCGGATGCAGAGTCGTATTCTTCGGCAAAATCCTGGTGCAGGTAGGCTGGCAGGAACTCCAGAAGCGCCGGAAAATTGCCGGGATCAAACGGGACATTCTCTTTCGCGTTCGTCATTCACGAGCCTCCGGATATGTAGTAAGCACGTAGTAGGTTTCCGGCCCGTCGGCCCGCAACACCACGACCGCGCTGGTCGAATCTACGGCGCGAGCCTCTCTTCGCGTCAAAGTGCGGCCAATGACACGTCCGGCGTCGTAGTGCAGAGCCAGGTTCGGTCTCGGGTAGCCACGCCGAATCCACTTCTCGACGCGGTCGCTGTTATTGGCCAACGCTTCCGTTACGGTTTCCTCGGCCGTCTCAAGGTCAATCCACGTAGACGCGGCGGAGATGTGTCGTTCGACGCGCAATCGTTCTGCCAACTGCAGGTCGGTCCGGCCAACGTGCTTCCTTAGTGTGTGGCCGCCGCGCTCCTCATCGTGCGACAGGTCATAGCGATCCCGAATCGATTGGGCAACGGATGCGCCAGCCTTTGCTTCACGGTTCGTGGGAGCCGGCTCAGAATTCTGCCTGCACCCGCAGGCGCAGAGAATGCACGCCGCCAGGACTACCATTCTGCGAACCGAAGTCGGCGCGATGCTTAACACAGGACTCACGTTTAACGCTCCTGCTCGAGCCAGGCCGGGCATGGGACGAGTATACGAAATCGCACCCCCGCGACGTGCCAATCCCCCCGGTTGTGACTCGACGGAAGCGGATGCTATCCTCGCTTTTATGGAGGAATCGCTCAATTCCTTGGTAGGGGAACATCCCTCCGCTTCGATCGAACAGTCCGGGCGGCAACTCGAAGCACTGCTCGAAGTCAGCGAAATGATTGCGCAGCAACGCGACCTGAAGGCGCTTTTCCATGAATTGTCCGAGCGCCTCCACAAGATCTTGCAATTCGATTTTCTGGCCCTGATTCTCTACGACGCCACCCGGCATACCATGCGACTCCACACTCTCGAAACGCACGAGCCAACAGAGGGGAAACCGGCGCAAGAAATGCCTGTCGAGACTTCGCCTTCCGGCTGGGTGTGGCAGAATCAGCAGCCGTTTGTCTCGCTCGATACTTCCAAAGAGGCGCGTTACCCCGACTTTATGAAGCGCTTGCAGCGCGAAGGCGTTTTCACCATTGCCATCTTGCCGCTGACTACCGCGCAACACCGCCTCGGCGCCATGAGCTTTGGGCGCTACGTTCCGCAGGGGATGACCGATGCTGAACTCGATTTTATGAAACGGGTCGCGGCGCAAGTCGCCGTGGCGGTGGATAACGCAATCAACTTCGAAGCCGCACAGGCCTATCACAAGCAACTCGCCCGCGAACGCGATCGTCTGAAAGTGTTGCTCGAGATTAATAATCTTCTTGTGAGCACGCGGGACATCTCCGCTCTCTTCAAGGGCATCGTCTCGTCGCTCAAACCGGTCGTTCCCCACGATTACACCTCGCTTGCGCTTCTCGATGGCGCCGGCGGAGTGCTGAAAATCCACGCACTCGATTTGCCTGTGCCGTCCGCCGCGCCGAAAAGTGAATTTGCGGTTCCGCTCGAGGGTTCGCCGGCGGGACACGCGATCGCCACGGGTCAGGTCCTGATTGCGCGCCGGGCGGAAATCGAGCGGTTCCATCCTGATGTGAGCCGCTTTATGCGTGAGCAGGGAGTCCAGATCGTTTGCTGTGTCCCGCTTACGACGCACACGCGGACTTTCGGCACCATCAATTTCGCCAGCCGCAATCCTGAAGCTTTCTCCACTCCCGACGTGGAGTTGCTTCAACAGGTTGCCGGCCAAGTGGCTATCGCTCTCGAAAATGCCCTGGCCTTCAAGGAAATCGACGCCCTCAAAGACAAGCTCGCCGTCGAAAAGCTGTATCTCGAAGAAGAAATACGCAGTGAAATCAACTTCGAGGAAATCATCGGCGACAGCCCGGCCTTGCGCCGCACGCTGTCTCAGGTAGAACTTGCTGCACCGGCCGGAACGACGGTTTTAATTCTCGGTGAAACCGGCACCGGCAAGGAACTCATCGCGCGCGCGATTCACAATCTTAGTCCACGCCGGGAACGTACCTTCGTCAAGGTCAATTGCGCCGCCATCCCTGCAGGGCTGCTCGAATCTGAGCTGTTCGGCCACGAGCGCGGCGCTTTCACCGGGGCGTTGACACAGAAAATTGGGCGGTTCGAATTCGCGGATGGCGGCACGCTCTTTCTTGATGAAGTGGGTGACCTTCCGCTTGAACTGCAGCCGAAACTGCTGCGCGTTCTGCAGGAACAGGAATTCGAGCGGCTCGGCGGGAACCGCACACAGCGTGTGGACGTACGCGTGGTTGCAGCTACCAATAACGACCTCGCCGCTTTGGTCGCCGAGCGCAGGTTTCGCAGCGACCTTTATTATCGGCTCAACGTCTTTCCCATCCAGATTCCGCCTCTGCGCGAGCGCCCGGAAGACGTTGCGCTGTTGGTGCGCTATTTCGTCCAGAAATTCAGCCGCCGCCAGAATAAAACGGTCATATACATCCCATCGAACGTGATGGAAGCCCTGGTCAATTACCCCTGGCCGGGCAACGTTCGGGAACTCGAAAATCTGATCGAGCGTGCCGTCCTGCTATCTCCGGGCCAGGAGCTACGGGTGCCTCTCGCCGAACTCAAGGAAGCTTTTCCGTCTTCCGTTCTTGCCGCTGCTCCCGTCGATGTATCGCGGATTCCGCTGGCGCACGCGGCTCCCGCTGTTCCGGCCGGCACCTTGAGCACTCTCGACGAAACGCAGCGCCAGCATATTCTCCGCGTCTTGCGACAAACCGAATGGCGCATCGCCGGTCCACACGGAGCGGCGGCAATCCTGGGCATGAAGCGCACTACACTGCAGGCGCGCATGAGGAAGCTCGGAATCAAGAGGCCGGTTTAGACACCGCAAGCTTGGCTTCCGCCGGCCAAGTGTGTTCTCCTAGTAGATGGGCAATGACACGCTTGACCCCAACCGAGAAAGCGGTCCGCATTGGTCTTGTAGCAGGCCTGCTCGCCGCCCTTGCTATTTCTCTATTCCCCAGCGCGACGCAGGCTCAATTGCCGGTGATCCGCTTTGTGCGCGATCCGGATCCAGCCCCCGAATTTAAGGTCAAAGACTTAGACGGCAATGACCTCAGCCTGGCTTCGGCCCGGGGCAAGGTTGTTTTTCTCAATTTCTGGGCGACTTGGTGCGGTCCTTGCCGCATGGAAATCCCCACGCTCATTGCCTTGCAGCAGCGCTACAAGGATCAGCTGCAGATCATCGGGCTCGTCGTCGATGAGGATAGCGACCAAGAACTGCGGAAGGTCGTCAAGGACGAGGGCGTGAACTATCCGGTTGCGCTTGCTCCCGGAAAAGTGCGGTTGGACTATGGTGGAATCGCCGCTCTACCCACCCTGTTTGTCATCAATTCGGAGGGGAAGGTTGTGCAGAAGCACGTCGGCTTGTTCAACCCTGCGCTGTACAACGCCGAGGTGCGCGCCCTTGCGAACCTGCCGGTGGCCGTGAAAGTCGAGACCTTCGAGGATACCGGCGAGATCTTCCTGAAACACGCCGACCGCGCCACGATGTTGCCTGGTGTCGACACGAGCAGCCTGACTGCCGACCAGCGCAACGCGGCTCTTCACAAATTCAACGCCGAAGCCTGCTCCTGCGGCTGCAAATTCACCCTTGCGCAGTGCCGAATTTATGATCCGGCTTGCCAGACAAGCAAGGACCGCACCGCGGCCATCGTGAAGGAGGTGTCTTCTCCACGGGATAAGCCGAGCCAGGAAGCGAATCCACAATCTCCTACGACTGCCCCGGCGTCGTCTTCCTCGGCTGCTCCTACCGCACCTCCGCCCTCCCCGTCTCTGCCCCCTGCGTCAGAGACTCCCAAGCCGTGAATTAGCCCCGCAAGATGCTGCGCCTGCGGCTCATCTCTATTCTTTCTTCAACAAGTCCAACGCCGCCGCGGTCATCGCTTTAACCCCGGTCCGGATCGCCGGTTCCGGTAGCGGCGCGAATTCGCTCGAGTGCAAGCTCGGCAGCCTCGTGCCTTTTTCCTGCGCCTCTTTCCACTTCACAGGATCGACCGCGCCCAGCCAGAACATCGTGGTCGGCGGCTTCGGCTCCGCCAAAGCAAACAAGCTAAAATCCTCGCTTCCCATCACCGGCTTGCCCTCGACCACGTTCTCTTTTCCCAGGGATTTTTCCATTGCGGCGGCCACACGGCGCGTCAAAGCCGCATCATTGATCGTCGCCGGTACGTGGTCCTTGGAAACCTCGATGATCGGAGAGCGGTCAGCCGGAACGCCCGCCGCGGAGGCGATTCCGTTGGTCGCTCTGGTAATCGCTGTGAGCGCCTTCTCGCGCTGCTCCGGGGTCATGGTCCGAACCGTAAGTTGCAACTGCGCGTCGTCGGGAATGATGTTGTGTTTCGTGCCCGCGTGGAACGAGCCCACCGTAACCACCGTAGGCGCGAGCGGGTCCATTTCGCGGCTCACGATGGTCTGCAGAAACACGACCAGCTCCGACCCGATGATGATGGGATCCTTGGTCATGTGAGGCGCCGCTCCGTGACCGCCGTATCCGCGAATGGTAATGTCCACCGAATCGGACCCGGCGAGTAACGGCCCTTCCCGCCATGCCACTTGTCCTGCGGGGAGCACGGGCGAATCGTGGAGCGCCAGCACATAGTCCGGCTTTGGAAATTTTGTAAACAATCCCGCTCGTAGCATTGCGGCTGCTCCGCTAACCATTTCTTCGGCTGGTTGGCCAATCATCACAAGCGTTCCGCTCCACTGGCTCTTGTTTTCCGCCAGCATCTTCGCCGTGCCCAGGAACACCGTCATGTGCAAGTCGTGCCCGCAAGCGTGCATCACGCCTACCTCGCCGCCGGGCCGTTTCACTTTGACCGCGCTCGCATAACTCAGTCCGGTCTGCTCCGTTACAGGCAGCGCATCCATATCCGTGCGCACGTACACTACAGGCCCGGGACCGTTCCTTAGCACTGCGACAATGCCGTATCCTGCGAGGTCTCGATTTTCGTACTGTCCGAAATGGTCGGTCACCTCGTACCCCATTTTCTTCAGTTCCGACGCAAGCAGCGCCGACGTTTCCTTCTCCTCGGTCGAAAGCTCCGGATTCTCGTGCAAATGCTTGTAGGTCCCAACCCAGTCTTGAATGTTGCTGTCGATCTTGTCGTTCAAAGCACTCTGCGCTGACACCGGCATGGCCATGCTCAGAACCAGCGAGCCCAGGGCCATCCACCTCGCAAATATCCCCACCATCCGCATCCTCCTTCGAAAGACTGGCATCTTAGCAAATTCCTCTCCGCCGCGGTCAGCGTTCCTGTTTCCCTTGCTGTCAGGCACCCTGCGGGCTACACTCACCGGCGACGAGAAGCACTGCTGTTTATTTTTTCCGGAGGAACATCATGAATCGTCGTGTGCTTATTCTTACCGTAGTGCTAGCGGCGGGAGCTTTCTTCGCGGTCCATGGGGCGTTCTCGCAAAGCGACAGTCAATCGAAGCGTCGCGTCATCAACTTGCCGGACCGTTCGCCCCAGGCCCCCTTCAGCAATGCCATTCTTGTGGGCGACACACTCTACATCTCGGGCAACATCGGCCTGGACCCGAAAACCGGCAAAGCCCCCGACAAAATTGATGACGAAATCAAGCTTTTGCTGGACTCCTACAAGACACTCTTGACCCAAGCCGGTTTCACGATGGACGACCTCGTGTATGTCCAGATTTCCTGTACGGACCTTGCCTACTACGACAAATTCAATGCCCTGTACAAGACTTACTTCACAAAAGACTTTCCGGCTCGGGAGTTTATTGGCGTGGCATCGGTTTTGCGCGGCGGCCATTTTGAGATGCAGGCAATCGCGGCGCGGCACTAGTTGCTCGTCTGGGGGACCGGGCGAAAAAAGTCTTGACAGCCAGCTGGCTATGTAAATATACTTAACGGTGTTAAGGAACTACCTTGGGCGTTAAAGAGCGTAAGGCGCGACAGAAAAAGTTCCTCCGCCAAGAGATACTCGATGCGGCCAGCGAGCTCTTTGTCCAAGAAGGCTACGAAAACGTTTCCATGCGCCGCATCGCCGACAAGATCGAGTACTCCCCCACCACCATCTATCTGTATTTCAAGGATAAGGCCGAGCTGCTCGAACAGGTGTGCCACGAGACCTTTGCTCGGCTCTCCCATGTGCTGGCACGCCTTGAGGAGTTGCCCGGCGATCCGGTCGAGCTCCTCAAACGGGGCCTGGTTGCCTACGTCAAGTTCGGGCTCGAGAATCCCCATCATTACCGGGCCACTTTCATGATGCCCATTCCCGACGAGTTTGACGAAGAGAAGCTCGCGAACCCCGATTCGCCCGGCATGCAGGCGTTCGACTTTCTCCGTCGACGTGTTTACGACTGCATCGCGGCGGGTAGGTTTCGGAAGGTCGATCCCGAACTCCTCAGCCAGACCTTATGGGCGGGTGTGCACGGCGTGACGTCGCTCCTGATCATCCATTGCAAGGGATTCCCTTGGGTCGGTACTGACCAACTCATTCATTCCATGGCAGATACGCTCATCGCCGGGGTTTCGGCGGGAAAGCGGTAAGCCATGGGAAAAAATTTTCAACAAAACTTAACAGTGTTCAACGAGAGAGCGCTGTTACTTTTCTCCCCCCTTATTCGTAATTCTCTTACCAGCCGGCCGAGGACTTCGCCATGACGCTGCTTGCTCGCCGCAACCTGTTTCACGACCGCGTCCGCTTCGCCGTCACGCTGACGGGCATTGTGTTTGCGCTCGTGCTCATCATCGTCCAGTTCGGCCTGTTCCTCGGCTTCACCACGACAACCTCGAACAACATTGACCACTCCAACGCCGACATCTGGATCGTTTTTCATGGCGTCGGCTACTTCGACACCGGGCGCATGTTTTCTGAGCGCAAGTTCTACGAGGTTCTTTCTGTCCCCGGGGTGCAGCAGGCGGAAAAGTACATCCAGAATTTCGCGTACTGGAAAAAGCCCGATGGCGGTGTCGAGAATGTCCAAGTTATCGGTTTCCATCCGGGCAGCGGATTAGGCGAACCATGGAACGTCACGGAAGGCAGCGCTCTGGACGTGAAACTCGAAGACGGCGTGATTGTCGATGAGCTCTACAAAGAAAAGCTCGGGGTCAAAAAAATCGGCGACCGCGTGGAAATTGGCGACCATCGCGCGCGCGTTGTCGGATTCACTCAGGGCATTCGCTCGTTTACGACTTCCCCGTTTGTCTATACCTCTTTCAAGAATTCCCTGAACTACACCCGGCCGGAAGCCCACGAAGACCAGCTCGCATACATCCTCGTGAAGGTGGCGCCCGGCTGTACCTCGGATGAGGTGCTCGAAAACTTACGCGCGCGTCTGACGGATGTGGACATCTATACCAGCCAGGAATTCAGCCGCCGAACGCGCTTCTACTGGATGTTCACGACCGGCGCCGGCCTCGCCGTTCTTACCGCTGCGCTCATGGGATTGATTGTGGGCATCGCCGTCGTCGCCCAGACCATTTATGCCGCCACCATGGATCACATCCGCGAGTACGGCACGCTCAAAGCCATGGGAGCCACCAACGGCTATCTCTACCGCGTGCTGATCGAGCAAGCGGTCTGGAGCGCCGTACTCGGCTACGGTTTCGCCATGGTCGCAGCTTACTTCATCGTGCAGGCCAGCGAAAAAGGCGGTGCGCTCATTCTCATGCCCCTTCCCATGAAGATCGGGATGCTGTTTCTTGCAGTCTTCATGTGTATCGCAGCCGCGCTTGTTTCGATCAACAAAGTCACCCGACTCGATCCCGCGATGGTTTTTCGAGGTTAGCAAGGAAAGGAGTTTCGTATGTCTCGAGCCACCAGCATTTCGCCGATTCAATCGGCCTTCGTCACCGGGGCAACCGGACTGCTCGGGAACAATCTCGTTCGCCTGCTCGTCTCTCGCGGCGTTCGTGTCCGCGCGCTGGCCCGTTCCCGCGAAAAAGCCGCGAAACAATTCGGCGATCTTCCTGTTGAAGTTGTCGTCGGGGACATGACCAACGTCGCCGCCTTCGCTTCTCATCTCGAGGGCGTGGAGGTCATTTTTCACACCGCCGCGTTCTTTCGCGATAACTACAAGGGTGGCAAGCACTGGAGGGAACTGTACAACGCCAACGTCGCTGGTTCGACCGATCTGCTTTCTCGCGCTTACAGCGCCGGCGTACGCCAGCTTGTGCATACCAGTTCCGTTGGCGTGCTCGTCGGCAACCCGGGGCAGTTGATCAACGAAACCATGCTGCGAACGGCCAAAGACGCGGACGACTACTACCTCAGCAAGATCCTTTCTGACCGCGCCGTAGACGCCTTCCTCGAGAAGCACGGCGATATGTGGGGCTGCATGGTTTTGCCCGGCTGGATGGTGGGCCCGGGCGACTTGGGCCCAACCTCGTCCGGACAAGTGATTCTGGACTATCTGCACAAAAAGCTCCCTGGCATTCCGCCGGCAACATTTTCCGTCGTCGATGCTCGAGATGTGGCCGAGGCACACTGGCGCGCTGCTTTGCACGGCCGCCGAGGTGAGCGTTATCTTGCCGCGGGACGCCCTATGTCCATGGGCGAACTCTTCCGTATCCTGGAGCAGATCTCGGGCGTACCCGCGCCTCGCTTTAATGTGCCCTTTCCGATGCTCTATGCTCTCGCGGCGGCCAGCGAGTTTTGGGCGCGCGTGAGCCGAAAGCCCGCGCTCGTCAGCCTGGCCAGCGTTCGTCTCATGAAGAGCGAACGCGACCGCACGCACTTCAACAACGACAAAAGCAAGCGGGAACTGGGGGTCGCTTTTCGGCCTGTCGAAGCGACCCTCGGCGACACGATCTCGTGGTACGGCGCGAACGGTTGGCTCGAAAACTTGCATGCCCGTGACACAACGTTTCGCCGCGCGGGAGAGTCGACATGCTAGACCGAACCAGACCCACATGGCAGGGCGGGGCCGTCATCCGCGCCAGGGCGCTCAGCAAAGTCTACCGCGAAGGTGCGGCCGAACTGCGTGCGCTCTCGAACGTCGACCTTGAGATTCACTCCGGTCAGCTCACCCTGCTCATGGGTCCGTCTGGCAGCGGCAAAACCACGCTGCTCTCCATCCTCGGCTGCATTCTGCGAGCTTCCGCCGGCCAGCTTCAGCTTCTTGGCGAAGACGTCACCGCGCTTCCCGAAAAGGAATTGCCTCGTGTACGCCGCGAGCTCATCGGCTTTGTCTTTCAAGGTTTCAACCTGTTTCCCGCGCTCAGCGCGGTTGAAAACGTCAGCTTGGCGATGGACGTGCGGGGCGTTCGTCCCGCCGAGGCACGTCGGCGTGCCGAAGAACTTCTTGTTGAAGTGAACCTCGAGGAGCGCATGCGCGCGTTTCCCGCCGATCTCAGTGGCGGCCAGAAGCAACGCGTTGCCATCGCGCGCGCACTCTCGGGCGATCCGCCAATTCTACTCGCCGACGAGCCCACCGCCGCGCTCGACTCTAGCAGCGGCCGCACCGTTATCGAATTGCTCCAACGGCTCGCGCACCAGCATGGCCGCGCCGTCGTCATGGTTACGCACGATCCGCGCGTTCTCTCCGCCGGGGACCGTATTTTGCATCTCGAAGATGGCCGACTCGTGCGCGAAGAAGCCACCGGTGAACCCGTTCGAACACCCGAGCTTCCTCGCGTCGAGGCCGTCCCGAGCTTCTCAGATTCGGCCTCGTCTGAATTCCGTCAAGGAGCGCTGTGATGAAACGATCGAACTATGTTCTTTTCGCTTCTGCATCCCTCTTCCTCCTCTCCTCCGTCCAGTTGCTTCGCAGCCGCAGCCATTCTGTCAAAGCTGCGCCCGCCGAGCCTCGCACCTTTTCAAACGAAGGCTTGATCACCGCTCCCGGACGAGTTGAGGCCGTGTCCGAAGAAATCCGCGTCAGCTCGGAACTGAGCGGGCGCCTCGAGAGCGTTCCCGTTGAAGAAGGAGATCGCATCCACAAGGGCCAGGTACTCGCCCAGCTTGAAAATAAAGACTACGCCGCTCGTGTCCTAGCCGCGGAAGCGACACTATCCGAACGCAAGGCCGAGCTGCTTCGTACTGTCAACGGTGCACGCTTGCAGGAGCGCCGCGCTGCTCAGGCCAACATGCAAGCCGCCCAGGCGGTGCTCGAAAATGCCCGCAAAGAAGCGGAACGCCGCCGCAATCTGGCCGACCGCGATATGGTGTCTCGCGATGAAGCCGAACGCTACGAGCGCGTCTACCAGGTTGCGCGCGCTGAATATGACCGTGCGACACAGGAGTTTTCGCTGGTCGATGCGGATGCCCGGGAGGAAGATCGTCGCCGGGCCGAGGCTGCCGTCGCTGCCGCCGAAGCTCAGCTTGCCGAAGCCCGAGCGTACCTCGAGAAAACGTACGTGCGTTCGCCGATTGACGGCGTCATCCTGCGCAAATTCCGGCACACCGGGGAGAGCGTCTCGACACAATTTGATTCTCCAATCGTCACCGTCGCCAATGATTCCGTGCTTCGAGTCCGCCTCGATGTGGACGAAACCGACGTAGCCCGCCTGCGCGTGGGCCAGCCGGCGTTTGTCACCGCAGAAGCCTACGGCTCACGAAAATTCACCGGTCGCGTCATTCGTGTAGGTCGTATTCTCGGCAAAAAGAACGTGCGCACCGACGAGCCAAGCGAGCGCGTGGATACGAAGATCCTCGAGACCCTCGTCGAGCTCGATCCGGGCCAAAGCTTGCCTCTCGGTTTGCGTGTGGATTCCTACGTACGAACCGGACCACACGAGACGGCGGATAGAGCGAACGAGTAGGGCAACGCAGCAGCGGTGGTTGCCCATATAATGGCATATAGCGAATGCTATCTAATGGGCATGTGCTACCATATAGGCATAGATCATATTGGGACTCCGCCGCCGGAGCGATATATGCACATGAAAACAAGTGGTTTACACGAAAACAAAAAAGCTTCACACGTGGTCGTCTTCTTGCCTTCTGACTACACGATTGGGAATGCGTGTATGCTTCGGATTACGACAGAAACACGGCGCGGGAAGACCGTTCTGAGCGTTGAAGGGCGCATCGCGGGCCCCTCGGTCTCGATTCTTGAAGAGTGTTGGCGCGACTTGTATGCCGCCTCTCCCCGGCAAAAGTTCAGCGTCAACCTGTGCGGTGTCAGCTTCATAGACAACGCTGGGAAGGTGCTTCTTAAGGAGATGCACCGGCACGGAGCGGCTCTTTTGGCGGAGGGCTGCCTGAATCAGGCGATCGTTCAGGAGATCGTGGAGTCGGAAAAAAATGCGCCGCGAAACAGCAAGAGCGGCAAAGGCGCCCCGATCATCTTCTATATTGCCCTGCTAAGCGTAGTTCTCTCGACGCCGCTCGCCCGAGCGCAGGGGAGTGCTGCCCTGCCAGGTCCGGCCCCGACGGAGACACTGAAGCTAAGTCTCGAGCAGGCCGTCGCCCTGGCCATCAAGCAAAATCCGACCGAGCAAATCGGTCTGCTCAACGCCGCCGAGAGTGTCCAGGACAAGAACATCACGCTCTCCGAGCTGCTGCCCCAGGCCGACCTCAAAGTCTCCGATTCTGCCAATCGACAGAACATCAGGGCTTTCTTCGGTGGCAAGCCGTTATTCCCCGTCTCCGTACCGGGATTTTCGATTCCTGGGCACGTTGGCCCTTATCAGCAGTTCTCCGCTGGCCCCACGTTCGGTAGTCCCGTTTTTGATCTGACGCTTTGGAAGCGCTACAAGGCGTCGCGCAGCAATGTAGACGAAGCGAATGCCAATAGCCTCGCGACCCGCGAGCAAGTCATTCTGCTCGTTGTTTCGCAGTACATCGGGACACTCCGGGCCGTCGCTAACGTGGAGGCTTCAAAATCTCGC
>Ga0306924_10005976_pt1 | contig 12087 bp, 10 predicted proteins | sample sta12Can44000111_FD_203756 | JGI IMG/M metagenome (GOLD analysis project Ga0306924, IMG submission 203756) | Lab enrichment of tropical soil microbial communities from Luquillo Experimental Forest, Puerto Rico - statanox.12C.anox.44.000.111 (v2)... | ecosystem: Environmental > Terrestrial >... | reverse complement strand
GGCGCAGGAAATCACGGCGCCCGACCGAAAAGCGGTGGTGTTCCAGATGGAGATTCCGCTACAGTCGCTGAAGCCGGGGTTTTATACCTGCCAGATCAACGTGATCGATGATGTGGCGGGAGACTATGCGTTTCCGCGCTGGCCGATCCTGATCAAAGCGGTGGGGGCTGCTCCTCGCGAGGTTACAAGCTCAGGCACCGGCGGAGCGAACCGCTGATCTGAGGCGCCAGAGGCAAGAACTGCTCCGCGATTGAAGTGGGGCTGCCGGCGCTTAGGCTTGTCGACTGAAGAGACACGATGAAAATCATTCCCACCGCAATTGCTGACGTTGTGGTTCTTGAACCACGCATCTTTACCGATTCCCGCGGCTTTTTTCTGGAGACGTACAACGAGCACAGCTTTGCAGCGCTCGGAATCGCTGAGCGTTTTGTGCAGGATAATGAGTCGTATTCCAAGCAGGGTGTGCTCCGGGGGCTCCACTTCCAGGTGGAACAGGCGCAGGGGAAACTGGTGCGTGCCGTCGCTGGCGAGGTTTTCGACGTGGCCGTCGATCTGCGCAAAGGATCGGCAACGTTCGGGAAGTGGGCCTGGGCGCGGCTTTCCGCGATGAATCACCACATGATTTGGATTCCCAAGGGATTTGCACACGGGTTTTATACTTTGTCGGAGACCGCGGAGGTCGTTTACAAGGTGACGGATTTCTACGCGCCTCAGCACGAGCGGACATTGTTGTGGAACGATCCGGATGTGGGAATCGATTGGCCATTGAGAGGCGAGCCGATTCTCTCGGACAAGGATCGAGCCGGAGCGAGACTAAAAGAGATCGCCGCGCGGTAATCGAAATCGGATCTTTCTGGCTTGAGTCTACGGCTTGGGGTGAGCGGCAAAGAAGTCCCGCATGAGGATTTCCCTCGAACGCAGAAGACACCGAAGCGGAGCCCGCAATGCCATCAGGAGGATTGTTCGAGGGCGCGTTCACGTAGGTAGAGGAAAAGCGGCAAGGCGAGTGAGACGCCGACGGTGAGAACGGCGATCAAGGGCAACCAGCGTCCAGGAATACGGGTTCGGGAATTTTCAAAGCGTACGAAGACCAGGAGCGCAACCGCGGAAACCAGGACGTCCATGCCGAAGAAGGCTCCGATGCGGTTGGCAAAGAGTTGCTGGACGAAAAGCGGAAGGTTCAGCCCGCTCTGCGCCGCCCAGGGCAGAAACTGCCAATACGGTAGAACCACGCCGAGGACACACAAGCCTAGATAGACATTCTTCTTCATCCGGCATTTACCTCCAGAGGCACCTGGCTCGCGCTGCTAGCCTAAATGGACGGGAGCATCTACGAGTTGGCGCCGGTAAGGGCTGCGGAGTGAAGACCCATCCTGGCGGGCCGGTCCAAGCCGGTTCACGTGCTGCCCGGTAACGCAGAACTTGAACGGGTCGCGAACCTGACGGCGATTGCGGCCGTCGATCTAGCGGACACCAAGGCACAACTCGCACGCGAAGCGGGAATGAACGGAGGAGCCTGCTTAAATGGTGACGCGTTCGCGGTGCAAACTGCGCAGCCTGGTAACCAGGGAAGCTAGATGCCGGGCATCTTCGACATTCACCGCGGTGAATTTCAGTCCCTGACCGACGCCGGCACTCGCGTGGCGCACAACGGCATCCGCGCGAATCTGCCCATCCTGGACAAGAAAATGAAGGCTCGTGGAGGCGCCCTTGATCACCGGCTTGGGCGTCTCAATGAAGAGGCCGTGCATGCTGATGTCGCGAACCCGGGAGATGTCGCGCCGATTGCCGCATTCCCAATAAACCCAGACTTCGCCAATGGGAATTTGAAGCGTCGGGACCCGAGACGAAAATCTGCGGGAAGGTGAATTGCGTACAGGCTCAGGCATTGCAGCCTCTCCTCATGCCATAGCCGCCACCGCCGCGCACTCGGGAAAGATCAGGAGCCGAAGCCTACGGAAGATCTTTACCCAAGGCCCGGGACAAGGAAGACGACCACGATCTCACTCCGGCATTGGCTGGGGACCGAGCCAGAGAGGGAAGGCATAGTAAGCGGGCGTGCTGCTAAGCGCAAGCAAAATTTGTAAGCTTGGGGTAAATCGTCGGATTTCGCCATCGTGGGGGCCTACGGAGGGGAGGGTTGGGGGCGGCGTCGAGCCGCCATATGCTTTTCCGGGCCCGCCCCCGCCTTCGACGCTTTACAGCTTGCCGCAAGTGACGCGAGGGAGGGGAATTACCGCTCAGGCCCAGGCAAAGCCGTGCTTGGCAAGCGGAAGAGAACGGATGCGCTTGCCGGTGGCCGAGAAAATGGCGTTGCACACGGCGGGCAGCACCGGGGGCAGGGCCGGCTCACCGAGGCCGGTGGGGGGATTGTCGGTTTTGAGGAAGTAGACTTCGATGGTCGGCGGAACTTGATTCATGCGCACCGGCTCGTACTCATGGAAATTGCTTTGCACGGCGCGACCTTTATCGATGGTGATTTCATAGCTCATCACCGAGCTCAGACCTTCGATGACGGCACCGCGAACTTCGTTTTCGGCGGCTCCGGGGTTGACGATCTGGCTACCCACGTCTCCGGCGACACAAACCTTGTGGATCTTTACCTGATTTTTTGAGTCGACGCTCAATTCAACGACTTCCGCAAAATGGCCGCGATGTGAGAACTGAAAGGCGACGCCCATGCCCGAGCCTGGCGGGAGCTGACGCGTACCCCAGCCGGATTTCTCGGCGACCAGCTTGAGAACGCCTTGCATGCGCGCAGGCTCAATTTCCGGCCCCTCGGATTTCACCTCGGGATTCGAGATGCGCGGAAGATTGAGCAGGTCGAGACGGAATTGCACCGGATCCTTCCCTGCTGCGTGGGCGAGTTCGTCGAGGAAGGATTGAAAGACCCAGGAAAAGGCATTGCTACGGGGCGCGCGGAGAGCGTAGGTGGGAACGCCGAGAGGCATGAGCGAAGCGCCAAACGAATAGTTGGACAAGAAGGTGCCAGGAAATTCGTTCGGGGGGATGTTGGCGGAGGGCGCGAATTTGTCGCCCTCGCCAAAACTGACGAAATGATTTTGCCACGCGATGAGCTTGCCGGAAGAATCGAGCCCGCCCTGGAGGAAATGGAACCCGGCCGGGCGGTAGTGGTCGTGGCGGAAATCATCCTCGCGGGTCCAGAGGAGTTTCACCGGAAGACCGGTTTGCTTGGCGATGGCAGCGGCTTCGAGCATGTAGTCGTTCGTAAGGCGGCGACCGAAACCGCCCCCGGCGCGCTTCATGTGCACGATGATGTTGCCGGGAGGAATGTCGAGGACTTTGGCGACCTGCTGGCGGCCGGATTCCGGTGTCTGGGAAGGAGACCAGAATTCCAGCTTGCCGTCGTGAAAGTGCGCAAGGCAATTCTGCGGCTCCATGGGGGCATGCGCCAGGAATGGATAGTCATAGGCAGCCCGCACGGTTTTTGCCGCGCCTTCGAATGCGGCGGCGGTATCGCCGTCTTTGCGGAGGGTCAGCGTGGGTGACTGCTTCGAGAGTTCCTGAGCGCGGTTGAGGAAGCCTTCGCTGCTCTGCTGGGCCGTTGCTCCTTCGTCCCAAGTAACGCGAAGCTTCTGTCGAGCGGAATTGGCTTGCCACCAGGTGTCCGCGACAACCGCGATGCCGCAGTGCAGGCCGAGAAGCTCGCTCGTTCCAGGAATGGCGAAAACCTGGCGGACGCCAGGCTCGTTTTTTACCTCGCCAAAATTGGCGCTGGCGATTTTTCCGGCAAAAACAGGGCACTTTTCGTAGACGGCCCAGAGCATGTTGGGGACGCGGAAGTCGATACTGTAGAGATTTTTTCCTGTGACGATCGAGAGGTTGTCGACACCGGGAGTGGTGTGCCCGATGATTTTGTAATCCTTCGGGTCCTTGAGCTTCACGGATTTCAGGTCCGGGGGCGTGAGCGCGGCGGCTTTTGTGGCCAGGGAGCCGTAAGTGGCCGCACGGTTTGTGGAAACATGGAGAACGCGACCAGAGCTCGTTTGACACTCGGATTCCGCGACCGACCAGGTTTGCGCGGCAGCGGTGACGAAAAGCTGACGGCATGCGGCACCCACGCGGCGCAGGGGATCCCAGTTGATGGGAGTAGCGGTGCTCCCGCCGGCGCGCTGCGGTCCGTAAAGGGATTCGTCCAAATCAGCTTGCTCAATGCGAACATCCTTCCAATCGACGTCCAGTTCTTCCGCAATGAGCATCGGGAGCGAAGTCTTGACGCCCTGGCCGATTTCGGGATTCTTGGACGTGATGGTAACCAGACCGTCGGGATGGACGTGAACAAAGGCCATGGGCGAAAAGGATTGGTTTGGAGTGGACGGCGTCTGGACCAGAGCACGCGAAACAGGATCGACGTAATAGCTCAGCAAGAGACCGCCGGTAGCGGTGGCCGCAACTCGAAGGAAGGAACGACGGTCGAGCAGATAGGAATTCATAGATCCCCCGGCCGAGCACGAGCCCTTATTGTAGCGCTGCGCAGGCCCCGAAAGACAAGGCGTAGAGAATCGCGCCCGAGATCGGGAAAGTCTTGCGGCTGCCGCCATTTGGGAAGCGATAACTTCGCAAAAACGGTTGGGTCTTGAGCGGACGAATGGCGGAGAGGACCTCAGGAGGTTCCGCCCAACTGGATCAACTGCTCGGCCGCTTCGAACAAAGAGTGCGCCGTTAGATCACCCGCAATCTCCGCAAGAGTTCCGTTGCTCAGGACGCGCACGGTCCTGCAGCCGGCGGCTTTGCCGGCTTCCATGTCAATATCCGAATCCCCGACCATCCAAGAGGAGGCCAAGTCGATGCGATGTTCGCGGGCAGCCTGGAATAACATTCCTGGGGCCGGTTTCCTGCAGGTGCAGGACGGCCCGCTGTCGTGAGGGCAGTAATAGACAGCGGTAAGATGGGCGTCGGCGGCGGCGAGTTGTTTCAGCATGCGCTCGTGGATAAGCTCGAGTTCGGCAATTGTGAGAAGGCCTTTGGCGACGCCTCTCTGGTTACTGACCACAATCACCGAAAAGCCGGCCCGTCCGAGAAGCGTGATGGCTTCAGCGACGCGAGGAAGAAACTCAAAATCCTCCCAGCGAGTCACATATTGCCCTTCTGGCGCCTTGCGGTTGATAACGCCGTCACGATCCAGAAACGCGGCCTTTGGCATAAAATAGTTCCTGTTCCACCAATTCTGACACAATGTGACCGATCAGAATATGGCACTCCTGAATGCGCGGAGTCTCGCTTGAAGGAACGCAAACACAGTGATCGAGGTCGGCAGCTTGTTTGAGCTTTCCTCCAGGCGTGCCGGTGAGTGCCACCGTCTGCAGACCCATTTTTTTCGCAGTGGAGATGGCGTGGAGTACGTTTGGTGAATTCCCGCTGGTCGAAAAGCCGATGGCCACGTCTCCTGGGCGAGCCAAAGCTTCGAGTTGACGAGAGAAAACCTGGTCAAAACCGTAGTCGTTGCCAATTGCGGTGAGGCAAGAAGTGTTGACAGAAAGGGCCAACGCCGGTAACGCGGGGCGATCGAACGCAAAACGGCCAACGAATTCCGCGGCGATATGCTGCGCGTCGGCTGCGCTTCCCCCATTGCCGAAGAGCAGCAGTTTGTTTCCGTTCTTTATGGCAGCGAGCGACACTTCGCTAACCCGCGCGATCGACGAAATCAGCACGGTATCCCCGAGCAGCCTCTGTTTGACGGCAATCGACCCTTCGATTGATTTCGCGGCTCTGTGCTCGAAGTCGGCGGTTTGGTTCATGGATCTCCGGACTTAGGACCCTGATGTGTAAACCAGTATAACCCGAGAAAATTTCGGCAAACCGATGCGAGCGTGCCGATGTTCGCGCAAACGCCCCTTCGACCGTCGCTTACCTTAAAACAAGACTAAATTCAAGCGCGGCCGTGGCTTCCGGTTCTACCTTCTGCCTTTTGTCGTGGTGGGTGGATCCATGCGGAAGCGGGACAACGCTTCGCCAAGGTTCTGCAAAAAGGATTCCGACTGGAATACGTCGACGGGCGCGGCGGCGGGCGGAGCGATCGGTTCCACTTCATCCAGTTGGAATTCATGAGCTACTTCTTCGACCGCTTTGGGCAGGATGGGCCGCCGTTGTTCCGCATAGGCGTTGACCAAAGCGTGCTCACACAAGAGATTGATCACACGCGGGATGCCGAGCGAGTAAAGATGAATGACGTCCACCGCTTCGCGCGTGAAGATCGGTTGACTGTCCGCTCCTGCGATTCGGAGCCTCTCGGCGATATATTCGTGGGTTTGCTCCTTTGTGAATGCCGCGGTTTTGCACCGCAACATGATCCGTTGACGCAACTGCCTGAGCTGAGGCAGCCGAAGTTTGTCTTCAAGTTCCGGCTGCCCTGACAAGACAATCTGCAGAAGTTTGTCCGTGGAAGTTTCGAGGTTCGTCAACAGCCTGACCTCCTCCAACACGGGGAACGTGAGATTCTGGGCTTCGTCAATAATCAGCACGGCCGTCTCGCCGGCACGATAACGGTCCAACAACCAGTGGTTGAGGCTCATCAATTGCTGGCTCTTTGAGCGGGAATCACAAGGGATATCAAACTCCGCGAGGATGAAATCAAAGAGTTGATTGGTATTCATCCGGGAGTTAAAAAGAAACGCTGTTCTAGCCCGTTTGTGATGCAGCCAGTCGAGTAACCGGTTCACCAGGGTCGTTTTCCCGGTCCCTACCTCTCCGGTGAGGGTGATGAATCCCTTACGGGTCTGGATTCCGTACATCAGCCCGGTGAGTGCTTCCTCAATCTGGTTCGTGATAACGAGATAACGCGGGTCAGGATTGACGTTGAAGGGGCTATCCTTCAGTTGGAAAAAACTCTTGTACATTAGGCCGTGTCCTTTATTCCCGATCCTACATCCATTCTACCCGCTCCTTCGGCACAACGACTCAAGGCAAAGTGAAGGGGCGGGGATGCCACTGGAAATTGAGGGTGATCGTATTGTAATTGTTGGAGCCATTGCAGCCCGCACCCGTGCAGCCCACGCCAGAATAGCTACCAATGGTCGCGGTGTACGCGACCGCAAAGCTGAAATTCCGTCCGATGGGACGACTCGCGCTGCAACCTACATACCAGTCGCCATAGGCGGGGGAGCTACCTGCCCCAGTACCCACCACGGGCCTATTGTGCGAGTAACCAAAATTTAGGCTCCCTGCCCATTGGCGGGTCAACTGTCGGGAGACCGTAGCCGTGACCGAATCGAGGTTGGAGCCAATTAGCACACCGCTGCCGGCCGATAACCCGTGGAGGTACCCTAGTGTGAAGACGCCTCGCTCGAAAGCGTAGGTCATGTTTGCAGCGGCAGAGAGACCTATATTTTGCGAGGTGTTGCCAACCGGAATGCGAAAATTGGTGATTTCGGGTCCGATGAACAGCGACAGGCCGAGGTGGCCCGTGACTTTCCGGCCATACGCAACATTCACTGCGTGGTCAGAATAGGCTTGGGGATTGCCGGGATACTGGTAGGAGCTATAACGATAGACCAAACCGAGCGTGTCGTTGCGAGTCAGTTGGTAGTTGTAACCGGCGCTCGCTACCGTGGTGTTGGAATCGTAGTTACCCTGCTCAAAACGCAACAAACCGTAGGAACCGACTACTGTCACCGAGCTGCGGCGCGAAAGAGCATAAGTGGCTTGCAGTGCGGAAACGTTGCTCGTGAAAGGTCCGATCCCGTAAATCGTTTGGTTCGGGGTATAGTTCCCACCGAGACCCGGAATGGTGTTCCCGAGCGATCCTCCGACACCGGGAATGCCCAGATTCGTGCCGCCTCCGAAACCGAAGGCGCTTTGTGGGAGATGGGAAAATTGATCGACAAACTGTATGAGCCAACGCTCCGATTGATAATTTTGAGCCAGGGCCAGTTGCTGATAATAACCACCGCCCTGCTGAGAGTTCGAAGAGACGTAGCCGCCGCCTGAATAATTGACCGCCAAAAGCGCGCGATTCCATGCCTGAACCAGACTGAGATTCCCGATGAAAAAATTATCCGAGGTCCAACCGGAGCCCCCGGAATTGGAATATTCGTTGGAGCTAAACTGAACGCCGGGAACCCAATAACTGTGACGGATTTCGGGCAAACCCAAAGTAGCGTTTTGCATGCCCGTAAGAGGGGAAGAATCAGGTTGCAGATCCCCCTCTTGCTGGCCAATCCCGATACCGGGAAACGAATAACCTGCTGGCTTCGGTGGAGCATCAGGGGCAGGCGGCGGCTCTTCCTGCGCACACATCGCCGCAGCTCCAAGCGACAAGCTAAGAACAAAAAGAGTTCCCAAAACGACTTTACGGCAGTTCATCGGTCAACCACCTTTTACGGCACAACAATAACGTCTCCTGCTTGTAGAGGCATATCTTCCTTGGTCCCCTTGAGAACATCCTTGTAGTTATAGGGCAGCTTCACCTGCTTTCCGTTTTCGGTCCGCAGAATGTAGATACCCTTTTCCTTCGCAAACTGAGTGAAACCGCCGGAACTCGCAAGCGCTTGCAAAACGGTCATGCCGGGGAGAAGCGGGAGAGCACCCGATTTGTTGATCTCGCCGGTTACGAAGACTCGTCGACTGTTGATTTGCGTAACCGTGACGGTAACCTGCGGACTATTGAGATATTTTGTGAGACCGTCGCGGATGTTAACGGCCAGTTGCATGGCGGTCAAACCGGCAGCCTGCACATCATGCAAAAGTGGCAAGGAAATCTTCCCGTCGGGACGAACAGGAATCGTACGTGTGATTTCGGGCTCCTTCCAAACGTCGATTTGCAGCACGTCTTGGGGTCCGATGCGGTACTCCTGATCGGTTACTGCAGGCGCCGCGGCGGCAGCTGGGGGTTTGGTTTCCGCTTCTGGCTTCTGGTTTGAATTTGATTCCTTGGACTGGGCAGCGGCATTCCAAGCAAAGGCAAATGGCATGAGCAGCAAACCTAACGTTATTTGAAGTCTCCAACACATGTCAATCTTCTCCCCCTCCGCTCTCGCGTTCCCCTGGAAAGGCCTCCATCTGTTTGATCTTGTAAAGAAGCGATTTGTAGCTGATTTGCAGTGCGCGAGCAGCCTGCTTGCGGTTCCATCGCGTGCGCTCGAGTGCCTGCATAATCAATTCACGTTCTGCACTTTTCGAAGCGGCTCGGGCTGCCACTTTGAGTGAAGCGCCCGGTGCAACCCTAGCCGGCTGGCTCGTGCCCATGCTGGAGTTCCGCAATTCATTCAATGCGATTTGAACGTCCCCGAGAACCACAATCTTTCGTACGAGATTTTCCAATTCACGAATGTTGCCCGGCCATTGGTAGGCCATCAGAGCTTGAACCGCCTTGTCGTTAAGTAGTGGCGCTTTCTTTTTCATTGCCGTAGCGTGTTTGTTCAGAAAGTATTGCACTAATAGTGGGATGTCTTCCACGCGTTCGCGAAGTGAAGGCAGGCAGAGGCACGCACCATTGAGCCGGAAGTACAACTCGCGGCGGAAGCGACCTGAGGCCACTTCGGACTTCAAATCCCTAGTACTTGAAGAGATGAATCGAGCGATCGGCTTATCTTTGAGGTCTGCGGCTTCAGCATCTGGAAGTTGTGAGAGCAATACGCTCTGGCCGGCCAGGTCTAGTTCTTGGATGTTGTCGAGATAAAGGCTACGAGGTGATTCGAGGTTTGAATCTGCGCGCTTGGCTTCACTGATATGCGCGAGCAAATCGCTGGGTGCCAGGGCAGTGCAATCGATTTTACGCAGCTGTGAATTCCCGTAGGGCGACAGGCGGTGAATAAGCCGCGCATAAGCGTCTTTGCCTGTGCCACTCTCACCGAGAATAAGCACAAAGATATCGGTGCGAGCAAGCTCCTCAGCCACGGTGTTTAAGGCGCATATAGTCGGTCCAAGTCCGTAAACAAACCCGGTCATGGACCGATTGTCAGTTGTGACCGTTGGGACTTGGTCCATGGACTGAGTGGCTCCTAAAAGGATAGGCCGGTTGGTTTTAAAGTTTGCAAGTCGCTCGCCAAGGCGGAAGGGCCTGTGTAGGCCCGAATGAGCGGCACTAACTATTCTATTTTCTTACAATTATAGCATCATTCCAGTGACTCGGCAACGTTTTGGCCGAATCGCGGCAAGTCCTTAGAAAGTTCCACTAAATGGCAATCATCTACCCTTCGTTGCAACTGCACTCTGCTGTCGTGCTCATCGGAGCCGCGGTCAAGTGTCCGTTAGATCGCCGAAGCGGAAGGCGATTGCACAATCTATCCCATTGGTCTGTCTCGTTTTGTCCTGCGTTATGGTACACGGTTTTGTACCTGATCAGGAGCCGCGGACCAAGTCCGAGCTAGCTTCGAGCCAACGCAGTCGGCAGGCAGGTCAGTTTGGCTTCAGTCCGTATACTTCCAGTTCGCCGGAGACACTGGTCGAGCCGTAGATGCCACCGGTATTGTTGCCGCGAGTGCCAACGTATACCTTCCCGTTCGCGACGGTAGGTACCGTAAATTTGACCGCGTTTCCCGCCTGATCGCCCGCTGCCTGGGAGCTATCCCAAAGGTCCGTTGCAACATTCGTAGCGTCATAGGCGTGAAGAACTGTGGCGCCACAGCCGGGTGAGTGCGGCGTGCAGTAGAGCGTGTTGTCCAAGGCCCAGAGGATACCGTTTGTGGCTCCGCTGGAGGAAAGCGATGGGGTGGCGCCGGGAAAACCGTACCTGGTCGCCGACTGCGAGAAAGGCGCACCGCGAAACTGGCCCGTCGAAGGGGTCAAGATAAATTGCCGGAGGTTGCCAACTGGCACGATGTAAAGGTTGTTTTGCCAGAAGACAGGAGTAGCATAAATCGAGTTCCCCAGATTGATAGTCTGCACGACGTTATTCATTGAGCCGCTGAACCCACCCAGGTTGTCACGATTCAGCATGAACAGGTAGCCTTCCTTGCCGCCGCCAATGGCGAGGTGGGGCACGGGCCCGGACGTTTGATCGACCAGAACCGTGGTTGCGCCGGAACCGAAGTCCATGTCGTTAGCACCGAGGAAGGCCTGATCGAGCGGCGCGAAGTAATCCACTACGGAGAGGCCGCTCGTCGTGCTGAATTTGACGACCGAGTCACCATAGTTTGAGCCTCCGGTGTTAGCGTCAAAACCGCCGTTGCCGGTGATGAGATACAGATAGCCAGAGGAGTCAACAGCGGGAGCACCACCTCCCATCCAGATGCCGCCGCCGATCTGATTGGGGGTCGAATTGAAGACGCCGTTCGCGACGAGAGCAAGGGTCGAGGCGCTAAAGGCCATGAGCCAGCCATGCCAAGGGCCACCGTCTTCGTGCGAAGACCACCCTACATAAACGACTCCGTTGTAAAGCAGAAGGCCGGGCCGCTGGTTTTGATTCAGCGGATCGAATGCGACTTGCCCACTGACGGAACCGGCGCCGGTACCGGGAACCGAGATGGAAGATGAGATGTCTTGCGGCGTGACGCGCTCGTTGCCTGTAGTGAGATCGATGGCATGCAACCGCTGGTAGAATGTGGTCCCAGCCGAATTCATGGATTTCGACACGACATACAGTGTCTTGGTCGATGGATCTATAACAGGCGTGCCAGTAACGCCGACCTCCGGCGTTATGTCGCCCAGCCCGGTGCCGACAAAGCCTCCTATACCCGAGGGTACCGGAACCTCCGAGCCTGTGCCTCCATGATTGGCGTCGATGAGGCTGAGCTTCCAGCGTTGGACGCACGAGTTCGAATCGGCGTCGAAAAAGTACAGGCTATCGTGCTGAGTAGCGACAATGATAGAGTTGACGCCGGCTGCGGGGAGATTGGCTACCCAAAGCGGTTGTGCGTAAATTGCCCCATCAACGGTGCAGGAAAAAAGTTTTCCAAAGCTACCTGTGTTGACGTTCGAAGTCGTGAGGGCATATTCCTTCTCGTTCACGCCATCCCTTGACAGATCATTGTGATAGGTATAAACGCCGGACAGATCGGTCACGCCAACTGTGACTGATGCATTCACCGCAATATTTGTAACGCTCGTGGCTGTAATCGTGTAAGTCCCAGCCGTCGACGGAGGCGTGTAGGTGACCGATGCCCCCGTCAGACTCTTGAGTGGGGAGAA
>Ga0306924_10005965_pt1 | contig 12095 bp, 13 predicted proteins | sample sta12Can44000111_FD_203756 | JGI IMG/M metagenome (GOLD analysis project Ga0306924, IMG submission 203756) | Lab enrichment of tropical soil microbial communities from Luquillo Experimental Forest, Puerto Rico - statanox.12C.anox.44.000.111 (v2)... | ecosystem: Environmental > Terrestrial >... | reverse complement strand
GACCGGATGATCGGAAATGAAACCGCGCGCGATATTGACGCGCTGCTGCTCGCCGCCCGAGAAGGTCGAGGGCGGCAGCGTCCACAGTCGCTCGGGAATGTTGAGACGACGCAGCAGATGTCCGGCCTGCTGGCGGGCGTCCGCGCGTGAGGTTCCGGTCACGATCAGAGGCTCGGCGACGACATCGATGGTCGGCACACGGGGTATGGCACGCAGGAACTGGCTGACATATCCGATCGTTGCGCGGCGAACGCTCAGGATGTCCCTCGGTTCTGCATTGGCGAGATCGATCATCGCGCCTTCGTGCCGAATACCGATACGGCCACCGTCGCAGCGATAATTGCCGAAAATCATCTTCAGGATCGACGACTTCCCGGCCCCCGACGGCCCGGACAGCACCACGCACTCGCCGGCCTTGACCTGGAAGGTCACGCCGCGGACGACCGGCAACCTTACTCCGCCCTGCAAATGCATGGTGAAGGTCTTTTCGGCCCCGGTCATTTCTATCATTACGGACATTGGCGTGCTCATGGCGGCAGGATCGATGAGACGAGCAGTTGCGTATAAGGTTCATGCGGATCGTCGAGCACCTGGTCGGTCAACCCGGTCTCGATCACCTCGCCGCCCTTCATCACCATCACCCGGTGCGATAGCAGCCGCGCGACCGCGAGATCGTGCGTCACCACAATGGCCGCCAATCCCAACTCGCTGACGAGGTTACGCATCAAATCGAGGAGCCGCGCCTGCACCGAGACGTCGAGCCCGCCCGTCGGTTCATCCATGAAGACCAGCCGCGGCTCGGTAACGAGATTGCGCGCGATCTGCAGGCGCTGGCGCATGCCGCCCGAATAGGTCCGCGGCGCATCGTCGATCCGCGCCGTATCGATCTCGACCCGCTCCAGCCAGGACGAGGCCGCATCGCGGATGCGGCCATAGTGACTCCAGCCGACTGCCATCAGCCGCTCGCCGACATTGGCGCCGGCGGAGAAGGCCATGCGGAGGCCTTGCGCCGGATCCTGGCGCACGTAGCCCCAGTCGGTGCGGAACAGAAAGCGCCGCTCCGCTTCGCCGAGCGAATTGAGATCGCGCAAGACGCCGTCGCGCATGCGGTAAGACACGTGTCCTGCGCTGGACGCTAGCTGAGCGGAGAGCATTTGCAAGAGCGTCGTCTTGCCGGAGCCGGATTCGCCGACGATCGCCAGCACCTCGCCGGGATAGAGCGTAAAGGACACGTCGCGACAAGCCGCAAGCCGGCCGTAGCTCTTGGACAGGCCTTCCGCAACCAGGAGCGGCTGGTCGCACTGTGTCTCGCGTTGCACGTCAGCCATGCGCCCTCTCCTTGTGCGGAGCTGCGCTCTCACTGCCGCGATGACCCGCCGCCTGGCGGCTTTCGCAGTAATCGGTGTCGGAGCAGACGAACATCCGGCTGCCATTGTCGTCGGTGACGATCTCGTCGAGATAGGCATCGCCGGCGCCGCACAGCGCGCAAGGCGCGTCGAAGCGGTACGGCGTGAACGGATGATCTTCGAAATCGAGCGATACCACGGTGGTGTGCGGGGGAATCGCATAGATGCGCTTTTCGCGGCCGGCGCCGAACAATTGCAACGCAGGGCAATTGCCCATCTTCGGGTTGTCGAATTTCGGAGTCGGCGACGGGTCCATCACATAGCGCGCATTGACCTTCACCGGGTAGGCATAGGAGGTCGCGATATGACCGAAGCGCGCGATGTCTTCGTAGAGCTTGACATGCATTAGGCCGTATTCAGCAAGCGCATGCATGCGCCGCGTTTCGGTCTCGCGCGGCTCGAGGAAGCGTAGGGGTTCCGGGATCGGCACCTGATAGACCAGCACCTGCCCTGCGTGCAGCGGCGCCTCCGGAATCCGGTGACGGGTCTGGATCACGGTCGCCTCCGTCGTAGCGGTCGTTGTCGCCACGCCCGCGGTCTTGGCAAAGAATTTCCGGATCGAGATGGCGTTGGTGGTGTCATCGGAGCCCTGGTCGATCACCTTCAGCACATCGTCAGGCCCGAGGATCGCGGCGGTGACCTGCACGCCGCCGGTGCCCCAGCCATAGGGCATCGGCATTTCACGGCTGGCAAACGGCACTTGATAACCCGGGATCGCGACGGCCTTGAGGATGGCGCGGCGGATCATCCGTTTGGTCTGCTCGTCGAGATAGGCGAAATTGTAGGCCGGGGCGTTCATTCGGCGGCCTCCTGCAGGGGCTCCGCGCGGTCGGCGCTTTCCGCAAATTCCTTGCGCAGCTTACGGAGCAGTCCGAGCTCGGACTGGAAGTCGACATAATGCGGCAACTTCAGGTGTTCGACAAAACCGGTCGCCTGCACATTGTCGGAGTGCGACATCACGAACTCTTCGTCCTGCGCGGGCGCCAGGACCTCCTCGCCGAGCTCGCGAGCACGCAAGCTCCGGTCGACCAGCGCCATCGACATCGTCTTGCGCTCGCTCTGTCCGAAAGCGAGACCATAACCACGAGTGAAGCACGGCGGCTCCGTCGCCGATCCCTTGAACTGATTGACCATCTGGCATTCGGTCAGCGCGATCGCGCCGAGCGGCACCGCGAAGCCGGCATCCTCGGCAAAAAACTCAACCTCGACCTCGCCAAAGCGGATTTCGCCGGCAAAGGGATGATTGCGGCCATAGCCGCGTTGGGTCGAATAGCCCATCGCCAGCAGAAAGCCTTCGTCGGCGCGCGCGAGGTTCTGCAGACGCAAATCGCGCTCGGCCGGAAAATTCAGCGGCTCGCGCGTGAGGTCGCCGACCGGCGTATCCGCATCCTGCTGCGGCGACGGTTCGATCAGGCCGTCACGGCCAAGAATATCCGTGACGCGCGGAGTGGCCGCATCTGCGGCTTCCGATCTTGCCGGCTGTTCGGGCAGAAAGCCTTCGCCGAGTTGCGGGTCCAACAGGCGATGGGTGTAGTCGAAGGTGGGGCCGAGGATCTGGCCGCCGGGAATGTCCTTGAACGTCGAGGAGATCCGCCGCGCCACCCGCATCCTACCGGTATCGACGGGCTCGCTCGCGCCAAAGCGCGGCAAGGTTGCGCGGAAAGCACGGACCAGGAAGATCGCCTCGATCAAGTCGCCGCGCGCCTGCTTGACGGCGAGTGCCGCCAGCTCGCGGTCATAGAGCGAGCCTTCGCTCATCACCCGATCGACCGCAAGCGCAAGTTGCTCGGAAATCTGGGCAAGCGAAACCTCGGGCACGTCGCGATCGCCACGCCGCTCATGCGCCATCAGCCGATGGGCGTTTTCGATGGCACGCTCGCCTCCTTTGACGGCGACATACATGTTTCAACCTCCGTGACCGATCAGCCGCGTGGTGCGCGGGATCGCGACGATCTCTTCGCCCGAGACCAGCAGCAGATCGATGCCGCGCGGGAACAGCGTCTCATTGATGGCAAGCCGTTCGAACAGATTGTTAGGCTCGAGCGTGGCCCGCAACGTTGCGGAGCCGTCGATGCCGGGTCCGCGCAACTCGTATGTACGGCCCTGCGTCAGACTCTCGACCTGTATGACCAGCGTCGTCGAGCGGTCCGGATATTCATTGGTGCCGAGCGCGAAACGCGCAAGATCAGGCAGTGCATTTGCATCCGCGATCAGCGCGAAATGGCAGATCGAGGGATCGCCGACAACAGGTGCGCCGCTGTGGAATTTGAGCCATCTCGCGACGTCGGACGTCTCCGACATACCGGCGTCGAGCCAGATCGGCGTGTCGTGGTCGAACAGAGTCAGCGCGATCGCAGCCGTCCCACGCATCATGGGTCGCGGCGCGCCAACGGAAACCGCGGCCTGCTGAACGCTGCCCGGATGCGCCATGGCATCCATCACCGAGCGGAATGTCGATTGCGCCGACAGTACCTTGTCCGCAAATCCGGCGGGCAACTCAGCGATCGTCGTCATCCCTCAACCCTCACCGCGCACCATCGTATAGAAGTCTACCCGCGTTGCCGCCGCCTCGGCCGCTTTCCGGTCGCGTCGCGCCGATATCGCCGCACGCAACGGCGCGATCACCCTCGCCTCGACGCTGGCTGCAAACTCGTCCGACTGTGCCATGGCATCACACAGCGCGATCATCCGCGCCTTCTCGCGATCACGGCCAAGCGTGTAGCCGAAGCCGACCTCACCGCTCGCCAGCCGCACCGCGGCGCGCGAAACGGTGGCCTCGCCAAGGTTGAAGGGCGCCCCGTCGCCTCCGATCCGGCCCCGCACCATCACGAGGCCACTCTCAGCGTCCCGGAGGTTTTCATGCGCCGGCACCGTGATCGCGCCGAGGTATCCCGCAATCTCGGCCGCGCTCGCATGCGTCAACACAGCCATCGCCGCTTTGCGCAGGGCCTGCCGGCCGTCATCATTTCTGTCGCCTTCGCCGCGTGCGCTCATGCTTGGCCTTGCGCTCTTGCCTGCCTGAATCAAGTTGTCTATGATAATAGACAACTTGATAATCAAACGCCATGAAGATTTCGTGACAAACGCATGATTTTCCGGACTTCCTACCAAGGACTTGCTGCGTCATGAGCATGCAGGACTCCGCCTACGGCGTCGCATTGTGGCGGCAGGTTGCCGACGGGATCGAGCGCGGGATTGCCGATGGGACGTTTGCCGCCGGCGAAAGGCTGCCGGGCGAAACCGAAATCGCCGAAACCTATCGCGTCAATCGCCACACCGTGCGACGGGCGCTGGCGACCCTCGCCGAGCGCGGCCTGGTGCGCGCCGAGCGCGGCAGCGGTACCTATGTGGAGGCGCATCGCCTTGCCTATCCCTTGCGCGCACGGACGCGATTTTCAGAAATCGTCGGTGCCGGCGGTCAGGAACCCCGGGGGCAGTTGATCGACGCGTCCGAAGATGTCGCAACGCGCGATCTGGCGCGTATGCTCGGTCTGAAGACCGGCGCGCCGCTGGTCCGGATCGAAGCGCTGCGGTCGGCCGACCGCACGCCGATCTGCGTCAGCACCACGTGGCTGTCGGCCGAGCGCTTCCCGGATGCAGGCGACGTCTTCGCCGCGACGCGCTCGATGACAAAGCTGCTCGCGCATTACGGCGTCCGCGACTATCGCCGCGCCTCGACGAAAATCACCGCGGCAATTGCGGACGCGACCGACGCCACCCATCTCGACCTTGCGCTCGGCCGCCCGGTGCTGGTGGTCGACGCCACCGATGTCGACACAGCCGGCAAGCCGCTGGTTACCAAGCGCGCACGTTTTGCCGCCGAGCGCGTCGAGTTCCTGGTTGAGAACAGCTAGCCTGCGACCATACGCTATGCGACCGCTCGGCGACCGATGATCGCGAAGCGCAGCCTGCCCGAGATCCAGTCAATTGCGGCAACCGCGACCAGGATCATCAGGATCAGGAAGGACACCTTCTGCCATTCCAGCACGCGGATCTGTTCGGCAAGCTGCAGACCGATCCCGCCGGCGCCGACGATGCCGATGATAGTCGCAGAACGTGTATTCGACTCGATAAAGTAGAGTACCTGGCCGGCGATGACCGGCAGTACCTGCGGCATCAGCCCGAAGCGGATTTCGTGCAACGCGTTGCCGCCGGATGCGCGGATTCCTTCGACCTCCCTGTGATCGGCGGCTTCGATTGCCTCGGAGAAGAGTTTTCCGAACGCTCCGAAATCCGATACCGCGATCGCCAGCACGCCGGCGAACGGGCCAAGACCAACGACGTTGATCCAGACCAGCGCCCAGATCAAGGTGTCGATGCCGCGGATCGAATCGAGAAGCCGACGTACCGGAAATCGCAGGACCTCCGGTACAATATTGCGCGCGGCGAGCAGGCTGATCGGCAGCGCCATGACCGCGGCAAGCGTCGTGCCCAACAGCGCGATGGACAGGGTCTCGCCGAGCGCCCTGAGATAGACCGGGAACGAGGAGCCCGGATCGGGCGGCAACATCATCGACGTGATCCAGCCGAGTTCGCGAAGGCCCAAGATAAATCGCGTCGGAGAAAAGTCGAGATCGACAAGGCCGAACACGAATACGCCGAGGGCCAACAGCACCATGGCCGGCGTCGCGAGACGGGCCGAAGCCGGCCGGTCGAAAATTTGCGGATAACGGGCGCGGAGGCGCGCCAGATCGGGTGCCGGGACCTGGCTCATGATCACTGGCTCATTTCCGCGCGTCCTTGCCGAACAGCCGCCCACGCAGCCAGCCGGTGCCGATATCGATGATGAACACGGTGACGATGATGGCGAGGAGGATCGCGCTGACGTCGGAATAGTAGAATTTCCGGATCGCCACCACGAGTTCCTGCCCGATGCCGCCGGCCCCCACAAAGCCCATGACGGAGGCTTCGCGAACATTGATCTCGAAGCGCAGCAAGGCGTAACTCGCATAGCCGGCGATCACCTGCGGCAACATCGCAAAGCGCATGCAGGAGACCCAGCTTGCACCGGTCGAGCGCACACCCTCGACCGGCTTCATGTCGGCATTTTCGACAACCTCGGAGAACAGCTTTCCCAGCGCACCTGTGGAATGAATGGCAATCGCGAACACGCCCGCCATTGGCCCGAGGCCGAAGGCGATGACGAAGACGAGCGCAAAGACAATCGAGGGAACCGTGCGGGCAAACTCCAGGAGCCTGCGAACGATGAAGCACAGCCACCGCGCCGGGGAAGTATTTTCGGCCGCGAGGAAATTCAGGGCGAAGGCAAACACCGCTCCGATCAGCGTTCCGACATAGCTGATCAGCAGTGTCTCGCCGAGCAGTTTCAGCCATTTGCTCCAGCCCCAGAGCCATTCCCCGATATTGGTCCAGACCCACGCGCCGTCATCCAGTTTGAGGATGCGATCGAAATAGCTGACGAAGTTGCCGAAATGGGTGAAGAAGGTGCGCAGGTTCACTTCCGCGCCTACTCCGGCAAGAGCGAGCGCGACGAAGAATAGCGCCGCCGCCAACGCGAAACGCAACCGCTTGCGTACGACCGCCTTGCGATAGGCGCCCTTCAGCTCGGCGAGCCGCTGGCTCGGCAGAATGGAAACGGCTGATGTCATCGCGGCCTGTTGTGCTGGCAGAAACGCGAAAGGGCCGCGTCGTATCGACCCGGCCCTGTATCCGCCGATCGATCAGGACCCCTTCTTACGCAGGGTGTCGACGAATTTGATCAGCTCGATCGTCTTGTTGTAGTCCGCGTTTGTGATCGGCTCCCAGGGCTTGTTCTTGCCATCGGAAAGTTTCTTGAAAGCTTCGGGGTCCTTCTGCGGCGCCTCAAGAAACGCCTGCTTGATCGCCGCCTTCATGTCGTCAGGCAAATCACTGAGATAGGCATAGGGCGAGTTGATGATGAGATCGGACTTCACGATGATGCGGAAATCCTCCTTCTTCATCGGCGTACCATCTGCGGCCTTGACCATGTTCTTGTTGAGCATGCGCGTCAGGTTGGAGTCATCCTCGGCGTTCCACCAGTTGGCGGCAACGTCGACGGTGCCCTGCGCGAGCGCCAGCACCGCGTTCTCGTGGCTGCCCGTGAAAACAACCTTGGAGAAGAACGTGTCGGGATCGATTCCCATCTGGTTCATCTTGAAGCGCGGCATGTTGTTGCCGGAGGTCGAGTTGGGATCGACCAGGCCGAGGTTCTTGCCCTTCAAATCCTCGAGTTTCTGATAGGGACTCTTGGCGAGCACGTAGAACACCGAGTAGTAGCCCTTCGAGCCGTCGGAATTGACGTCGATCACGAACGCATCGGTCTTGACGCCGGTGAGAAGGGCCCGCGAGAACGACGCAGGTCCGTAATAGCCGATGTGAATGTTGCCGGCGCGCTGGCCTTCGATGACGGCGGCATAGTCGTTGGCGACACGCAGGTTCACCTTGATGCCAAGTTCCTTCGACAGATAGTTGACGAAGGGCGTGAAGCGCTCGGTGACGCCGGAGCCGTTTTCGGCCGGAATGACCGCAAAGGTGATCTCCGGATATTTGGCCTTCCAGTCTTCCGCAAAGACGGACGTGGTGAAGGCCAGCGAGGCGATGCCGGCGATAACAAATCTGCGGTTCATCATGGTGCACCCTCTAGGGTTGGGTTGGCATTTTTCATCCTCGAACAGTTCCTTCGAGGATGCGGGCAGTCAGGCCACGGCAGCCTTGCCGAGAGCCGGAACGTTTGAAGGGTCGGGCACGTCCGAGGGCACCGTACCGATGACCTCGCTGGCCTCGAGGTCATAGAGCTCACGCGCAATGTGCTCGGTGAGCGCGGACGGCGCGCCGTCGAACACGATGCGGCCGGACGCCATGCCGATCAGGCGGTCGCAATAGCCGCGCGCCAGATCGAGGGAATGAAGATTGCAGAGCACGGTGATGCCGAAGTGCTTGTTGATGCGAAGCAGCGCGTCCATCACGATCTTGGTGTTGCGGGGATCGAGCGAGGCGATCGGTTCGTCCGCAAGGATGATGTCGGGCTCCTGGACCAGGGCACGGGCGATTGCAACGCGCTGCTGCTGGCCGCCTGAAAGCCGATCGGCGCGCTGGGCCGCGAACTGCGCCATGTCGAACTGTTCGAGCGCCGACATAGCCACTGCCACGTCCTCCTCCGGCCAGAATTGCAGCAGCGATCGCCAGGACGGGATATCTGACAGCCGTCCCATCAGCACGTTGGTCAGCACATCGAGACGACCGATCAGATTGAATTGCTGGAAGATCATGGCCGACCTGGCGCGCCACCTGCGCAGCTCCTGCGCTTTCAGAGCCGTCACGTCCGTGCCGTCGAAGAGAATACGCCCCGAGGTCGCCGGTGTCAGACGGTTGATGGTCCTGAGCAGCGTGGACTTGCCGGCCCCGGACCGGCCGATCACGCCGATAAAGCCGCCCGGAGCGACGGAAAATGAAGCATTGTCGACCGCGGCCTTTGTGCCGAAACGGCACGTCAACCCCTCTACTAACAGCATCGATTGCTCCAGGCGTTCGCGGGAGGCCCATCGCTATCGTTCGGATTCAAAAGTTTTGTGACAGGGCACTCCGCTGTGACCATCGTCCACACTCGAAGAGAGCGTCACGCAAACGTCATGCATTTGTCATTAAGCCCGTCGATGACGGGCGCGCCTGAAGACAACATGGCAAGCTTGGAAGGTCGCATGGCCGGCAAGACGCTCTCGATTGAACCCACCATCGATGCCACCGCCAAGCTGCAGGGAGCTAAACTTGGCGCCTATTGCGAGGTCGGCGCCCGCACGGTTCTGCAGGACGTCGAGATGGGCGACTACTCCTACGTCGTCAACGACGCCCAAATCACTTACACCTCGATCGGAAAATTTTGTTCGATCGCCGCGATGACGCGGATCAATCCCGGCAACCACCCGATGCAGCGCGCGACCCAGGCGCACTTCACCTACCGCGCCAGCGAATATTTTCCGGGCGAGAGCGACGAGGCCGAATTCTTCGAATGGCGCAAAGGCCACCACGTACACATCGGCCATGACGTCTGGATCGGGCATGGCGCGATCATCTTGCCCGGTCGCAGCGTCGGCACCGGCGCGGTGGTTGCGGCCGGAGCGATCGTTACCAAGGACGTTGCCGCCTACACCATCGTCGGCGGCAGTCCGGCGGGGCCGATCAGGCGACGCTTTACGGAAGATATCGCCGAACGCCTGGTGCGCCTGGCGTGGTGGGACTGGCACCACCAAGCGCTTCGGGCTGCGCTGCCCGATTTCAGGAAACTTGCGATCGAGGCGTTTCTCGAGAAATATGAAGCGGCAACCCACTCACTACACTCGAACACCCCGCGACGAAGTGCCCTCACGTGACCGATATTTTCATTAAAGGCGGCCGCGCGCTGCTGAACGGAGAAATTCTGGAAACCTCGCTGTCGGTCGCGGACGGCAAAATCCGCGGCATCGGTTCGCACCAGGAACGCGGCGCGCTTGAGCTCGATGCGCGCGACCTCATGGTGCTGCCGGGTATCGTCGATCTGCACGGCGATGCCTTCGAACGGCAGATGATGCCGCGCCCGGGTGTCGACTTTCCGATCGATGTCGCGCTGATCGACAGCGACCGCCAGGCGATCGCCAACGGCATGACCACGGTGTTCCATGCAACGACATGGTCGTGGGAGCCGGGGCTGCGTAGCGGCGACAATGCCGAGAGGCTGTTGGCGGCGATCGAGGCCTTGCGACCGCGGCTTGTCGCCGACACGCGCTTTCATCTGCGCCACGAGACCTACAATCTCGATGCGGAAGAGAAGATCGGCCAATGGCTGGCCCAAGACCGCATCGATCTATTCGCATTCAACGATCACATGGACATCACCACGGCGCTGCGAAACAAGCCCCGGAAGCGCGCCACAATGATCGAACGCACGGGACTCTCGGACGAGGCGTTCGAGGATTTGGTGGAGCGCGTGCTGTCCCGCGCCGACGAAGTACCCGGATCGATCGCGCGTCTGGCAGCGATCGCACGCGGGGCCGGTGTGCGGATGCTCTCGCATGACGACAAATCACCGGAGGAGCGAAGGGCGTTTCGTGCTCAGGGCATCGAGATCGCCGAATTCCCCGTCAACGAGGAGACAGCGCGGGAGGCGGCGGCGGCGGGCGACGCGATCGTGTTCGGCGCACCCAATGTTGTGCGCGGAGGCAGCCATACAGGATGGACCAAGGCGTCCGACATGATTGCAAAGGGTTTATGCTCGGTGCTTGCCTCGGACTATTATTATCCAGCGCCGCTGATCGCCGCGTTCCGCCTTGCCGCCGACCGGGTGCTGCCGCTTTCACAAAGCTGGAACCTGATCTCCGCGACTCCGGCTCGCGCTTGCGGCCTCTTCGATCGTGGAGTGCTCGCCGAGGGACATCGCGCCGATATTCTTCTTGTCGACGACGCGGTGCCGTTGCGACCGCGCATTGTCGCGGTTATCGTCACCGGCCGTCTGGTGCATCTGACCGAAGCCGAGCGTCTTAGCGCTTCGCGCGCCAGCCCGCGTCCTGCCGTTGCTGCGGAGTGAAGCGTCTCAATCCACGCCGATGACACCTTTCCCACGCTATGCGATCTATTATGCCGCGGCTCCCGGCTGCGCCTTGGACCACTTCGGTGCCGAACTCCTGGGTTATGACGCCTGGACAGGTGGGGACCTGCCGTTTCCCGAAGATGTGCTGAGGACAGTGCCTGATTGGCAGTCCCTGAGCGAAGATCCACGAAAGTACGGCTTTCACGCCACGCTGAAGGCGCCGCTGCCGCTCGCGGACGGCAAGACCGAATCCGAGCTTCTTGCGGCTTGCGCCGAATTCGCCAACATGCCGCGACCGATTCCCGTCATCAGACCAGTGGTCGATTCGATCAGCGGCTTCATCGCCGTGACACCGGCAGAACGGTCAAGCGAGCTCGAGGCACTTGCCGCCGAATGCGTCAGCGCGTTCGATAGCTTTCGCGCACCGCTTACAGCCGAAGAGCGCACGCGACGCAATCAGCACAACTTGACGCCAGGCCAGCGCGACTATCTGGAGCGCTGGGGCTATCCTTATGTCATGGAAGAGTTTCGCTTCCACATGACACTGACCGGCCGGCTCGACACGGCTCGCCGCGAGCCCGTCCTCGCAATGCTGCGGCGCCGCTTTGCGACAATCGGACTCGAACGGCTCGCGATCGATCGCATTGCCTTGTTTCGCCAGCACAACGCCGTTTCGAAGTTTCGTATCCTCATGGATTTCCCGCTGCGTGCGTCTTGAGGCACGTATGGTCCTGACCGCAGTCACAATTGCAGCAGGGGTCACGCTCGGCCCACCCTTGCCGGGCTCGGGACGACCCCGGCAAATTCTGTGATTTCGGAGGTGCTTAACCCTCGCTGAGAAACTGGCACGGTTGTTGCTGAGCCGGCTGGAGATCAATCGGGGGAACGCAATATGGCAACCATTACCACCGCCGAAACCACTGCACGGAAGCCGCTCTATTCCTCACTGTTCTTGCAAGTTGTGGCCGCGCTGCTGCTCGGAATTGTACTCGGCATGGCGGTTCCCGACTTTGCCGTCAGCCTGAAGATCTTCAGCGACGCTTTCCTGAAGCTGATCTCGATGATCGTCGCGCCGATCGTGTTCTGCGTCGTGGTGCACGGCATTGCCGGCGCCGGCGACCTCAAGAAGGTCGGCCGCGTCGGCGTCA
>Ga0306924_10005957_pt1 | contig 12102 bp, 9 predicted proteins | sample sta12Can44000111_FD_203756 | JGI IMG/M metagenome (GOLD analysis project Ga0306924, IMG submission 203756) | Lab enrichment of tropical soil microbial communities from Luquillo Experimental Forest, Puerto Rico - statanox.12C.anox.44.000.111 (v2)... | ecosystem: Environmental > Terrestrial > Soil... | reverse complement strand
CTCGGTCGTGAAGATCTGCTGCAGGTACGCGGTGCCGAGGCCCGCCTGCGTCATGGCGGTCGCGTCGACCAGCACCTGCACGGACGGCGAGCGGCCCGCCAGCACGTCCGCCTCGAAGCGCGGCGGGATTTCGATCGCGAAAATGTAGCGGCCGCGATCGAGCTCGGCGTCGATGTCCTGCCGGCCGACGTCGACCGGCGGCTTGAAATACGGCGGCTGGATCGCCGCGCGCAACTGCCGCGACAGCTCCGAGTGGTCGCCGTCGATGATCGCCACCGACGCATTCGACACTTCGGCCTTGATCCCCTTCGCGACCGAGTAGACGGCGAGCGTGAACGCGAACACGATCAGCGCCATCAGCGTCGCGTCGCTGAACAGGCTGAAGATCTCCTTGCGGCTAAGACGCGCGACGTTCTTGAACCATTGCGTCACGGCTAGGCCTCCTGCTTCGGCAACAGGCAATACGCGCCGATCAGGTAGAGCAGCGCGAAGCCCGACAGCGCGGCGTACATCGTGCCGAAGTGGGCGGCGCCCAGGCCCTTCGTGAAGCTGCCCAGGCTCACGAGCTGGAACCACGACGACGGAAAGCCGAGCCCTGCCCAGTAGCTGCTCCCGGTGAGCGTCGACACCGGATAGAGCAGCCCGGAGAAATTGACCGACGGAATCAGGCACAGAATCGCGGTGCCGAAAATCGCCGCGACCTGGGAGCGCACGAACGTCGACACGAGCAGGCCGAGGCCGGTCGCCGCGAACACGAACAGCAGCGCGCCGATCGAGAGCGCGACGAACGATCCCTTCAGCGGCACGCCGAGCACCGTGACGGTCAGCGCGACGAGCACGAGGTAGCTCGCCATCGCGAGCCCCACGTACGGCGCCTGCTTCCCGAGCAGGTACTCGCCGACGCCGGCCGGCGATGCGTAGAGATTCGTGATCGAGCCCATCTCCTTCTCGCGCACGACGCCGAGCGCGGTCAGCATCGTCGGGATCAGGATCAGCGCGAGCATGATGACGCCGGGCGTAATCGCGTAGATGCTGCGGAATTCCTCGTTGTAGATGAAGCGCGACTCGACCGACACCGGCAGCGCGGGCATCGCGACGCTCGCATGACGGATTTCCTTGCCGACGTAGTCGAGCAGCACCGCGTTCACGTAGGTGCCGATCGTCGCGCCGGGGAACGGGCTGGAGCCATCGACATGGAACGACAGCTCTGGCCGGCGCCCGGCGAGCAGGTCGCGGCCGAAGTCCGGCGGAATCTCGACGACCAGCTGCGCGTCGTCGGCCTGCAGCAGGCGGCGCGCTTCGCCGTCGGTGTACACGTGGCCGGTCGGCACGAAGTAGCGCGAGCCGGAAAACTGCTCGACCAGGGTACGGCTTTCAAGGCTATGGTCGCGATCGAGCACGGCGAATCGCACGTTCTCCACATCGAACGACACGCTCCATGCGGCGGCGAGCAGCAGCACCACCGGGCCGAGCAGCGCGAACGCGAGCCGCAGCCTGTCGCGCGCGAGTTCGAGCGACTCGCGGCGCGCGAAGGCCCAGATGCGCGCGAGCGAACCGGCGGTGGGTGCCGCGGTGGGCGAGGCGGTGGGCGAGGCGTTAGCCATTGCGTTGGCCGTCGCTTCGGCAGTCCCTTCGGCAGTCCCTTCGGTAGTCCCATCGGCGGTCCCATCGGCGGTCCCTTCGGCCGTCGCTTTGCCGGCCGCTTCGGCGGTTGCTTTGGCCGTCGCTTCGGCGGACGCTTCGTCCCCCGCGTCCGGCTGCGCGCCGGGTCGCGCCGCCTCCGGCTGGCGCGAGGCCGGCGTCGGCGCGCTGGCGGCCTCGGCTTCTTCGAGACAGGCCACGAATGCCTCTTCGAGCGTCGACGCGTGACGCTGCTCGCGCAATTCCTCCGGGCTGCCCACGGCGAGCACGCGGCCGCGGTGCATCAGCGAAATGCGGTCGCAGCGCGCCGCCTCGTTCATGAAGTGCGTCGAGATGAAAATGGTCACGCGCTCCTCGCGCGACAGCTGGATCAGGTGCCGCCAGAACATGTCGCGCGCGCCGGGATCGACGCCCGAGGTCGGTTCGTCGAGGATCAGCACTTCCGGCTTGTGCAGGCACGCGGCCGCGAGCTGCAGCCGCTGGCGGATGCCGAGCGACAGCGCGGCGGGCCGCTCGTCGGCGCACGGCTGCAGCTCGAAGCTCGCCAGCGACCGCTCGACGGCCTCACTCGCGCGCGCGCCCTCCATCCGGTAGAGCTTCGCGTGCAAGTCGAGGTTCTGCCGCACCGTCAGCTCCTCGTACAGCGAGAACGACTGCGACATGTAGCCGACCTTCATCCGCGTGTTCATGTCGGTCGCGTCGATCGGCTTGCCGAGCAGCGTCGCGGTCCCGCTCGTCGCGTCGAGCAGGCCGGTCAGCATCTTCATCGTCGTGGTCTTGCCGCAGCCGTTCGAGCCGAGAAAGCCGAAGATCTCGTTGCGCTCGATCCGGAAACTCACGTGATCGACCGCGACGAAGCTGCCGAAGCGCCGCGTGAGCCCGTCGGCGACGATCGCGGGCGCGCCGTCCTGCGGGCGCGGCGGGATCACCAGGTCGCCCGCGTCGGCGCCGCTGGCAGCCGGCAGGAGCGACACGTACGCCCGCTCCAGGTCGTCCGTGCCCGCGCGCTCGAGCACCGCCTGCGTGCTGTCGTTGACGAGCACGCGCCCGCCGTCCATCGCGACCAGATGCTCGAAGCGCTGCGCCTCTTCCATGTAGGCGGTTGCGACGATCACGCTCATGCCGCGTTGCTCGGCGCGCAGATCGTCGACCAGCGTCCAGAACTGGCGGCGCGACAGCGGATCGACGCCGGTGGTCGGTTCGTCGAGGATCAGCAGGTCGGGATTGTGCACGAGCGCGCAGCACAGGCCGAGCTTCTGCTTCATCCCGCCCGACAGCTTGCCTGCCGGCCGGTCCGGAAACGGCGCAAGGCCGGTGGCATCGAGCAGGCGCTGGATGCGCGCCGCGCGCGCACGCGCATCGAGCCCGAACAGGCGCGCGAAGAAATCGATGTTCTCGTACACCGAGAGCGTCGGGTACAGATTGCGCCCGAGCCCTTGCGGCATGAACGCGACGCGCGGCAGGATCGCCTCGCGCCGGTCGCGCACGCGCAGGTCCGCGCCGAGCACCGACACAGCGCCCTGCTGGATGCGCTTCACGCCGGCGATGACGCCGAGCAGCGTCGACTTGCCGACGCCGTCCGGGCCGATCAGGCCGATCGTCGTGTGCGCCGGCAGCGACAGCGATACGTCGTCGAGCGCGAGCGCCGAGCCATAGCGATGCGACAGGTTCGCGACCTGGATCGCACCCGCCGCATGGCCCGCCCCCGACGTGCCGAGCGTGGCAGCCATCGATCAGCTCCCGCGCACGGCGAGCGCCGCGGGCCACGGATGCGAGCCATCGAGCCGCACGAAGCCGTTGCCGGTCAGGCCGGCCTTCAGCCGTGGCGCGAGACGCCGCGCCACGTCGACCGGCAACTGCAGCTTCACGCGATACATCAACTTCGCACGCTCGCCTGCGGTTTCGACGTATTTGGGCGTGAACTGCGCGTCGCTCGACACGAAGCCGATGCGCGCGGGAATCGGTTCGTTCGGGAACGCGTCGAGGACGATGCGTGCGTCGGCGCCGATCGCGAGCTTGCCCGCCTGAGGCGCCGGCAGGAAGATCGTGAAATAGATGTCGTCGGGGTTGAGCATCGTCGCGACGCGCCCGCCTGCGGGCAGCACCGCGCCGACTTCGACGATCCGGTACTCGACCCGGCCCGCGATCGGCGCGCGAATGGTCGTGTCGGCGAGCACGGTCTTCAGCCGCGCGATCTGCGCGTCGGCCTCGGCGATCGCCGCATGCGCCTCGTCGAGCCCCGAGCGGGCGGCCTGCTGGCCGGCCTCGGCGCCGTCGAGCGCGTAGCGGCGGCGCTGGCGCTCGACGCCCGACACCTGCCCGTCGCCGAACAGCTTCGACGTCTCCGTCCATTCGAGGCCCGCCAGCCGCTCGTTCGCCGCGCTCGCATCGACCTCGGCGCGCGCGCGTGTCGCCGCGCCGGCCGCGCGCGTGCGCGACGCGTTGGCCGCATCGAGCTGCGCCAGCAATTCCGAGTCGTCCTCGCGCGCGACCACCGCGCCCGCCGCGAGCACGTCGCCCTCGTGAACGGGCAGCTCGACCACGCGCCCGCCGTACTTCACCGCGACATCGATGCGCGCCATTTCGAGCCGCCCGTTCGCGAACGCGATATCGTCCGGCCATGCGCCGCGCCGGTCATGCGCCCACCAGACGCCCGCCCCGATCAACGCGGCCGCCACGACCGCCGCGATTGCCCAACTCCGCCTTTTGTTCATCAGCACTCTGTCGACCATGGATCAATCCACCGCGGGCCCAACCGGCCGCTCGTCGCGTACAGCCGCCGCGAAACGAAAATCCCCGACAGCATTCATCGAATACATATCAACCATGGCAGTGCGCAATCTCCCGAAAACGAGCTGATTCATTCGCATAACTATTGCCCGGCACCCGATACCTGATACCTGATACTCGGGCGCCGTTCGTGAGACAAAATGACGCCGCCCGAATCGGACATCAAACCCACTCGCGTCACCGGCGGCGGGCCGAATAAAGACACGCGCCCGACTCGTCGTCCGTATTCGCCCATTGAAATCGCAGCGTCGGTCCGGCGCGCGGTTTCATTGACCTGGGCGGTTTCTATTCGAGCACGCGGTTCGAGGAACCTGCAACGACAGCGCATGCCCGCGAGGCCATTCAAACGCCGGCGTGCATCGACGCCGCGCACGCGGAACGCGGCGCATCGCGCCATGTTCCGCATGGCACGGGATCGCGGACATTGCGAGGCGGGAAATCGCGCGACGGCATGCGCCGACAATCCTAGCGGATTTATCGCGACGTGCGCGCTCCATTACCGGGACAACGACGAAAACGCGACAGCCATTTGACACGCCCGCTTTCGCCGCATCGATATTCTTTCCGGCTTCGCGTCGGTTTAAATACGCGCGGGTGCCGGGCATCACACGCGATGCAACGCCTCGACATGTTGCCCGCCGCATACAAAAACTACAATGTTGGCAGAGGACAAATATTTTATGATTCAGGCCAAAGCGATGTTTCCACGAGGTCCATCAGCATGAGTTTCGGGGAATTCACGAGGGGCCCGGCCAGCGCAAGACTCCTGACCGGTTTCGGACAGGAGCATGGACTCCCGGCCGCTCGCCTGCTTGCCGGCACGCGCCTCGCCGCCAGCCAGCTCGACGACCCCAACCTGGAACTGGCCGCCGCGCAGGAGCTGCGCATCGCCCAGAACCTGCTGCGGCTGCTGAAGAACCCGCCCGGCCTCGGGTTTCAGGTGGGACTGCGTTATACGTTTTCAGTGCACGGGATGTGGGGCTACGGCCTGATCAGCAGCGAGACCGCCGGACACGCGCTCACGCTGGCGCTGCGTTTCCTGCCGCTTTCATACGCGTTCACGTCGATTACGTACCACGAGCACGAGCAGGCCGGCGTATTGCGATTCGGCGAGCCCGACCACCTCGCGGATGAGGTCCGGCAGTTTCTCGTGGAGCGGGACATGGCCGCCGCGGCCGTCCTGCTGCGGGAAGTCCTGGGCGGCGACGTTGCGCCGCTCCGTTTTGCGTTCCGGGGCAAGCGGCCGCCATCCGCATGCCGGGCGTCGCGGGCATGGCCGGCCACGCCCGGCGTGGAGCACGAATTCTCCGCGCGGTTCAACAGTCTCTCGTTCGAGCGCGCGCTCCTGAGCCGTGCACTGCCGCATGCGAACCCGGTCACGGCGTCGATGTGCGAGCAGATGTGCATGCGGCTCATGGAATCGAGGCGCGCGCGCGCCGGCGCCGCGGCGACGGTCCGTCATCATTTGAGCGCCGCCGGGGCCGCGCTGCCGGATCTCGGGCGCATGGCCGGCCTCATGAACGTCAGCGAGCGGACGCTGAAGCGCCGCCTGAGCGACGAGGGCGTCACGTTCCGGACATTGCTGGCCGAGGCGCGCCGTTCCGCCGCCGAAAACCTGCTCGGCGCCGGCGACCTGACGCTCACGGAAATCGCCGGCCGTCTCGGCTACAGCGATCTGTCGAGCTTCTCGCAGGCGTTCAAGCGCCGGCACGGCATCACGCCGAGCGCGTTCCGCAAGCGCGCGCGGAACTGAGCGGCGCGGGTGCGGCCGGATGCGCCCGGAGGGTCGCGGGCATCAGTTCTCGCACACGATGGCGGAAAGCATGAGCGGGATGACCTGGTGTATCGCCGCATGGCTGCCCGCTTGCCGCAACAGCGCTTCGACGGAATCGGTCGAGCCGAACACCACGGCGCCATAGATCGGCCCCGAGGGCGTCTTGCCGCTCCCCGGCTTGAACATCGGATCGCCCGGCTGGTATCCGAACACCGCGCGAACGCGCAGGCCGAATGCGGTGAGCCCGGCGTCGTGCCTGGGCTTGAACGCATTGACCGAGTTGGCCTCGACGAGCATCGGGGAGGGGTCGATCGACTGGTCGCCGATGAGCCTGGAAATGAATGCGTGCGCGCTGGACTTGCAGGTGAACTGGTCGTCGAGATCGTGCGCGAGCACGGACGCGGGACACAGTCCCGCACCCAGCAAGACCAACGGAATCAGGGTGGTGAAAAAGCGCTTGTTCATGGCATGGCCGTTGGATGTCTTCTGCTCGATGCCGCGACGGCGCAAGCCGTCCGGCCCGTCGCGCGGGCGCGGCGCGAAAGAGACCGGCGCGCCGAAACGCGTTGCGCGCCTTCGCCGGCCGATGCCGCCACGGCATTCCCCGTTCTTCCGATAGCCGCCGCCCGCGGAAATATCATCATAGGACGCTATCCGACATACAAAAGTTCTTTTGGAAAAGACACGAGCGGAAAACGGCGCGCGGCGGCAAGCGAGCGACGCCGTCCCGCGATGCGGACATGCGTCGTCACATGTGCCGGCCGCCGTTCATCGCGACGTCGCTGCCGGTCATGACGCCGGCCGCATGGCTGGCGATGAAGGAAAACGCTCGAAGCGTGAGAGCAGCGCGTGACTCACGCCTTGTGCGTCGACAACAGAATGCTCGTCTCCGTGTTCGCGATCCCGTCGATCAACCGGATCGCGCCCAGCACGCGATCGAAATGCTCCAGCGAATCCGCATGCAGCTCCGCGATCAGATCCCAGCGCCCGTTGGTGCTGTGGATCGTCGCGACGTTCGGATGGCCGCGCAGCACCTTGATCACCTCCGCCGCGCGGTTGCCCTCCACCGCGATGCACATCAGCGCACGAATCCGGTGCCGTTCGGCCGCCGGCTTGAGCCGCACCGTATAGCCGACGATCACCCCGTTCTTCTCCAGCCGGATCAGCCGGTTCTGCACGGTCGCGCGCGCGACCCGCAACGCCTTCGCCAGCGCGACGACCGACAGGCGCGCGTTGTCGCGCAGCAGCGCAATGAGCTGGCGATCGACGTCATCGAGCGTAATCATCTGAGCGCGCGTCCCCTTCATGAATGCGTCAAACCGCAAGCCTGACGCGCATTGGCGCGTTCGGCCAGCGCCGGTCCATCACATTGCCACTTCCTGCAGGCATTTTGCGCAGTCTATCGGTGAATCTGTCACTTATGCTGTCTTTTTGTTGGCCGACCTCGCGGAAATAATGTCTCTATCGGCGGCTCGCCACGCCGCGCCCAACCCAGGAGACTCCCATGACCCGCTTCCTCGACGTGCCCGCCACCGCCCGCCTGATCGCCCGCAGCGGCGTGACGCGCGTTCTGCGCGAACTCGTCGACACGCTGCGCGCCGACTTTCTTCGATGGAACGATTTCGACAAGTCCCCGCGCGTGGCCTGTCATTCGCGCGACGGCGTGATCGAGCTGATGCCGGTCGCCGATGCGGCGCTGTTCGCGTTCAAGTACGTCAACGGCCACCCGGTCAACGCGGCGCGCGGCATGCATACGGTGATGGCGTTCGGCGCGCTCGCCGAGGTCGGCACCGGCTATCCGCTGCTGCTCGCCGAACTCACGCTGACCACCGCGCTGCGCACCGCCGCAACGTCGGTGCTTGCCGCGAGCGCGCTCGCGCGGCCGGACGCGCGCACGATGGCGCTGATCGGCAACGGCGCGCAGAGCGAATTCCAGGCAATCGCGTTCCACACCCTGCTCGGGATCGACGAGATCCGCGTGTTCGACGTCGATCCGCGCGCCACCGACAAGCTCGTGCGTCACCTCGGCGCGTATCCGGCGCTGCGGATCGTGCGAGCCGCGTCGAGCGCCGACGCGGTGCGCGGCGCGGACATCGTCACGACCGTCACCGCGGACAAGACTCGTGCGACGATCGTCACGCCGGACATGATCGAGCCGGGCATGCACCTGAACGCGGTGGGCGGCGACTGCCCCGGCAAGACCGAGTTGCACGCCGACGTGCTGCGCATGAGCCGCGTGTTCGTCGAATACGAGCCGCAGACTCGCATCGAAGGCGACATCCAGCAATTGCCGGCCGATTTTCCGGTCGTCGAGCTGTGGCGCGTGCTGCGGCGCGATGCCGCCGGCCGCGAAAGCGCCGCGCAGGTCACCGTGTTCGATTCAGTCGGCTTCGCGCTCGAGGATTACGCCGCGCTGCGTTATCTGTATGTGCTCGCGCAGCGGCACGACGCAGGCGTCGAGATCGCGCTGATTCCGCCCGCCGACGATCCGAAGAACCTGTTCGCGCTGATCGGCGATCCGACCGCCACCGCCAGCGCGCCCGTGCCGATTGCCGCCGAGGCTGCCGCCTGAACGTGCCGTGCCGTGCCGTGCCGTGCCGCGCCGTGCCGTGCCGTGCCGTGCCGTGCCGTGCCGTGCCGTGCCGTGCCGTGCCGTGCCGTGCCGTGCCGTGCCGTGCCGTGCCGATGCGGCGTCCCGCCGCCTCGGCCCCCGTTGCCCTTCGTCTCCTTGCTCGCGATGAACCTCGTATCGATTCAGGCGCCCGCCGCCGTCGTGATGATCCGGCCGCACCGCTTTCTCCCCAACCCGCAAACCGCCGCCGACAATGCGTTTCAACGCGACGCCGCGGCATGCGGCGCGCACGACGCGCACGCGTTGTCGGACGCGGCCCGCGACGAAGTCACCGCCGCGGCGCAGACGCTGTCGGAGACCGGCGTGCGCGTGCACGTGTTCGACGACCTCGGCGAGCGCGGCACGCCCGACGCGGTGTTCCCGAACAACTGGTTCTCGACGCATCCGGGCGGCCACGTCGCGCTCTATCCGATGTACAGCCCGAACCGCCGCCGCGAGCGGCGCGGCGACGTGATCGAGATGCTCAAGCGCGAATACCGCGTGCAGGACGTGATCGACTATTCCGGCCTCGAATACGACGACGTGTTCCTCGAAGGCACCGGCGCGATGGTGCTCGACCACGTCGCGCGAATCGCGTATGCGGCGCGCTCGCGCCGCGCCGATCCGGTCGCGCTCGAGCGGTTCTGCACGCACTTCAACTTCGAGCCGGTGTGCTTCGACACGGCCGACGCAGACGGCAGGCCGATCTATCACACCAACGTGATGATGAGCGTCGCGACCGAATTCGCGCTGATCGGCCTCGACCTGATCGCCGATCCGCGGCGGCGGGACGAGGTCCATCGCCGCCTGGCCGAAACCGGCCGCGCGGTGATCGCGCTCGATCGCGCGCAGATCGCGAACTTCGCCGGCAATGCGCTCGAGCTGTCGGCGCGCGACGGCCGGGTACTGGCGCTGTCGCGGCGCGCGTTCGACTGCCTCACGCCGCACCAGCGCAAGCGGATCGAGCGCTCGGCGCGCCTCGTGCCGCTCGACGTGCCGACGATCGAGATGGCGGGCGGCTCGGTGCGCTGCATGCTCGCCGGCATCCACCTCGCGCGGCGCCAGGGCTGACGCACCGCGGGCCGTGTGGCGCGCGCACCGCTGGCCGGGTCAGCCGGCCTGTTCGGCCAGCGCGTCGATCAGCGCCGTCGCGCACTGCACCGCCAGCGCCGCGCTGCGCGCCGGGTCGACGCTCGCGCCGGTTGCCAGCATGCCTTGCACCATACTGCACAGCAGCTCCTTGGCCAGATCGGCAATGTCGTTGTCTCGCTCGGTCATGATGTGCCTCCTGCGGTTCGTTTCACCGCGACGATTCATCCGCTCCGCTCCGGCGGCCGCCGCCCCTGCCGATCCGGCAAGGCCCGCCGCCGTCACGGCCCCTTCATTCGTACGACGATCTGCGCTTGCGTGTCGCGCTCGATTCGCGCGAGCGCCGCGCGCATCGCGTCGAAATCCTCCGGCGTGCAGACCTGCCGGTCGAAGCGCGCGTCCAGCCGCCGCGTGATCTGCACGACGTGCGCGGCGGAATCGTAAACATAGCGCGACGCGAAATCGAAGAAGCGATCGCGCGCCGACGCGTCGGCCGGCATATCGGTGACGACGGCGGTGTCCGGCAACGCGATCTGTGCGGTCTCGCGAAACGCGCCGCCGATGCACACCCACGGCTGCGTGCGCGCCGGCTCCGCGAGCCAGCCCTGCACCTGCGTGGCGATGCCGCCCGCGAGGCTCGACAGCGCGGGCAGCGCGGTCGTCCCGTCCGGCCATACGAAGTGATCGAGCGTGCCCGTCATCGTGACGGAAAACGGCCCGCCCGTCGCGTCGCGGTCGCTGCTCTCCCACCGCGCGACGCCGCGCAGGCCGCTTTGCCGCAAGCGGTCGGCGACGATCTGCTGCGCGCGTTCGCGCGGCGCACGCCGGAACAGGTTGCGCTCCAGCTCGGCAGTCCAGCCGGCATCCTCGACATAGGACTGAAAGCGCGCGGCGCCGGTCTGCGCGGCGTCGATCTGCAGATGCGCGACGCGTTCGCGCGCCTGCACGGGCGGCGTGCGGGCAAGCACGCCCTCGTCCACCCGCAGCGCCGGCCGGTCCATCACGATCGGCGGCAGGTCGCCGAATGCGATGCCCGCCGTCGTGGTGTCGGCATACAGATCGAGATCGGGCATCCAGGTGATCGCGTGGTTGATCGCGCTGACCCCGTAGCCGGGCACCGCGGGCAGCGTATAGACGGAACCGAGGTTGAGCAGCACCGGTTCGCTGCGAATCCCCGCCGCCGCGAGCAACGCGCCGAACAGCGCCACGTGATCCTTGCAGTCGCCGTAGCGGTTGCGCAGGATGTCCGTGACACGATGAGGCGCGGCCGCCGTTTCGCCGAGAAACAGCGCGACGTAGCGCACGTTCGCCTGCACCCAGTCGTAGAGCGCGCGCGCCTTGTCGCGCGGCTGCGGCGCGTTCGCAGTCAGCGCCTGCGCGAGCTGCACGATTGCGGGGTCGGTCGCGCCGGGGTCGACCGCCGACGCGCGGTAGCGTGCGGCGAACGACGCGAAATCCGGGACGGTCGTGACCATCAGCCGGTCGCCGTAGGTCGCATAGCCAACCGCGCCGTTCTCGATGCGCTGATAGGGGCCGTGGCGGTAGTCGAACTCATAGCGGGTGCGGCCGTTCTCCGTGACCGGCTCGCGCGCGACGTAGCCGCGCGCATCCGCATAAAGCGGCATGTCGGTAGGCAAGTCGAAGATCAGGCGCTGGCTGTCGACCGGCTCGCGCGACGGTTCGACGTAGTACGCGAAATAGCCGGGATTGAGCGGCCGGATGCGTGCCTTGCGGAACGCGATGCGCGTGCGCGATCCCGCCTCGACGCCCGGGAACACCACCGTGCGGAGCACGCCGTCCTGAAACGTCGGCGCGCCCGCGGAGCGCGGCTCCTGCACGTCGCGGATCGCTTCCGGCCCGACCGGGTGCGCGACGCCGTCGCGATCGATCGTCTCGGCCGCCAGCAGTTCGACCTTCTCGATGTCCTTGTCGAACCACACATAGCGTTGCGCGACCGCGTCGATGCCGCTCGCGGTGTTTGCGCGCAGCGTCGATTCGTCGTGCTCGTCGAGCATGCCGTCGCGCTGGATCACGAACACGTGGACGTCGCTTTCGATCGAGGCGGGCGACGTGTCGTCCGCGTCCGGCGCGTCCGGCGTCGCACTTGCGCGGCACACCGACAGGCAGACGCACGCGAAGCCAAGCAACCGGACGAAAGAGCGCATCGCGTCGAACCTCGCGGCAGGCATGCCAATGG
>Ga0306924_10005952_pt1 | contig 12104 bp, 6 predicted proteins | sample sta12Can44000111_FD_203756 | JGI IMG/M metagenome (GOLD analysis project Ga0306924, IMG submission 203756) | Lab enrichment of tropical soil microbial communities from Luquillo Experimental Forest, Puerto Rico - statanox.12C.anox.44.000.111 (v2)... | ecosystem: Environmental > Terrestrial > Soil... | reverse complement strand
CTGCGCCGCAGCCGCCATGTTGCGATAGGACTGCGCCTGCTCGCGATAACCGGCCTCGGCAATCAATCCCTGCTCGCCGGTGACCGCACGCGCCATCGCGCCTTGGCTCGCGCTCTCACGCAAGATGTCGAGCGCACTGCCGCTCTCGGCGAGGCCTGCACCGGCAATATCGGCCTTGGTGGTACCGAGGCTCTTGAAGAGCTCGCGATCCTCCTGCGCCTGTTTAATGCCGGTCGACCATTCGGTGTATTGCTCGTTCTGATCGGCCAGCGTCCCGGCGAGAAGATAGTTCTGTTGCTCGAACGCATCGCCCTGCGCCTTGGCCTTGTAGCCCATGCTGGCGAATAGATCGGACACGCCCCCGGCAATGCTGCCGATGCCGCCGGTGCTGAGACTGATGCCGCCGAATGGACTGGTGCCGGCCGGTGTTGCTGCCGGTGGTGCCAACGATAGCGGATCGCCGACACCAGGACCAATCGTCGGTAAATCGTCAATTGCCATCTCAGATGTCCTGCGTTTCGATCGCGCCGCCAATGGCGAGCACGTTCACGATGTACGGCCGCGTCACCTGCCAGCACAGCATGCCATCAAAATCGTAATCATTTCGGATCGCGTCACGCCATACGCCGGTGAACTGCTGGGTGATAATGTAATTCTTCCCGCCGTCTTGCCGGAAAATCGCGGGATAGAGATTGTTGAAATCAACACCAAACGACACGCCCTGCGTGCCCTCGAGCTGCGCCATGATGTAGTGGTTGCGGCGCTTTTTGCCGAAAGCTGGCCCGGTGCGCGCGCCGCTCTCGACCGGTGCATGCGGGCGCACGATCTGGCCTTGCGACGTGTAAGTGAAACCGACAAGGCCGACTGGATTGGCTAGCCACGCCGCCGCCGTGAACAAGCCAGTGGCGGTACCACCGGCAATACCATCGCCGTATGGCACGACGATCGAGCCATTTGCCACGGTATAGTCACCGCAGTCCATGCCCGCGAGCCAGGCTGTGACGGTCTTGCCGTTGAGCGGCCACAGCCCATTGAGCGTAAGCCCGCCATAAGGCGCCGGAACCGTGTTGCTGCTCGATGTTGAGGTCGGTGTTATGGCATCGTCGAGAAAGTTTGCCTGCACCAGAGTTGAGCCCTCCTCGAGCGTATCGCCCAGCACCACTACTTGTGAGAGCCCAGTGACGGCATCAAAAGTCACGAGCGTGAGCGCGTCGAGATTGCCGCCCTGGCTCGGGCCGGTGCAAATCGAACTCACGGTGTAGCCGGAGCCGAGCGCGTGCAGATGCCCAGCCTGCAGGTTCGGGCCCGAGGACGTGCTGAGCGTGTCGCGTTTGTAGGTCCATCCCGCCAATTGACCGTTGCCAAGCCGTGCCCACACGATCGGATTGAGTTCCTGCTGATAGGCAATTTCCTGCACCCCCGGAATAGTGAGATGCTTGCTGTAGAACGTGATATGCGGGGCAGTGAATTTGCCGGAGAATACGTCGGCAAAATATTCCATGATCTTGCGGTTGAACTTTTGCACGAAAAGCGTCGTGTGTTCGCTGCGCCGCGGCTCGATATTGGCACAGCCGATTGTGGTAACACGGCGTGCGCCGATGTTGACCGGCGAGATCGGCCCGGCGGTTGGCGCCTGCACCAGCCATTCACCAGCACGGGTGCCGCAGATGATGCCCTGCAGGTCAGGGATCATCCAAAAGATTGGATTGGCATCAGGGGCATTGAATATGATTGAGATCGCCGAGGAGGCGAGAACATTGCCGTATTGATCCGTCGGCGCGAAGTTCACCGCCGTGCTGGGCTGAATGACCTGACCCGATCCGAAGGCCTGCACTGGTACACTGACATTTGTGGGCACGCCGTTAGACACGCTGCTGTCGATGCGATTGGGCAGAACACCGGAGAGCCATATCCGGCCGTCGCTGTAAGTGCCCGCAGTCGGCCAGCCGGTCGTGTCCGAATACAAACCTAACCGCCAGGTGCGGATCGCACTCGTATAAAGCAGTGCAGGGCCGAGAAGTTCTACATTGACGGCGTTGCTCGAAGTCGAAGCAGTCGGCGGGTTAAAAAACAAAACTTGTGAATCATAGATTGCTAAAGTCTCGTTCGTGGCATAATAGCCGGGATAAGCCGTGGCAGAGATTTCCACCCATACATAGTTCCAAGTTGTGATTTGGTCGGTTGAAATGATGGTGATTGCTGAAGTCGTGTTTCCTATCGGACCAATCGTGCCAAGCAGCGTCCCGTCCGAAGAATTTGCCGGTGCCGAGTTCTTTGCGCGCAGATTGATGGTGACGGATGGGGCAAACTTGAGATGGAGATTGTATGGTACTGTTGTGTAATTGCCATCAGCAATTCCGAGATCGCTAGACGGATAGATCGTCACATGATCGATGGCTTGCGGCGAGGCGCCAGTGTAATTCATGCCAACATAGGCACCCGTGACAGAAAATATGGTGCCGGGTGCTGCTAAGAAATTCCATGTGTTCTGGATGCCAGTAGAACCGCTTGCTGGCTTCGGATAGTTTCCATCAAACGAAGCCGCCAGTGTGAGCATGTTGCCAAAGATGACGCCGCCAGGGATTGAACCGCTGATTGCGTTGGCAAGCGAGGTGATCTTGCCCCACGTCCAGATGGCGGGCGAGGAAGTGCCGCCCTGATCAAGTATTTGCCAATGGGTAAGATCAGCACCGGGCAGATTGCCAATATTGCCGGCCACCAGCGATTGCCAATAGGTTGTTTGCCCGGGCAGGCCATTCGGATTGTAGGAAATTACTGCGCCTTGGGCATAAGTTGAGCCCGCGGTCCATAATGCCGGCTCAGAAAACAGCCGCACGAGACGGCCCACATCACTGCCGAGAAAGCCTTGGCCTGCATTGATGCCGGCGCCGGAAGGCACCGGTTGCCACTGTGCTGGGTTACCCGCGGGCGTAATGCCGACGTTCTGGTCGATCAGGCTCTCGTAATTCAGAGCCGCCGAGGTAACGAAGGCGCCCTTGGGATAGGCAGTCGTCGAGCTCCAAGCCGGATACGATAGCGATAAAATGATGACGCCGGTCGTGCCGGATGGATTGGCTTGCACGCCGTTCGTGAACGGATCGAAATAGGGACCATCATTGAACGCGGCCGGCGCCAGCGTGAAAACGGCACCAAGCGTAGGACTGGGCTGTACGAACACGCTAAGCGCTTGCGGCTGATGCAGGCCATGCAACAGAAAACTGATAGTCTCAGTCTGCACCGAGCGCACTGCACTCCATTGCCCACTAACATAAGAAGTTGGGAAATCGAGAATTCGATTGGCATATCCGCCGCTAGGAGCACCGAGCGTCGAACCGTCGATTGATAGCCCGGTAATCCCGTCCGCGAGCGAGAATTGAGTGCTGCTAATCTTGGTTAGGGTGAATGTCCGGTTCTGCAGTAACGGGCTCGAATTGCCGATGAAAAAAATCTGATCGCCAGTCGCCCAACTCATAGGCGACGACAGGACGAGCACGGCTGGATTGGCGCTTGTTATAGTAAACGAAGACGCCGTCTGATCCGGAATAATGGAAAGGCCGCTGCGCATACGCAGATGGCCATCGGTCAATTCCAGGGTATAGGGAAATTGTTGCTGGAAGGCGAAGCTGAGCACGCGCCCAGGAAGACCATTGCGGGTGAACCCGGCAAAGAGCGTACCCGGCCGCCGCACGATCGCTTCCTGCTCAGTCGGGATTAAATTGAGACAGACATTGAGTGCGGTGCGATATTTCTGATCGTGATAGCGGCCTTGTGCGAATTTACTCCAGGCGCCGCCGGAAAACCCGGCCTGAACGTAAGAGGCATCGGGCATGTCAATATCTTGTGCTCAGATAATCATCCATCGGCGGCTCCTCGGCACCGATCTCGATCGCGTTGCGCAATCGTGCCTCACCCATTCTTTCCTTATAGGTCAATCGGATCGACTGGATTTTTGCCGTCGACTGCGTGAGCGGTTCACAAATGGCTTCTGCGATGCGCGCCGCCAAGCCCTCGCAAAACATGTCGTCCATGCCGGGTACGTTAGTGTAGTCAGCGACAAAGCGGAAAACGATCGTTGCGCTGTCTTGAGTGACGATAAAATTGCCCTCGATATTCCAGTCGCGATACATCAATCCCGACGGCGCACCGAGAAATGAGATCGAACCAGCCTTGGGATCCTGTCCCACCGGGCACAGATAACCGGCGGGCAAACGATACAGGTTACGGTTTGCGGCCATCTGGCCATTCATGCCGCTGATTGGACCGGAATTGATCGGATAGCCGATCGGAATGCTGGCAAGCGCCACACCATTCGGCACAGCGGCACCGCCGATCTGCGACCATTGTGAATTACCGGTGCCGACACCTGCAAAACTAATGGCCCATACCAACAGCCAATGCACGTTGTTATCGCCGACTGGATTATGGTTGAGATTGCCGGCAATGGTTGAGATGTAAACGTTGTTGTCCGAACCGGTCACCAGCGCGTCCTCGGCGTAGGTGGTGAGACTTGACCAGGCCGGGTTGCCAATTGGGCTGTTGTCGAAGTTGAGATCAATCGCGCTCGTGGCAAAAGTGCCGCCGGTCACGGCGGCCCAAAAACTCGAGCTCGGCGTATCGGGAATGTTGCCAGTATTGTTGTTGGCGATCGACACCCACATCGAAGCATCGAACATCACGAAGGTGCCTATCGAATAGGTGCTGCCGATCGTCCATTCGAGGACCGGCGAACTCTGCGGTCCTTGCACGAAGGTGTTGCCGAAGATTGGCACAGCCTGGGACTGTAGAATGAGCGTAGGCTGCAGCGCCCATTGCGACGGGCTTGTCGACGGTACGTTGTTGAGATTGGCGTTGGTAAGCGACGTATACGTATTGCCACCGCCATCAATGACGGTCTGTCCCCGCGAATAGGTTGTGACGTTCGACCAGGCTGGAAACGCCTGCACTGTCTGGGCCTGAAAGTAAGTGGTCGAATTCGACCATTGATTTGGCACAGCTGGATGGACCGCATTCGCGTTCACGTTGGAATAATAGACGTTGTAGGTGCCATCGCCGGCCATGGTGTAGACGATCTCGCCAGCAAAATAGGCTTGGCTGCTGTCGTAGAGCGAGACGCTCAGTGGCCCAAAATAGGGCTCCCAAGCGAAGTCAGTTCCAACCTGGCCAGGCTGGGTGCCGGTGTTGGCATTAACGAGCGAGCGCCAGAACGTATTGTTTTGATCCATAATAATCGCATTGGCAAAATAGGTGGCGGTCGAGCTCCATAATGCTGGCGCAAGTAGCATCGTGTTGCTGTCAACGGCACGTAGCGCGGCCTTCCTGATGGCAAAGCGCCAGCCATTACGGCGCAATTCGGCGCGACGCAGCTTGCCGTAATTAAAGCTGACATGCTGGGCGCGCTTGCTATTCTCGGTAAAGCCCAGCGTTGCGTCCATGAGTTCGGCGCCGACGTGCTGCAGCGCACGGTTGCCGATGTCGATGGGGGAGAGGAATTCGGGCATGCCGCGCATAAGGCCATGGTCGGCGTGTCCTGTTCAACGCACTCAGTGCGTTGAATAATGTAGCGTTCTTGTTCATGGCTGCGGGATGACCGTTCTCGCCTTTCCCCCGACGTTGCCATCAAATACCGTTGTTGGCCGCTTGGCCGCCGGCGCTGGCCCCAGCGAAGCCATCCCGATCGCCAACGTACTGTCCGGTTATTCGCAGTTCAACACAGTTGCGCAGGCTGCGGCCACCAGCATTCCGAGCACCATTCAAAGCGTGCAAACGTTGGGCTACACCACTGCGGGCGATGGCGGTGGGGCATATTATTCGCATGCCGGCGGCTCCACTCCGGGCGGGTTCCAGTCTGCCGACGGACAATGGTGGCAGATCGTCATTGCCACGGTTGCCAGTGTCAAACAATTTGGTGCCTTTGGCGACAACACGCACGACGACACGACCGCTATCCAGAATGCCATTACAGCCGTTGGCAATGCCACGGGCGGGACGGTCTTTCTGCCGACTGGCACTTATTTGGTTTCCGCCACACTCAATATTGCCGTATCCGGCATCAATGTCGTCGGAACAAGTGCACAATCGATCATCAATTACACCGGTAATACTGTCGGAATTGCCATAACCAGCGGCACTCCCATCACAAATGTGACATTGCGCGATTTACAAATCTCATCGACGTCAACCACGAACATACTCCTGCAGACAGCCCGCGCCGTGAACGGGATCAACTTTGAAAGGATTTATTTCCAAGGCGGCGGGACGCAGGTGCAATTGACATCGGTCTCCATCTCGGCCGGCGGCACTTTCAGTGTTTGTATCTATCAATGCACGTTCAATGCTGCTGGCGTGTGTGGATTGAGTTTACATCCGGTTGGCTATGGCCTGGTACAAGCGATTTTCGTCTATGGTTGTGCTTTTTTTGGCTATGCGCAGCAGGCATTGTTCCAAAGCAGCGGGACCGGCATTTTCATATTTGCGAACAGGTTTGAGCGCCACTTGGGAACCTCCATTACGACGCCGACAATCCATTTGGACAATTCCACCAAAGTGCAAATCTTGAACAATTATTTTGAAGATGAAGGGAATTGCGCGTGTGTCGAGCTCGGCAGTTCGCTGAGCAACATCGAGCTTTCAGGAAATATATTCCAAGTGTTGTCGAGCGGTCCATCATCTGGGACATACAGTAGCGCAGCGGCAGTCAACGCAGTGGGAAATGTGCTCGGCTTGGCGCTGCGAAGCAACCACGTCTCGACCGGAGGAACCGGATCGGCAACCGCCGGCGCCTTATATAACCTCGCAGCATCGACGGTATTTGCCCGCAACAACGGCTTTGATAGCGGCACGGCAACCTGGGGATTTGCGCTGAGTACATCGCCTGCCAACATCGACATTGACGGCAGTCATCAAAGCCCCACACCTACTACGTTTTCCAGCGGGATGCAGCAAGTCGCCGGGATGTTGGCGCGCACGCAGGCAAGTTATACAAATGGCGCCGGAGCGCAAGCCGGCACGCTGACCAATGCACCGGCTGCCGGCAATCCGACAAAATGGATTGCGATCAACGACAACGGAACGACGCGCTTTATTCCGGCCTGGTAACGCTCTCGACTTTTAATGGCATGACTTTCCCCGCCTTCCCACCGACCCTGCCGGCGAGCACCGTGATCGGGCGGCTCGCGGCCGGCGCCGGCCCGGCCGAGGCCATTCCGATCGGAATACTGGGCGCGTTGATAAGTGCGCCTGTGCTGAACGTGAAGTCTTTCGGCGCACTAGGAGATGGTTCTACCGACGATACCACCGCCATCAACGCCGGGCTCAACAGTCTCGTAACTTCGGGGGGCACGCTGTTTTTCCCAGCCGGTAATTATCGCATTTCCAGCCGCATCCAGGTTCCTACTATTGTGAAGATGCAGGGAGCCGGAAAGCGCACCAGTTTCATAACGGCACTAGGCGGATTTCCTTCCAGTACCGTGCTTGTACAACTCGGGCGGGACACGGACAGCACCGTGTTCGATTGCGGGCTACTTGATCTGACCGTGGATTGCAATGCAATCGCAGGATCGATTGGTGTGCAAGGAACCAACCTGAACGAAGGCTGTGGTCTGTTCCGGGTGATCGTGAAAAACTTCCGCGACACTGGAGTATTTTACATCACCAGCGAGCATTTCAAAAATGAAGACTTGGAGATCGTGAATACAAACACATCGAACAATTATTGCGCCAAGATATTCGGAAATGTGTCGGTCTATCCTGCGGGCCTTGCAATCAATATCGGGGTCGACCGTATCACTACATTTGGATTGAGCGGGTCCACACTGGCCGGCATCTGGCTGAAAGACGTGATGATTGACGGCGTCAACTGGCACTGCGAGGGCGCGACTGACGGCGTGCTGGTCGACGGCAACAACGTGGAAGGCTTCATCGCGGGAATGGAGGCAGTTTCCAATATCACCAATGCAATCCATTTCAACGGCACATCCAACCTGGCGCTGGTCGGAATAGTACGCGCATTTGCAACCCACACCATAAAAGACGACACGACCTCGACGACTATCAACGATGATGTTATTCCGTTCTGGTCTAGAAGCACGTCCAACGCTTTAAACGTGACCTATGTGACGACCTCGCCTTATGTAGTCGTGGCCACGGATTACGGGATAATAGGCAACAGGGTCGGCAATTCGGTCGGGCTGTCGATGCCTACGCCTTCGCTCAATCGCGGGCGAATCATCTTCGTCAAGACCATACAGCCGCAATTATTATCGAGTGTTGCAAGCGACATCATCCCACTCAATGGCGGTTCTGCTGCAACGGACATCTGCCCGCCGACACCCGGCGCGTGGGCCATTTTGCAATGCGATGGAACCAATTGGCTGATCATAGCGCAGGCCGCCAGCGTCCTTGCGGTGCAAAATATAAGCGGCGCGACCTATACGCTGGGGATATTCGATACGGCATTGAGCGCAAACGGCTCTGGTTTGACATTGACGCTGCCGGCTCCCGCTACCTATCCCGGCAGGTTCTTATATATCAGGACGGTCGTGGCTTTTGCGGTTAACAGCGCATCGTCAAATATTGGCACCCTCATTGGCGGCAGCACGAACGCCATCCTGACAGCGAGCGCAGGCAAATGGGCCATTCTGCAATCTGACGGCGGTAGTTTTTGGCAGATCATGGCCGCCAACTAGCTGCTGCCGGCCTTGGCAAAATTGATTGTGGCGCCAAATGGTGTCGGCTGGAAAGTTCCCGTCACCGCAGGGGGCGGCGTCGGCGGATTGAGATTGGCGTTGTAATAGGTCAACGTGCGATTATCAGCGTTGGGGGTATATCCAATCGGCGTTAGATTGCTGAACGCGCCGAGTCGGCCAGGCGGGAATTGATCGCGCGCGATGAGATTGAGATTATAGGAAGCGGCCCAGTTGCGCAGATCGACGCCGGCGAGATAGGGCCGCGGATTGGGCCAATCATATTGATTAGAAAGAACTCCTAATGGGCCGGCAGCGGGCGGAAACAAGAGTAGCGTCGACAGCGACCAAGTCTGCAGCAGCGGCGCGTAGATCTTCGGCAATGGCCAATCGAAGTTCTGCTGCGGCAGCAGATCCTTGCCGATGAGGTTGAGATTGTACCAGGCGGCCCATGACGGCGGGCCGCGCAGGTAATCGCGCGGGTTGGGCCAGTCGTAGGCCGGCACCTGTCCGGGCGCGCCGTAGATGCGGTCCTGGCCGATCAGGGTGAGATTGTACGACCATGTCCAGCTGCGCAACTGGATGTGATAGTCATAGGCGCGCGGAACGAGATCGGTGAAGCTCTTGCCCACCGTCATCGCGTCCTGGCCGATCAGGTTGAGGTTGTAATTCCACGTCCAAGTGCGCCGGTCGGCGTTGGGTGGATACTCGCGCGGCGGCAGCTCGTAGACCGCCTTGCCGGTGACCAGCGCGTCCTGACCGATCAGGTTGAGGTTGTAGCTTGCCGCCAGGAAGCGGTCGGGCTGTAGCGGGCCGCGCGGATTGGGCCAATCGTACTGATTGAACAGGGTGCCGAGCGGCCCGCCGGTCGGCGTGAGCGTGTATTGCAGGAGGTTCTGCGACCAGTCGCGATACCAGCCGAGCAGCGGCGGTCGGTCGGTGTAGACCTCGCCGACCGGCAACTGATCCTTGCCGATCAGGTTGAGGTTGTAGGACCAGGCCCAGGTCTGGCCAATGCGATGATGAGGGCGCGGCACCGGCCATTCGGTCTGATTGAACGGCACGGCGAGCGGCGGGAAGCCGACGACGCCGGTTTCGATCCATGTTTGATCAAGGCGCGGATAGGCCCGCGGCACCGACCATAAGTGCCGCAGGCTGAAATTGTCCCTGCCGATCAGGTTGAGATTGTAGGACCAGGTCCAGCTCAGTGCAGGCTGTGGCGCCGCCCGCGGCAGTGGCCAGTCGTATTGATTGAACAGGATGCCGAGCGGCCCGACAACGACGGGAATGGAAAGCGTGCTCTGCAGAAGGTTCTGCGACCAATCCCGATACCAGGCGAGCGGAGGCGGGCGATCGGTGAGGACTTCACCGGGCGGGAATTGGTCCTGGCCGATCAGGTTGGGATTGTACTGCCACAGCCAAGTATTCTGCTGATCAATCCGGTAAGGCGCGCGCGGGACCGAATAGAAATGCCGCAGGCTGAGATTATCCTTGGCAATCAGGTTGAGATTGTAGGACCAGAGCCAAGTGTCGAGATTGTTCGCGCGCAGATGCAAAATTGGAAATTGCATCCGGTCGGTGGACTGTTTGGTGCCGGGCGCCGCATTGGCCGTTGTCGGGAAGGGCGGCAGTGATGCCGGCCCGAGCAATTCAATCTGGAGCTCGACCCAGGCCGCCGCGCCACCCGCGGTGGAGATCGCGCCGGTCGCGGTGCCATTGGCGGCGACGGTCTTGGAGCCGCTGTCGAGATGGCTGACGCTGGTGCCGCTGCCGTTGCTGACATTGGAGGCATAGCCGCCCGGCGTGGTGAGCGCGGTATTGATCGATGCGGTGTCGATGTAGATCGCGAGCGAGTTGTCACGAGTGGTGGTGATCGAGGCCGACGAGTGCGGCGAGGTGGTGCCGGTCGAGGAGACGCTGGTGGCGCCGATCGGATTGGTCAAATCGGTGCCGCTGTAGCGCCAGACCTGGCCCTGATTGGCGACCGAGCCCGTCCAGCTGACGGCGGGCGCGCTGTCCGAGCCGGTGGCAATGCGCCATGCCCAAGACTGCGTCCACAGCGTGCCGCTGTTGGTTTGGCTGACCTTGTTCCAGCCGGCGGGCCAGGTATGCGTGCCGTTGTTCTTGCTGCAGACGACGCCGATCAGCAGCATTCCGGCGGTGATGCCGGCCGGCAGCGCGGGCGTGATGCTGGTGCCGCTGGCGGCGGCGCCTAGAGTTCCTGATGCCCCGAAGACCGGAACGGCCATGGTGACCTCATCCTATGGCACCGCCGTCCAGGTGCTGCCGGCATAAGTCGCCATGTTGCCGCCGCCGCCAATGCTGCTCCCGCTGCCCAGCGTGTTGAGATCCGCGGATGCCAGCGCTGATTTGAACGAGAATAATTCCAGCAACTCGCCGCGCAGCGAGGCCGTGGAAAATCCTTTGCCGGAAATCACGGTGCCGGCCACACCACCGACATTGCCGGTGACGACAGTCGTTGTCGGAGAGCCACCGTTTATGTAGTTGTTGATCGACGTGCTGCCGATGAACTTCGAGATCGCAACATAGTTGGTGGCGGTAGCAATCGTCTTGTATGCGTTGCGATCGGCAGTATCGAACGTGTAGCAGTTGAAATCGGATGTATGCGCGGTGAAGCCGGCGGGACCAAACCCCATGAAGCCGCCGCTGTCGGTGAATATCGGCACATTCTCCGCGTTGCTGGCGGCGTCGAATGCAGTGAGGCTGAACCCGGTCAACAGGGTGTATGCAGCGGCGGTGATGAACGAGCTGACCGCCGTGGCATTGGCCAGGAAAGTCGTGGCGCCGCCAAAGAAGAAGTTGACCGACGGATTGCCGTTCTGCGTGAGTATGGTGCCTGCATTCACAAGCTGCGGCTGACTTGCGAGCGTGGCCTGAACCAGATCCAGGCCATTGCCGCTCTGGTCATACCATTTGCTGACAAAGCCGCTGTTGACCCCGATGAAGCCGGATAACGAGCCGGTATCGAGCAGGTTGTTTGCAAAGCCTATGTCCTGCACGGCATTGTCGGTGCTGCGCCGTACTTGCAGGCAACTGCCGGCATAGGCGGCGCGCGTTTTGCGGGTTGAATAAGCAGCCGATGCTGCTGTCGCAATGGCGTCTAACAGTAAGACCTGGGGGACTGAAATGCCTACATTAAAACAGCCATCGATGAGGGTCATTAGAAGCCCCAGTAGTTACGCTCATTGCTATTGACGTTAGTAACTTGAGTCCCAGAATAGGTAATCGGCCAAATCCCCGCCTCTGAACAAGAACCATCAAAAAAAACAGTAGACCCCGAGCCGCCTAACGAGAACCCATTAAATGTCCCAAATCCAGTTGTTGAGCCCAGCCCTGCCGTACACGATTTTCGAAGGTTGTATCGGAAGCAAGCAGTTGCTTGTCACTATAATTGGGGGAAGG
>Ga0306924_10005949_pt1 | contig 12106 bp, 10 predicted proteins | sample sta12Can44000111_FD_203756 | JGI IMG/M metagenome (GOLD analysis project Ga0306924, IMG submission 203756) | Lab enrichment of tropical soil microbial communities from Luquillo Experimental Forest, Puerto Rico - statanox.12C.anox.44.000.111 (v2)... | ecosystem: Environmental > Terrestrial >... | reverse complement strand
TCGACATCTTGTTCGGACAGTTTGGCCCCTCCGCGCTGCGCCATAAACTCTTTAAAGCTCGCAAGTGAATATTTGCCCGCTTGCGACACCGATTGGGATGCGCTGGCCAGCGGCGCTTCGTGCGCAACCTTTACGGCTTTTTGTTCTTTCGGTTCGTCATCGGCACGTAAGTACCAACACTTGCGTTGCTGTGCGCGATCCGTCCGATAATACCAGTGGCCGTTTGGCCGCGTGGAGGAATCTGGAGCGGTAAGGCAGTCGGCCGCGAACGCCATCTTGACCGGTACGGCGATGGCGAAGCTCGAACCTAAAAGCGCAGAGGCAATCGCGATTGTTCCGATCGGCCGCGGAATTTGCGCTGACATGATCCTTCTCCCACACCTTGCGGCCAAGGTCCTTGAGAAATTCGATCACAATACGATGCAAATTGGGCAATCTCGGTATTATCGACGCGCGCTATTTGCGGGCGATCTTTGTGGCGGGCGTTGGTGTGAATAACTTGGCGGATAGTTCCAAGAATTCATTTTTGAATCAGCTCTTGCAGGCATGATCGAAATCGTCGGAATTGTGATGCCCGCGTTTATCGGTCTCGACGCCTTAATTTATTCGGTTTCTAACTGCGCACTGAAGGTCGCGGGTTGCAGTGCTTCAGCCGGTTGGCTCTTCCAAGAATGCGGAGGCCCTGCATGATGTCAGTCACTCAAGTTGGGCAGCCGCATACACTGGCCACGCTCATCTCCGAACGATGTCGCGACCTCAGATTGAGTCAGGCGGAATTTGTTAGCCGGGTGGGATCACAAAATATTCAAAAAGGAATCTGGCTACTCCATCACCTCTTTGACGGAGACCACACAAGGACTGAGGTCCCGATTAAAGCCATTTCCGCCGCGCTTAATCTTCCGGACGATGTGGTTAATCGCTCGGCCCAGGTCACCCAACAGCTGTTCGAAGACCGTAAGCGCCGACGCGCCGAAATTGCAGGGGCGACAAGGCGCGGTGAGAAAAGCACCGGTTCCATCGGCCCACATTTGCGCCTCATATCTGGCTGATAATCTAAGCGGCCGATTCGCTTTGATGAGCTCGAACCGGGGATCGACTTTAGGGGCGTCTCCTCGGATCTGAATGCTATCGCGATCAGGCACGCCGAAACCCAAGCTAAAACTCCAGTCGGCGGAGGCTCCACCTTGGCTTCCACTCATCGCCTTCTCTTGCAGGCGCTCGTAAATGGCCTAAGCGATGCCGTTGGCCGCAATGACGAGGCGGCCGCGGATCGATATCACACAAGAATTCGCCTGCTTGCGGGGCACTTTGATACCAATCCTGTAGTCAGCGCGGCCATCGAACGATTGCTTTCGGCCAGCGGAAGTTGGCTGAAGACCAAGGTGTCGGACCGCTTTGAAGCCGAACAACCGTTAGCCGAACTAGTCGACCACATTACAGAGCTTCTTTGAATCAATTTCGTTTCTCACGCGCCCATGCCGCATCCGCTGACATCCGGCGGAACAGGTCACGGCGCAATCGTGGCGGACCGATCTCGCAGTTCCCTATGCGAGCTCCAACGCCGAACCGGCAGAACGAAAGCGTTATTGTCCCAATTTGGGCCGCATATCGTGCTGACAATCTGGTTGATTCGCCGCGGTGATCTGAATCGAACCGGAGATCGATTTATGGGACGCACCCAAGGGTCTAACCGCCATCGCGCACAAGCGCTTCCGAAAGTCAGGATTAAAACTCGGAACGAGATTGAAGAATTACGCGAGGAAAACAGACAGCTACGTGAACTGGTAGCTCATCTGTCAAAACTTGCCCTGGAACGAATTACTGAAACAGCCGAACCGCGAGAGCAATCGACCGTCAGCCAAAAGATCACAAATCCATAATAATTCTGTTGCGGAACACAACCCGCGCGAGCCGCGCGCAAATCGTCGGCAAACGGCGAAGGCGGCCGTTACTCCCTTCCATAGCGCATTACTTCTTGCCGCTCGTTCAACCAAGTCCGCTCGTCCGCTAGAGCCAGTACGTCGAGGTCTTGCGGCGTCGCGGCCGCGTCGTCCACCCATTCGCGCAGCAACGGACCGCCATTGATCACATCGATTGCGAGCCTGTCGCGCTCATACTCATAGGCGAATTCCCGCCATAGCTGGTAGTCGGGGTATAGGCGGCGAATAGCCTTGAACGCGAGCGCCTGGATACGCCACGGCTTGAACGCCTGGTGATCGTAACCGGCACCTTCAGTGTGGATTTGAACGCCGTTGCACAGCTTGCCGGCATGTTTGTGAAAAGTCGGTTCGAACCAGCAATCACGCAGCCGGCAACCGCGCAGCCAATGTGGCGAAAGGAAGGTCATTTCGTTTATGACGGCCCGCGCATCGATGTCGGGGGCGCCAAACAGTTCCAGCGGCCGCGTGGTTCCGCGGCCTTCCGACAGGGTCGTCCCCTCGACCATCACAGTTCCCCCATAGGCCCGCGCCATCCACAAATTCGGTGCGTTTGGGCTGGGATTGATCCAGGTCCGTTCGCCAAGCGGCCAACCAAATCCGGGTGCAGTATCCGGTTGCCAGTCTTGCATCTCGATAACACGATACTCGAGGTCAAGCTTGAGCGTCCTGACGAACCAGGAACCAAGCTCGCCGAGCGTCAGCCCGTAGCGCATCGGCAGCAGTCCCGCGCCCACAAAGCTTTGCCATCCCGCTCGGAGCATTAAGCCTTCGACAGGTCGACCAACCGGATTCGGTCGATCCAGCACCCACACCGCTTTTTGATGTTTCGCGGCGGCTTCGAGCACGTAGCGGAGAGTCGTGATGAACGTATAAATCCGGCAACCTAAATCTTGCAGGTCGACGAGAATGACATCGCATTTATCCATCATCTCATCTGTCGGTCTACGCACCTCACCGTACAAACTGAACACCGGGATGTTGTGTGCCGGATCGTTGAAGTTTGGCGACTCGATCATGTTGTCTTGCTTGTCGCCACGCAAACCATGCTGCGGACCAAACGCAGCGGTGATATTGATGTCGCCGCATGCAGCCAACGCGTCGAGCGAGTGCGTTAAATTCGCGGTGACAGAGGCAGGATGGGCTAGTAAGGCAACGCGCCGGCCAGCGAGCGGCTTGCGCATGCCGCCTTCGGCCAGGAAACGATCGATGCCAAATCTCGTGGTCATCAGGAGTTCATGCGACTTCAAGCGCAAAGGAATCGGAATGATGGAAATCCGCCTTGCCGGGTGGATGCGCCAATGCCCAATATGATCGGTGACCGCCAATTTCTTCAATCACTGCCGAGAGTCCAATGCGCAACCTTGAGCCTCGGGAGAGCTGTAACTGGCCCAGTTCCACTGATGCCCGCAAGACGTAGCGCTCGGGATTCGACTGCATCGTGATCCGGGGCGCGTCGATCTCGGTCGCGACACGCATATCGGTGCGGTAGGCGCCAAACCGATAGGCTGCCCATTGTGTCGAGGGCGCGAAGTTGAGTTCGTAATACGCGGCGCTTTGCGAACTCCTGACGAAGGCCTCAAAGCAGGTGTGTCTCCAAAGCTCGTCGGTCCGTGTAGCGGCGGTCATGGGGGGCACGGCAAGGTCGTTTATCGTACCGGTCACGGTATAAGCAAATACCAGACCATGGGTTTGCGAACGCAAAGCTTCTACATCGATACCCGTTACCGCGAAGCAAGACGAATCCGGATGAAGGCGCAATGTCTGGCGCATTCCAGCATTCTAGCGGTTCGGGTCGCTACGCGTAAAATACCGAGCTCTCAATTGAGCCGCGCCGTTGAAGGGCGTCACTGGAGCCGGAGGGAACATGCGGATTTTTCTAACTGGCGCGAATGGCTTTATTGGCAGCGCTGTTGCCCTGGCACTTACCACCGCCGGCCATAGGGTTCGCGGCTTGGTTCGCAACACGGAAAAGGCCGAGCTGGTTAAAGCATATGGTATCGAACCGGTTGTTGGCTCGCTTGATGACACGGCAGTCTTGCAAGCTGAGGCACGGAACGCGGACGCGGTGATCAATGCTGCCTCAAGCGACCATCGTGGCGCTGTCGAAGCTTTGATCGCCGCTCTGTCCGGTTCGGGCAAATGCTTCATCCATTCAAGCGGGAGCAGTATCGTTGCCGATCTTGCCGTGGGCGAGCCTTCCGACCGGATCTTTGATGAGGCGACGCCGATTGAACCGCTGCCCGAAAGAGCCGCGCGTGTCGCAATTGACCGGTTCGTGCTGGCAGCTCCCGGGATCCGCTCGGCGGTACTCTGCAATGCGATGATCTACGGTGATGCGCTTGGGCCGCCGGCGCAGAGCGTCCAAATTCCCGCACTTGTGCGGCAAGCAAAGGCGTCAGGCGTGGTGCGTTATATCGGGCGTGGATTGAACCGATGGTCCAACGTGCATATTGCCGACGTTGCCGCGCTTTATGTATTGGCGCTCACGAAGGCACCGACTGGCACATTCATGTATGTCGAAAGTGGTGAAGACGCGCTCGGGGACATTGCCGCAGCCATCGCAGCTCGGCTTGAGCTCGGCGCCGCGCAATCTTGGTCCGCCGAAGAAGCGATTGCAGCCTGGGGACGGAATTTAGCGGTGCTCTCGCTGGGCTCCAACAGTCGGGTGCGCGCCGGCGCGGCGGTTAAATTTGGCTGGTCGCCTGCCCGGCGATCGGCGGCGGATTGGATTGCCAACGAAATGGCCAGAGCATGATCGCGAAAAGTGGATACCGATTTTTGGAAAAGATCATGCCCAGAGACAAGCTGAAGCGAAATTACCGATTCAAACGGCTGAAATAGTTCGCTTCAGCGCGTGTCCGCACAACTGCGCTTACTTGACCGCGCCTCCGGTGATCCCGCTGATGAAACGATCGAGAAAAAGATTATAGGCGATCGCTACCGGAATGCTGGCGATCAAGGCGCCGGCCATGATCTCGCCCCAGTAGAAGATGTCACCGCGGATGAGATCGGTCGCTACCCCAAGCGTGATCGGCTTTTGATCGGATGCGGAAATGAAAGTCAGCGCGTAAACAAACTCCTGCAAGGTCAGCGTGAAGGTGAAGATCACAACCGTCAGGATGCCGGGCAGCGACAGGGGAATCGCCATCTTGACGAAGGCGCCAAACAGGCTGCAGCCGTCGACGATCGCCGCCTCTTCAATCTCAACCGGCAGCGCCTTGAAGAATCCCATCAGCAGCCAGGTGCAGAACGGGATGGTGAAGGTCGGGTAAACGACGACCAGCGACCACATCGAGTTCTGCAACCCCAGCTCGGCGATCACTCGCGATAGTGGCAGGAACAGAAGAGTGGGCGGCACGAGGTAGGTGAGAAAGATGCCGATACCTAGGGCCTCACCGTTGCGGCCGGTCATGCGCGCGAGGCTGTAGGCGCCCGGCAGCGCCGTGACAAGGGTGATCGCGGTGACGGAAAGGCCGATGATCAAGGAGTTCAACAGCCAGGTCGTGAACAAGGTTTTCTCGAACAGGTAGCGGAAGTGCTCGAGCGTAGGCGGATCGTTGAACCAGAACGGAACGTGAGTGACGCTGTAGAGGTCGGCGTTCGTTTTGAACGAGGTAATCACCATCCAATAAAATGGAAACGCCGCGAGCACCAAGAAAAACGCGACCGCGCCGTAGAATGAGGTCTCTTGCAGGGTTTTTGTGACGGTGGCGCGCGGCATGTCAGATCTCCCGACGCCGGATGAAACGCAACATCGCCACCACCACCACGAGCAGCACCGGCAGCATGAATAGCGAGATGGCAGCGCCGTGCGAAACGTCGCCGGAATTGATGCCGGTCTGGAAACCGGAGAAGCCCAAGACCGAGGTCGCGCCCACCGGGCCGCCCATGGTCATGAGAAAGACAATGGAAAGATCGGTGAAGGTAAATACAATGCCGAAGACGAGCCCGACGGCCACGATAGGCAGAATCATCGGCATGATAATCTGGTAGTTGCGCCGCCAGAAACCGGCGCCGTCGACGGTTGCCGCGTCGAGCACATCCTGCGGGACCGCAGTGATGCCGGCGAGAAAGATGACGATCGCGAACGGGAAAAAACGCCAAGCATTGACGACGATCACGGACAGCATTGCCAGATGCGGCGTGCCGAGCCAGTTCGGCGCGTCCGAGCGCGTGACGACGCCAAGCGCGATTAACGTCCAATTGATGACGCTGTAAAGCGAATCGAACATCCACTGCCAGGCCACCGTCGCCAGCGCGATCGGCACGGCCCACGGCAATATGACCAGCGCCCTGACGAGCTTGCGGCCGGGAAACGGACGCAGCAGCACCAGTGCGCCGAACTTGCCGAGAATGAGCCCGAGAATCTGCGATCCGAAAGTGAAGATGAAGGTATTGTAAAGCGTTTGCCGGAAAACCGGATTTTCGACGACATCCACGAAATTTGACAGCCCGACGAAGCGCCACGAGGGGTCGTAGATCGTGTAGGCGCTGAGCGCGTAATACACCGCCATCAGGAATGGCACACCGACCAACAACAGCACGTAGAGGATCGCCGGGGCGACCAAGATCGAACCGAGCACCTCGCGCCGGTCCAGGATGAACCGGAAGCGCGCGGTTGGCTTAGGGACTGAATCGGCGATTGCGACCATTGGCGAAAAGCGCCCTCTAAAGGCGGCCCCTCCGCTTGCCATCATTGTCGAAGTGGCGCAGCGCGCTGTCGCGTACGGCGAAGGGGTGCCACTCACCCGGACGGATCCATTCGTCGGCGACGTGAGCCGGGGGAAGTTTTGCCGTGATCACCTGCCTCGGATCGAATCCTTCCAGCACGCCGTAGACGATCCGCTCGGAGCCGAGATACTCGGAACGATCGACGCGGAACTTGAATTCTGTGAAAGCCGCGTCCTTCATCATGTCCTTCGGCAGGAAATTCTCCGGACGGAATCCAAGAAAACCGCCATTGCGCGCGACGATGTTCATCGGCGGCGCCCCGACGAAGGTAGCGACGAAGCGATCGGCGGGGTCGTCATAAATTTCCGACGGCGTTCCCACCTGGCGCACCTGACCATGGTCAATGACGGCGATCCGGTCGCCCATGCCCATGGCTTCGACCTGATCGTGCGTGACGTAGATGGTAGTGACGCCTACCCGCTGCTGGAACTGCTTAATCTCCTGGCGGGCGGAGGAGCGTAACTTGGCGTCGAGATTCGAAAGCGGCTCGTCGAGTAAGAGCGCGGTTGGCTCGCGCACCAGAGCGCGCGCGAGTGCAACCCGCTGGCGCTCGCCGCCCGAGAGCTGACGCGGCCGGCGGTCGAGCAGATGATCGATGCCAAGCAGTTGCGAAGCCCACGCCACCTTCTTGTCGATCTCGACACCAGGCACGCGCTGGGTACGCAGTGGAAAGGCGATGTTGTTGCGCACCGAGAAGTGCGGGTAGAGGCCGTAGCTCTGGAACATCATCGCCACGCCGCGGGCGCGCGGTGGAACATTGTTGACGACGTCGCCGCCGATCAGAAGGTCGCCGCTTGTCTGCTGCTCGAGCCCGCAGATGATACGCAGAAAAGTCGTCTTGCCGCAGCCGGAGGGGCCGAGCAAAACCATGAATTCCCCGTTCGGCACCTCCAAGCTGATGCCGTTGACGGCCGCAAGCTCGCCAAATTTCTTGACGATGTTCCTTGTCGATACTGCGGCCATTGAATCTCCAGATACTCAAGAATAGCGCATCCGCGCCGCCTTACCCCAGGGGCGGAGCGCGACTTGCGCATATTTCCTTAACCGAGAACCAAGAGGAACGGCATGTCCGGACCGCACACATAAGCGCGCGGCCCGGGATCACGCGATCAGGCCTTATCGGCCCACTTCTTCATGATGATCTCGCACTGCTGCGTGCCCCACTTGACCGAATCCTCGGCGCTCAATTGATCCGTTGCCGTCTTCGCCATCATGTCGTTGATGATGAAGGTGTAGTAGATCTCGTCCATCGCAGGGGTGGCTGGTCCGGGGTAGCCGGGAATGGCGGACCACTTGTCGGAGTCCTGCAAGATCGACAGCTTGTCAGTCGGGGTCGAGGTCGGATCGTTCGACAGGATTGGCATCGGCTTGGGCACGAGATTGGCGAAGCACGGATTGTTGTACCCCTCACTCGCCTTGAAGGCTTCCGGCCAGTTGTCGGCGTAGTATTTCAGGAATTCGATTGCCGTTTCCTTATTCTTAGCGAACTTCCAGATGCCGTAGAATTCGGAGGCAGCGCCCATGATCTGTTTTACCGGGCCCTTCGGCGGCTCAATGACGAAGATGTCATCGGCCAACTGTTTGTTGAGTTTCTGCGCCGTCCGATATGCTGAGATTGGATTGACGATGTACGAGCCGACGCCCGAGTCGATGTACTGGTTGTTGCTGGCATCGTTCCACGACAGCACGTCCGACGTCATGGCCTCTTTGTAGAGGGCGGCGACGTACTTGACCGCTTCGACCGCCTCCTTGCTGTTGAGCACGATTTTCTTGCCGGACTCGTCCTGCTCGGAAGCACCGTAGCTCCACAACAGGCCCCGCCACGTCGTGCTCGGGTCGTTGCTGTGACCGAGCGAGATGCCAACCGGATGACCTTTCGCCTTGAGCTTGGCGCCGCCGACGCGCAGGTTATCCCACGTATCCGGCTTGATCCCGATCTCGTCCCACAAGCTCTTTTGATACATGCCCGGGAAGTTGATGTAGAAATCCGGGAAGGCGGACCAGGTGCCGTCGTCCGCGTTGTAGCCGAGCTGCCTGCCGATGATGCTGACTTTGCCGTACTTTTTCTCGGTCTCCTTCACGAGATCCGAGACGTCGATGAAAAATTTGCGGTAGAGATGCGCGCCACCAGCGCCATTGAATCCGAAGAGGTCGTGTCCCGATCCAGCCGACGCCTCCGCGGCCGCGCGTGCCGGAACGTTCTGCACCGGGATGTGGTCGACCGTGACCGCGATGTTGTTCTTCTCGCCCCAGTCCTTGGCGAATTTATCGAACCAGGTGTCGTATTCGGGAACGAAGTGGCTCCACTGCACGATCGAGAGCGACTTGTTGTCGGCCAACGCGCGTGACACGAACGGCGCCGAGAGCGTCGGCACCAGGCCAGCGCCCCCTGCCGCGGCGCCAGATGCTTTAAGGAAATTTCGTCGCGTGACAGAACGTGTCTGGTTGTTTCCTCCCGATCCCATCGCACACCTCTCTGCTCTAAGCGACCAAGTGACTATGCCGGCGCTGCATTCCTAAGCGTGGCCTTGACGGTGTTGCTGGATACATCGAGCCGCTTGGCGCGGTCGCCGTATCTTTCCGTCCCAGTTGCTGCTCGAGCAACCGCTGGCCGAAGCCGGATCGAGCGGCCGGTGTGCCGTCGGCGCGCTGACTACGATGGTCCCACGAGTCAGCACGCCGGTGCGGCATCCATTCGAGTGCTGCATTTTGCCTATGCTTATAATCATAGCAATCGCCATAACGTCACATCGTAATGAGTCGGGCAAGCAACCGAAGACAGCAGGCGCCAGGCAACGGTCAGCTGTGGAGGTCGCTGCTCCTATAGTGGTTTTTCTCTGTTATTCGTGCCAGGCGTGGATCAACACCGTTTGGCGGTCCGCTTCCTCCGGGCCCCCACCGTCGAATTTGACCCCATTCTGCGGCGCGAAAAGCAGGCTAAGCGGGATGAATGACAAGGAAAAGGCCGCGCTGGGTTCGATCGCTGCGTCGGCAGGATTGACGGTCGCAAAGGGCGTCGTCGGCGCACTGACCGGCTCGCTTGCGATTCTGTCCGAAGCCGGACATTCGCTGCTCGACCTCTCCGCCACCCTCCTGACCTATTTCGCGGTGCGGGTTTCCGGCAAACCGGCCGATGCTGAGCATCAATACGGTCACGGCAAGATCGAGAGCGTCACCGCGCTTGCCGAGACCGCGCTGTTGTTTGTCCTAACCGCGATTGTGGTGTTCGAAGCGGCGCGACGACTGATCGGTGCGCACGCGCATGCGGTCGAAGCGACCGGTGCGGCGTTCGCCATCATTATTGGATCGATTGTCATCGATTTTTTTCGCGCGCGAACGCTCAAGCGCGTCGCGCAAGCCGCCGGAAGCGAAGCGCTAGAAGCCGATGCGCTGCATTTTCGCTCGGATATGTGGTCCTCAATCGCCGTGCTAGTCGGTTTGTTCGGCGTCGCGCTCGGCCACGCCTGGGCAGATGCCGCGGCGGCACTCGTGGTCGCAGTGTTTATCTGCATCGCCGGATACCGGCTGGGCCGCCGCACGATCGACACGCTGACGGATACCGCGCCAGCGGGCGTAAGGGAGCATATCGCCGCGCTCGCGCGCCAGGTGCCCGGCGTCGTCGCGGTCGAACGGGTGCGCGTTCGCCCCGCCGGGACGGTACTATTCGTTGAGCTTGCCGTGAGCATCAGCCGCACATTGCCGCTCGATCGCGTCACCTCGATCAAACAGCAACTGTCTCACGCGATCCGCAGTGACCTGCCCGCCGCTGAGCTCACGATCACGACCGAGCCCAAGGCGCTCGATAACGAAACGGTGCGCGAGCGCGCCATGGTAATCGCGCGCGACCTTGGACTCGCCATTCATCACGTTGCGGTGCAGACCATTGCCGGTCGCCTCTCAGTGTCGGTAGATCTCGAAGTTGACGGTTCGCAACCGCTCGCTGTCGCCCACGAGGTTGCGAGCCGACTGGAAGATGCGATCAGGCATGAGCTCGGACCCGAAGTCGAGGTTGAAACTCACATTGAGCCCCTGCCCGCCGACCTGTTGGCCGGGTGCGATGCCGAGCCGGCACGCATTGCGGAAGTTCGTGAGCTCCTCTCGTCGCTCGCAGCGGAGCTACCCGCGCTCGGCGAAATTCATGATGTGCGGGTCCGGGAAACCGCAGCCGGTGAAATCGTCAACTTTCACTGCCGCGTCGATCCGGCGCTTTCAGTCAGCGCCGTGCACGACGTCGTGGATGCCCTCGAGCGCCGCTTGCGCCGCCAGTTTCCCAAAATTCAGCGCGTGATAGGTCACGCCGAACCACGGCGCTGAAGGCAAGCGTTCAACTTATGTTCGGTACGATGGCCCCGGCGCTGTTCGCGGCGAGGCAAATCGGGGATATTCGGCGCCATGGCTGCCTCCTGAACAAGGAACGCCAATGATTGCCACGACGTTTCGCATCGTGTTCCGTCGAGGACGCGCGCTTTCGCTTTCCATTGGCACGCAAACCTTCTAGATCAACGACACCATGCGCACTGAAGAACCCAGACCGGTCCGGCTCGAGGACTATCGCCCGCCCGATTGGCGGATCGGAACCGTCGAACTTGATGTGGTGCTGCACCCGACTGCAACGACAGTCCGGACCAGACTTTCGATCAGCCCCAACAGCGCCGGCGCACCGGCACCCCTTGTGCTCGACGGCGACGAACTGACGCTGCGTTCCATTCGCCTCGATGGCAAGCCGCTGCCGCCCGAGAGCTTCGTCGCCACGCCGGATCGGCTCACCATTGCGCAAACGCCGCAACGGCCGTTCGAGCTTGAAATCGAAACCGTGCTCGATCCGACCAACAATACCAAGCTGATGGGGCTCTATCGCGCGGGGGCGACTTACTGCACGCAATGCGAAGCCGAAGGATTTCGCCGGATCACCTATTTCCTCGATCGCCCCGACGTCATGGCCGTATACACAACGCGAATAGAAGCGGAGAAACAAGATGCCGGCGTGCTTCTGGCAAACGGCAATCTCATCGCCTGCGGCGACATAGCCGGCACGTCGCGGCATTTCGCCGTTTGGCACGATCCGTTTCCGAAACCCTCATATCTGTTCGCGCTGGTCGGCGGCAATCTCGGCTGCGTCAAGGACAGCTTCACCACCATGTCCGGGCGCAACGTTACGCTCGCAATTTACGTGGAGCCCGGCAAAGAAGACCGGTGCGCCTACGCGATGGATAGTCTCAAGCGCGCTATGCGTTGGGACGAGGTCACGTTCGGGCGTGAATACGATCTCGATATATTCATGATCGTCGCGGTCTCCGCCTTCAATATGGGCGCGATGGAAAACAAGGGCCTCAACGTCTTCAACGACAAATACGTACTTGCTTCGCCGGCAACGGCAACCGATGGCGATTACGCCGGCATCGAAGCGGTGATTGCTCACGAATATTTTCATAATT
>Ga0306924_10005948_pt1 | contig 12106 bp, 12 predicted proteins | sample sta12Can44000111_FD_203756 | JGI IMG/M metagenome (GOLD analysis project Ga0306924, IMG submission 203756) | Lab enrichment of tropical soil microbial communities from Luquillo Experimental Forest, Puerto Rico - statanox.12C.anox.44.000.111 (v2)... | ecosystem: Environmental > Terrestrial >... | reverse complement strand
GCTCTTGATATCGCATGACGCGTCTGTATACGCTTGAGTTCATGAAGCAACCAAGAGTCGCTTCCTCAAAACAAAGAAACGCGAGAAGTATGCCGTCTGGATTGACAACGATGATCTCGATCGTCTCCGCGAATATCAGCAGAGGGTCGGCGTTCCTGTGTCAGAAAGCGTAAGGCGGGCGATCAAAGCACACTTGGAAACCCTTCGAAATCGTAAGTCTGCCTAGAAACGGCTGTCCGCGGAAGTTAAGCAGATGGGGCATCCCGAGGAGTGCGTGAGCGGTTGAAACCAGCGGTCTTACTTCTGCGACTTACATGGGTTGTGAGACGTAGACTTCTTAGCCCGCAGTGCACACCAACGTTCCGGGTCTGGGGCCAGGCGCCCTGAATAATGATTTACTCTGGCGATCAGATCTCCATTGCGATTCTCTCCAGACTGACCCCTGTTCCCTTTGGCAAATGGTAGGACGTCATCCGAAGGATATTCCCGCGACCTCACACTGGCGCGAAACGACCGTACAGCACCGGTGATCAGCGCGGCAGCGTCACCGTAGCGCCGTACAAACTTCGCAGGCGGACCGAAGGTCAGATTCAAGCAAAAGATCCCGGAACTAGACTTGCAGGCTTCGAGCCGAAGACCATCGATACGCGGATGACGACGGTCGTGACGTTCTTCAACCGCTGGCTCAAGGCGTTGTCACTCAATCCTGCCCAGGCCGCCATGGCCCTTCCTTTGGTTCCATTCCTACAGCAAGAAACGCCATTACGGCCTCATTTTTCGCGAGCGCCGTGGCCACTTGATTCTTCGCCTCGAACCAATCCACCTCAGGCGAACCAAGCGGACACCCACGCTTTTCCCAGAGTCGATAGGCCAAAACTGCCGTCACTTCGTGTTCCTCACCCGCTATGAAGTCGATCGTTGGCATCAGTCCTCCTCCAATCCATTTTTTTCAGTGGTGTTGACACGCTCTCTTTGTCCGAGCTCGGCCAGTCGCACGCGTAGATTTCGGTCCTCAGCAAATCGAGCAGTTTCGTCACGGATCACGGCGAGGATGCTGGTGACATTTCCTTGTGGGTCATATAGGAGCCCGACGGTAAATGCTATCGAGAGCGGTCGTCCGTCTTTACGGACGGCCGGAACATACAGCACATCATGTACGTACCGCTTTTCTACCGCCCTCACCATGTCAAACTCACGCGAATGAGAAATACGTCCGCGCCGCGTTCATTCTTCACCACCGCAGCGGTCAGAGGGTTCCATACGTGCTGATAGCTTGGGATCACTCGGATTGCTGGAGTAATCGCGAAATCGTAGAAGACCTCGAGCCCGTTCTCGTTCTTTGTAATGGCTGTGCCTTCGGTGAGCCGCGCAATAGCGTCCTTTAAGGGTTGGCTAATTCCATTGTGATAGATTCCCAATCCGAAACTGTCATTGGGCCTTTGGTCAGAGAGGCCGTTGGCAAAGAACGCTACGCTGGCATCGCGTGTGACAGGGTTGGTTTCCTCGGGAGCATACCCACTCCGTCCGAACACGCCAATTCCTCTGAGCGGCTGACCGCTCCCGAGTTTCTCAGCGATGGCCCCAGAGTGATCCTTGACAAAGAGATACTGAGAGAAGTTTCCGATCGTAAGCCAACTGGTGGACTTGTAGTTGATCGGCAGAGCTTGAGATGACGGAATACCCAAAAGGACACCGACGGCTTGCGAATTCGTACCAGACGGCAACCGCCTGAACGGTACACCCAGATCGATCTTGGGTTTGTTGGTCCAATTGAACTGCGTCCAAGATTGGCCCGGCAAGTCACCGATTTTGTACGAAAAGATTGCCGTCGCGTAAATGTTGACCCGATCGAAAGCTTTCGTGGCAAAATTATCTGCTTGGCTATTCGGGTCGAATACACCTGCGGCAACCAGTAACTTCTTTGAGGGCGTCCACACTCCAACGGCTGACCATGTGGTCGTGTTGTAAAAATTGAGGGCCATGGGATTCTTGTGGAAGTTGAGATTCGCGAAGTCGTATTTGTAACTGTTGGCGAAAAACGTTTGATCACAAACGGTGAGTACATTGATCTTCCCCAACAGTAGGCTGAATTTTGGCGCCACTGACTGCAAAAGAAAATATTCCGTGGGAAGGACATCATGTGCGAAGAAGGGGCCTGGGAAGGCAAGCCCGGTATATTGAGGAACGGTAGAGCCTACGGTAAAGGTTTCTTGCGGCGAGGAACTTCCGTATCGGGACTCCAAGGTAATATGAAACAGGCCGCCCGGCCAGAGCGCAGCGCGCCCCGTGTCTATATTGATCGAAAGCTGCGTATTTTGAATGAACGCGCTGCCGGTTTTGAGCCCGCCAGACGCCACATCTTGATAGGCGCTAGTCGAATAGAGATCGAAGAACAATCCATGACGAGCTAGATCTGTGCGAGCTCCTCCCCAATCACCACTTAGCTGGGTACGATGCCAGAAATCACCCGCGTCCGTACCTGAAATTCCGAATACCGGTCCGTAGTTGAAGTACCGCAGCAGAACAGGAGCCAGATTCGTCAAAGAGGCCCTTTCCGTTGGAACTGGCCCCCACGGGTTCGCTCCATCTTTGTCGATCGCTTCGGCTTTGTCTTTGGTTGAATCAACGTGATCCGAGGTGCTGATCGGTTTGGCGACGGGTTCCTTTCTAGTAGCGAAATCGGCATCCTTCGTCTTTTCGGACGCAGAAGGGAGCTGTTCCGGAGGTGCCTGTGCTGGAGTTGGCCTGGCGACTAGGATTATGTGTCCTAGAACTACGCAGAGCACGATGTTCGAGGCTAGGCGCATCCCCGTTTCCTAGCCGACAGCCCGCAGTTCGTGAGTCCAAAATCGTTCGCGGAGAATCCTTTTGAGGATCTTGCCGGAACCGCTCTTCGGCAGTTCGGTATCAGAAAACTCGACGCGGCGGGGGATCTTGTAATTCGCTAAGAATTGCCTACAATGGCTGGTCAGGTCGTTCACGCTCAAAGCCCTTCCGAGCTTCAGTGCCACGCAAGCCATCACGAGTTCACCCCATTGGCGATCAGGTATCCCGAAGACTGCCACTTCGCGAACCGAGGGATGTTTGTAGATGACCGCTTCGACCTCTCCGGAATAAACATTTTCGCCGCCGGTGACGATCATGTCTTTCATGCGGTCGAGGATGTAGAAATAGCCGTCTGAATCCTGATAGCCAATGTCTCCCGTGCGAAACATTCCGTTTCGAAATGCCAGAGCCGTGTCTTCTGAATCGTTCCAGTAACCTCGCATGACATTGGTGCCCCGTGCGACCAACTCCCCGTGCTGCCCGACTTCGACTTCCTTTCCACTCTCGTCCTCGACGCGCAGGTCAATTCCTGGACAGGCCCGTCCACAAGATAGAAGCCTGCTTTCGACATGCTCCTGATCTTCAAGGCCTGTGAGAAAGCCGGTCTCGCTGAGTCCATAGCACTGGAGAAGCTTCACGTTCGGCAGAAACTTCCTCGTCCGATTGACAAGTTCCGGCGCCATTGGGGAACCCCCATAAGCCAGAACCTCGAGGCTGCTCAAGTCATATGGTTTTGTTTCTGGCATCTGCGTCAGAAGGTTCAGCATCGTCGGGACCAACACCGTGTGAGTTACGCGTTCTTGTTGAACCAACTCACAGAAACCTTGCGGGCTGAACTTTGGAATCGTGACTTGGCAGGCGCCGAGCGCTGGTGCTGCGAACATGGCGGGAAAATCGGCAATGTGAAAAATTGGCGCCGCATGAAGAAAGACGCCGCATTCTTTGTATCGCATCCAATAATTAAAGTGTTCGACATCTGCCAGGATATTGGCGTGGGTTACGATAACGCCCTTCGGCCGGCCCGTCGTGCCACTTGTGTAGATGAGAGCGAGAATCGCCTCCGGCTCATCAACGGGTTCCGGGCAGAACTCGTTACGAACGTCCAAGGGGTTTTCGTCGAGCAGAAGTTGCCACGGAAGTTGGACTGTCGGCTTCGGCAACGAGGAGTGCCGGACCAGCCCGCGGGGACTCGCATCTGCAAGGACTCGATCGATTTCCGCTGAGGAGAGTCGCGTGTTTATTGGAACTGCGGTAACTCCCAGCCAGCCGCAGGCATAGACCAGCTCGATATACTCCGGTCCATTGGGCAGCAAAAGAGCGAGGCGGTCGCCTGCCGCAAAACCTAGCCCGACGAGCGCCGCCGCAATGTTTCTAACGCGTTCGTGGAGCTGCCGAAAAGAAAGGGAGGCGCCCTCGACCACAAGCGCCGCCCGTTCCGGATAGTATCGGTAACTCCGACCGAGCGAATGAATATAAATCATCGTTTCCCACCCGAATGAAGGAACGTTGAGCCCGCGGAGCGAGGACCACGCACATGAGCTGATCTAGGGCTAATCCGCGGCCGACGTCGATAACGCCTCTGCGGCCTTTTCCCCCTTTGCGCGTGTTGCTAGCAGCTCCAGCAGCATGACATCGCGTTCGTGTTCCAGTTCTTCCACCGACCGGCTCCCTGCCTCTTGCTGAACACCGTCGATAATCGTTTTCGTGACTTGGGGACTGAATTCAGTGATCGTGCCGAGATCCTTCCACCAAATGGACAGTGGCAGGGTGAATTGCTCCATAAAATGCTTGATCCCTCCCTGGCCACCGCCGAGATGAAATAGAAGATTTGGCCCCATCACGCCCCAGCGCAGACCAGGTCCCCAGCACACAGCAGCATCAGAATCTGCGACATCCAATACACCTTGCTCGATGAGATAAACGACCTCGCGGTAAAGCGCCCCTTGCAGTCGGTTCGCGACGTGCCCGACAACCTCTTTTCGTACGTGGATTGGCTTTTTGCCGATGGATGCGTAGAACTCAAGAGCCCGCTGGACGGTCTCTGGAGAGGTCTTCTCACCAGCCACTACCTCAACCAAAGGAATCACGTGGGGCGGATTGAATGGATGGCCTGTGACGCAGCGTTCGGGATGTTTGCAGGCCGACTGCATAACGCTCATCGTGAGGCCGGACGAACTCGACGCGATGATCGAATCAGGCGGAGTCGCCGCGTCCATTTCAGCGAAGAGCTTAATCTTGAAGTCTTTCCGTTCGGGCCCGTTCTCCTGGACAAGATCCGCGTTCGCGAGCGCCTGCCTTAAGTCCGTTGTGAACGTCAGATTATCGCGCGACGCGTTGGGCGAGAGGCCGATCACCGCAAGATCCTTCCACGCCGAATCGATGTACCGGCGCAAGTTTGCTTCTGCATTTGGTGCGGGATCTGTCGCGATGACATTGAGACCACGCGCGAGGTACAGCGCTGCCCAACTCGCGCCAATGACTCCCGTGCCAACGATTGCCACGTTTCGAATTTCCTTCTTGTTTGCCATTTCATCCTCCTTAGATTTTTCAAATCTCAATAAAACTGTTTGAGTACTTCCAACTTCTATTTGCCTGCGAAGACGGGTTTGGCGTTCACGTCCACTGCCGGTTTCGCAAGTTCTGCGTCGTGGGGATTCACGATTAGGCGGTCACCCCTTTGCCCTGTCACGTAGGTCCAAGCCCACTGCAAGAAGACGCTCAAACGCAGGCTCGATGTGGCCAGGAACTGCAGGTGCACCGATGCCCACGCGAGCCAGGCCCCGAACCCGCTGACTTGGACTTTCCAGCTTTGCAGCACAGCGAAACCCTCGCCGACTACGGCCATCGTGCCCTTGTCGAAGTAGCTGAATGGAGCAGGAGGGGGATTGCCAACAATGCGACTGTGAATCAGCTTTCCGGCGTAACGTCCTCCCTGCATAGCGACCTGTGCCACTCCTGGCAGAGGTTTGCCGTTCTGATCGAGGGAGGCCGTGTCACCGACGACGAAAATCTCCGGGTGTCCGGGAACCGTGAGGTCTTTCTGAATGCGTACGCGTCCCGCGCGATCCGTTTCGACGTTCAGCCACTTGCCTGCAGGCGAGGGGGCAACGCCCGCGGTCCAGATGACGGTTTTGCTGACAATCCGCTCGCCGGCGACCACGATACCGTCGGCGTCGATGTGATCTACGCTATGTCCAAGCCGGACTTCGACGCCTAAGTTCTCGAGCCGTTGCTTGGCGGCTTTGGAAAGACTCTCCGAAAACGGCCCCAAAACACGGGGAGCCATATCAACGAGCACAATTCTTGCGGAGGCTGGATCGATTCTCCGGAAGTCCGATTTCAGTGTATTGCGGACGAGAATAGCGAGAGCGCTGGCCATTTCCACGCCTGTAGGGCCGGCGCCGACGAGAATGAAAGTCAGGAGGTCACGATGGCGGCTCGGATCTTCCTCGGCTTCTGCCATTTCGAATGCCTGCAAGATCTTATTTCGCGCTGCCTCGGCATCCGCTAGACTCTTTAAACCCGGCGCGTACTCCGCGAATTCGTTGTGTCCGAAATAGCTGTGACTCGCACCGGTCGCTAAGATCAGATAGTCGTAAGTAATCGGGACGTTCTGCCGATCTGCGTCACTAACAAATACGCACTTCTGACCTTTGTCCACTCCTGTGACTTCACCTAAGATCACTGTGGTGTTCTTCTGATTCCTAAAAATGTTGCGGATTGGCGTCGCAATCTGACTGGGCGTAAGGACCGAAGTCGCCACTTGGTACAGCAACGGCTGAAACAAGTGGTGATTAGTGCGGTCGATCAAGATGATTTCCGCAGGCGTACTTCTAAGTGCCTTTGCGGCGGCCAATCCTCCAAAGCCCCCACCGACGATGATGACTCTAGGTTTCGACATGCTTACCTCGATTCTCTTCCTTTCGGCGAACTCTGTTCGCACCTTGGATCAAGACGCTCCAATTCATGCAGCCTTTGTCGTTTGTTTTGTTCGGGTAAAGTTCGGCGCGCGTTTCTCCAGAAACGCCGCAAATGCTTCCTTGGCATCCGCTGAGCGAAGCTGCGCGGAGAACACCGCATTCTCCGATTTCGCGGCTTGCTGCAGATGCTCACGGGTCGATTGCCTCATCAACCTCTTGCAAGCCTGCAGCGCATCGGCGGATTTTTCTGCCAACTTTTGCGCCGTAGCTGTGGCAGTCGCGAGGAGTTCCGTGTCCGGTACGACCTTCGTTGCAAGCCCGAGCTCCACCGCGCGTTTGGCATCGAAGGACTGTCCCAATTGAATCAACTCGGCGGCGCGGAGATAGCCGATGCGGGCGGGAATCGAGTAGCTCGAACCGAATTCCGGTACCAAAGCCAGGTTGACAAACGGCATCTGGAACTTTGCGCCCTCGCCGGCGTAGACAAAGTCGCAGTGCGTCAACATTGTGGTTCCGCCACCGATGGCGGCACCTTGCACAGCGGCAACAATTGGCTTATCAAAATCGATTAGCGCATCGATTAAGCGGGATTGCGGGCTATCGCCCGGCCCTATCGGATTCTTGAGGAAATCCTCGATGTCGTTGCCCGCGCAGAAAACGTTCCCTGCACCGTGCCAGAGAACCACGCGCACGGTGTCGTCTTTTGCTGCGTTGTTGAGGATGTCCGCCAGGGTGATGTACATAGCGGACGTCATCGCGTTCTTTTTTGCCGGTCGATTCAGTTCGACGCGCAAAATGCTGCCGGAATGCTCGGTGTTGATGTCACTCATTGTTTTGCTCCTTTGTTCTCTACCCTTCTGGTTATCCTTTAGGCGGCCCGTTCCTTCGTTTTCGGCACGGCCCCGCTTGCCCGCAGGGCCTCGATGCCCTGCGCGTCAAAGCCCAGGTCATGGAGGACCTCCTCGGTGTGCTCGCCGAGCTCGGGGGCGCGGCGGGCTGGTACTTTGGTTACGCCATGCACCTGGATTGGGCTGCTGATCGTCGAGGTAAGCTTGCCGCCTGCGCCCTCGAGTGGAACAACGATATCGTTCGCCTTGAGCTGAGGATCGTTGATGACTTCCTGTGGCCCGCGCACCGCCCCGATCGTGAAGCCGCTGAGCGCCTCGTACCAGTGCGCTATTGGCTGCGCGCCGAAGACCTCGTCGAGAATGGCGACGAGTTCGTGCCGGTTCGCCGCGACCTTCGCAGGATCGGAGAATCGCGGATCTGTCAGGAGGTCCGGACGCCCGATGGCTTTCGCCGCACCCGCCCACTTGTCGGGTGTAAGGGCGAGAACAAACCACGTGTCGTCGGCGGCGCGATACACATTTGTTGCGGCGCTCGCCGGATGGCTGCGATCGTGCAGCCCGGAAAACGTTGCGTCGCACAGAGCCGCCTGGATCGAGACGCTTGCCGCCCAGACGCCCTCGGCGAGGAGCGAAGTCGTGACGTACGCACCCTTGCCAGTGCGCTCGCGGCGGTAGAGCGCCGTGACGATCGCCGAATAGATGCCCACGGCCGTCGCATTGTCACCGCTGCCGGCCACTGGCCAGGTCGGCGGCGCGCCGGCATCGCGCGTCATCGACAGCAGGCCGCTGCGCGCCCAGTACCCCGTGATATCGAAGCCAGGCAGTCCGGAGTCCGGTCCCTTTTCGCCGAAACCCGTGAGATCTGCGTAGATCAGCCGCGGATTCCATTGCACAACGTCGGCGTATTCGAGCTTCAATTTCTTGCGCGCAGAGTGGGGCGTGTTAACGACGAACACGTCCGCCCACTTGACGAGCTTCTCAAGAACCTGCTGAGCGCTCGGCGACTTCAGGTTGAGCACGATCCCGCGCTTGTTGCGGTTGGCGAGATGAAAGGGGTAAGCATCTTTGGCCACCGGCATCGGAGGCATCTGATTCGCGTGTCTCCACAGATCGCCGGAAGGTGGTTCCACCTTGATCACGTCGGCGCCGAAATCCGAGAGAATCACTGCGGCGCCGGGAGCCGCAACGAAGGTCGCGAAGTCTACGACTTTGAGTCCGGAAAAAATGTTGTCGCTTGCCATTGGTGTCTCTCCTGAATGATGTCTGGTCACTGCCCCTGGAACTTGGGAGACCGCTTCGCAAGAAAGGCAGATGTCCCCTCTTTCTTGTCTTCGGTCCCGGCGCAGAGACCGAAGAAAGAAGCTTCTAGCGCAACGCCCTCGGCCTGGCTTGTTTCCAAGCCCTTGTTGACCGCCTCGAGCGAGTACTTCACTGCGATCGGCGCGTTGGAAAAGATCTGCTGAAGAACTGCTTCTGCTCGTGCGATCAGATTGGTGGCGGGAACAACTTCATTGACCAAGCCGATGCGATACGCTTCTTGAGCGTTGATGATTTCGCCGGTAAGAATCAGTTGCAGAGCCCGGCCCCTTCCGACCAGACGCGGCAAGCGTTGCGTGCCGCCCCCGCCGGGGAGAACTCCCAACTTGACCTCGGGCTGGCCGAACTTCGCAGATTCGGAGGCGATCCGAATTGTGCACGCCATCGCCGTTTCGCAGCCTCCGCCGAGTGCGAACCCGTTAATCGCCGCGATGACGGGCTTGCCAAGATTTTCAATGAGGCTGAGGACCGTCTGCCCATAGCTGCTGGACTTTTCCGCCTCGACCGCATTCATCTTGGCGAGCTCGCTTATGTCTGCGCCGGCGATGAACGCCTTATCCCCACTGCCGGTCAGGATCACCCCTCGCACATCTTCATCCTGCCGCGCAGTCTCAAAGGCGGTCTGCAAGTCCTGCCATGTTTCTGCGTTCAATGCGTTCAACACCTTCGGGCGGTTGAGCGTTACGCACGCAATCCGGTCTTTCTTTTCGTAGAGCACATTTTCAAGTTTCAAAGCTGAAGCTGGCGAACTCATTTGTTTCTCCTCTCATGTGGCGACATTGGTCGGCGCCGTGTTTACGAACCCGCGGGAACGTGCGCGTAGGCGATCCCCGTTAAGTTTCCTTCTGCAAAAAGTAAAGTCTTCTTGTTCGAGCCGTCGAGATTGGCGCTGTAGACAGAACCAGCCAAGTCGGTCAAAAACATGCGGCCACCTTCCAGGTCCAACGCCAGGCCGATTCCTTCCATCAGGTGATTGAAGACAATTTCCGGTTCCTTCCGGTCCCCTGACGTTGCATCCATGGGCGCCCGATTCACCGTGTTGCCGCGAGGCGGGTCACCGCGATCGGTCCAGTACAGCATTCGGTTGGAGAGATCCAGGTCTAGATCGATCGGCTCCGGCAGGTTTTCAAAAAGCAGTTCGATATCTTTGCGATCTTCTGGTGTTTGGCCTTTCGGGATCTCCAAATTGGCGCGGAAGATCCGACCTTGGCCAGCTTTGTCGGAACCTTTTTGGGTCCAGTACACCTTGCCGCCTTCCACGTCGATAGCGATGCCCACGCACCATTTCCTTTGGTCTTTGCCGGGACGTGCATCGCCTTGGCTCGAGTCGACAAGCGTCTCTACGTTGGAGCCATCGATGCTTGCGCGCATGACTCGCATGCCTTCGCGATCGCACCAGTAAAGCTTCCCGTTCTTCTTATCGAACTGGAGCTGCTTAGGAGTGTGTGTACCGCCAGACGGAACAATATGTTTGAGATCACTTCCGTCAAGATTCGCGCGTTCGATGGCACCATCGTTGGCGCTAGGATTACCCATATTGGTCCAGTAGATGTAACCGGCCTCCACATCCACAACTATCCCGTCCGGAAGTCGTCGGCCCTCACTCACGATTACTTTCAAATCGGAGCCGTCGGGGTTCGATGAGAACACGCGGCCGCCACCTACATCCAAGAAGAACAGCCGGCCCCTGATTGGTTTTACGCCGGAGTCCGAAACTCCCGGCGTAGAAGTAGTGGAAGATGCCATGATTTATTCGTTCCTTTCTCACATTTGGGCTTGCCATGAAATCTCTGTTTCTCGGCGCCTTGAGTCTTTGTGAACGCACACCCACTAAGTGCATCTCATTAGCCAAGTACCTTGTCGCTTTAGCTTGCTGAAAAGAAGCGCGTTATTTCCCGACTGGATTTCAAAGCCACGAATCGCTGTTAACGCGGGGAACGAATTTGTCAACTTTTTTAGCGGGTGGCGGGGAATTTTAAAAAGCGTGAGCGGATTTCCATCTGTTGAGAATGTTGTTTAAGTGCAGACACAACGGTGTTGAAACTAATGACCGTGGGAAGGCACACCCATGCGGGTGGTTTAATGCGGGCGGAGTTCCCTAAGAAGGCAGTGTCAGAGTCCGCGCAAGACGTGTCCGAGCTTGTCAAATACCGCAGTGTCGTAGCTGGAGCGGGAATCTCAAGGGGCAACCATTCTGCCAATGCTCGAGCGGAGGTTCTCAGGACAGAAGCATTCGAGGAGATGTTTGTGGCATCGCAGGCTCGCGTTGGACAAGTATTTTAGCCAGCGATTGGCGTCGATCCTGATGCCGCTGTGTTATCCAAGTGCCTAAACGGGAAGTCAATCTATCGACCAGCGAACCGAACATAGCGGCGAGAGCCGCAATGATTGATGGATTCAAGGACGAGTTCCGGAGCGAAGTCATATGCCTTAGGCACATCAAGAGCGCCGGACCCTTAGTATTTGGCGTTCGTCAGAGCCTTGGCACCAGACCGGTTGGCTTCACCGCCTCTAGTAAAATCCCTGGGTGTCCCGCTTTACGCTGACTTTTCCCACATAGCGTCGGGAAATAAAGATGAAATATGCGATTGCCAAAGCGAACCCGATCGGCCACCAGATGGAGGCTACGACGAGAGCCGTGTGGTTGGCCGCGATGGAGTAGGCTGAGAGTGAGTTTTGAGGGGCGAGTGTAGAATTCAGCATCACGGGAAAGATGGCGGCGCCCCCCGCGGCCAATAAGCCCGCGATGAGGAAATTCGAGGCGAGAAAAGCACGCATCTCCCGGTGAGTTGAGAAGCCCGAGACCAGCATAGCTGCCGAGATAAAGGTCACAAGCAATGCAATCCAACAAGCGGGATTGTGAACCGCCCGCCCAGGAACGTCGGGTCGAACGAGAAAAGATTCAACGGAAATCAACACAAATAGGGGAACAGTCAACACCCAAAGGTACTTCGCGCACCTTGCGCTCCGGTCATGCACTGGACCCTCTGTCTTGAGCGCCAGATAGGTTGCCCCGTGAGCTGCCAGGAGGCAAACCGCAAAAGCGGCGACGGAGACCGTGTACCAATCGAGCAGACCCACGTGACCACGCACACCGAAATTCGTGAAGAACGGCATTGAGAAATTCCCATCAGCGTCAAGTGGAACTCCGCGAGCAACATTGCCGGCCGCCGCCCCGAAAAGGATGGCTAGCAG
>Ga0306924_10005947_pt1 | contig 12107 bp, 12 predicted proteins | sample sta12Can44000111_FD_203756 | JGI IMG/M metagenome (GOLD analysis project Ga0306924, IMG submission 203756) | Lab enrichment of tropical soil microbial communities from Luquillo Experimental Forest, Puerto Rico - statanox.12C.anox.44.000.111 (v2)... | ecosystem: Environmental > Terrestrial >... | reverse complement strand
GTTCACGTCCGAAAACCCTCCCATCCCCTCTTCGGCCGGCCGCCACGGCCGGGTTCAACGGCCGCGGTCCGCCCAGGCCCTAGCCCTGCCATCAGCGGTCCGGTTCCCGGCCGTCCGGGTTGCCGTTGGGCCGCCGGAACCGGACTTCTTTGTGAACGTCTTCCTTGACCGTCACCGTGTCTTCACAAGGCTCTTCCGGCTTCGGCATGGATTGCCGCAGGGCTTCGGCCGCCTGTTCTTTCAGGCTGGGTTGCGTGCTGCGGGGCGGGTTTTTCGGGTCGAACGGGCCCTCGACGGCGGAGGCGTCTGGGCGGACGAGGCGGCGGCGGCAGACCACGGCGTAATGGCGTTTCCCGTAGACCAAACCCAGATCGGACACCGAAACCTCGACGGGGATCGTCTCCCCGTCCTTCCGCTTGCCGAACAGAAAATACGGGTTCTCGTGTTTGAGGCTCCCGCCGGCCGCCGCCACTTCCGCCAGCATCTCGCGGTAGACGGGCTGGATTTCGTCGGGGATCAGCTCCCAAATCGGCCGCCCGATCGCTTCCACGTGCGTCCAGCCGAAGAGGTTTGAGGCGCCCGGGTTCCAGGACTGGATAATTCCGCCCTGATCCACTTCCAAGCCGGCATCCGCCCAGCTCGAAGACGGCAGACCGGGCATGGAGCTCGCCATGCGGTCCATCTGGGCCCGCACGAGGTTTACTTCGCCCTCCAGCCGGGCCGCCTTCGCCTCGCATTCGACGTTGGCTTTCTGACACTCACGCATTTCCCGTTCGAGGGTTTCAACCCGCTGTTGGAGCGTGGAAATCAGACCCCGTTGCTGCCTGGAATGCTCTTCCCATTCCGTCGCCACTTGCTGCCGGACGCGCAATTCCCGCTCTTCCCGGGCGTGCTGCCTTTTCAGGCGGCTTTCCGCCTCCAGCTTGTTCCGCTTGAGGCTGTAGGGCAGGTAGCGACCCAGGAAGGCACCGAGAAGGGCGACGAGCAACGCGGTCAGGCCGGTAAGGGCCCACTGGCCCCACCACGGCGAGGCGGCCGACTCCTCGGCCAGAAACGTGAAGACGCTCAACCCGTCACCCCTTTCGCCGGCTCCTACCGACCCCCGGAAAATTCTCCATCCACCCGGTAAACTCCGTGTCCACGTCTTCGGGCTGGGCCACGTAGCGGGTCAGGGGGAACGCTTTGCCCGGCGTGGCCGTCGCCAGCGCGCCGAACCGCCGGGCGTACTTGAGGTGCCAGCGGAGAACCCGTTGAGCGCACGCCGGGCAGAGGGTGTAGCCGGGAACGGCCGGGTCGCGGCACCAGACGCAGGCGACCGCCGAAACCTCGTCTTCACGCAAGAGGCGGGCAGTCCAGCCCTTCTTCCGCGTCAGGCTGTGGTGCTCGCGGCAGTAGCCTTGCAGGCCGTCCGGCTGGGCGCGGGAGCGGTTGAAATCTTTGACGGGCCGGCGGGCGGCGCATAAAGGGCACCATTTCCATTGGCGACTGGTCAGGTCGGCCCGCTGTCTTTGGGGGCGTGCCGGTTTTTTCGCCGTCAAAACGATCGGTCGGCCCTTCCCGCTGGAGAGCTTGGAACGCGGCCCTTCTATCCCTTCCTTTCAGGCTGGGGAGTTTTCCCGCCCGTTGGGAAGCCCCCTTCCCACGTTCGGCGGTTAGCGGAGGTGATCTTCGGCTATCAGGAGTGAGTAGCGGGAGCGGTCGTCGGCCGGCGGTCCGCTACGTGGTCGAGATGTAGACCCCGCCGAGGAAGTGCAAGGTTCCGGTCCCGCCCCCCGGCTTCTGGAAAGGAATATCGTCGGTCCCACCCTGATACCAGCCGGTGACCGGGCCACCGGGCCCGGATTGCTCGCCGTAAACGAACAGGCCGCCGCCGGTGGCGATGTAGCCGGGGCAAGTGAGCATGACGGAGTAGTCCTGACCGGCTGTCGGCGTCCCGGACGTGTTGTATTCCAGGACGGCCAGGGTCGTGCCGTCGCCGTTGGCGTTCTGGTCCTGGAGGTAGATTTCCAGGGCGGAGGTTCCGCGGGCGGCGAAGCCGAAGAAGAATTGCCCGGCCCCCAAGCCGCTTTCGTCCGAGCCGTAGAGGCCGAAGAAGGGGGCCATGAAACCCACGTTGACTTGAAGGGCGGTCCCCGCGATGCCGGTGCCGTCCGTGTCCGCGTAGGGGGCGAAGACGGCCAGCGGCGTCGAGGCGTTGCCCGGTGCCCCCGGGTTGCCGATGCCCACGGCGTCAAAGACCTTTGTACCCTCGCCCATGTATTGCGCGTTCAGGTTCACCCGGCCGGAGAGCGTGTAACTTGCGTCGGGGACTGTGACCAGCTCGAAGAGGTAACAGCTCCAATCGCTGTCAAGCCACATGCGAGCCAGCGGGGAAGAAACGTCGGTCCCCGTGCTGCCGATCAGGGTATTCCCGTTGACCTCGTAGGCCCAAAGGTTCGTATTGCCGTTGGTCCGGTGGTTGGGGTCGGTGGAATCCTGGAACGTTCCAGGCGTGGGACCGGGCATTTGCTCGACAAAGGCATACCGCCCCTGATCGTCCGCGGGAGGGACGATGCGGACCAAAAACCAATCCTGGGCGAGCTTGCACAGGAAACTGTAGCGGTCCGCCGAAAGCCAGACCTCCACGACTTCGCCGGCCGGCACAATGCGGCCCATGATTTCGTAGGTGGGGGACTGGCCGTAAGTGCCCGAGCCTTCCAGGTGGGGCGAGAAGCCGCCCCCGCCCCACGGCTGGCCGTTGTCGTCGCTGACCGTGCCGTCGCCGTTGTCAACGACCTCGGTCCACGTGATCGGCACGGGGTACGTGGCCGGCGGGGTGTATCCGAAGTTGGTCGGGGTCTGGTCGAGGCGGAAATTCTGGCCGCGGGTCAAGCCGCCGTACAACTGGTAGCCGGAAGCCGCCGTGCCGATGTAGGCGTTCCAGGCGGTGTCATTCGCCCCCTTCGGCCCCACGAACGGGTAGGCCGGCGCGTTGACCGTGATCGAGACGTTGGAAGCCGGCGGAGTCGTGGTCACCGGTGGCGATGAAGACGGCCCCTTGAACGGGGCCGGCCCCACGAGGAACGGCGCCCCCAAGGGGATTGGTGCCGTTGGGTTCTGGAGGTAGTAAGGTCCCGGAATGCCGCCGGTCACCACGGCGAGGTAAACGTTGTAGCCGGTCGCGCCGCCCTGTTTCTTCGGGCTGGCCACGCGGGCAAAGGTCGTGTTGTCCCGGGTGACGGCCCCTATTTCGGAAGGCATTGCCGACGCCGGCCCCTCACCGCGGGGGCCGGTCAACGTGGTCACAACGTAGTAGGTGCCCCGGTAGTCCGGCGGCATCGGAGAACCGCCCGTGGCGAGCGGTTCGCTGATGACGAAATCCGCCCCGCGGGCTTGCAAACCGGGCTGGCCAGCTACCGGACTGGAAGGCGTCTGGAGCGTGTACGGTCCGGCCGGGTTCGTGGAACCGTACAGCCGCCAGCCGTAAGGCACGTAGCGGGGGTCCGCCGAGCAAAACGGCCAGTAGACCGTGAGGGTGTTATTGTCCGGGTCGCCGGCGGCGATCGTCCCCATGGGGGACAAGACCGTTTCGCCCTTGGGCCCGTAGAAGGTCGAGAAGAAATAGTAAGTCCCCGGCGGCACGTTGCCCACGCCGGGCGTGTTAAAGCCCTGGCACGTCGCCGGGGCTCGATAGGGGGTGTTAACGAGGAGGGTCGGGCTTTCCGGTTGCGGGTAGAGAACCTGAATCCGGGCCACCGGCCCGCTGCGGCGTTCGGTGCCGTCCGTGAGCGTCCTGGTCGTGATGACGTCGTAAGTGCCCGGGGCGACGGTCCCGCCCTGCCCGGTGACCGTGTTTAGCTGTGGCGGTAGATAGTAGCTCGTCTGGGCTGCGGTGACACGGGCAAGCCAGCGCGTCGGGTCCAGGCCGATCTTGTAGCCGGCGTAATCGGCCGCTACGAAGACCGGCGAGCCGGGGAAACCCCGGAGTTGACCGAGCGCCTCAACCTGCCGGCTCAGGCGGTTTGCTTCCGAGGCGGAAGGCTTGCCGCCCCGGAAGGCCCGCGCGTGGGGGAATCGACTCATGTCGCCTCACTGGAACAGGGCCGACCAGTCGGCCGGCTTGTAGAGCTGACTCACGCCGTCCGTATGAATTACCGGCTTGAACGTTGGGAAAGGTGAGATGGTCGGGTCGGGAAAGTTGTTGTGCCCGTACGGGTTCAACAGGCAGACGATGAATAGGTCAACCGTCGAAACGCCGCTCGGGTAGAAGCTCGGCTTGCTCTCTACGCTCAACAGCCGCAAGACCTCCGGGCTAAAACCGGACAGGTCGTTGCCGCTGGCGAGCCTCGCGTTCGTCGTGCCGATCAGCGTTTTCAAAAGGGTGTCGGTCGGCGGTGCGGCGCACCAACGGCGGTGGAACGTTACCTGGCCGGACGAGATGGGGAACGGCACGCTAAAGTTAAGCTTCGCCCCGCCCTGCCATTGAAAATTCGTGTTGGCCAGAATGGAGATGTCCTGCCCCGCCCAGCTCCGCACGACGTCGGTGTAGAAGGCGTAGCCGGTTTCGGAGTCGATGTCTTCGGGCGTGGCCCCGGGGTTGTTCCCCACGGCGAAGGTGACGCTCTCGAAATCGACCGTCACCTTTCGGTAGGTGTATGAATTGACCACCTGTTCCGGGTGGTAAGACGCGTCCTCTCCGGCCCCCACCGGCTCGGACCGGGCCCGCATGGCGTAGATCGTCGGGACGCCGCTGGCGTCGGTTTCCGGCGGGGGCCAGAGGTTCGGGTAAGCGGTCGGCAGCGTGCGGACCGTCAGGGAATCGCCGTTGGCGTCTTCCTCCGTTTCGACGTTGCCGAGCATGTCGAGCAAAAATTGCTCTTCGTCTTCCTCCTTCACCAGACAGACCCGCTGGGCCCGTAACCCGCCGTCCCCGTCGTACGTGCGGACGGGCGAGCCCTGGTATTCCCCGAAGAAGATGCCGGAGTGCGTCTGCCAGTTGCCGTAGTTCTGGAGTGGTGTACCGCCCGAGGGGGTGCTTTGAACGCGGGGCATGGTTCACGCTCCGAAGCCGCCCGGCGGCACGAAAAACGGGTTTGTGGAGCCCTTCCGCATCTCCTGGAGCACCGCCAGGATTTGCCCCAAAAGGACCGCCTGTCGGTCAACCTGAACTTTCCCCACGTCGAAACCACCGAGGTCGGCGCGGGGACCTAGGATGTTATTGAACGGGGCCCGGTCCGGCACCGGGCCGACCGCCTCCATCCCCCTGCGACCGGCACCCAAGGCCGGCGGCGCTCCCCCCGGCGGGGGTAAGCCGCCCGCCCCCGGGGGTGGGAGTAGACCGCCCCCCGGCCGGGGAGGACCACCCGGCAACGGCGGTGCTGCGCGAACTCCGGGGCCGCCGCCCGGCCCGGCTTCGGCCGGTTGACCGCCGGCCGCCGCGGCGGCCGCACCCAGCGGGCCGCCAGCCACGCCGGGTGCCATGCGGCCGAGGATCGTGGCCGCCCGCCGGGTGGCCTCACGGATGTCTTCGAGCTTCCGGTTCGCCTCGTCCAAAGGGTCTTGCTGGCCGAGGATCTGGGCGGCTACGTGCTGCCACGAGCTTTCCAGGCTGATGAACTGGGGGTGCGTCTCGAAGGCCCGCGGGGGTGCCGCCTGCGTCCGGGCTTCCCGCAACAACTGTTCGATGGCGTGCAGGCGGGACAGGGCCCGAACGGCTTCTTCCTCGAAGCGAAGTTTTTCCCCGACCCCCGGGCCGTGTTCGGGCATCGGGGTGAAAGGGTGTCGGATCTTGAAAAGCACGTCGTTAACGGACGTCGCCAATTCCGAGCCTCTGCCGGTCAACCAAGACCGTTCGTTCATGAGGATCGGGTTTTCATTCATCCTATTCTGGGCTTCGATGGCGAACCGCCGGGTTTCGGGCAGCAGTTTTTCCAGTGCCGCCTTCCGGGCCGTGACGTCCGGGTAAGTCTCCTCGAGCTGCTTCATGTACTTCGTGTCAACGCCGCCCGCAAGTTCGTCCTCCAACCGTTTCAATTCGTCGGACATGTTCCTTAGACCGACGTGCAAGGCGGTGACGGCCGCCAGAAGTCCCTGCACCGCCGCGGTCATGGTGCCGCGGAGGATGGCGGCCACGTTCACCGCACCGGAGCCGATCCGGCCTAAAGCTTCGATCAAATTTTGCAGGGGTGAAACGAGCATGTGAACCAGGGGCCTTACCGCCCGCAGTGCGGCCCCCCACGCCACCCAATTCGCCGTCGCCGTGATCGTGGAGGCGTGCAACCCGCCCAGCCACGACGTCAGCGAGTTGACGGCCGAAATCATCTGGTTGACGACCGGCACGAACAACCGGCCCCACTCCTCCAGCATCGTCCGCACGCGGGAGCGCAGGTTCGCCACCCGGCCTTCCAGCGTGTTGAACGCCTCGGTAAGGTCCGGGATCTTCGACAGGATCAATTCTTGTGCCTGCGGGCGGGTTTGCGGGTTGACGCTCAGGGCTTCGATGCGGCGGTGTTCGGACGGCAGGACCGGCAGCCGGGCCAGGCGTTGCAGCCTGGAAAGCCCGCGGCCGGTCGGGTCGGACAGGGCGTAGCCCAGCGTTTCCGCGGCCTGCGGCAAGTCCTGCCCCGTCAGGGCGGCGAGGCTCTTGGCCTTCTCAAGGGCCTTCATGTACGTATCGCCGCGGATCTCCCCGAACCGGGCCAAGGCGGCTTCCGCCTGTACGACCGACTGCCGGGTGAAGGGCCCCACGTCGGCCGCCTTGCGGGCGTAGTCCAGGAGTTGCCGGCCGGAGAACCCGGCCGCGTTGCCGGTGGCCGTGAGGACGGCTTCGAGCCGTTTTTGGGAAGCTTCCAGCCGGCCGAAGAAGCCCAGGGTTTCCCCGAAGGCCACGCCGCCGCCCAGGGCGCCGAGCATGTTCGTGGTGGCCGACGTCAGCCCCCGGACGGCCGCCGCGGCACGGCCGGCGTACGTCTCGATGGCGCTAAGGCCCCGCTGGAACTCGTTGGCGCCTTCGAGGGAGAGTTTCGCGTAAAGGGAAAAGAGCGGGATGGAACTCATGGGGGCAGTCTAGGGGATTTTCCCCTACGAAAGCCACCCGGCGGGGTCAGCGGAGGCGGCCGGCTTCAAAGTCCGCGACGATCTTTGCTATGCCGGCTTCCATCTTCCGGCGGGCATATTCCATCTTTTCGGGTGTCGGGTTGTCCACCCAGACGCCGCGGTCGCCCTCGGAGGCGTCCCCGGACGGCTGCCTTAGAACGGCGTCGAACTGCGGCAAGGTTAGATCGAGGAGGACTTGAGGGGACCAGTTTCTTGCCTCGGCGAAGGTGGCGAAAATTTCGTCCCAGCGGATTCGGCCCGGCCGTCCTCTTGGGCGGTCGGGCTCTGCGAGTTTCCCTCCGGCTGGTTCAGCTGGGACAGCCGCCGGGAAGCCCGCATCAGCTCGTCCAGGTTGTCGCCGATGAAATCCATCAAGTCTTCGTGCGTCTTGAACTCGTCGCCGTGGTGCTGCCGGAGGGAAAGCCAAAGCTCGTAGCAACGGCCTTCCACCCCGTTCACCAGCGGGGACAGGATCGGGTCGCCGAACTGCGGGCCGGCCCCGCGGGCCTGTTCGTACGCTTCCAGGATGACCGTTTTCCGTTCGTCGGGGGAGAGGAGTAACCCCAGCTCGGAGGCGAGCAGGTTCCGCGCCGCCTTGATCGGGTCCGGCAGCCTGGCCTGGGCCCAGGCGGTAAATTCGGCGAGCTGCCGCAGCCGGATGGGGACGGCCTTGAACGTCCGGCCCCCCAGCGTGATTTCCGCCCCGACCCCGGCCGCCTTCACGATGTCCACAAGCCCCTCCTCTCAAGGCGAAACCAACGAACAACCTTTCAGGATGACGCCGCGGCCGGTTTCGTCTACACCCTCGCACGTCCCCCGCACGGCCACCCGCAGGCCCTTCACACACTTCGCCAAAGCCCCCCGGTTCCCCGGCGGGAAGAAACAGAGCACGTAGAACTCCTCGCGGGAGGCTTTCAACGCCAGAACGTCCCCCTTCGGCCCGTCGTCTTCAACGACACCCTCGACGGCCCCTTCGACCTGGAGGAATTTCCCTTCGACGCTTTTACCGCCGCCGGTGGAGCGAACTTCTTCGAGGATTTGTTCAACCTGAACGTGGAGGGCCGCCGGCTGGTTTTCGGTGGCGGCCTTCGGGCCGGCCGTCTGCTTCCCGCAACCGGCGGAAACAACCACTAACAGGGCGGCCGTCTTCACGAGGTTCAAGGCAGGCTCCTAGAAGAACTCGCGGAACTTGACGGGTTTTTCGTCGGGTTGGGTTTCGGGCTCCGAGCTTTCCAGGTTGACCCGGCTTTCTGGGGCCGGGCTGCCTACCCGGAAAGTGCGAAAGACCGGCGCCGTGTCGCTCATGGAAGTAACGTCGAGCCGGATCTTGAGCCCTTCCGGCGGCCAAGCGTCCGGCGGCAGCGGCTTGGCGTAAACCGGTTGCTTCGGCGTGTTCCACAGCACGTCAAGCGGAGCTTTGTAGCGAACGGTTTCGGTCACCACCCCGCCGCCGTCCACCCGGACGTTGCCGGCTTCGTTCAGGAGGGGTTGCACGGCCAGACCCGTTTCCGTGTCCGCCCGCAAAACGTGCGGCGGCAGCAAATAACCGTCCGCGTCGTAAAGGTCGGCCGCCCCGTCTCTCCAGCGGTCGTACTTCACCGCCTCACCCTCCCCGCGTTTCACTTCCCCCGCTTGATCTTCGCCCGTTCCGCCAGCTGCCGCAAGAGCACCAGCACCGAGCCGCCGGCCTTGCGGCTGCCGCTCTCCAGCCGGGACACGCTCCCCCGGTGGGACAAGCCCAGCTCCCGGGCGAATTCGCCCTGGCTCATCTGGAGCCGTTCCCGCACCAGGCGGATTTCTTCGGGCGCCATGACTCCATTCTACCCTAGTTGCCGGTGGAAACAAGGCCCCCGGCGAAGCTTCGGCCGGCAGCCGGAAAAGCTTCCGAAATTCTTCGGAAAATTCCCAAAATAATGTTGCCATAGGAAACAGACAAGTGTAGAATCAAGGTGTTGAGTGAATGACGCCTTTAAGGAGCCGGCCATGACCAGCCAACAGGAATTCGAGATGCTGACCTCTCCCCCGCTGCCCTACTACACGCTCGAAGGACACGGCTGGCAGTACGATTTCACGCCGGAAGGAAACAAGGTTTCCATCCTGCGGCAGTGGGCCGGCCGGTTTGTGGGCGTCAAAGTCGTCAGCCGGGAAGAAGCCCGGAAGGAATGGCGGGTGTTGGAGGCCCAGGGGCTCCGGCGGTTCTAAAGGAGGGAAGGTCGATGAACGCCTACCGCGTTGCCCAGTTGAAGCGGATGGCCGTGGGGTCGGAATTGCTCGTCAACGGCCACGTCGTCAGGCGGGAAACCCTGGGCCGCTACCGCGTTGACGGCCGCCACCAGGCGAACGCCCTCGGGACGGCCGACCTCGTTTCCCGCAAGCCTGACCCCGCATGGGGGCCGTCCGTGCGGGGCATCGGCTGCGTGGCCGCGCTCTTGGAGATCCACGCCAAACGGGACGAAACGGTGAGTAGCAAGGTCGTCCTGCACCTGGCCCAGAAGCTCGACCGCTGTTACCGGGATCTGTACCGGGCACTAAAAACGGCGGAAGCCGGCCGATAAAAAAGAAAGGAGTACGCCGATGATCTACACCAAAGAGGGCTCCCCCGTCCGGGTCCGGGCCTATTGCGGCACCCACGCCGGTCGCTACCACGCCAAGCCGCTAAAGCTCTTGCTGGTGTCCGCACCTGACGGGTCGGCCGAGCGGTACGCCTTCGCCTACACCCTCCGGGCCGACAGCGGGCCGGCGGAGATTTACAAAGCCATCGACCGCGCCCCGGAAAAGATCCTGCCCCAGCACATGCTGCCGGAAGCCATCCGGCAGGCGGAGTGACCGGGGAGACAACGGCTAGGGGATGACGGCCAGGTTTCCCTTCATGTCGAGCACGTCCCCGTTGCTCGTGTTGATCGTACAGACAAAATTGTACGTGGCCCCGAGCGTGCCTCCCGAAACCCGCACCTGGACAAAGGCCCCGTTGATCTGCGGCGCTCCCACGGTCAAGGCCCCGTCGTTGTTCGCCACGGTCACGGTGGCCGAAACAATCGTCTGAAGCTCTTTGGCGAATTCGGCGTAGTTCGAGAAGTTGAACGTCGGGTGACGGGTCCACGTCGAACGCATGGAGAACGTCACCGGGATGATGAGCTGACTCACGGACCGCCTTCCTTTCTTCCGGCCGGCCGGTGAAACCGGGCCGGCCTTTTTTCCGCCTACTCCGGGTCGCCCCACGTCTTGCCCGGGTCCGGAGCGTCCCACGCCTTGCCCGGACCCGCGTCGGCCCAGACCTTGCCGGGGTCCGGCGCGGTCCACACGAAGGTTTCCCCGGCGATGAACACGAACGACCCGGCCACACCGAACGCCTCGGCACTCGGGATACCGCTGGGGGCGACAAACTGGATCGAAACCGCCCTGGGCGAGCCGAACGCTTCCCCGCTAGGAATGCCCGAGGGGGCGACCGTCTGCGGGTAGCCAATTCTAGCCGTCCCGAAGCTTTCCAGGCTGGGCAAGCCGCTGGGTGCCACGACCGCCGGGCCGCCTACAAGGACCTGCGCGCCGAACGCCTCCGCGGTCGGAACGCCGGCCGGCGAAACCGCCGCGGTCGCCAGTACGGCCGCCACGCCGAAGGCTTCGGCACTGGCGATGCCGGCCGGCCCGAAGGTGTTGACCGACAGCATGCCGGCCACGCCGAACGCTTCGGCCGAGGGCAACCCCGCCGGGTTCACGAAGAGCTGGACCGCCTCGACCGACCCGAACGCCTGCGCCGAGGCGATGCCGGCCGGGGCGATCGACGTTACGGAAGCCAGGAAGCCGGCGCCGAACGCCTCCGCGGTGGGGATGCCCGCGGGGGCGAGCGTCACGGCGGCCGGCGCCACGGCAGCCACGCCGAACGCCTCCGAGGTCGGCAAACCCGAAGGCGACAGGCCTACGGCGGCGGCAAAGACCGTCGTGCCGAACGCCTCGGCGGAAGGCAGACCGGCCGGCCCGATCAGGGTCACGGAGACGACGGCCGGTGCTCCGAACGCCTCCGCACTGGAGAGCCCGGCCGGCGCTAGCGTGACAACCCCCGCCACGACGGCCACGGTCCCGAACGTCTCCACCGAGGGTAGACCGCTCGGCGAGGTCGAAGCCGTCGCCAGAAGGAAGAAGGCTCCGAACGCCTCCGCGGACGGCAAGCCGGCTTGGCCCAGGCCGGTGGCGGAAACCACGGTCAAGGCCCCGAACGCTTCCGCGGACGGCAAGCCGGCCGGGAAGAACGCCGAGACGGCCAGCACGCCGACCGCCCCGAAAAGCTCTCCAGAGGGCAGGCCCACGCCGGCAAAGGTCATGTCCTGCGGCGTCACGGCCACCGACCCGAAGGTTTCCCCGCTAGAAAGCCCGGCCGGGGCCAGTGCCACGGGCCCGATAGTGAAGCTGACCGCCCCGAACTGGTCCGGCTGGGCCCATTCGAGCGGCACGACCGGCGCGGTGCCCGGGAAGACGGTCGGGCAGCCGTCGAACTCTCCGGAGGGGATGCCCGAAGGCGAGATGAAGAAGACGTTGACAGTTACACTGACCGCGCCGAACGCCTCCGCAGTCGGCAACCCGCTCGGGTCGATCGGCCCCGTGCCGGCGGTGAACGTGACGGCCCCGAACGCCTCCGCAGAAGGTAAGCCGGGAGGCGCCATCGTCTGGTAGAAGTCCACCACCAGCACCGACCCGAACGCCTCCGCACTCGGGATGCCGGACGGGGCGAAGCTGTCCAGGCCGCCGGCTGTCGCCAGGCCGAAATACTCCGCGGTCGGAATCCCGGACGGCCCGGCGAACTGGCCGGTCACCACCTGGACCGACCCGAACGCCTCCGCGGAAGGTATCCCGGTCGGCACCACCGAGGCGTAGGGCTTTAACTTCGTGTTGCCGAAGTATTCGGCGGTCGGGATTCCTGAAGGCCCCAAGCCCGAGGGCGGGGGCGGGGGCGGGAAGGCGGCCAGCGGGGCGGCCGGCGCCCGTTTCCGCCTGCGGGGTGCCGGACGCTTGGGCCGGCCCTTGGGGAACGGGAAGCGGGG
>Ga0306924_10005946_pt1 | contig 12107 bp, 10 predicted proteins | sample sta12Can44000111_FD_203756 | JGI IMG/M metagenome (GOLD analysis project Ga0306924, IMG submission 203756) | Lab enrichment of tropical soil microbial communities from Luquillo Experimental Forest, Puerto Rico - statanox.12C.anox.44.000.111 (v2)... | ecosystem: Environmental > Terrestrial >... | reverse complement strand
GCAGATCGCGCGACGAAGCGGCCGTTTGACCGCGGGCTCAAAGTCGTGGAGCGCTTGGTGGATGCCGCTCTCGCGCGCGGACTCATCGTGTGGCCCAACACCGGGCACGCGGACGGCACCAACGGTGACCTCGTGCTCGTCGCTCCGCCGCTGATGGTGGGCGAGCCCCAGATCGACGAGCTCGCTCTACTCCTACGCGAGAGCCTGGCTGACGTGGCGCGCGACATAGCAGCGTTGCGCAGCTGAAGGCACCTATGCCGCTATAAGGTCACGACTTCCGTCGTGCTAAAGGAGCCGATGATGGAGCGGGCACGACTTCGGCTCTGCCGAACACGGTTCGACACACAATAAGCGCGTAGCCAAGGCGGCGCAATCACTAACACGCAAAAGCGAAGGAAACGTAGATGACGACCCAAGCCCCTGCCAAGCAGCCAAAGATCACCTATTCAGCCGTCGGCGGCAATATGGACGAGATCCACGCCGGTTTTGAGGCCGCCCTTGAGAAGGTAAGGACCAAGTATCTAGGAGCGACGCACCACCCGTACATCGACGGGCAGCACGTCAAAGGCGAAGGTGCGTCCTTTACGACGACGTCGCCGATCGATCGTGACATAACGATCGGCACGTTCACAACCGCAAGCGAGGCGCAGATCGATGCCGCCGTGCGCGCCGCTCATCGCGGTCAGGAGCGTTGGGGTGCGATGTCATGGCAAGAGCGCGTGGCTACGATGCGCCGAGCTGCTGATGCGATCCGCACCCACCGCTATGAGCTTGCGGCGATCATGAGCATCGAGATCGGCAAGAATCGCATGGAGTCGCTTGGAGACGCCGAAGAATCGGCTGATCTCATCGACTATTACGCCGACCAAGTCGAAGGTTCCAACGGATACATCCGGCCGCTCGGCCAGCTGTCGCCGAACGAGCGCACGCAGGATGCGCTGCGTCCATACGGCGTGTTCGTCATCATCGCACCATTCAATTTCCCTCTCGCACTTTCGACCGGTATGTCGAGTGGAGCGCTCTTGGGCGGCAACGCCGTCGTGTACAAGCCATCCGTGCAAGCACCATTGACGGGGGCTGAGCTGGCCGCCATATATCACGAAGCCGGCCTGCCGCAGGGCACCTTCAACTTGGTCTTCGGCTCGGGTGAGAAGGTGGGCGAACCGCTCATCCATCACCCGGGCGTGAACGGCGTCGCCTTTACGGGCTCAAAAGACGTCGGTATGCGTCTGATGCGCGAGTTCTCGGCCGGCGGACGCTATCCGCGGCCGTTGCTCGGGGAGCTCGGCGGGAAGAACGCGGCGATCGTGACGACTAGTGCCGATCTCGACATGGCAGCTGAAGGCGTTATGCGATCGGCATTCGGATTGCAAGGGCAAAAGTGCAGCGCCTGCTCGCGTGTGTATGTCGACGAAAAGGTCGCTGACAAATTCCTCGAGCTCCTAGCTGCAAAAACCAAGGCTATCGTCATTGGCGATCCTACGAAGAAGGAAGTGTATCTCGGTCCCGTCATCAGCGCGAGCGCCGCGGGCAAGTACGACGACGCTGTGACGAAAGCGCGCGCCGCCGGCCACTTGCTGACCGGTGGTGAACGTCTCACGCGGTCACCGCTGGACCGCGGTAACTACGTCGCGCCGGTCATCGTCAAACTGCCGCTCGATCACGAGTTGTTCGGACGCGAGCTGTTCCTGCCGTTCCTTTCCGTTGGCGTCACTACATCGTTCGATCATTCTCTTGCCCAAGCCAACCGCTCCGATCTCGGGCTTACCGGCGGCTTGTTCTCAAGTGACCAGAAAGAGATCGATCGCTTCTTCGACGAGATGGAAGCGGGTGTGCTGTACGTGAACAGGCGGACCGGCGCAACAACAGGTGCGTGGCCGGGCGTCAACTCGTTCTGCGGGTGGAAGGGGTCAGGCATCACCGGCAAGGGTGGCTGTGGTCCGTACTACGTGCAGCAGTTCATGCGCGAGCAATCACGCACGCAGATGGTCTGACGCGCGCTGTAGCGCCTGATAGGACGCGAGTAAACTCGCACGCCGAGCGCCGTTTCACTCGTTCCATCAGGAATGCGGGCAAGGTCCGCTTCTCGCGGACGAGAAGTGTGTAAGGACCTCACTCTGCGCCCTAAAGCGTTTTCTCCAGAGAGTACAAACGTGGCCAAGAACTATCCGCATATCCAAACGCCGCCGCCCGGCCCGAACGCCCGGCGCATCATCGCACAAGACCAGCGGTACGCCTCACCGTCGTACATCAAGGAGTATCCGCTCGTCGTCGCGCGAGGTGCCGGCCCGATGATCGAAGACGTGGATGGCAACCGCTACTTAGATTTCATGGCCGGCATCGCGGTCGCATCGACCGGTCACGCGCACCCGGCCGTGGTGTCGGCCATAGAATCGGCGGCCCGCAAGTTCTTGCATATCTGCTCGACTGATTTCTACTACGAGAGCTTCGGGGCACTGTGCGAGCGCCTGGCGAAGCTCGCACCGGGACCCGAACCAAAGCGCGTCTTTTTGACCAACTCCGGCACCGAAGCCAATGAAGGCGCGATCAAGTTGGCGCGTGCGCACACCAAGCGCCAGAACATCATCGCCTTTCGTGGCGCCTTTCACGGGCGCACGATGGGCGCGATCTCGCTCGGCGCGAGCAAGGTGCGCTACCGCCACAACTTCGGCCCGCTGCTCCCCGGCATCTACCACTTGCCGTACGCCGACCCATACCACTGCCAAGTATGCCGCGAGCCGGCGAGCTGCAGCGATCCGATGGCCTGCGCGATCAACGAAGCAGAGGCGCTCTTCCACGAACGTCTCGCCCCCGATGAAGTCGCGGCGGTATTCATGGAACCGATCCTTGGCGAGGGTGGCTACGTCGTGCCGCCGCCCGCCTTCTTGCAATATTGGCGCGATTTCTGCGACGAGCACGGCGCTGTGCTTGTCTTCGACGAAGTGCAATCTGGCGTCGGCCGCACTGGCCACATGTTTGCGTCACAGCTGCTCGGCGTCACGCCGGACGTGACGCTCTTGGCCAAGGGGCTGGCGTCAGGCATGCCGCTGGGCGCGATCATCGCAAAGGAATCAGTGATGACCTGGGAGCGTGGCACGCACGGCAGCACGTTCGGTGGCAATCCGGTCTGTTGCGCAGCGGCCCTCGCGACGCTCGATCTCATCGAGGGTTCGCTTATGGCAAACGCGCGGACTGTGGGCTCCTTCTTGATGAACGGCGTGCGCGAGCTGCACCGCCGCCATGACATCATCGGCGATATTCGCGGCACAGGCCTGATGATCGGCATGCACTTCGTCCGCGATCGCGCGACGAAAGAACCGTATCATGGTCTCGTGCCTGAGCTGGAAAAGGCGGCCTTCGACCGCGGGCTATTGTTATTGGGCTGCGGCCGCAGCACCATTCGCCTTGCACCACCGCTCGTCATCGACGAGGAAGATGCCGGCGTCGCGTTGCGTATCCTTTACGAGGTCATCACGTCCGTCCGCGTTCCCGCGTGAGCAGGTCCGTGCGGCCACGCTTTGTGTTGGTAGGGGTGGCACTTTTGGTGCCGCACAATCTACGGATGGCACCGTAGTGCCACCCGTGTCCCCCAAGCTGATGCCGATGCGCGATGCTGTCGCGCGATTTGTAGGTGACGGCGATACTGTCGTTATCGAAGGCTTCACCCATCTCATCTGTTTCGCGGCCGCACACGAGATCATCCGCCAGCGCCGTCGCGATCTTACGCTGTGCCGCCTGACGCCGGATCTGGTCTACGATCAGCTCATCGCCGCCGGGTGCGCGCGCAAGCTCGTCTTCTCGTGGGCGGGCAATCCGGGTGTCGGCTCGCTCCACGCGTTACGCCGAGCCGTCGAAAAACATCAGCCACCGTTACTTGAGCTTGAAGAGTATTCTCACTTCGGCCTGGTCGCCCGGCTCTCGGCTGGCGCCGCAAAACTGCCCTTTTGGCCGCTGCGTGATTACCAAGGCACAGACCTCCCCGCTGTCAATCCGCTCATCCGCACCGTCACCTGTCCGTACACCGGCGATGCGATCGCGACCGTTTCCGCCTTGAATCCGGATGTGACCATCGTGCACGCGCAACGTGCTGATCGCGACGGCAACACGCAGATCTGGGGTTTGTACGGCGTCCAAAAGGAAGCGGCATTTGCCGCCAAGCGGGTGATCGTGGTGGTCGAAGAGATCGTCGACGAGAAGGTCGTGCGCGCGGACCCCAACCGCACGCTCATCCCAGGCATCATCGTCGATGCCGTCGTTTGCGAGCCGTGGGGCGCGCATCCGTCGTATGCGCAAGGGTATTACGATCGCGACAACGATTTTTACGTCGAGTGGGAAGACATCTCGCGCGATGAGGCGGCGCTCAACCGCTGGCTTGACGAATTCGTGTACGGTGTCGCAGACCGTGTTGGCTACCTGCACAAGCTCGGTGCCGATCGGCAGCAACGCCTCACCGCCAAGCCGCAGATCAGTGCGGGGGTGAACTACGGTTTCTGACGTCACCGCGTACACCAACACCGAACTCATGGCTGTTCGCGCGGCGCGTGAGCTGCGTGATGGGGATGTGGTATTCGTCGGGATCGGCTTGCCGAATCTGGCATGCAATCTTGCCCGTGCCACCCACGCGCCTGGCCTGGTCCTCATCTATGAGTCCGGTGCGGTCGGTGCGGTGCCAGACCGCCTGCCCGTCTCGATCGGCGATCCGGCGCTCGTCAACGGGTCGCTGGCCGTGGCCAGCATGGCCGACGTGTTTCAGTTCTACCTGCAAGGTGGTCGCATTCAGGTCGGCTTTTTGGGCGGTGCGCAGATCGATCGTTACGGGAACATCAACTCCACTGTGATCGGTCCGTACGATCGGCCGAAGGTTCGTCTGCCCGGAAGCGGCGGCGCCTGTGAGATCGCAATCCACGCGGAACGCGTCATCGTCGTTGCTCCTTTGAGTCCCCGCAGTTTTCCAGCGACGGTTGATTTCATCACCTCGCCTGGACAGAACGGCAAATATGGCAGCCGGGCGGCACTCCATCTTCCAGGTCGCGGGCCTGTGCGCGTCGTGACGGACGTGGGCATTTTGGAGCCATCCCAAAGCGATGGTGAACTAGAACTGGTCGCGCTGTATCCGGGCGTCGAAGCCGAGAGCGTGATGAAGAAAGCAGGATGGCCGCTGCGCGTCGCGCCAACTGTGACCGTTCTGCCGCCTCCCACAGAGGCAGAGCTCCACCTTTTGCGTGACGTCCTCGATCCCAACCATCTCTATATAGGAAAGCGAGACGCATGAGACGATCGATGATCAAACCCGCTATGCTTACAGTGGTCATGCTCGCCGCACTCGGTGCTGCACCTCCCGCGTCGCCGACGCCCTCGGCGTCTACCGGTTCGCCGGGGCCCTCTGCCTCCGCCCCTCCTGCGACGCCGTCGTTGCCGGCGCAGACCGGGCTGAGTTGGCACGAGACTCCGGACCAATTGACGGCCAGCTGCGACGGCGCCATTGCGCAAGCTAAGGCGGCGTTTGCCAAGATCCTCACCGTCCAGCCCACAACCGCGACCTTCACAACGTTGGCCGCGATCGAGAACGTCAGCGCTGACTTTAACGACGCAACCGCCGTGCAATCCGGCTTGTACCTGCTGTCACCTGATGCGGCAGTGCGCAAAGCATCGCAAGCGTGCAGCCAAAAGGTCACTAATTTCACCGTCGAGATGTCGTCGGACCCGCGTATCTACGCGGTGGCGCAGCACGTCGCACAAGTGGGGGATGCACCTGCTCCAGCCGGAGCCAAACTCGACGAATATTACGTAATCGGCGGGAAGCGCGCCGGGGCGGGGCTCGACGAAGCGACGCGCAAGAAGACCACGCAACTCTTCGAACGCATTGCGGATCTCGAGCGCGATTTTGCCTTGCAGCTGGCGGGCGACCAGACGACCGTCACCGTCTCCGCAAGCGAGGCCAAAAGCCTGACGCCCGATTTTCTTGCGACGCTCAAGAAATCAGGCTCGAGCTATATCGTGCCGGTCAATGAGAGCACGTACGAGCAATATATGCTCGCCGAATCGAGTGGCGCGGCGCGCAAGCGCTTTGTCACCGCGTACAATATGCGCGGTGGCGTCAAGAACGTTGAACGCTTGCAGCAGGCAGTGGCGGCACGCGACGAGCTCGCGCACCTGCTTGGCTATTCATCATGGGCTGCGTTCCAGCTCGACGCCAAGATGGCGAAGACTCCGGAGCGCGTCGAAACGCTGCTCACGACCATCAGCACGAAGCTTTTGCCCAAGGCGGACAGTGAAGTCGCCACCCTCGGTGCGTTCAAGAACGGCGAAGGTTCGCCAGGACCGATGCAGCGCTGGGATTACGCGTATTGGGAGAACAAACTCGTTGAGAAGAAGTACGCGGTCAACGATCGGCTCGTGCGCGAGTACTTCCCCGTCGATCATGTCATCGCAAGCGTTTTTAACATCTATCAGACGCTTTTGGGCGTGACCTTTGCGCAGATCCCGCAGGCCGACGCCTGGGCATCCGGCGTGACCGAATATTCAATAACCGACACAGCGAGCGGCAAGCCCATCGGATGGTTCTACTTAGATCTCTATCCGCGCCCTGGCAAATATGACCACTTCGCAAATTTCCCCATCCGCCCAGGACGCGTCTTGCCCGATGGCACCTATCAAAAACCGGTCTCGGCGATCGTGGGCAACTGGCCCGTGGCCGCTCCCGGCAAGCCGGCGCTCTTGAGCCACGAGGACGTCATCGTGTTCTTCCACGAGTTCGGGCACCTCATGCACAGCACGCTGTCGATCGCCCCGTACGAAACGCTCTATGGCACGTCCGTCCGGCCAGATTTTGTCGAAGCGCCATCACAAATGCTCGAAAACTTCATGTGGCAGCCGTCGATCCTCAAGATGGTATCGAGCAACTACAAAACGGGGGCACCATTGCCCGACGACTTGATCGAGAAGATGATCGCCCTAAAGCATGTGGATGACGGGTACCAGTGGTCGACGCAAGCCTTTTACGCGCAATACGACATGACCATCCATAGCTCCGGGCCCAACATCAACGTGGATTCGACGTGGTTTGACCTTCAGAAGAAGATGACGCCGTTCCCAGCCATTCCAGGCACGCACCCCGAGGCGGGCTTCGGCCATATCATGGGCGGATATGACGCTGGGTACTACGGATATCTGTGGTCGCGGGTGTACGCGCAGGATATCTTCACACGGTTCCAGCGCGAGGGGCTGCTCAATCCGACCGTCGGCATGGCCTATCGCAAGGACATCCTCGAGCCAGGCGCGAGCGTCGAGCCGGATGTGCTGGTGCAGAACTTCCTTGGCCGGCCGATGAATCCCGACGCCTTCTATAAGGACATCGGAATCTCGCCATAACGCGAAAGGGTGTAGCGGGGCGCTCAATCGCGTTCTGGCGCCCTGGCGGCCAAGGCACTCTCACATCATGTGGCTGGGTTGGCTGGGCTTATGGTTCCTAAAGGAGCATGTATGCATCGCGTTGTCATAGCGTGCGTCGTGTTGTTGATTGTAGTTTGTGGCAGTGGCGTACTCGCTGATGGCACGGCACAGACGGCGCTAGCGCGCTTGTTCACGGCGAAGCAGATCGAAGCGGACTGGTTCGCGGACTCCTTCCTGCAACAGGTGCCTGCGTCTCAGGTGCAGACGATCGTCGGGCAGCTCGTGGCGCAGCTCGGCGCCTTCAAGAGCGTGAAACCGGAAGGCGCCAAGTATCGTGTCAACTTCGAGCACGGTGATGACCTTGCCAGCATCGTGCTGGATCCGAGCGGCCGCATCACCGGCTTGTTCTTTGAAGCACCGCTGCGGTATGCGGCAAACTTTCAGAGTGCGTTCGACGCTTTCAAGCAGTTGCCGGGCAGTGTGAGCGTCTACGTGGCCGACAACGGCGTGCAGCGAGTCGCGCTTGCTGCGGACAAGCCGCTCGCAGTCGGTTCAACGTTCAAACTCGCCGTGCTCAACGCCGTACAACAAGCGATTGTAACGCATTCGACATCGTGGACTGCGGTTATCAAGTTGAACCCGCAGCGTAAGAGTTTGCCAAGCGGCGTCCTGCAGACATGGCCGGACGGGGCTCCGCTCACCGTCTACAGCTATGCTGCGCTCATGATCTCGCAAAGCGACAACACAGCGGCGGATATAATGCTTGACCTCGCTGGGCGCGCCGCCGTCGAGCGTTACGGCCCGCGCAACCGGCCATTCCTGACGACGCGCGAAGCGTTTGTGCTAAAAGATCCTCGCAACTCGGCACTGCTTGCACAGTATCGAGCCGATGATACTGCGCGACGCATGCAGTTGCTCAGCCAGATCGACGCTTTGCCGCTGCCTGATGCCTCGATGTTTTCCGTAGTGCCGCAGGCTACGGATATCGAGTGGTTCTTTACGACTCAAGAGCTTTGCTCGCTCATGTCCAGGGTGCAGAGCCTACCGTTCATGAGCATCAACCCCGGGGTCGCCGAAGCTGCCGACTGGTCGCGCGTTGCGTACAAGGGTGGTTCCGAGCCAGGCGTGCTCAATCTCACGACCTGGGTTGTGTCGAAGAACCGGACTTCGCACTGCGTGTCCGCCACCTGGAACGACGACAAGATGGTCGACGAGCTGGAATTCTTCGGACTCTACAAGAGCCTCTTGTCCACGCTCAAAAGCTAGCCTATTGCGGTGGATAGGTCGTTGGGTCGACCGGTGGCGCTGGCGGCGTCGGTGGCGCAGGCGGAGTAGGTACCGGGAAATTCATGCTGGGCGGTGCGCTCGTCGCGGTGGTCTTGCGGCCGCGATACGCTTCGGCCGTGCGCATCAGCATGTAGAGTGCTGCGCCGATGGCGAGCGCGACGATGCAGAAGTAGAGCACGATGCCAATCCAGCCGGTGAATGCTGTGATGACGAAGAGCAGGGCGAGTCCGATCGCCACGGAGGCTGCAGGCGCCGGCTGAGCGCGCTTGGACAGATCTTGGATGCGTGCGCCGATGAAGTCGGCGATTGCCGCCTTGCCGATGAGATAGCCTCCGATCGTGGCGATGACGGCAAGCGGGATAAGCGGTATGCCGACGAGCGTGATCACGAGCGCGATGATGAGCAACACGAAGATGATCGGGGAGAAGAACCCCAAGATGCCGGCCAGCATTGGGTTTTCGCGCAAGTGCTGCGCGGTGGAGGCCGTCCGCCCCGGGAACAGCAGGAACGCGAGGAATACGAGCACCGCGTCTGCGAGGTAGAAGGGCAGCCAGCCGAGATCCCACGAGCTAGGATTCGTAGCCGCTTCCGGTGCCGGTGCGGGTTCCGGCGTTTGGGGTGGTGGCGGCGGAGGTGGCACGGCCCCGTGGCCTTGCGGCATGTTCGACTCGTTGTCGATGACACCACCGAGATTGACCAAGCTGCCGTTGACATGCCCTTGCGGCGCTACGTAGATGCGACCGCCGAGCGCGACGGCATCGCCATCGACCTTCCCCATGACATCCGCACTGCCGCCGATGACGACGAGATCGCCTCTAACTTCTTGTCCTTCCTTGATCACTTCGTGCTGGCCGCCGAAGACCACCATGTCGTCGTTGGAATCATCGCCCGCAAACGCGCGCGCAGGTGTGCCGTGCCCGAAGACGATCGCCATCGCGACAACCGCAACGATCGCTAGGATCGCGGTGGCGCGGAGTCCCGATCTTTGTGGGTTGCGGTCGCAAGAACGGGCGGGTTGTGCAGTCATGATGTGTGGGCTCCCGACAGGGCGGCCGTACGAACACCGGCCAGATAATGCCGCCCTGCATAGAGCAAGGCCAGCAGCACTGCGCCTTCGATGAGACCACCGAAGAGCGCGAGAGTGGTGAGATGGAAATGATCAGCGATACGATAGAGCGCTCCACCGGAGAGCGCGAGCTTGCCGAACAGCACGCCGCCTTCAGCGACGATTGTCTTCCAGCGCAAGAACCCGGTCGCTGCGAGTAGTGCGACCACGACCCATGCGAGCGCATCGTACACACCCAGCCACCAAATGCGCAGACGCGGCCGCATCGCCGGCACCGGCAACGAGGAAATGCGTTGCATCACGGCTTGCGTGAAATCCGCGCGCGGCTCGATCGTACGCAAGCGCGCGAGACGGTGTTCGACGATCATCATCTCTTCTGCAAAGGCGCGGCACCCCTCGCACGAGGCGAGGTGCGCTTCGAGGTCGGCGACCGCCCCTGCGGCCAACACTCCATCCTGATATGCGGGCAAGCGTTCTCTACACGCAGAGCATTTCACGATGAGTTACCTCCGGCATATCCGGGCGGACAGCGCGCTCCGCGTCTGCGACGTGCAGCTCGCGTGCGAGCGCTGCTTTACCCCGGTGGATGAGCGTCTTCACGTTGCCGAGCGAGACCGACATGACGTCGGCGATTTCCTGATACTCGAGATGGCGATAGTAGCGGAGCACGAGCGCGGTCCTCATTTTTTCCGGAATGCGCGCGAGCGCCGCCCGTAGCTGTCGCTCGTCGTCGCGGGCGAGCAGGCGGTCTTCTGGTGCGGTATCTGGCCGCAGATCAGGGAGCTTCTGCTCAAGCGTCTCGTCTTCAAAAAGATCCTCGGTCGGCGGTCTGCGGCGCGCCTTCATCAGCTGCGTGCGCGCGGTGTTGCGCGCGATCTGATACAGCCAGGTGGAAAATTTGCCGAGCTGCGGGTTGAAAGTCTTCAAGTGTGCGTAGGCTCGTAGGAACGTCTCCTGGGCGATGTCATCGGCCTCTTCCGGCGACCGGAGGAGGGCGTAGACGAAATTCACGATGCCCCGCTTATGCCGTTCGACGAGCGGCGTGAAGGCCGAACCGTCTCCTCGCAGGACGAGGGCAACGAGTTCCTCGTCCGTCAGCTGCGCGATAATCCGCTCAACCTCCGTCGCTAGATAGTACCGTTCGGCCCAGCAAAAGTTTCGGCCGCAGGAGCAGGTGTGATGTGGGATTCGTCGCCCGGCTTGGCGCCAATGGCGAGTGCCGGGTTTCTCCTCAATCCCCGCGAAAGCCCGCCCATGCAGGAGCCGCAAAGCAAAGAGCTGCCTGGTAGAGCCGTGGCCGAGTCCGCCGTCGAGCTTGCGACGCTTGTCGAGGTCGCAGACACGAACCCGATGGGGAACATCCATGGCGGTGTCATCATGAAGCTTGCCGATCAGGCCGGCGCCGCAGCAGCCATCCGCCACTCCGGACACATCTGCGTGACTGCGGCAATCGATCATCTCGATTTTCGCAGTGCCGTTCACGTCGGCGACATGGTCGTGCTCAAAGCCTCTGTGCACTACGCACATCGCAGTTCGATGGAGGTCGGCGTGCGCATCGAGGCCGAGCGCTTGGTTACGGGCGAGCGCACACACGTCGCATCTGCGACGCTCATCTTCGTGGCGCTCGACGAGCACTGCAAGCCTGTTGCGGTGCCACCCGTGATCCCACAAGGCGCTGAAGAGCAGCGGCGCTACGACAAGGCGCGCAAGCGCTATGAGGAACGCGTCCGCCAGCGGGCGCTTGAGCGCGCGAAGGGCGATTGAGCGTATCCGCGCAGGCTGCGGGCAGTGCAAGAGTAACGCTCGCACGGTATGCGCTGCTCGCGGTTGGGATCGCGGCATTATCGACTGCGGGCGTGCTCTACAAGCTCGCAAGCGCATCCACGTTCACGATCGTCGCCTATCGCATGCTCATCGCGGTCTTCATGATGGGGCCGCTCGTATTTATCTCGCGCACGAGCGCAAGTCCGCTGCGGCAGCGCGCTATCGCACGGTCAGACCTCAGGCTTGCATCGCTCTCGGGAGTTTTCTTCGCGCTGGATGTGACCTTATGGGCGCTCTCGGTGCAGTTCACCACGGTCTCGAGCGCAGCGCTCCTGGTGAGCATGGATCCGGTTTTTGTGGCCATCGCGGCCGCGCTGCTGTTCGGTGAGCGACCTTCACTTGCAATGGCGGCCGGCATGGCGATCGCGGTGTGCGGCGCCGCCGTGATCACCGTGGGCGATTTCCACATTTCTGGGCGGGCATTTGTAGGAGATGCACTGGCGCTCTCAGCTGCGGTCGCGGAGACGGGATACTTGTTGCTCGGTCGGCACGTGCGCCAACGCGTGGATGCGCTGCGCTATGCGTGGATCGTGTACGG
>Ga0306924_10005944_pt1 | contig 12108 bp, 10 predicted proteins | sample sta12Can44000111_FD_203756 | JGI IMG/M metagenome (GOLD analysis project Ga0306924, IMG submission 203756) | Lab enrichment of tropical soil microbial communities from Luquillo Experimental Forest, Puerto Rico - statanox.12C.anox.44.000.111 (v2)... | ecosystem: Environmental > Terrestrial >... | reverse complement strand
CTCGGCGTGGTCGATGCTTTCATTTCGCCGAGCCGCGAGCAGGCAGAGTATTCGATACTGGTGCATTCCGATATGGCTGGAACGGGGCTCGGCAAATCCTTGATGACCAAAATCATTGATTACTGCCATGTCAGCGGTGTTGCCGAGTTGTTCGGGCTTGTGCTTTGTCAGAACGCCAGAATGTTGGGGCTATGCACACGGCTTGGTTTCACCAGAGCATCCGAGGAGCCCGACGAGGACATGGTCAAGGTCGTCTTGCCGTTGCAATCGCTGCAACCCACGGACCTTACCGAACTTCGCCAAGCCGGACCGTAATGACCTGATCATTCGCAGCAGCAAGCGCGCTGCCGCCAACCGCGAGACTCCTTCGATATAAGCCCAGTCGTCGCTCGTCGATGGCCGAGCGAAGTGAGGCATCGGGCGTGTGGATTTCAATTTGTATGAACTTCCCGTCACACACCGTGCGAAGACTTATCCGCTTGCTTCCGGAGGCTGCAATCAACTCGACCGCATCCATCAGTACGTCAGCCACCCGCTGGCTGTCGGCCATGGTCATGGCAGGCGCATCGAGCGGCACCAGCTCGACTCGGACATTGCGCAGGATGTCCACGAACGCCAGCCGCCGTGCGAGGGCCCGTGAAAAGGCCTCCTCGCTCTCCCCAATGATATGTGCGGCGTCGCCCAACGCGGGGCGAGCCCGAAGGGTCTGGATCACTGAGTTTGCAAGCTCATTGGCATCCATGCTCTCGACCGTGCTCGTGATTTGCAGACCCCGCACAGCATTAAAAAAGTCCCCCAGCAAGCGAGTAGCCCGGGCGGTGAGTGCGGCCCCCGCCAGTTCGCCTGCGGCTACGAGCGCCTGTTCCAGCCTTTGCATGACCTGCGCGCATTTCAGCACCACGGACAGCTCTGGCAGACGGTCTGTACGAAAGCTTTCGCAAAACTTGCGCAACTCCGCGAGCGCAACTTCGATGCCATCAATGTCCATGGCTGCAGCGAGTCGTTCCGCGTACACAGCCTCCTCAAGAAGCTTCAACCGGTGCGCGGTGGATAGCATTCGTCCTGCAATCACCGTGAACAGGTCGGTTGCGACATTAAGCAGATCCAGGGCGTGCGCCCTGAGCATTGCGACACGATGACTGTCGACTCGTTGTATTTCCCCCAGCGAGCTGCACTCTCGGTGTACTCGCTTGAGGACCTCGCGCATAGCCTCAGCCTTCAGCGATCTGCCGTGTCCAGTATGGCAGATATCGATATTGCATGTGTCGATTAGCCAAATCATGTTCTCTATCGAGCGAACCAGTGCAGCCGCATCCCATCCCGCAAGCCCAGCGAGTCCCGGATTCGCAGCGAAGGGCAGATCGCCCAGCCATAAATGCCTTCCCATGCGTATGGCGATGTGGTCCGGGGAGTGTCCCGGCGTATGGTAGAACTGTAGCTCGTCGCCTGTCCCTAATTGAACGGCTTGCCGAGCAAGACTTTTTCCGTCTGCCGTTTCGGCGGCATCCCGCTTCATCAACAATCGAACCCCGGTTCCGAAATCGATCCATCTATCGAGTGAGAGCGCGCCCGGGTCAAACACGCAAAAGTCGAATCGCGCATTACAAATTTGCGCGCCGGGATAGAGCTCAGCGACTGTTAATGTCGGATCGCGCCGATGAAGGGCCTCGACGGCGACGATGTGGGCCATTCGTTTGACCATCCCACCTGCCGCCTCAATGCTCCCGGCATGGCACGAATGGTCATGATGGCAGTGGGTGAGCAGCACAAGCACCGGCCGGGGACGTCTGCTGACGAGCTCTGTGAGAATCTGATTAATTCTGTCCTTCTGCTCTTCCGATGCGCCGGGGTCGATGACAACGATCTCGAATGGCGTACGCAGAACAAAAGCGTTGGACGTGACGAGAGAAGGTTTATTGATAAACGTGCACAGATGTGCATTCCGGGCACCTGGAATCGGCACCCATTCCGCCAAGCCTCCTCGAACCGGCGCTCCAGCCCTCAAGCTACCGAACTCCCGAATACGTCCCGAAGATTGGTAAGCAGCGCCGCTGCAGCAATTGAATCTATTCGCCCGCCGAGATTGAGCGCGACGACGCCGCTAACCATTTCCCCGGTGATGGTCATGCGCAACTGCAGCTGCTCGCAGAAGCATTTGATATTCACCAAAAACGAAAATCGATCAACGAGTCGGTAAATGCACCGAGGTCGAAGGATGCGTCTGCTGGCGGGGTACATGCTTCGCCGCGACGCCGACCGAGTGCGTTCAGAGTCGCAAAACGGCAATGTCACTATTCACCTTCACTTCGACCATTAAAGGTTGGGTCGGGATCGCTATGCTAGCTTGGTCAAGCTCTCCTCCCGTGAGGAACAGATCGGGAACAGATCGGTGAAGGCGCCGAGATCGAAGAGGCGCTGGACCTCTGATGACAGGCTGCACAATACCAGCGCGCCTTGGCTCTCCTCAGCCAGCTGGCTCGCCAGCAAAAGCGCGCGGAAACCCGCACTGCTGATGTAAACCAGATTCTTGAGATCGAGGACGACCCGCTTTCGGCCGGCCTTGATCAACTCCGTCAACTTGTCCCCTAGTGGCCGGGCGGTACTGCTGTCAATCCGCCCCTTGATCTCGACGATCGTAATATCGCCTTTGTGCTCTTCACCGATGTCCATCGCTGTCCTCTTTGGGATTGGGTCAGACGTACAGCTTTTTGTGCAGCTTTATGTGATTACACCTATCTTTTCGCACGTAGTCCACTCTATCCATGAGTGCATGCACAAAATGCAGTCCCACGCCGCCGAGCCTGCGCTCGCGTAAAGTCTGCGAGGCATCTGGCGGGGTGGATTGCCGCGGGTCGAATGGTTTGGCATCATCGATGATCTCAGCAGTGATCACCCCATCCGCCAGCGTTAGGGTCACGCGGATGCAATGAGAGCCACTGTCGTCATAGCCGTATGAGATCGTGTTGTTCAAGATCTCGTCGAGACAGAGGTTGAGGTCATTGATGATCTGGTTGGGGATACCATGAGCAGCGCCAAATTGGTCGACCCGCGCCACGACTTTCTCCATTTCGCTGATCGTATTGCCGATCACGAGGGTGAAGTTGATGGTCGAGCTTGGAGCTATCATATGTCGCAATACGAGGCTTGATTCCCAAATATCCAATCCGCAAGCCCGAAATGTCTTCAGAAATAGCTTACGACAGGTACAGTAGCCGATCAACAATGTCGCAGATCGAACCAGGAGCAGCGGGAAATGTCACTTCAATCATGAAGGCAGCGCAGTCCAACGCGCGACTGCTCGTGGTCGACGACAACGAAGACAATCGCTACACGCTCACTCTGCAGCTCGAGCTCGAGGGATACAAGAACGTCGCGACTGCCGAGCACGGTGAGGAGGCGCTCCTGCTGCTCGACCAGCAGGATTTCGATCTTCTTCTTCTCGACGTGATGATGCCGAAGCTCGATGGCTATCAGGTGCTTGAACGTCTAAAAGCTCAGGAGCGCCTGCACAATCTTCCTGTCATCATGATCTCGGCGCTCAATGAAGTCGCCAGCGTCGTGCGATGCATTGAGCTGGGAGCCGTGGATTACCTCCCCAAACCTTTCGACCCGGTACTGCTCAGGGCACGTGTCGGCGCAAGCTTGGAGAAAAAACGGCTGCGCGACGAAGTGCGAGCGCACCTCGCGCGCGTGGAGGAGGAGCTGGCGTCGGCGCGTCAACTACAAATGAGCATGGTGCCTAGGGTTTTCCCTCCCCCGTCCAAGGAGCGGCCGATCGAGCTCTTCGCCATGATGGAGCCGGCGCGCGAAGTTGGAGGCGATCTCTACGATTTCTTCGACGGGGCCGATGGCAGCTTCTACTTCCTCATCGGGGATGTGTCCGGCAAGGGGGTGCCTGCGGCGCTATTCATGGCGCGGACCAAGAATCTGGTCCGATTGATCACCCGGATGGCGCGCGCTGAGGATGGCTCCGCCCTTGCACCTTCCGAGATCGTTTCAATGGTCAACCGGGAACTGTGCCAGGACAATGCCGGCCTGATGTTTGTGACATTGTTCTTCGGAGTGATGCGTCCCGATTGTGGCGACGTGAGCTTCTGCAATGCCGGCCATAATCCTCCCTATCACCTGCATGATACAAGGGCCGAGCAGCTGCCCACTGCCAAGGGGCGAGCGATCGGACTGCGCCGAAACTCGGCATACGAGACCGTCACCCTTTCCATGTCTCCCGGAGATCTGCTGTATCTTTACAGCGATGGCATCACTGAAGCGGTCGATATGAGCGGCGAATTGTTTTCCGAGTGGCGGCTCGAACAGGCATTATTGTCGACGTCTGCCGCCAGCGCGAACGTCGTCGTCGGTGCCGTGGCGGATGCGGTCAGGCGGTTCGTCGGGGCGGCTCAGCAGGCGGATGACATCACCGCCCTGGCGATACGGCTCACGGATCCCTCAATGTTATGACGTCGCATCAGTGAGTAGGTGCAAAGTATGTACGGAATGTTGAGCCCGATCGCACAGTAATAGCGAACAGCGCGGGGATGGAATGGAAGGAAGGTATTTTTCACCACATTTTCGGGAACGGTCTCGCTCGCTGAAGCCGTGGCCTGAGCAGGCGCGCGCGGTTGCGATATCCTCGGGGAGATCCGACCGGCCGACAGGCGTGTCAGCTCCAAAATAAGTCCCCTCGGCGATAGACAGAATGGGCAGTCAGCGTGTAGACTTGCTTTCAGTACTCGCAGGGCCGAGGGCAATTATCATTAAATTCCTCCCCGTGAGGATTATTGTGCGAGCGGCGGCTGGATTCGTCATTTCGAGCGCGCCTGTTGCAGCACTAGATCTAAATTCTCGCGTCTCGATCGGAGTTCTCAACGATCAAGCTGGGATTTACGCAGAAGTCGGGGGAGTTGGGTCGATCCAAGCGGCTCGCATGGCGGTCGAGGACTTTGGAGGAAAAGTTCTCGGACGCGACATTTCCATCGTCGCGGCAGACCACCGGAACGACGTGCAACGGGCCATGCAGATCGCGACGGACTGGATCGATAATCAAGGTGTTACGGCGATCGTCGATTTGACGAATTCCGCTGTCGCGCTGGCTGTACAGAAGCTGGCGAAAGATCGAAGCAAGATCGCCATTTCCAGTTTAGCTGGATCCACCGATTTAACCGGATCGGCTTGCTCGCCAACGGGTTTCCAATGGACGTTCAACAACTATTCCAATTCGACGACTTTGGCGCGCGAACTCGTCTCGTTCCATCAAGATAGTTGGTTCTTCATAACCGCGGATTATCCATTCGGCTGGTCCCTGGAACGCGAAGCATCGGAGGCCGTAGTCCAGGCCGGCGGCCACGTGCTAGGTGCGGTGCGGCACCCGCTGAACGAGTTGAACTTCGGCCCACTTCTATCTCTGGCCCAGGAGTCCAAAGCCAAAGTGATCGCCCTGGCTAACGCTGGCGGTGATACCGTCCGAGCTGTCAGAGAAGGCGCGGAGATCGGCATATCCCCGCGAACCCAGACGCTCGTCCCAATGCTTGTATTTATTTCGGATGTCCATCAGTTGGGGCTTGATGTGGCGAAAGGCATGACCTTTGTCGACGGCTTTTATTGGGATCTCGATGAGGTCACGAGAGCCTGGTCCAAAAGATTCTATGAGCGTCGCCACGTTATGCCGACCATGGGGCACGCCGGCACATATTCAGCGGTCCTCCATTACTTGCGTGCCCTTCAGGCGGCGGGAACGGACGAGGCGCACGTTGTGGCGAGCAAAATGCGAGAGATATCTGTGAAAGATTTTTTCGCACGCAATGGCCATGTCCGGCCCGATGGCCTCATGGTCCACGATATGTACCTAATGCAGGTCAAGTACCCGGATGAATCGAGCGGAGCCTGGGATTATTACAAGCTGATCTCGACCATTCCGGGAGAGAAGGCATTCCGGCCGCTTTCACAGAGTGAATGCCCGCTGGCCAAATAGGACAAGAGAGGCCGACGATGGCTGTCAATGAGATCACCTTTTGGCTTCACAAGATCGTCGCCGAGAAAGCGATTCGCCTCGCGTCTCTGATGGGCATCTTCACGTTGGTCGCCTTGCATCACGCTGCTGCCGCGGGTGGAGCAGCCGTAAATATTGGGGTCCTGACCGACCTGACGGGGGTCTATAAGGACCTGGCAGGACCGGGCTCCGTCGCGGCCGCACAAATGGCGGTGCACGACTTCGGAGAGAAGGTGCTCGGACGTGAGGTGAAGGTGTTCGCGGGGGACCACAAGCATCAAGTGCAAAACGCGATTGAGATAAGCAATGGTTGGATAAAGGACGATGACGTCGGAATGATCGTCGATCTCCCGAATTCAGCCGTCGCCCTGGCGGTACAAAAATTATCAGCGGACCTGGATAGGATATCGATCACGGTTTCCGGCGGCAGTACCGATTTGACGGGCAGGGCCTGCACGGCCACCGGCTTTCACTGGGCGTATGACACCTACTCCAACGCTGTGGCCATGGCTCGAGCAATGGTGGCGTTTGGCCAGAACTCTTGGTACTTCATTACGGCGGATTACCCTTTTGGGCATGCATTGGAACGCGATGCCAGCCAAGCGGTGATCAAGGCTGGGGGGCGTGTGCTCGGTCATGCGTTGCATCCTCTCAACACTGCAGACTTCGGTACGTATCTGGAATCCGCCCAGGCTTCCGGCGCGAAGGTCATTGCACTCGCCAATGCCGGCTCAGACACCACAAGGGCGATCAATCAAGCGTCGGAGATTGGCATTTCACCGCGTTCGCAGACGCTTGTCCCTCTGCTCGTATACTTGTCCGACGTGCACAAACTCGGCCTTGATACGGCAAAAGGCATGACGTTTGTCGATGGGTTTTATTGGGACTTAGATGACGCGACCCGCGCTTGGGCAAAAAAATTCCTGGATGTCGCAGGTGTTATGCCCACAATGACCCACGCTGGCGTTTATTCGGCGACCCTCTCTTATCTTAAGGCGGCACAGACTGCGGGGACGGGCGATGCCAAGCAAATCTCGGCAAAGATGCGGCAACTCCCAGTCGACGACTTTTTCGCAAAAGGCGGGACCATACGGACAGATGGGCGTCTGATCCATGATATGTATCTCGTCCAAGTTAAGCGGCCCGAAGAGTCGCAATATCCGTGGGATTATTACAGAATTCTATCAACGATACCCGGGGAAAGCGCTTTTCGCCCGTTGCCCGAAAGCGAATGTCCGCTCGTTCACAAGTGAGAACCGTCTACGGCAGTTGACCGTAACACTTTTGCGAATGGCTCATAGCCTGATCCATTCGCTGAGATTTGGCTGACAACGAGAACTCCTGCCCGTTTTGTCCGAGTTCCATTCGAGGTGGTCGGACCTCTACGAACAACGTCGGTAATAGATTTGATGCCTCTCAGACCTACAATTCGGTTTGGCGTAACGTTCCGGCTTCTCGGCGCCCTTTTGGCAATTACCGCACTTGCCATAGGCGCGAGCTTAGCGGCCCTTTATGCGTTCAATCAATACAGGAAAGGCTTTGATCAGATCGCATTGTCCAACTTGCCAGCGCTGATCGCAGCGAGTGAGCTCGCCCAACGCAGCGAAGCAATGGCAGCTAATGCGCCTAGTCTCGCCGTTGCCGACAATCACTTCGCTCGCCAGGCGCTCGGCAATGCGCTGCGGCAACAGCTGCAAAATATTGCAAATCTGAGAAGTTCTCTCGTTGTATTGGCCCCCTCCACTGAGGGTCTTCGCGATCTAGCCAAGAACGAGGACCTGCTGAAGGCCACTCTTGAAAAGCTGGATCACCTTGTTGCCGAACGAATCGAGGCGGATGGATTAGAAGCCAATCTCATCCTTCAGCTCCGAAACTTTACCACTCGTCTGCATCGGACCACAGCCCCCTTATTTGCCAATTTAATCGGGGCAAGCCGCCCGCTCGACGAAATCGAAGCGCTGTCCATGTGGACGGGGGCAGTGGACGAGGCCGTCGTCATCATGCTGTCGACCTCATTCGTGGATTCGAATCTAAGATTGACTCGACTGCGCTCTGACTTCGATACACTCGCTGTTCGGGCCCGTGGAGCGCTCGGCCGGCTTGATCGGACCACAATCGCTGCACTCGAGCCGTTGCAAGATGCCTTGCTGAAATATGCAGGCGGATCGCCCAACGTCTTCGAGGCGCGTGCGGCACAGCTTGCGGCGGAATCCGGGCTACGGGGTACTTTGCTTGAAAACAAGCAGCTTTCAGCGCAATTTGTTGCTTCCGCTGGCAGCGTCTTCAAAACAATCCAGAGCGACACGCAAGCTCAGAGTAGTTTCTTTTCCGGCCTTATTTCCCAATATTCCCATCTGTTCGGCGCCATCACGCTCATATCCATTGCTGGTGCTGCAGGTGCGTTTTTTTATATAAATCGTTCCATCATCCGTCGAATACAAAATTTGAGCGATAGCATGCATGCCCATGTTGCGGGGAAACATGCTGCAATTGCCGTATTGGGCAATGATGAGATTTCCGAAATGGCGAAGGCCACTCAGTTCTTTGTCGACGCCATCGCGAGACGGGAAGCCGCACTGCGGGTTACTTTCGAAAATTTGCGTACCATCCTCGAGGCAAGCCCTATCGGCGCGTGCGTGACAACAGAGGCAGGGCGGCTGCTGTTCCGCAATTCTGAGTTTGCGAACCAACATAGGTTTTCGGCCGTCGATCTAGTCGACGGCATCGATCTTTCTTCACTGTTTGCCGATTCGTCCGATCGGCCCCGGTTGTTTGCACAGCTTCGTCGCGACGGTGTCGTGGACCACGTCGAGATAGAACGTCGCCGAACCGATGGATCGCAATGGTGGAGCCTAATGTCGATGAGGCAGATTGCTTTCGAGGGCAATCAAGCATGTCTCACCTGGACCTACGATATATCGGCGCTCAAGCACGTCGAAGACGCGCTCAAGGTCGCTCGGGACCAGGCCGAAGCAACCAGCCGAACCAAGTCGAGCTTTCTGGCGAATATGAGCCATGAACTGCGGACGCCTCTGAATGCGATCATTGGACTTACCGACATGTTGGTCAACAACGCGCCGCGATTTGGAACCGAAAAGGCAGTCGAGCCGCTCCGTCGCGTGCATCGGGCGGGCACGCATCTGCTCGACTTGATCAATCAGGTACTCGACCTGTCGAAGATCGAAGCCGGCAAGTTGGAAATCAATGTGGAGACCGTCCGCGTCCTGCCGCTTGTTGAGGAGGTCATCGGCACGGCGCGGCCGCTTGCGGAGCATAACAAGAATAAGTTGTCGATCGAGTGCCCGGCGGACCTGCCCGGTATCGAAGCCGACGCGATGCGGCTTCGGCAGATTCTGCTTAATCTCCTGAGCAACTCATGCAAATTCACGAAAGGCGGCAATGTCATGCTCTGCGTTGCCCGGTCTGCGCATGAGCAACGTGACTGGATCGAGTTTGCAGTGAGCGATACCGGTATCGGAATGAACGCGGATCAGATGGAGCGGCTGTTCGAGGAGTTTTCACAAGCCGATGCCTCGACCGCGCGCCAATACGGCGGCACCGGGCTTGGCTTGGCGATTACGCGACGCCTTTGTCAAATGATGGGCGGCGACGTGACGGTCACAAGCGAAATCGGCAAAGGCTCGACCTTCACTGTGCGCCTGCCCGTTGCACAGATGTTGTCAACAGCCCAACAGGAAACCGGCGCACCCTCTACCGAGCTTCATCGCGGCGAATACGTGCTGGTAATCGACGACGATCAAACCGCACGTGACTTGATGGCAGAATACCTGCGTCAGGCGGGGTTCGCGGTGATCACCGCAGCCGGCGGACGCGAGGGACTGCGGCTGGCCAAGCAATATCATCCGATCGCGATCACGCTCGACGTCGTGATGCCGGACCTTGACGGCTGGACTGTCCTGTCCGCGCTCCGCGGCGATCCCGAGCTTTCCTACGTTCCCGTCATTATGGCTACCATTGTCGATGAACGCCGTCACGCAATGGCACTTGGCGCCGCAGGCTATCTCACCAAGCCCATTGACCGGCAAAAGCTCGTCGAGCTTATGCAGCGGTTCAGGGCACGCATGGGTCGAACCCGTGTCCTGCTGGTCGAGGACGATCCCGCCCAGCGCGAGCTGCTGCGCGGCTGGCTCGAACCGCAGGAATGGGTATTGAGCGAAGCCGAAAACGGCCGCGTCGCGCTGGAGCGAATCAAGCAGGATCTGCCCCACATCATCCTCCTGGATCTGATGATGCCGGAAATGGACGGTTTTGAGCTAGTTGCTGCATTGCAAGAGCAGCCGGCTTGGCGGCGCATCCCGGTAATCGTCATCACCGCCCGCGACCTCAGCGTGCAAGAACACGCGCGATTGAATTCAGGCATTGAAAGCGTCCTGCTCAAAACGCAATTCAGCCCGTCTGATCTGATTGAAGAGGTTCGCACTGTCGTGTCAGAAGCGCGGCATCGGGAGCATGTACCGGAGGCTGTCGCGTGACCAGGGTCTTATACGTCGAGGACAATGACGATAACATTTATATGCTCAAGATGTGGTTCGAGCTGTCGGAGGGGTTCGAATTCGTCGTTGCCGAGGATGGGGAAATCGGCTGTGCGAAGGCACTGACAGACCATCCGGATATCATCCTGATGGACCTCGACGTGCCGGTCATGGATGGCTGGGAGGCAACACGCCGCCTCAAGGGCGATCCCTTGACCCGCGACATCCCTATCATTGCATTGACGGCGCATGCCATGTCGGGCTCTCGCGAAAAAGCGCTTGCCGCCGGCTGCGATGAGTTCGAAACCAAGCCTATCGATTTCGATCGTTTGATGAAGAAGATCAACCGCCTGCTTGGTGACCGGGCTCGGACTCCGCAGACCGGATTTGCTCGGCCGTAATGTGGCTGTGATTGCTGGGGGCAGGTCGGCCAAGCGGCTAAGGATGCGGCCCCGACGAAAACCAATCATACGAGGCCAACGTCGTTGGCGAGGGACACTAGGCGCTGGAGCGGCTCGACAAGGGTGTCTACGACGTCATCCTTATTGGATGTCCAGATGCCGGAGATGGATGGCCTCGCGGCGAGCCGCGCCATCTGCGCACGCTGGGCTGCAAGCAAGCGTTATCTATCGGATTATCTCGGCCAGCAATCATCATCGAGAACAGGGTCGGCGCAGGTGGGAATGTCGGCATGCAATCTGCACTCACCTCTCCACCAGATGGTTACACGATCGTCTTCGTCGGCCCGAACAACGCAATCAATGCGACGTTCTACGAAAAGCTTTCCTTTGACTTCTCACGATAGCGCCCCGGTAGCCGGAACGATGCGCTTGACTAACGTGATGGAGGTGAACCTGGCGGTTCCGGTTAACAACGTCGCCGAGTTCATCGCCTATGCGAGGGTCAATCCGGGCAAAGTCAATTTTGCTTCGGGTGGGGTCGGTACCTCGCCTCATCTGTCCGGCGAGTTATTTAAGGCGATGACTGGCGTCAACATTGTGCATGTGCCGTATCGTGGCGGCGCGCCCGCGCTCACTGACCTACTCGCCGGACAGGTACAGGCCTTGTTCGATAACTTGCCCGGTTCGATCGGCCACATCAGAACCGGCAAGGTGCGGGCACTTGGCGTGACCGCGTCTAAACGCGTCGCAGCACTTCCGGATGTGCCGGCCATCGCCGAAACCGTGCCGGGGTACGAAGCAAGTGTCTGGTACGGAATCGCGGCGCCCAGGGGTACGCCGCCTGACATTATCGCAACACTCAATAAGGCGGTGAACGCGGTGTTGGCCGATCCCAAATTGCAAGCCCGTCTGGCCGAGCTCGGCGGCGAGGCTATGCCGATGACCGCAGCCGAATTCGGAAAGCTGGTGGCGGCCGAAACCGAGAAATGGGGCAAAGTCGTCAAGTTCGCCGGCGCTAAAGCGGACTGATCGCAACAACGCTACCCCCGCGCTCTTCACCTCGTGCCGCACATCGCAGCTGTAAGCGCTTGGAATGCGGACCGGTGCGTCTGGATGTCCATCGCTGTCCATGAACGTTTATTGGACAAGCGTTGGACACCAAAACGCGTCAACGCTGTAAGTATCTGATTTCTTTGGCGGTCCCTAGGGGACTCGAACCCGTATTTTC
>Ga0306924_10005943_pt1 | contig 12109 bp, 11 predicted proteins | sample sta12Can44000111_FD_203756 | JGI IMG/M metagenome (GOLD analysis project Ga0306924, IMG submission 203756) | Lab enrichment of tropical soil microbial communities from Luquillo Experimental Forest, Puerto Rico - statanox.12C.anox.44.000.111 (v2)... | ecosystem: Environmental > Terrestrial >... | reverse complement strand
CAACGCGCGCGATCGCGGAGATGCTCTACAGCAACCGATTCGCACGCACGGCGAACATCAAGTACATCTTCTCGCACGCAGGCGGCACGATTCCGTACCTTGCTGGCCGGTTTGGCATCGTCGACGAGATGAACGTCATCCTCGGTGCGGAGGGGCGGCGCACGGCCGCGGAAACCTTCCGCGGGCTCTACTGGGACACGGCGCTCGCGTTCGGCGACTCGGTGTTGCGGATGCTGCGTTCGGTCGCCGGTATAAACCATGTCCTGTGCGGCTCGGACTACCCGTACTTTCGGCGCGACTTGGCCGTCGGTTGCATCGCCGCACTCAGGCGCACTGAGGAGTTTTCGACAGTCGAACGTGAGGCGGTTATGGGTGCGACCGCGCTCAAGCTGTTCCCACGTCTCGGAGATTGGCCGGCGCGTCATGGCACGTCACAGGATCAGGCGGATGCAGCTTTATAGAGGGCGGACTGGATTAGTACCGCCGCGTTCTAAAGTCGATCTTTCTCGCCCACCATCCACGCGCGGACGTACGCGGGACAATGGCGAAGGACGAGACGTCCGCGCGCTTCGTACTGGTGTAAGACGCGGACGCCGTCACGATCTGCGAGGACCAAATTCGTCAGATCGAGGACGACGACGTAACCGGCAGGCTCCGCATCAACGAGCCGACACAGTTCTTTGACATTATCGCCGTCGAGTTCACCGCTGATCGTGAACACAACCCGTCGGCCCAGAGCGCGATCAATTCTTAACATCGGATTCCGTTGGATTAATCGCAATTCCCACGCCAATTGGAAAACCTGTGAGCGCACGGGTATCTGGCCGATGCTGGAGGCGAGATTTCGGCAATGGTGAAATCCGGGACGAAACGAACGTCAAGCGCGTCTTGGTGCGCGAAAGCGGCTCTTGTTAATCTTCAGCGCCCGAATCTTCGATTCAAGCGTTGAACGCGGAATTCCAAGTCGTGCGGCCGCCCCGGCGGGCCCAAACACGCGCCCTTCGGTAATCCGCAGTGCGTCCTCTATGAGCGCCTTTTCGTGCGAGGCCAGTGTGGTCGGCAGTCCAAGCCGGTGTTCAACGCCGGGTCTCGAAGACAGCCAGCTTTCGTCCACCGCAAACTCGTCGGTGTCGGACACGATCACGGATCGTTCGATCACGTTTTGCAGTTCACGAACATTCCCCGGCCATGGATAGGAGCGCAGGCGGTCCAACGTTCGCTTGGCGACCCTCCGGAATGTCTTGCCTGCTTTCCGTGCGTAGCGGCCGATGAAGTACTCCACGAGGACGGGAATGTCTTCCCGCCGTTCTCGTAACGGCGGCACCTCGAGCGGAAAGACGTTCAGTCGATAAAAGAGATCCTGGCGGAACGTCCCGCTCACCACGGCTGCCGACAGGTCACGATTCGTCGCGGCGATGACACGAACATTGACCCGAATCCGATCCCGTCCTCCTACACGCTCGAATTCCCGTTCCTGCAGCACCCGCAACAGCGCGACCTGAATATCGGGCGAGAGTTCACCCACCTCGTCCAGGAAGATCGTCCCGCCGTCGGCGAGCTCGAACCGACCGAGGCGCCGCTGAATCGCTCCAGTAAACGCCCCCTTCTCGTGGCCGAAGAGTTCGGACGCAATGAGGTCGCGAGGAATCGCCGCACAGTTCACGGCGACAAACGCGCGTGAGGCCCGAGGAGATCGTCGATGAATGGCTCGGGCGACGAGCTCTTTGCCGGTGCCGGTTTCGCCCGTGATCAAGACCGTCGAATCGCTGCTGGCGACCTTGGACACACGCGATAAGGCTATCGCGAGCGCAGGGGAGGAGCCGACGATCTCTTCGAACATCGACGCCTTGTCGATTTCTTCTCGAAGCGCCACGTTTTCCTGTTGCAGCCTCTCCTCCGCACGCTTGCGATCGTCGATGTCCGTATGGGACATATACCAGCGGACGATCTGGCCGTTGTCGTCCCGGACTGGATTCACCCGAGCGAGAAACCACCGATAGCTTCCATCGACGTTGCGCAGGCGCAGCTCCACCGAATAGGCGGACTCTCGGCCGGCGAGATCGTGCCGGTTCCCCCGGTCGTCCGGATGAACGACTTCACCGTCATCCTGCCGCCACTGTTCAAGAGTGAAGCCTGCGTAATCAAGCGCGGCGCGGTTGGCATAGAGACGCTGGAACATGGGTCCGAACACGACGATGAGTTCCGGGGCGAAGTCCAGCGTCTGCCGGAGTTCGCCCTCGCTCTTGCGCAATTCAGTTGTGAGGACCTCCTGCTCTGTGACATCAATGCCGGTCCCGACGAACCCCTGAAAAACCCCGCCATCTGCCGCCGGTGTGCCGACGCACCGGACGTGACGGATCGACCCGTCCGGACGCACGATCCGCTTCGTAAAGTCGAATCCGCGACGCTCCGCCAACATCGTCTGAATTTGCTGCGCGACAAAATCTCGGTCGTCTGAATGGACGAGCGCCATGTATTCCGCGACGGTCGGTGGCTTCTGCGCAGGATCGAGGCCGTGGATCGCGAACAACTCGGGAGACCAGTAGTCGAATCCTGTTGCAGTGAAAGTCCAGCTCCCCATACGCGCGAGTCGCTGTCCCTCTGCCAAATAGAACTCGGCTTGTTTCCGCTCTTCGATGTCGATATTGATTCCGATCCAGTAGAGGATCGTTCCGTCGTGTCTTCGAAGGGGCTCCGCGCGGCTGAGGAACCAGCGGTAGTTGCCCTCGGCGTTACGCACCCGAAAACTCACCTCACCGGGGCGGCCGGTCCTCAGACAGTCTGACCATACCCTCCGCGTCTTTTCTTGATCATCCGGATGGAGCAACGGGACATGCGAATCCCAGTCACCACCTGCGTCAGTGCCCGACCGAAGCGGGTGATCCTTGGGCAATCCGAGGTAATCCGCGCATCGTTCATTGACGAACGTAAGCGCACCCGATGGCGCGGCGTACCACGTGTACGCGGGAATCAGATTCAGCGTGGTTTGCAAATGGCCATCGAGGATTCCATCCATGTCCCCGCTCCCCAAATTGTGCAGATTCTCACCATTGACGATATTTCGTCAATAGAACCGTCCACGAACTGCTTTAGATACTGCATTTGGACCGGCCCGCGAGCAGCCTTTCGCTTACACAATCAGGATCCGTGCTGAAACCGATTCGCACGGCTGACGAACCCCGACAGGCTTGGAGTGGGTCGGCGGTGGGCGCTGGTTCAGTTAGAGAACTTGAGCTTTTTCAGCAGCGCCACGTATCGCGGGTCTTCGTGCAAGCTCCTCAGGAGGGGATCCACCTTTGTTCCGACCAGACCGATGTTGCGTTGGACGTAAGCCTGATTGAGCCATTCGAATGCTTCGTTTGGCTGGTTTCTGAAAGCATAGGCTTCAGCGATTTGGTACTCATTCCTCGGGTATTTCGAAATCAACTCATTCAACGTAGCATCCGACTCTCTGTTTCGACCAAGCGCGTGGTACACGATCGAATACAAAAACATCCGCCATGGCGGGTAGCGTACGAGTTCCGTCTGATGCAGAGCGTCCTGCATGCGCCGTTGCATCAAGTAGATTTGGCTCAAGAGAATAGGGCCGGGCCAAACATCGGGATTCAATTCAATCGCCTTCTCGCCATCCGTGGCAGCCTGGCCTAGCTGCCCCATGAGAAACTCGGTCTCCGAAAGGAATGCCCAGCTGTCTGCATTGAGCGGATCAAGGCTGGCAGCCCGATGCGCCAATTGAAGAGCATCGTCAAAGCGGCCGGCGTATTGTGCAGAGGCAGCCGCTGCCCTGATCATTTCAGGATTTCCGGGTTCGAGCGCAATCGCGCGCTGGTTGGAGGTGTCCCCTCCAGCCCAATCGAAATCGACCTGTGCCCTGAGCCGTCCCATTTGAGCATGAGCCGCTGCCAAGTTCGGGTTCAGGGCTAGCGCGCGCTCAACTGCCTGCCGCGCTCGCCGGTGACCCTCCTCCGCTGGTATGGAACCGATGTTGATCTGCCAGAGGAGTACACGAGACAACCCTGCCCAAGCGGGTGCGTAGGAAGGGTCAAGTTGGGTCGCCCGTTCGTAATACCTTGCCGCCATGTCCGAATCTTTGTCTGTTCTCCGCTGAAAGAAGTAGAAGCCCTGTAAATAGGCATCGAACGCCTCCGGATTTGCGGGCGACGAGCGCACCTGTGCCAACTGTGCTTGTTTCTGCGAACTCAAGCGGAGCCGGATCTCGTGAGCAACGGCTTTGGCGACGTCATCTTCGACAGTAAGCATGTCTTTCGTGTGATAGTCGTAGTCCTGTGACCAGAGGTGAGTTTGGTCCTTCACCTGAATAAGCTGTGCGGTAAGGCGCAAGTGATCCCCGCTCTCGCGGAGGCTGCTTTCCAGCACATATTGCACCGAAAGATCGCGCCCAATCTGGTCCAGGCGTTCGTGGCTTTGCTTGTACGTCATCACGGACGTCCGGGCGATGACGCCCAACTGGCCCTCGGCGAGGCGGCTCAGCTGCGAAATCATTTCCTCTGTCAGACCGTCTGCAAGATATTCCTTGTTCGGATCGCCGGTGAGATTCTGAAACGGCAGTACGGCCAGCATGATCGTTGGCGATCGTGGTGGTTCTGCAGCCAGAAATTGTCTCCAGGACAGGTAACCTGCGCCCACGACAATGGCAGCCGCGGCAATGGCGACCGCCGATTTCCACAACTGCCAGGATGTCTCGGCAACTGCGACACTTGCTGGAACTTCTCGGACGGGCTGCATATCGGGCAGCACCATTTCGGCGGCCGGGAATGTGACCGTGCCCTGTTGGGCGGCCGCTGTTGCTTCGGCAACGCTCACGTTCCCGGTGAACTGGTAACCCTTTCGAGCAATGGTCACGATCAATCGCGCGTCTTCGGGGTTGTCGCCGAGTGCCTTGCGCAAATGCGAGATGTACTGCGTCAGATTCCCCTCTTCCACGAACGTGTCGGCCCACACGGCTTTCAGCAATTCCTCCTTCGTGACCAGCCGATTGGGGCTTTGAACTAGGAAGAGCAGCACGTCGAACGCTTTGGGGGTCAGGACGATCGCCGAATCGGCGCGAGACAGCGTGCGTCTGCGCGAGTCCAACGCGAATTGCCCAAAGCGGTACAAGTTGCTCATGGAGCCGCAGTTAGCTTATATCGACGTTCAGAGTTTTTCACGGTTTTTCAGAGTCTGGTGAAGGACTTCCCAAGGTCTGTCCCGCAAGATTTGTGGTCGGAAGGATCGCGCCACTGTTGGCGCGATCTGATGAGTAAGCCAACCATGCCTGAAACAGTCATCGATTACGAGCAAGATTGCACGGAGTCTGAACCCGGCACAGGTGCAGAACCATGTGCCGACATCGCGGAGCGCAAGGCTGCCGACGAGAGCGTCCCACAAGGACACGTCCTCCTTCGCGCGGAAATCGACAAGACCTCGATGTTCGAAGAGATTGTGGGCTCGTCGCCTGCGCTCACCTTCGTCCTGTCGAGGGTATCCAAGGTCGCTGGCAGCGATTCGACGGTCTTGATCACGGGTGAAACCGGCACTGGCAAGGAGCTGGTCGCCCGGGCCATTCACCGACGGTCACGGCGCGCGTCACGCGCGTTTGTCGCCGTGAACTGCGCGGCGATGCCTCGCGACTTGATCGTCTCTGAGCTCTTCGGTCATGAAAAAGGCGCGTTCACCGGCGCGCTCGAGCGACGACTTGGTCGATTCGAGTTGGCCGACGGCGGCACGATCTTCCTGGACGAGGTGGGTGAACTCTCGCCCGACATTCAGGTCGCGCTATTGCGGGTGCTGCAGGAACGGGAATTCGAGCGTGTCGGAGGACGCGATCGGATTCGCGTCGACGTTCGCGTCATTGCCGCGACGAACCGTGAATTGACTGAGGCGGTAGCCAACGGGACGTACCGCGAGGACCTTTTCTATCGACTGAACGTGTTTCCCGTGGAGATGCCCCCGTTGCGGGAACGCAATGAAGACATCGCGATCCTGGTCGAGTACTTTATCGGTCGCTACGCGCGGAGAACCGGCAAGACGTTCCGACGGATCAGCAAACGAGCGCTTGACCGCCTGAAGTCCTATCCATGGCCTGGGAACGTCCGCGAATTACAGAACGTGATCGAGCGGTCCGTGATCGTGGCCGACACCGACGAATTCACCGTCGACGAGAGTTGGGTGGCGTCGCCCCCACAGATCGAGAGCCGCTTTGCCCTATCCAGTACCCTTACCGCGCACGAGAAGGCGATTGTTGAGGAGGCCCTTCACGCGAGCGGCGGACGCGTGTTCGGTCCCTTCGGAGCTGCCGCGCGACTCGGGATACCGCGATCGACGCTGGAATCAAAGATTCGCGCACTAAGAATCAACAAAACGCGCTTTCGCACGCGGGCCCTGAAGCGTGCCTGAGGTGCGAGCGGCGCTTTCAGATCTGGCTCGACAGGCACACCCGGGTGTAGGCGCTCGGGATCCCAATGGAGCACGAACAAGTTGTTGTTCCGGACCTCGTCATTGTTGAGATCTCGTCACGAAGAATCCATGAAGGCCGGTGAAAACCGGACGCGGTCGGGCGGATCGGTCCTTGCGCTGTGGTCAACAACGAAAGGACATCGATTATGCCCACGTTCACGAAAGTCGGTCTCGACGCGCTCCTGACGCCAGAGAACTGAGCCCTTCTCCTGATCGATCACCAGCCATCGCAGCTGGCAAACGTCAACAGCCACGACCCGACGATGGTGATCAACAACGTCACGGGCCTCGCCAGGACTGCGAAGACGTTCGACGTTCCCACGGTGCTTACCACCGTCGCCGCTAAGCGCGGCGGTGGCATTTTCAGACAGATCCAGTCGGTCTTTGCCAATCAGAAGCCTATAGATCGCACCTTCATCAACTCCTGGCAAGACCGCCGTGTCGTCGACGCGGTGAAAAACACCGGGCGCAAGAAACTCGTGATCGCGGCCCTGTGGTCGGAGATGTGTCTGGCACAGCCCGCCATCCACGCCATGGGCGAGGGGTACGACGTGTACGTCGTCACCGACGCATCTGGTGGCGTGTCCGCGGAGGCACACGACATGGCGATCCGCCGTCTCGTCGCGGCGGGGGCGCAGCCGATGACGTGGCTGGGATTGGCTGGCGAGCTGCAGCGTGATTGGGCCCGCACGGAAAAGCTCGGAGAAGTCGCGCAGATCCTATTCGACCATGCCGGCGCGTCCGGCGCCGTACTCGGGTGGAAATTGGCCAACGAGGCACAGCGCGCGTAGCGCGGCGAGACGAGGACCGTATGACAATGCGATTCCGCTCATCGTTCAACGTGATAGCTCGTTGGTTGATCGCGATGTTCTTCATCGCCTCAGGTACGGCGAAGGTCTTCGCCTTTCAACCGTCCTTCGCCATCATGACGGCCGTTGGCTTCCCTCTGCCGCAGCTCTCGCTTGTCGGGATCATCCTCCTCGAAATCGGCGGTGGTTTGGCGCTGTTATTCGGCATCGGCACCCGGCGGGTTTCTGTCGCGCTCATCCTGTTCCTGATCCCGGCGACAATCATGTTTCATGCGCGATTCGTCACCGATCCCGCGGCCGGTCCGGATCAGTTCGTCCACATGATTAAGAACATCGCCATCATCGGAGGATTGCTCGTGTTCGTCGCCGATGGACCAGGCAGTCGCGTCGCAAACGTCCTGACCGTGAGTTGAGAAGGCCCATGGAGAGATCTGCGCTGAGAATCGGATATTGCCTGTCGCTCTCGGGCCCGCTTCAATTGGATCGAGGACATCACGGACGAAGAGTGGGATCGCACTCGTCGGGGAGAGGTGGGTCTCGTGTTCTATCTCACCCGTGCGGCGTGGCCGCATCTGAAGAAGAGCCATGGCGTGCTCGTGAACACGGGATCGTTAAGCGGCCTCCTGAGCTTCAAGACACCTCCGTCGTTGGCCCACACGACGGCGAAGGCGGGCGTCATCGCAATGACGCGGCACCTCGCAATGGAGGGGCGCGAGTACGGGATTCGGGCCAACTCGATCTCGCCAGGCCTCATCGAAACCAATCAAACACGTGAACAGCGTGCGCCGATTCGCTTCACGCTGTTCTGGCCAACGGACGGTCGCTGGGAAGGCCGCGATTACGAGGTCGCCGTTCAGCCGCGGGACTGATGGGCGAACTCGACGTCGATCAGAGTGCTGTCACCCTAGAGAGATGACCGCAGCGGCATTCGGTGAGGTGCATTTGCTGTTCGGCAGTTCGCCATTGGCGAGATCTCGCCGGCACGCAAACGAGCGAAGATCTGCAGATTCAACGTCTTCCGGCGGACCGGAAATTGCGTCGGCAGCCAGGTAGCGAGGAACTCGCGGAGGGCGCGATGAAGGCTATTAGTTTGCTTGAGTACGGTGGGAAGTTGGTGCTCGACGATGCACCGCGGCCGCCGATCACACAGGACGAGATCCTGGTGAAGATCAAGAGTGCCGGCGTCAATCATCTGGATTTGGTTGAAGCCTCGGGAGCGTCACGACAGATCTTCCCACTTAACCTGCCGTGGATACCTGGCCACGAGTTTTCAGGTGTCGTCGACCAGGTCGGCAGTGATGTTACGGCATTTGCGCCGGGTGATGCTGTGTTTGGCAACAGCGCGTCTGGTGCGTACGCGGAGTACGTGTCGGTCAAGTCGCGGGCCATCGTCAAGAAGCCGTCGAACGTGTCGTTTGAGGAAGCGGCATCCGTCCCAGTGGCCTCCCAAACTGCATGGCAGGGACTCTTCACTCACGGTCACTTGGGAAAAGGACAGACGGTCCTGATCCATGGCGGTGCGGGCGCGGTGGGCGCGTATGCGGTGCAGCTGGCAGCGCATGCTGGTGCCACCGTCATTGCTACCGCAAGCGGCGACAATCAAGCGTACTTGACTGCAATTGGAGCCAGCCGTGTCATCGACTATCGAACGGCGCTGTTCGAGAAGGCACTGCAAGAAAAAGTCGACGTCGTCTTCGACTTGATCGGTGGCGATGTACAGCGACGGTCTTTCCCCGTGTTGAAGGAAGGCGGCCATCTCGTCGCGGCCACGCAGCCTGTGTCTAACGAAGAAGCCGCGAAGCATCGTGTGTTTGGCGCGATGATGAATGTCGTGCCGTCGGCGGACGGGCTCGGCAGGATCGCGCGCCTGCTCGAAGATGGGACCATCCATCCGGACGTCGCGGCGGTGTACTCGCTCCAGGACGTTGTGCACGCTTGGAGGGATATGGCTGGAAATCTCTCGGCCATACGTCCGGACGTCGCCGCGATGTACGCGCCCCAGGCAGGACGTAAGCCACACGGCAAGATCGTGCTTCGAGTGGCCTAGGTTGCTCGCGTTTAACTACTTTCCGGTGAAGAAATGACCAGGTAAGTTGCTGATCGGTACCGCTGGGCGGCGGCCGGCCGTGACGGAATGGTTCATTCTGCATTGCCTCGATCGATCGGTCGTACTACCATGCTCGCGCATGATCGTTCATCAAAGGAGTGGGCATGGTTCAGCGTCGACAGCGCGAACGGAGTTTGTTCGAGGTTCTGTTGCCGGATGGGCACAAATTGTGGCCCGAGTGGTTGCGGCGAATCGACACTGCGCTCGAGGACGAAGCGGTGATTGAAGTGGTGGCCCAGGCGCTTGAACGACGGTGGCCCCAGAGTCGTCGGCGTGGTCGTCTCGGCACTCCGGCCGAAGTCGTGATCCGGATGTTGATTCTGAAGCACCTGTTCGACTGGAGCTATGACGATCTCGAGCACGAGGTCCGAGCCAATCTGGTCTATCGGGCGTTCACGCACATCGACGCCGGGGACGTGCCCGACGCAAAGACGATCCTGAAGATCGCGCGCGCGCTGGGCCCCGAGGTCATCGAGCAGTTGCATCGGCAGGTCGTCGAAGTCGCGAAGCGCGCCGGGGTCACGCACGGCCGTCGCTTTCGCATCGACACCACGGTCGTAGAAACCAACGTGCACTATCCGACGGACAGTACCTTGTTGCAGGACAGCGTCCGGGTCCTGACCCGCACGATGCAGCGCGCCAGTACGGCGTTGGGTGATGCCAAGGGTCAGGTCCGGAATCGCATGCGCAGCGTGTGGCGTCGCGTGCTGCTCATCGGCTACCACGCGCGATCGCCCAAAACGCGACCGGCGTTGGTGCAGAGCTATCGCAAGCTGATGGCGACGACGCGGGCGGTCGTGCGCGATGCCGCGACGATGAGCCGACGGCTGGGCCAGCGCCGGCGCACGGCGAGTCGTCGGGTCCGACCGATACTAGAGCAGGCTCAGGATCAGCTTCGGCAGATGCGGCCGCTCGTCCAGCGGGTGCTCGCGCAGACGCGCGCCCGGATTCTCGGTGGGGACACCCATGTGCCTGACAAGGTGCTGAGCCTCTTCGAGCCACATACCGAGACGATCCGGAAAGGCAAGATCGCCACGCCGAACGAATTCGGCAAGCTGGTGACGATTCAGGAATCGGAACATCAAATCATCACGGCCTTTGACGTGCACACGAAGCGTCCAGCCGACAGTACCTTGTGGGAGCCGGCGCTCGATCGCCATCAGGCGATCTTTGGTCGCGCACCGGATCTGGCGGCGGCCGATCGCGGGTTCAGCTCGGGTCGCAATGAACGGGTGGCGATCGAGCGAGGAGTCCGACGAGTGATCTTGCCTTGGCGCGGACCGAAGTCGCCGGCGCGCCGGGCGCACGAACGGCAACGCTGGTTCCGCCGCGGTCAACGCTGGCGCGTCGGCTCGGAAGGCCGCATCAGTGTCATGAAACGGCGGCATGGCCTCAACCGCTGTCGCTACCACGGTCTCGACGGGATGCAACGCTGGGTTGGGCTCGGCGTCATTGCGAATAATCTGGTGGCCACTGCGACGTTCTCACGCACGCGGGCCACTGCATGACCCACGGGATGAAATGAAACGATCCGACAGTGAGCCGGTTGCTCGATCGAGGGGAAACAGCTTGCTGCGCGGTCATTTCTTCACCGGAAAGTAGCTAGACACCCCCAGCGACCGGGCTACGGGCTTGACCAGGCCATAGCCGACGTTGCAAAGGTGAACGGCACAACGCCTGAGACTGTGAGGCGTGAGTACGACCTGTACCTCGAAGAGCGAGCAAACGGGATTTGACCAGCGTCAAGCCGCAGTGAGTGCATTCACACAATAGTGTGTATGAGTGTATAATTGAGCTATTCTCATGTCGCCGAAAACACGGTTTCAGACTCTCCTCGAGGCCGAGCAGCTCGACGCGCTGCGCCGCATTGAGCGACGAACCGGCGCTCCGGTCGCTCGGCAAATTCGGATGGCCGTGGAACGGTGGCTAAGCGAACAGGGTGAGAAGAAAACGGACCGGAAGCGCGTATCCCCGCGCCGCCGATCCTAAGCGCAACAGTGATCGGCTGCTGGCTGGCCTGCCTTTCAGTGTAGCAGCCTGCCAGCCTCCCGAATGGAGGCAGCATGTCGAAACACCAGAAGCCTTCCGACGATACGGTTCAGCTCGGTCAAGCGCGCTGCCGAGAGACGAGGTGAGCAGTGCCCTGGGATGCTGAACTCGACAACCTCGCCAAGTACGCTTCCGAGCACTTCAGTGTTGAGGAACTCCGAATTGCGAACGGACGGGCCGTCAGTCACGCGGCGAAGACCGCCGAGAGCGGCCTAATCGATGCCGACACGTATTTCGAAAGCCTGCGAGCCGAATTGCGGCAACTCGTAAGGCGGAACTAGGAAGGCACAAACGCAAGATGACACCAACGCCCGTGACAGCAGAGACGCTACTGGAAGGCGCGCTGTATTCGCTCCAAGAAGCGGGGCGACTTGTTGTAGATGCCGCAACAGCGTTCGACAACAAGAGCCATGTGCTCGGCGCTGCATCTGCCGCGTTCGCCTTCGAGTTGATCGGCCAGCACAAGATCCTGCTTGAGTTATGGGAGAAAGCCGTCAATGGTGAAACGGTCACTGTTGATGACGTTGCGGCGAGCACGAGAGATCACGTCGAGAGACAAAAGGCCGGGCAGGGTTCTCTTACTATGCGGACAGACCGAAATTCAGGGCTCGGCAAACTGTTGGCAGCGAGAAACGCAGCAAGATGTCGGCTCGTACATGGCGTCCCCAACGGGATTCGAACGCGGGTG
>Ga0306924_10005940_pt1 | contig 12112 bp, 14 predicted proteins | sample sta12Can44000111_FD_203756 | JGI IMG/M metagenome (GOLD analysis project Ga0306924, IMG submission 203756) | Lab enrichment of tropical soil microbial communities from Luquillo Experimental Forest, Puerto Rico - statanox.12C.anox.44.000.111 (v2)... | ecosystem: Environmental > Terrestrial >... | reverse complement strand
GTGGCGCATTCGGCGTCTATACCGAGCTCGACCGCATGGCGCTGTTCCGTGTTTAAATCAGCCAAATATTCGTGGGCCATGATGGCCTGTCCTCGAGTCGAGTCTGCGAACCATTGCTGATTCGGCGCGCTATGACCAATTTTACGTCAGGCCAGCGCGGAGCATTTTGAGCAACGCGCTGAACTTCCGCTGCTCTGCAATTGCGGCCTTGGTCCTTTCGCCGTGACGGTATTGGCCATTTCGCTCACCAGGAGGGGCACCGCTACCGCGTGCGCCGCCGTGCAATCGACAGCGCCCTTTTTTCGTCGCTGGCGACCGGCAGGGCTTGCCGCTCTTCGTCCGCGCTCCGCATTGACGGGCTGTCTGAAATTGCACGGGTTGCTGGCTTCCCAGGCGCTCACATCATCTTCCAGGTCCAGCCGCTGTCGCGCTCCAATTCGCTCTCGATGCAGTAGTCCTTGAAGTCCTCCGGCCGTCGAAAGCGAACCACATTATCCATAGGCTGCGGACCGGCACACCATTTGTCGACGAGTTGGCCGGCGAGCCCGAGAGCATCCACGATATCGTCGTGGCGCCCGGTTGGAAATGCGAGCAGCTCGGCCTTCAAGTCGCTCAGCCACGAAGCCTTGGCGGGAACGTAAAGGCCGCCGCGCAATTCCATTCTGCCTCTGATGCTTTGCGCTCGAACCGCCTTATCATGACGAACCGGAAATTCTTCGAGGCCGGTGTGACAGCGGCGCTCGCGCATGCGCGTCCGCAGGAACGGGCCGACGCCGCTTGTAATTTGTCCCTTCTCAAGTGCCCACAGCGCCGGCCGCCAGCGCTGCACCATGTCGCAGAACGCTTCTACCCATTCGGCCGAAGACGTTTTCCGCCGCCACATGTCCACGAGGTAAAGCCGAAGCTGACTATCCAACCCCAGCACTACATGCACGGTATAATCAGCGCTTTCCTTGCTGCTCACCGCGAAGTCCGAAGCACCATACAGCCGCAGCCGCGAAGGCAGCGGGATGTCGAGCGTCGGGACGATCCAGTCCTCGCGGAAATACTGACCCTCCTCAGCAATAGGTGACTGGTTATACAAAGCGCTCCAATCGGCGGCGCTGGTGTTTTGCTTGATGCGCTGCAGAGCGTCGACGTCATACTTTTCTGGCCAGAGCGCTTGGCCTTTGTCGTCCAACGCTTTCAGCTCGACGACTTCCCATCGATCGCCGCCGGCGGCTTGCTGCGCAAGAAGGCGTCCCTGCAGGTCGTCTTGGTGGGTTCGGTGGCCAATGACCACGATCGCGCCGTTCTTTTCAAGGCGATTGTACGCGGTGCCCGTGAACCACTGCCATGTTTCCTTGCGCACATGTTCGCTACGAGCGTCGGCCATCGACGAGAACGGATCATCAATGAGCAGAACATGCGCACCTCGACCGTACAGGCTGCCGCCGACGCCAACCGCATAATACGAACCACCTTGCTCGGTATTCCAACGGCCACGCGCTTGGCTATCTTCGGCCAGCCGTACGTCGTCGAAGACTTGCATGAACTCTTCGCTGCGTACCAGGTTGCGGACGTCTCTGCCGAACTCTTCCGCTAGGCTGAAGCTCGCGCTTGCGCTGATGAAGTGCCGCGTCGGGTCTCTGCCAAGGAACCAAGCTGGAAAGCGCCGCGATGCCAACTCGGACTTGCCGTGTCTCGGGGGAACTAGGAGCATTAAGCGGTCAATTTCGCCGCGTTCGACCCGTTCCAATTGTTCCGCTATCTGTCGGTGTAGGCCGGCAGAGTCATATCGGGGAAGCGTAAATTCAGTGAACGCTATCAGACTTCGAGGAGCTTGCAGCCTCTGCAGCTGCCGCTGCAAGACCGGCTCCAGCGATCTGGCTTCTGATGTGGTCAAGGGCTGCTTTAACTTCATCTTCGGTCCATCCATCGACGATGCTGGCCGCCTTCACATGCAGCTCACGCGGCAGCAGCGATGCGGCAACTTTTACGTAATCCTTCGGGCTCTCTAGCCTGAGCTTCTCAATAGCTGCCGCGCCGTGCTGCACCCAGTCGGCGTAGAAGTCCGAGATGAAGTGCGCACCAAACTTGTTGCGGTCGCCAGGCTTGCGACCTGCCGGATCGCCAGACTGCCCGGGCTTCCACTTAAACGCCTGCAGGCCTCTCGTGCGTGAATTGTCCGTCACCGCATAATCTCCTTGAACACGTCCGCATCACTCGCATCGTCGTCCAGCTCACGAACGATGGCGCGCTCGTTGCCGCCGCGACGACCACGGATGTCGGGAAGTGCTCGCTCGGAGCTTGCCGGCTCCGCAAAGATGTCGGCCCAGTCGTGCGCCTCGGTCAAACGCACTTCGCGGCTATGCAGCCAATCCAGGCGCTCGCGTGTGACGTCGGCCTGTTCGAGCACGTCGTCGGGGTTCATCTTGTTTTGCGGCAATGCCATACTCAGTAGTCCTCGCTTGCAGGCGCGTAGTCGAAACCGCGAATCAGTGCGGTTTCGTGGATTGGATATTGGCGTAGCTATGGGCAAAAAGGCAATAGCGCTAATTATCTCAATTATTTCAGTGTGAGAGGGCGGATGATCGTCGGACTTCACTTGCGCGCGGTCGAGGCCCGGGAGAGCCGGCGGCGAGGGAACGGCAGCGAGAAGCCGGCCGTTAGCGTGGCCGAGGAAAGAAAGCTTCCGGCATATGCCGGAAGCTAATGAAGGCGAGGCCGCCGACAAGGTCGCGCAAGGCGACTGGCAAAACTTTCCGACGTCTTCCCGACATCAGGACATTTCTATTTTGCGCGGCGGGATCGCCGCCTTGCTGTAGAGGGCGCGACGCTCTTCAACGCGGTGGTCGACCCGCGACGTCTGTCGTTGTCGCTGCGCGTCTGCACAGCGCCTGCTCTCAGCGCACCACGCGGTGTAAGTTCTCCGCAGACGAGGCCATCACCGCCGACCGCCGGGGTGGCGGTGCCTTCACCCCCGTGCCCTGACGCCGCTACGAGCGCGCTGCTGCGGCGCTGCACGAACAGCGCGGCGCGCGCGTCTCATCTGAGACGGCGTCTGCAGCGCGTCTGCTGTCGACGGTACGGCCTCACCGCAACGTCGCGCCGATGCGGCGGATGGGCTAACATCCAAGCGCTCTTCCAAAAAACTGAGGGAAGCAACATGAACGACAAAACCAAACCCGCCAAAACCAAACCCGCCAAAACCAAACTCGCCGAAACCAAACCCGCCGATCTGTGGGAGCAGACTAAAGCTTGGGCCGATAAGAACCGCACAATTTCTGGGGCGCTCCTTGGCGGCGCGGCCGGGACGATCGTGCCGGGGATCGGGACCGTGATCGGCACCATCGTGGGCGCGGGGATTGGATTTGCCTCATCGAAGGAAAAGAACGTGCCAGTTAGCGGCGGCTAGGCTGATCCCCGAAAACGCGCAGGTCCGCGCCTCCAGGCCTGCAAAGGGGCAGCCCCTGTACCATTGCGGTTTTTCCTTTCCTTACCAGCACCGGACAGCCGGACATACGGACACCCCTTAGGGGTGTGTCCGTGTCCGTCCGGCTTGGATGTCTGCCGGACAAAACGTTCATGTCCGGCTATGTCCGGCATGTCCGGCGACCCACACGTTGTCGTTCCAAACACCAATAAGTCCAAGCGCTTGCAGCTGCTTGGATGCCCGGACAAAAGCCTTTTGCTTTGTGTCCGGGTTGTCGCTTTCGGCGACCGTTCCCGCATAGCAATATGACCTCCACACGCTTGTCCGGCATGTCCGGGTGTTCGCGGGGATATGGTTGCTTGCGGGCGGCACCTCGCCGGCTTCCGCGATCGCCTTGATGAGTAGATCGAATGCGACCTTGGCTGCGCCCGTCGCTCTCTTTTGTACCCGCGTGTCTGCAGCCTCACTGGGTCGGACCACGCATGATGTGATCAGGTCGCCGTCGTCATCGAGGCCGACCTCGATGGGTTCAAGCCGGCTCGCGATCTCGGTGCCCTCGGGTCCATCCTTCATCCATTCAACGGTCACCACGACGTTGTTCTGTGTGTCACGCTTCACCGCGAGCTGCGCAACCACGGTTCCGGTCAGCGAGGTGTGTCCGCGTGGGCGGGTGCCGTCGACGCCGCAATGTTGGATGATGATGACGACGCAATTAAAGGCTTCGGCAATAGCGTCTGCGGCGTTGAGGTACGCCGTCATGTCTTCATCGCTTGACTCCGATCCAGCTATGCTGCGGTTCAGGGTGTCGAGCGTGACCGACACGGGGCTTTCGTCGCCGAGCTGATCCCGGATCGAGGAGATCAGCGCCTTGTGTTCCTTTACGAGATCGATCCGCACTGGCACGAGATAGAACGGGAGCACGAGATCGGCCGCGATATTGTGTGCCTTACGAAATGCAGCTGCGCGGGCTTTGTAGCCTTCTGCTCCCTCGAAGGCGCAATAGACTGTCGCGCCATGAATGATACGCCGGTCGCGATAGTCCCAGCCAAGCGCAATGTGCAGGGCGAGATCGAAGGCCCAAAATGACTTTCCGCATTTTGGCGGCCCCCAGACTGCAACGATGCCGTTACGCGGGATGAGGCCTTTGATGAGGTAGGTCGAGGCTGTCCCGAGGGTCAGCTCGTGGAACGGGACAAGCGAGAAGTGCCGAGCCTCGTTCAGCTTGCCAGCAATTGCGTTGTCGACACGCTTACTGATGTCATCCATTTCGAAATGCACTTTCCGCCGTTCGGCGCGCCTCGTTGTGAGGAAGTCCGGCGCGGCTTGCCGCTTCGACGGCGATGTCGATCGCGTCATTACGGGTGAGCGCCCCGTCCGCGACCATTTCGGCTAGACGGCATGCACCCCAGAAGCACAGCTGGTTGCGTTGCCCTTCATGCGCGAAGGCGACGCTGCGGATGATGCCGTCCAATTTCCGCTGCACATTTTCCGACGTGCGCAAAGGATGTCGCGGTCGATAGGGCACCACCTTTGGCCTGACGTGCAGCGCTTCGATGATCCACGCGGGCACCGGCTGCAGCGACTGGGCGTGCAGCACTTCGTGCCCGTGAGCTGGCCACCAGATTATGTAACCGCCGACGCCGCGCGTATCGACGTGGGGCGCAAGCTTCCCGGCGCTGCAGCCTACTTGCGAGCTTGCCTTGAACAGCAGATGCCGGCCGCCGGAGCGCGTGACGTGCATGCGTGTGAGCGGCAGCTCGCCGTGATGTTCGTCATACCAAGTCTGCGCTTCGACGTGCTGGAGATCGAGGTCGAGGACGCAGAACCTGACGCCGGTCGGCACGGCGACTAATGCATCCGGCCACCGCGTCCACCACTCGTGCACGAGGTTGCCGTCGGCGCTGGCGTCCTTGAAGCCGTGCTTCGTCAGCGGTTTTTTTGTCTTGTTGCAGCAGGGGAAGACAGCGATGCCCTTGCGCGCAAGCTTGAGCGCCTCGAGCCATGCAGATGAGTGGACGCTCATATCGCAAATGTCCTAAGGAAATGACCGTCGGGTGTATGAGAACACTCGGTGGCCGAAGTTACCCTGCTTCTCGGCCGCCGTTAGTTATGCACCCAATCTCCACGTTTGATCGTGGCCGGGGAACAGTCCATCCTTCGAAGCCCATACGAGCGGATGCTGTTTTATCTTCTCGGCCGTCGCGGAGCCGACGTACCCGCCGGGTATGACGTAGTGCGCAAAACCTTCGTGACTCCTCTGCGTGAACATCTTCACCAGTCTCGTCTCAGGCTTGCGCATCAGTTGGAGCGCCCTCTTCAGGCCAATCTCCTTCAGCGGCTTGCCGTTGCTGGATAGAATCATCTTGCTCCTCTTGATGAAGAAGACCACCGGGTGCGCGAGAACACCCAAGTGGTCGAAGTTTCAGAACGGAATTGTGTCGTCCATATCCGCCGCGAGCGAGGTGTCGGGCGGCGTCACCGCGCCGTCACGCGGCGCTTTACCGACAACGGCGAAGGCCGGCGTCGGCACCCAACCAATGCGCTCGTCACGATGGTTGAAGCCGGAAATTTTCAGACGGATGACGGGATAGTCCGTCGACCCCATGCGCACCATGCGATCGTAGTGGCGCAAGAGATTTCCGACTGAGCGCCGTCCGGTGACGGTCGTCGCAACGAAGGTGAAGAACTCCTCCGTCGCCGGCTTTTGCAGCACGAGGTAGATCGTGTGCTGCCATGGGTCGGCGGGCTTGTTGTCGAGCCCGGGCTCCCATTTCGACTCGTCGAGATCGCCAAGCTCCTCGCGCTCCGGCATGACGAAGCCGTCGTGCCAGCGGCCCATGATGCGATCGGGTGGCGCGTCCTTGTTGAACTTCACCCAACCGATCATGGTTGCGTCCGCGAGGCAGACGAAGTCCTCGTCCTCGCCGATCTCGGTGTCGTCGTCGGTGAGAACGAACTTACCTTTTCGGAACTTCATCATGCGTCCGACGATCGAGGCCGGCGCGATCTCATCGAGATATTGATCGCGTGCGGGGCGACTATCGGGGATAGCAACTGCGGTCGCCTTGGTGGTGGCGACTGCAGTTCCAGTTTCCGCCGCGAACTTGCGCTCGCGGCGGTCGCGTTCAGCGTCTTGTACTAACATTTGACTACTCATTTTCTTCGTGCGCATGAAGGGGATTGGCTGGGCAGTCGCGCACGACTAGCTGCTGCGCCAAGGGTGACCACTTCACGTCCGCCGTCGTCGTTGGCGGTTTCCGATTTACGGAAATGGGTTCGCTGGGCCGACCGAATTGCCGGACGGTCTCAGCGATGAAGTTGAAGGTGGCGACGCTCATCCAGCCGAGGCGGCGGCTGCACACGCACATGATCGAGGCCTTGTGTGGTCCTCGACCGGTGCCGATGACGGCGTCGTGTCCGCTGCAGCGCGGGCACCGTTCCGGCAGCGTGATGGCCAAGCCGACGAGCGTCGTCTCGTCGACCGGCGCCGTGCCGAAGATGTCGAGCTGCGCGGTCATTACCGTACCCGCTCGATCAGGCGTGACCACACGCGCCACGGCAGCACGACCATCGGATCGGCGTGGTTGCGGCGCAGGAACAATGCGTCGTAGTTGCCGAGCCACTTTTCGAGCTGGGTGAAGCCGGCACCGCCCTTGCGCTTCTTCACCTCGGCGACGAGCGGCGCGGCGTCGGTGCCGAAAGCGTAGATGTCGACGTCGTGGCCGCTGCCGCGAAAGCGGCTAGCGCCGCTGAGTGGATAGCGTTCGGCCTTAACCCCGGTGACTGGCGCCGCTCATCACGCCACCTTCTGCGCCGCATCGAGCTGCTCGCGCAGCTTCGTGTTCTCGGCCTTGAGTTCCTCGATCTCGGTTTCGAGGCCGATGATCTTGATCTTGGCCGCCTGCAGTTGCTCGGCGAGGTCCTGGTCGTGGGCGCGCGCGGCTTCAAGATCGTCGATGTGAGCCTGCTTCGCCTCCAGCTCGCGCCGATCTTGCGAGGCGCTGCTCTTGGGCTTGGCCGTCTTCTTAGCCGGCTGCATCAGCGCGTGGACGTCGGCCATCACGGCGTCCGCCCACTTCTTTCTCTTCCGCGCGGGCTGCTGGCGCGCCTTGCCGTCCTTGCCGGTGCCCCCGCCGGTAATGATCGGGAACCTCGCGTATGACGTCACCTCCAGCAACGAACCGTCAGACCACTTGAAGCAAAGCTCGCCAGCACCGTTGAGCGCGAGCTGGCCGAGCATCGCCAGCGCATCCATGCGATTGCGCCCGTCGAGCAGAACCGGCGTGGTCTTGTCGTCGGGCCGCCAAAACGTAATGCCGACCTTCAGGCCGTTGCGCTTGATGTCACCGGCCAGCTCCTTCAGCTCCTTTCCCGACAACGGCGGGAACTTATCGGCCGCTGGATGGATCGAGAGGTGAGCCCGCCAATCGAGAGGTTGCGTCGTGATGCCGAATTTCGTATTTTTGGAGTCGATCCTGCTGCGGAGCAGATCAGACTTCCGGGCCTCGCCATTTCCGGTTGCCACCGGGGCGGGGCCCAAATCTTGCGCGGTCACTCCATCACCGGCAGCGATTCGAGGAACGCCTGCAGGTCGCTCGCGAGCACGACGGTGCGCCGGCCGAGCTTGCGAGCCTTGAGCTGTCCTTTGTGGATGGCCTTGTAGATCGTGTCGCGGCCGAGGCCGGACTGCGCCATCACTTCCGCAACGCTGTACGCAGTGCGGGCGGCGATGAACTGGGGCTGGATGTTCATTTGGTCGTCCTGTGATGAGCCGCGAATCGCTGCGGCAGACGACCGATCTAATTAACGGACAATTCGCGAGATGGAAGAACTGTAATGGCCAACTGTTTTCACGTAATGGCCAACTGTTTTTATTTCTGCCGCCCTTTCAATGCATTGCCGCAATTGTTCAAGCGACTTTTGACGCAAAGCCCGTTTCGAAAAATTTCTGGGCGGCTCGATGCCCACATTGAGCCAGACGTCGCGCAAGACGTCGCGCAGAAGATGTTTCTGAAATGGCGCAAGCGCTTCTTCAACGTCACGACATAGGCTCATGAGGAAGTTGTCCTGTCGCGCGAGCGCCTCCGCGACGTCGCGACTCAGCGTTCGGCGATCCGCATGCTTGTACTGGGGCAATTTCAGCAGGTGCTTGGTAAATCGACTCGTAAGCGTCGGATATTGAGTGCTGATCTTCGCAATGTCCTTAAGCAGGCTTCCCATGTGCCGCTGGTGCGGCTTCATATCGGTGATCTTGCCGGCGAACAGGGCTTTCCGCGCATGCGTCTTCTTTGGCTCTGGCGGCGGCTTGCGATGCGGCGGCTCGCGATGCGGCGGCGAGCTTCTGAGCAGCATGCCGGCGTAGTCGGGGTGCTTCCTGGTCATCGCCGGTCAGCCCCGAATCGGCAGCACCTTCCCGCCCGCCGCCGCCACCGGCTTGGCGCAGTAGTCGGCCCACGCATCCATCAGCCGGCGGCGCTTCTCGAACAGGTCTCCGCGCTGATATGCGCGCTCGACCGCGCTGGGGACGGTATGCGCGAGCGCTTTTTCGGCCACGTACTCCGGGAAGTTCGTGCGTTCGGCAGCCCAGTCGCGGAACGATGACCTGAAGCCGTGGACCGTGACGTGGCGGCCTATGAGCTGCCGCACTAGCCCACGGGGGGTGTTCTTACCAATTGCCTTGCCAGAGTAGACACCTGGGAAGACATAATCCGACTGCCGGGTCGCGAGCATGTCCTGGAGCACGGCGAGCGCGGCGGTGCTCAGCGGCACGCGATGCTCGCGGCGGCCCTTCATGCGCGAGGCCGGGATGATCCATAGTCGCTGGTCGAGATCAATCTCGTCCCACGTTGCCTCGCGGGCCTCGTCGAGGCGTGTGCTGGTGAGGATCAAAAACTCCAGGCATTTCGCCGGCACGCTAGTCTGCTCCCGAAGCTTGGTCATGAACGCGGGCACCTCGGCATAAGGCAGGGCGGCATGGTGGTCCCCTTTCACCACCGCCGGCAGCGCGTGCTCAAGGTGGCCGTTCCAACGCGCGGGGTTATCACCAGAGCGATAGCCATGAATGGTTGCCCAGCCGATCACGTTCTCGATCCGCCCGCGCACGCGCGAGGCGCTCTCGGGTGTGGTTGACCAGATCGGCTTGAGGACGCGCAGCACGAGCGGTGTGTCAATTGCGGCGACCGGCAGCGACCCGAGTAGCGGGAAGGCGTATTTGATCAGCGACCTCTCCCATTCCTGCCGATGCTTGCGGCTGGTCCATGAAGCTTCATTGTCTTTGATAAAACCCTTCACGCAGTCCCCAAACGTCATGGCCTTGGCCTCGGCAGCCTTCAGCGCTGCCATGCGCGCGCGCTTGCTGGCGATGGGGTCGACGCCCTCAAGGCGGAGCTTGCTGGCATCCCGGGCCTTCTCCCGCGCCTCGGCGAGCGTGAGCACATGCACCGGGCCGATACCCATGTCTCGACAGCGGTCATTGGTGACGTAGCGATAAATCCATTGCTTCGAGCCACCCTCCGCGACACGCAGGTAGAGGCCGCCGCCGTCGGCGTACATGCCCGGTCGCTTCGCCTTCTCCACCTTGAGCGCCGAGAGCCTATGAAGCGGCCGCGCCATTGTCTGCCTCTTGTGTTACGTCTTGCCCATATTGGCGCGACCGTTACTGGCAGACAGGAGCCGACAAGTCAAGACGATGGCGGTGAAGAAAGCCGCATGGCGACGGGATAACTTTAGATACTAGCGGACATGGGCAGACGGCCACAGACGCAAACTTGCCCGATCCCGCATCGGGCGCTCCTAGCCAATCGCCGCCGGCCTTGCCGGGTCAACGCCGGGCCGCCTCGACAGTTCAGCGCGGGGGCGAGTTTGCGCCGTCTGCGGACATAAAGAAATCTTTATATCTTCGTTGCAGGAGGCGGCGGGCCCTGCTATAGCGACCGCCGACCGGCGTGCCCCCTCGCGCGCCTCGCTTTCCCAACCCATGCAAGGATCGTCATGAGCGCTGCATCGAAAGCCGCCAGAACTGTTGCCAAGCCGGTTGCCGACTATGTCGTCAAGGACGTCAGTCTCGCCGACTGGGGCCGCAAGGAAATCGCCATCGCCGAGACCGAGATGCCCGGCCTCATGGCGACGCGCGAGGAATACGGCCCCGAGCAGCCGCTGCGCGGCGCGCGCATCTGCGGCTCGCTGCACATGACCATCCAGACCGCGGTGCTGATTGAGACGCTCAAGGCGCTCGGCGCCGACGTGCGCTGGGCCTCGTGCAACATCTATTCGACCCAGGACCACGCCGCGGCGGCGGTGGCAGCCGGCGGCACACCCGTCTTCGCGGTCAAGGGCGAGACGCTCAAGGAGTATTGGGACTACCAGCACCGCATCTTCGAATGGGGCGACGGCGGCACCCCGAACATGGTCCTCGACGACGGCGGCGACGCCACGCTTTTGATCCACCTCGGCTTGCGCGCGGAACAGGGTGAAACCGGCCTGATCGCCAAGCCGACCAATGAGGAAGAGGAAATTTTGTTCGCGGCCATCCGGGAGCGGCTGAAGGACAAGCCCGGCTGGTACAAGAAGAATGCCGATGCCATACGCGGCGTGACGGAAGAAACCACGACCGGCGTGCACCGGCTTTACGAGATGCAGAAGAAGGGCACGCTGCTGTGGCCGGCGATCAACGTCAACGACAGCGTGACCAAATCGAAGTTCGACAATCTTTACGGCTGCCGCGAATCGCTGGTCGACGGCATCCGCCGCGGTACCGACGTGATGATGGCGGGAAAGGTGGCCATGGTCGCGGGCTTCGGCGACGTCGGCAAGGGCTCGGCCGCGTCGCTGCGCCAGGCCGGCTGCCGCGTGCTCGTTTCCGAGGTCGATCCGATCTGCGCGCTGCAGGCGGCGATGGAAGGCTACGAGGTCACGACCATGGAGGACGCGGCCACGCGTGCCGACATTTTCGTCACCGCCACCGGCAACCTCGACGTCATCACGTTGGACCACATGCGCAAGATGAAGGACCGCGCGATCGTCGCCAATATCGGTCACTTCGACAGCGAGATCCAAGTGGCGGCGCTGCGGAACCTCAAGTGGCACAACGTCAAGCCGCAGGTCGACGAGATCGAATTCCCGGATGGCAAGCGCATCATCCTCTTGTCGGAGGGGCGCTTGGTGAATCTCGGCAATGCGATGGGCCATCCGAGCTTCGTGATGTCGTCCTCCTTCACCAACCAGACGCTGGCGCAGATCGAGCTGTGGACCAATCCCAAGAAGTACGAGAAGAAAGTTTATACCCTGCCGAAGCGTCTCGACGAGAAGGTCGCGCGGCTCCATCTCGCCAAGATCGGCGTCAAGCTGACGAAAATGTCGGACAAGCAAGCGACCTATATCGGCGTGCCCGTCGACGGCCCGTATAAGCCGGATCAGTACCGCTATTGAGCGCCACAGGGAGGGGCACGCCATACGATCGGGCGTTTCAGCTCGCCCTCCCCCGCAAACGGGGCAGAAAAACAAGGCCGAGCGCGCCGCTCGCCCGCCCTGATTCCATTTGACTGAAATTCGCTCTAGCTTTGCGCTGCAATGACCGCAGCGGGGCAAGCCTTGCGACGTCGGATCATCCTTGCCGTCATCTTGCTGGCGGCCTTCATCGTCTTGTTGCGCGTCGCGGTGCTGGCGGGCGAATTCGACACGGTCATCACGGCGGCCACC
>Ga0306924_10005933_pt1 | contig 12118 bp, 11 predicted proteins | sample sta12Can44000111_FD_203756 | JGI IMG/M metagenome (GOLD analysis project Ga0306924, IMG submission 203756) | Lab enrichment of tropical soil microbial communities from Luquillo Experimental Forest, Puerto Rico - statanox.12C.anox.44.000.111 (v2)... | ecosystem: Environmental > Terrestrial >... | reverse complement strand
AGCCCTCGAAACACCGGAGACCTTCCCGAGGAAAACATAATCGCACCGGTGGTGTGACCCAGTTCACATTGGTGTGCGGTCGCCTGCGATATTTTCGCGGGCATCTCAATTTTCTCTGACGGACGGAGTAGATGATGCCCAATCCAGGCCAGCCCACGATCGGCCCCGGTGCAACGGGCGATGTCGTCCGGCGACTGGAGCGGGCGCTGCGACGAACTCCCGATTTTGGGATCATGGTCGATGGTGTATTCGGCCCCCAGGTGGAAGCGGCAGTGAAATTCTTCCAGGAGGGCTCCGGGCTTGTCGTCGACGGCATTGTCGGTCCGATGACATGGAACGCGTTGCCCGACGGTGGGCCGATGCCGGTCCTTCGAGAGGGATCCTCAGGTGCGGTGGTCCAGAGCCTGCAGACGCTGCTCACCAATGGCGCCCTCGGTGAGTGGGGAACAACGCCGCAAGGGATCGACGGCGTCTTTGGGCCGCATACCAAGGCTTCGGTGGAGGCCTTTCAAGCCTGGGGTGGTGTGACCGCCGACGGCGTTGTTGGAGACCAGACCTGGTCGGTATCTCTGCACGCAGCGGGCGCCACACTAGAGACTGCGGTGGGGCTCAATTTCGTCATCGACTGAGATTGCTAGGGCGAGAATAGGGAGACGTGCCATGCCGTCACTTCTACTCGAGACCCACACGCAGAGTGGAGAGCCGATGCCATCTATTGCCATCGGCCCTGAAGACCGTACGCGTGCTGTATCCAACGGCTCGCTGGTCGGCCTCATCGACGTCGTGCGGCTGATGCGGGACATTGGGCTCGGCCTGCTGTGCGGTGTGGGTCTCGGTGTATTCGTTGCGATGATCGGCGACCTCTGTTGACCGTTCCGCGGTCGGCGCCCGAAGCCGCGCGTGGGTTTGCCTCCCAGCGCAACCCTGGATCGCGAAAGCGCTGGCGAGCGCTCACCTTCGTAAGGTCAGGACCAGGCCGGCCGCGATCAGAAGGATGCCGCCCACGATATCGACAGTGATCGCACCACCGAAGATCAAGGCCGACAGCAGAAACCCGCAGATCGGGGTGAGGGTCAGCACCTGACCCGCGACCGCCGGTGACATCACCGCCAACACCTTGTTCCACAGGAAATAACCGAGTGCGGTCGTCACGGTCCAATTGTAGATGAGGATCGCGGTAAAGCCCGGCGTCCACCGCACCGACCAATCGGGCTCGAGGACGATTGCCGGTACCACAATCGTGACCGCCCCCGCGGCGAGCTGCCAGAACGTCTGCGTCCAGAAGTCCGACCGCCACAGGCGTCGTCCATAGAGGCACGAGCCCAATGCCCAGCAGATCGCCGCAAGCAGCAGGAGCAGATTTCCGGCGACCTCGCGCGGGTCCGCCCAATCGACCAGCGCCGGGTTCATGAACACTACGAGTCCGGCAAAGCCGATGGCGGCACCCGCGAGCTTGCTTGCCGCCGGCATCTCGCGCGTCAAAGCCAGGCTGATCGGGATCGCCCACAGCGGCATCGTGTAGGCGAGCACGATCGCGCGGCCCGGGGCGACGATCGCCAACCCGATGATGCTGAAGACGATAAACCCCGTCACCTGGAAGAGGCCGATCCAGAACAGCGCGAGGCGCTCCCGCGCGACCGGCAGCAACGGCCGGCGCAGCACCGCGAGCAGCGGGGCAAGCAGTGCGACGCTCCCTGCCATCCGCAGAGAGACAAAAACCATCGGCTCGGCATGAGCCAGCGCCAGCCGCATCAGCGGCCAATTGGCCGCCCAACTCGCGACCATCACCCCGAGATAGACATAAGCGAGGCGAGGTGTCGTGCCGGTGACGGTTTGCAACCCAGCCATGCTTGCTCGCCGACGACAACCTGCGATTATCGGGCTCGGCGGGGTGCCGAACCGGACCCCGAATGTTCTGAACAGATGGTGCCGTCTCGGCAATGCGATGAAATGACCAACGCGCAGGGCAACCTTCGGCAGACGCGGCTGATCCTGATCGGCGCCGCCGTCCTGCTCAGCCTCGGCATGGGAATTCGCCAGAGCTTTGGCCTGTTCCTGACGCCGGTGACCCGGGATCTGGCGCTGACGGCGGCGGATTTCACCCTCGCGGTTGCGGTCCAGAATATCGTTTGGGGCATCTCACAGGCACCGATCGGCGCGATCGCCGACCGGTTCGGTCTGCGTGCCACGATGATGGCGGGTGCCGCGATCTATGTCGTAGGGCTCGCCGTCATGGTTGCGGCGGCCGGCGTGACGGCGTTGATCGTCTCGGGCGTGCTGATCGGGGTGGCCCTCTCGTGTATCGCCTCTTCGCTGGCGATGACCGCGGCGGCCCGTGCCGTCTCGGAACAGCGCCGGAGCCAGACGCTCGGCGTGGTCGCCGCCGCGGGATCGCTCGGCACGCTGCTGATCCCGCTCGTGACGCAGGCGGTATTGGCCCACCAAAGCTGGCGGATCGGGGCGCTGTTCTTCCTTGTTCTAACGGTTGCGATGCTGCCGGCGGCGTTCTATGCCGGCGGCGCCGACCGGATGCCGGGACGTGGGCTAGCCAAGACGACGATGCGGGAAATGATCGGTCAGGCGGCGCACCATCGCCCGTTTCTCGTGATGTCGGGCGCCTATTTCGTCTGCGGCCTGAACCTCGTCTTTCTGACGACCCATCTGCCGACCTATCTGGCGATCTGCGGGCAGGACCCGATGCTGAGCGCCGAAGCCCTCGCGGTGATAGGTGGCATGAACTGCATCGGCTCTCTGGCTGCCGGCTGGCTCGGTGCCAGGTACCCGAAGCACATCCTGCTGGGACTTCTCTACATCCTGCGCGCAGCGGTGTTTACGGCCTATTTCGTGATGCCGCCCACACCAGCGAGCACGCTACTCTTCGCGGCGGCGATGGGCATGTTGTGGCTCAGTGTGGCGCCGCTCGTCAGCGGTCTCGTCGCCGAGATGTTTGGCACCCGCTACATGGCGACCCTGCTCGGCATCGCGTTTGTCATGCATCAGGTCGGATCGTCTTTGGGCGCCTGGGGTGGCGGAGTGATCTTCGACATCACCGGTTCTTACGACCGTGCTTGGCAGATCGGCGTGCTGATCGGCTTCACCGCCGGCCTCGTCCAGATCTTTGCCGGGGGCCCGACCCGGCGGCCCGATCGGTTGGTCGAACCGAGATTGGCGACCACTTAGCGCCACCAGCTTGGGAACCCGGCTCGGCGTACCGCTACCCGCGCCTGCATCAGGGACCGGTGTCCAGTCGAACGGGATGTGCTTGCTCGAATTGGTCGTCCACTCAAACTTGTAGCCAAAGCCGTCGACCGAGCACACCGTCGATTTACCCCAGGTCACGATCTGACCGGGTCCGGTTTCGGAGCCAGGTGGGTTGACCAGCTGCGGATATTTCCCCGCCAGCGTCGGTCCGGTCAGCGCCTGGGCCCAGGCCTTGACCTTGCCGGCGATCTCGGTGTCCCAATGCGCGCGGTCTGGGTTGATCTCGAAGCTGATACGCGCCCGCTCGCCGCCGCGGATTTGCCGGCCCTCGGCGAACATCCCGACGACGAGCACCGGGAATCCGCCGACCTGACCACCGAAGATCCGGGGCAGCACTTCGGCCTGGCGGTCGTCGGCGCGCTCGTCGATAAAGATGCCGGCGGCTCCCTTGGCCTTGCCCGCCCACAGGTCGCCCTCCCATCGCCCGACCCGGACGAAGCTCAGATCGTCAAGACTGATGTCGCGGTAGTGGCCCTGCCGGATATGCCAAAACAGCACCGACTCGCAGACACCGTTATTCGGGGCTTGCGCGAAGGTGCACGGGCATGCGACGGCGCAACGGCAATCGTCGAACCAGTCTCCGGTGATGCGCCACCCTGGAATCTCGGTCATCGGAAGCCCCCTCAACTTCTCGTCGGGTTGCCACCTCGACAGCGGCGGCAGAATAGTCGATTTCTTTCCGGAGCCCAGAGCGGCCACTGATCGTTTCGCAGGCGGGTCTTGTCGAGGTGCTGCACTTGTTGCCGCATAGAGGTGCGCCTCCTATAGTCGCTGGTTGATTCAAAGAGGCGACCCGGAGCCTCCGTTCCGGTAGCGCTATCAGCTCGGGAGGATCTGTCGCCGGACGAAACTAATACCCGCGAGATCCCGACGCGCTGCTCGGCAACCATCCAGGCCAGGGAGCCTCGCCGGTGAGGGGGGAGGCGTTCGCCCCGGTTCCGAATCGCGGCATGATCACGATCTCGATCATGATGGCGAACATCATGCAGGGCGTCGACAACTCGATCCTCAATGTCGCCTTGCCACACGTCCAGGGCAGCCTGTCGGCCTCGCTGGACCAGATCGCCTGGGCATTGACCTCCTATATCGTCTGCGCCGCGATCATGATGCCGCTGACGGGCTGGCTCGCCGGCCGCTTTGGCATCAAATATATCTTTTTGGTCTCGGTCATCGGCTTCACGCTCGCCTCGGCGCTGTGCGGCGCCGCCACCAGCCTCGGTGAGCTCGTCTTCTTTCGCGCGCTGCAGGGGGTGGCGGGGGCCGGTTTGGTCCCGCTGTCACAGGCGACCCTCTTACAAATCAACCCGCCGGAGCGCCACGGCCGTGCCATGGCGGTGTTCGGCATGGGCACGATCTTTGGGCCGATCATGGGGCCGGCGCTCGGCGGTTGGTTGACGTATGAGTACAGTTGGCGCTGGGTTTTCTACATCAACGTGCCGGTCGGCACGCTATGCACGCTGGGCGTCCTGGCTTTCATGCGCCAGACCCGCTACGTGCATCGCGAACCGTTCGATTTCTTCGGGTTCCTCGCGCTGAGCCTGGGGATTGGCGCCCTCCAATTGATGCTCGACCGCGGCGAACTGAAGGACTGGTTCCATTCGAGCGAAATCTGGCTCGAGGCGACGGTCTCCGGGCTCGGCTTTTATCTTTTTGCGGTGCATACGATAACCACCGACGAGCGCTCGTTTCTCAACCGGGACCTGCTGAAGAGCACCAATTTCGTGGTCGGCACGGTGCTGATGTTCTGTAGCGGGCTGATCATGACCGGCACCAATGCGCTATTGCCAACGATGCTGCAAAACCTGATGAACTTCCCGGCGCTGACGACCGGGCTGGTGGCCACGCCGCGCGGCATCGGGAGCATGGCCGCGATGTTCCTCGTCGCCCCACTGATAACCCGGGTCGACAATCGGCTGATCATTCTGTTCGGCCTGCTGATGACCTCGGCCGCGATGTGGCAGATGAGCCAGTTCTCGCTGCAGATGGGAATGGCGCCCGTCGTCATTTCCGGCTTGATGCAAGGTTTTGGCCTCGGCTGCGCCCAGGTACCCTTGAACATCATCGCGTTGTCGACCCTACCGCGCCACATCATGACCCAGGGGACGGCGATCCGCAGCCTGATGCGCAACCTCGGCGGCAGCGTCGGCATCAGCATTCTGGTCGCCACCTTGGCCCAGAATACCCAGACCGTTCACTCGCGTCTGGTCGAAGGCCTGCGGCCGGACAATCCGCTGGCACAAGCGCCCTATCTGGCGGCGCCGTTCAGCCTCAGCACGCCGAGTGGGATCGAGGCGCTCAACGCCGAGGTGACAAGGCAGGCCGCAATGGTCGCCTATGTCGATGATTTCAGGCTGCTAATGCTGATCGCGCTCGCCGCCATACCGCTGCTGCTGCTGTTGCGCGGAACGCCCCGCCGGCGGCCGGAGCCGGCTGCGGCGCCGGCACCCGCGGCAGCCGACGACTAGCGGCTCTTATTCGGAGCGCTGACGATTGGTGGCGCAGAATATGGGTTAGGAGGGTCGGCGGGTCGCGCGGCTCTGCCGGCAGCAGTCGGCTATTTCTAGCCAGCCGCTGGCCGCCTGGGTTCCGTTCTGGGCCCGAAGCTCTTTGGAGAGCCGAAGGGCTCGATCAGCCCCCGCCGCTACGGACGCAATCGCTGCGGCAAGCTGCTTGTATCCGACCGGTTCTAATGCGCCTCGTCCCAGTTGGTGCCTTTCCCGGTCTCGACGACGAGCGGCACCGAGAGTTCGCAATGCGGCTCGCAGGCGGCCTCCATGATCGCCTTGACGAGCTGCGCGGTATCGCCGACCTCGGCCTCCGGGACCTCGAACAACAGCTCGTCATGGACCTGCAGCAGCATCTGGGTCTTCAGCCCCGCATTGGCGAGCGCCCGCGGAATGCGACCCATCGCGCGCTTGATGATGTCGGCCGCCGAGCCCTGTAAGGGCGCGTTGATTGCTTGCCGCTCGGCCGCGGAGCGGCGCGCCGGATTGGCGTCGCGGATCCCCGGGATAAAGCATTTGCGCCCAAAAATCGTTTCGACATAGCCGGTACGGCGACAGTCGGTCTTGATCCGCTCCATATAGGCGAGGATCGCCGGGAAGCGCTCGAAATAGGCGCGGATATAAGCACCGGCCTCGGCCGGCGGCACGCCGATCTGCTGCCCCAAGCCAAACGCGCTGATCCCGTAGATGATGCCGAAATTGATCGCCTTGGCGCGCCGCCGGGTGTTGCCGTCCATCGCCGCGAGCGGCACCCCGAAGACCTGGCTCGCGGTCAGCGCGTGAATGTCGACACCGTCACGAAAGGCCTGCTTGAGCTCCGGGACGTCGGCAACATGGGCGGCCAGCCGCAGCTCGATCTGGCTGTAATCGGCCGACAGCAGCAGATGGCCGGGCTCGGCGACAAAAGCGCGGCGAATGCGCCGGCCTTCCTCGGTGCGGATCGGAATGTTCTGCAGGTTGGGATTGTTTGACGAGAACCGACCGGTCGCGGCGACCGCTAGCGCGTAGGAGGTGTGCACCCGGCCGGTCTCGCCGTCGATTTCTTCGCCCAGCGCATCGGCATAGGTCGATTTGAGCTTGGTCAGCTGGCGCCATTCGAGGACATGCCCTGGCGCCTCGTGCAACGGCGCCAACTCTTCGAGGATCGAGGCGTCGGTGCCGTAGGCGCCGGTCTTGCCCTTTTTGCCGCCCGGCAGCCCGAGCTTGCCGAACAGCACGTCGCCGAGCTGCTTGGTCGAGCCGATGTTGAACTCGCTACCAACGGCGCGGAAGATCGCCTGCTCGGTCTCGCCGATGCGCCGGGCGAAATCGCGCGACAACTCGGCGAGGGCGGCACGGTCGACCTTGATCCCGCGGCACTCCATTGCCGCGACGACCGGAACTAATGGCCGCTCGATTGTTTCGTAAAACGCGGTCATCCGCTCGCGCACAAGCCGTGCCTTCAGCAGCATGTGGAGGCGCAGTGCGGCGTCGACCCGCTCGGCGGCAAAGTCGCGGGCGGCCTCGCGCGGCACCTCGGCGAAAGGAATCAGGCTTTTGCCGGTGCCGACCAGCTCTTTGAGCGGCCTTAGCTCGTGCTCGAAAGCGCGGCGGACCAGATGCTCGATTGTGTGCTCGGCCTGGCCACCCTCGAGCACATAGGACATCAGCATCGTGCAGTCATAGGGTGTGAGCTCGATGCCATAGCGCGACAACAGGTGTGCCGCGGCCTTGACGTCGTGGCCGATTTTCAGCACGCCGGGATCTTCGAGCAACGGCCGCAACCGGTCAATGACCGCCGGCAGCGGCAGCTCGCCCGCCCCACCAAGGTCGAGGGTTCCGGCAGCCCGATGGCCGAGCGGGACATAGGCGGCGAGGCCCGGCGCCAGCGCCAGCGCGATCCCGGCGAGGGCCGGGCGGGAGCCAGGGATGGCGCTCGCCTCCGGCCAGACTGCGACGACGCCGGCCTGCTGTGCGGCTTCGATCCAGTGGTCGAGGCCTTCGAGCGTGTCGACCAGCGCGTAGGTGCGCGGCTCGGTAAAAGGTGGGACCTCCGGGATCACCGGATCGATCGGCTGCTCCGAGGGCGGCGCCATGATGTCGAGACGCCGCTCGATCCGCGACTTGAGGGCTCGCAGCTCCATCTCGTCGAGGAAAGGGAACAGCTTTTCCGAGCTATAGGGCTTTACTCTGAGCGCCGACAGCGGGCAGGGCAGCGGCACGTCGTCGTCCAATTTGACCAATTCCTTGGACAGCCGCGCCTTTGCCTCGTTCTCGATCAACGCCTCGCGCCGCTTTGGCTGCTTGATCTCGTGGGCATGCGCGAGCAGGGTTTCGAGGTCGCCATAGGTGTTGATCAGCTCGGCCGCGGTCTTGACGCCAATGCCCGGCACCCCCGGAACATTGTCGGTGCTGTCCCCGCACAGTGCCTGCACCTCGATGACCTTGTCCGGGCCGACCCCGAATTTCTCGCGAACCTCCGCCTCCCCGATCGGGCGGTCGGTCATCGGGTCCCGCATCGTCACGTCGCCATTGACCAGCTGCATCAAATCCTTGTCGGAGGACAAAATCGTCACCTTCGCGCCGGCCTCGACGGCGTGGCGCGCATAGGTCGCGATCAGGTCATCGGCCTCGAAGTCCGGCAGCTCGATCTGGCAAATATCAAACGCTGCTGCGGCGCGCCGCACATGCTCCAATTGTGGACGAAGATCCTCCGGCATTTCCCGCCGGTTTGCTTTATACGCATCGTATATTCGGTTGCGGAAACTTGCGCCTGACGCGTCAAAGATCACTGCCATGTGATCGGCGTCGGTCTCGCGTCGATATTTGTCCAGCATGTTGCTAAATAAGGTCACGACCTCCGTGACCATGCCGTCCGACTTACGCTGAAATACCGGTTCGCTGCTGCGCGCACGGGCAAAGTAGGCGCGGAAGATGAAGCCGGACCCGTCGATCAGAAACACATGATGCGGGGCGGCCGACGCTGCCACAGCACCAGGTGCCGCGTCTGGAGCTCGGGCGACGGATATTGGCTCGGCGGTTGGTGCAATAATCTCGTCCACGGCTGCCTTCATTCGGATGTTGCACTGCTTTCAGATGTTGCGCTGCTCTGCCCGCTCGACACCGAGCGCTCGCCCGAACCGGCCACAGAAGCCGCGCGGTTGACGAAAAGACGAGAGCAGTAGGGACATTCGATCTTCCCGAAGGGCTCCAGGTTCAGATAGACCCTCGGGTGGCCGAGCGGCCCCTCGCCGCCGTTGCAAACGGCGACCATCTCGTCGATGTAGATGGTTTCGAATGGCATCGTAGACCACCGGGAATATGCGGTGGACGCACCGGGCGCCCGGTTGACCGTATATCGGGTCGATGATACCGATTGACACAGCACAATCAATGTCCCGGTATGGTTTTCCCCGGAGAGTGGGCACCCGCATCAGATCAGGCCATCGCTCCCGCGCGCGGCCGTCCGGTTCGCCATGACGGCGTGCGATCGGGGTGAGGAACGGCCGGCTGCAAATCGCCTCCAAGCCTGTCGGTATCTTGATGATTGCCGCCTTGTTGCTGCTCGTCGGCTGTGCCCCTGCGACCGACGAACAAGTCCGGCCCGTCGGCGTCGGCACGGCGCGTGCCGCACCCGACACGAAGCCCGCGCCGCACTTTACCGAGACCAGCTTCATCGCCGCCGACGGCCAGATCCTGCCGTTGCGCAAATGGCTGCCGCAAGGCAACGGCAGAGGCGAGGTCAAGGCGGTGATCCTCGCGCTGCACGGGTTTAACGACTACGCCAACGCTTTCGACGGGCCGGGTGAAGTCTGGGCCAAGGAGGGGATCGCGACCTATGCCTACGACCAGCGCGGCTTTGGCGCAGCACCTGAGCGCGGGTTCTGGGCAGGCCGTGCCGCGCTGGCGGCGGACGCCGCGACCGCCGCCCAAATATTGCGCCGGCTGTACCCCGGCGTCCCGCTTTATCTTGTCGGCGAGAGCATGGGAGGGGCGGTGGCGGTGGTTGCCCTCACCGGCGAGAGCAGCACTCCAATCCCCGATGTCGACGGGGTAATCCTGACCGCGCCGGCGGTCTGGGGACGCCCGACGATGGACCTGCTGCCGCGACTGGCGTTGTGGGTAGGGGTCAGGCTGATGCCGGGGCTGACCCTGACCGGCCGCGGGCTCAAGATCCAGCCATCCGACAACATCGCGATGCTGCGGGCGTTGGCGCAAGACCCGAAGGTGATCCACGCGACCCGCATCGACACGATCTACGGCCTTGTCAATCTGATGGATGCGGCGCTGGCTTCCGGCGCTCGGCTCGATAAGCCGCTGTTCGTGATGTATGGCGCAAAGGATGAGATCATTCCACGAGAGCCGATCCGGCGCTTTGTCGACACGCTGCCGGCCGAGCCCAGCCGCCGCCGCAAGCTTGCCTGGTACGAGAACGGTTACCACATGCTGCTGCGCGACCTCGAGGGTCGGGTCGTGATCGCGGATGTTGCGAGCTGGGTGCTCACCCCTTCGGCGCCGCTGCCTTCAGGTGCCGATCGCACTGCGGGCGAAGCTTTCTTGCGCGCCGGCAGTCAGGTGACTGTCGCCGGTCGTTGATCCGGTGCATCCCTGGTCGATCCTGCAGCTGCTCGTGCTGCTGATGTTGGCCAACGGCACACCCGTCATTGCCAAGAAAATTTTTGGCGAACGTTTCGCCTATCCGCTCGACGGCGGCTTCAAATTTCTCGACGGCAGGGCGCTGTTCGGCCAATCGAAAACACTACGGGGAGTTGTGCTGGCGGTCTTGGTGACGACGGCGGGTGCGCCGCTGATTGGCATCGACTGGGGCATCGGGGCTCTGGTCGGCAGCCTCGCCATGGTCGGCGACCTCGCTTCGAGTTTTCTGAAGCGCCGCATGGCGCTTCCGCCCAGCAGCCGCGCAAGCGGCCTCGATCAGATTCCGGAAGCGCTGTTTCCGCTGCTCGCCTGCCGCAATCCGCTATCCCTAACGATGGCAGACATTGGCATCACAGCGGCCTTGTTCTTTGTTGGCGAGGTATTGCTCTCTCGGGTGTTCTATGCGTTTCGCCTGCGCGATCGGCCATACTGACTGCCCCGCACCGCAAGCGATGCAGGGTAATTTCGGGTGGGCAATTGAGCCGCGCGGCGACGATGGACGACCCGACTCCGACCGAGGTGTATCCGACCATATCGCGGTATTTCCACAACCCCGCACCCATTCGCCGCGGCAGCGCCGAATCGAGAGTGATTGGGATCGCACCTGGCAGGCAGATCTGGCCGCCGTGCGTGTGCCCGCTGAGCAGCAGATCGAAATCAGCGTGCGCTGCCTGACGGTAGATCTCGGGCGTATGCGACAGCAGGATCGAGAATTCGTCACCAGAAAGCTGCGCTACGGCCTTTTCGATGTTGTCGACCCGAAAGTAATGAGCGTCATCGATACCGACTAAGTGGAGGTGTTGATTGCCGCGCTCGAGCGTTTCGGCCTCGTTGAGCAGCATCCGGATGCCCATTTCCTCGAGCGCTGGGACCATGCGGATCGAATCGTGGTTGCCCAACACGGCGTAGATCGGGGCGACGATATGCGCGCACACGCGCGCCATGCCCTCAATTGTTGCATCGATCGGCCCGAAGGTTTTTCCGCGATAATCGCCGGTCAGCACGCAGAGGTCGTATTCTAAGCCTGGCAATAGCTCGATCAGCCGTTGCATCGCCCCGCCGCTTATGTCGACGTGCAGGTCGCTGATGTGGAGGAGCGTCAGACCGTCGAATGAGGACGGCAGCCGGGGCAATTGGATGTCATGGTACCGGATTTGAACGTTTTCCGCGTTCTTCCGTGCCCGCCAATACAAGCCGGTAAGCTGTAGCGCCATCCGAACTATCGCGGGACTGCGTCGCCAATTCTCGGGATGAAAAAAGTTCAGCCCTTGACCAAAGACTCGTGCCTCACGATCGTTCTCGATGCCGATGCGCTGCTTCGCATGCAGCCGCCCGAGGCGCCATTCCAGTTCTTCGAGAATGTCCTCGCCCGTCTGAACCAGCGCGCGATCGGCCCGGCGGATCGGGTCATGACGAGCGTATCCCGCGACCTTGCACGCCAATTTTTCCGCAGGCTGAAGATCCATCTCCCCCTCTTGCGCATCGGCGCTCGCGAAGCCGCGGGATAATCCTCGATCGTGACCGCCCCGCCAAGCCCCTGTTGGCAAACCCGGTGGTCGGGGTCCAAGTGATCCTCCTTGCGCGCCTGCCCGTCAGGTTGTATCCCAGCCTTCTGTGGTCCTCCGGGCCGTGTGCGAGCACCCGTAGCTCAGCTGGATAGAGCGCTGCCCTCCGAAGGCAGAGGTCGTGAGTTCGAATCTCGCCGGGTGCGCCATTTT
>Ga0306924_10005932_pt1 | contig 12118 bp, 7 predicted proteins | sample sta12Can44000111_FD_203756 | JGI IMG/M metagenome (GOLD analysis project Ga0306924, IMG submission 203756) | Lab enrichment of tropical soil microbial communities from Luquillo Experimental Forest, Puerto Rico - statanox.12C.anox.44.000.111 (v2)... | ecosystem: Environmental > Terrestrial > Soil... | reverse complement strand
CGCGGGAGCAGCACGGCCCGATCCCGAGGACCCGTTTATCCAGCTCTATACGTCGGGGACGACCGGGCGCCCGAAAGGCTGCGTGATATCCCAGCGGGCCTGGGTGGCGGCAGCGGCGAACGTCGCGGCCGGGCTCGGCCTGACGCAGGCGGACGTGCACGTCGGCGCCGGGCCGTTCTTCCACGTGTCCGGCCTGGGCGCTGCGATGTCGGTGCTGTCGGTCGGGGGACGCGTCGTCTTCGGCGCCGCCCGCTCCCTTGACGAGTCGTGGGACCTGGTCGGCCGTCACGGCGTCACGATCGGGACCTTTGTCGGCGTCGGCGCGGCCAGGGCGGCACGGCACCCGATGAGCGCCACGCACAGCAAGTCCGTGCGGATCCTGACCGGGCAGGCCGGGAAGCACACCCCAGCCGAGCATGAAGAGATTGCGGAACTCCTGCCGCACGCCGAATACGCGGGCATCTACGGGTCCACAGAAGCCGGCAACTTCGTGACGGTGAGCACCCGGGCCCAGGAGGTGGCCCGTCCAGGCACGATCGGCCGGCCCCTGAGCGGTTTCCGCGCCGTAATCGTCGGCCCCGACGACAGCCCGCTCCCGCCGGGGGAGGCGGGGGAACTGGCTCTGCGCGGGACAAGCGTGATGTCGGAGTACTGGCGCCTGCCTGACGCGACGGCCGAGACCCTGCGGAACGGGTGGCTGCACACCGGCGACGTGATGCGGACGGACGACGACGGGTACCTCTACATGCTCGACAGGCTGAAGGACATGGTCAAACCCGGCGGCGAGAACGTCTACAGCATCGAGGTGGAGCAGGTCCTGCGGCTGCACCCCGCCGTCAGCGACTGCGCGGTGATCGGCGTGCCCGACGACCGGTGGGGCGAGGGTGTCAAGGCGGTCGTCGTGGCATCCGGCGGAGTCGACGTGGCGTCGCTCGACGCCTGGTGCCTGGAGCGGCTCGCTGCTTACAAGCGGCCCCGGTGGTACCAGCTGGTGGACGCCTTGCCGGCCAATGGCGCCAAGGTCGACAAAAAGCGCCTGCGCGCCGCCCATGACCCGCGGCAATCGATCCGGCTGCGCGAGCGCGATCGCTGAGGCCCGCCACGTCAACGGGCGCGGCCCCCGCGCGCTCGCGTGGAAACAGATAGGCTCTGACGGTGAAGGAGCAGCCGGATGCCCAACCTTGACGCCACGGTCCCGCATATCGCCCGGGTCTACGATTACTGGCTGGGCGGGAAGGACAACTTCGCCGCGGACCGCGAACTCGGCGAGCGGACCTTGGCGGCGTATCCGAACCTGGTGTTCTCAGTGCGCGCCAACCGCGCCTTCCTGGCCCGCACCGTCCGCTTCCTGACCGTTGAGGCGGGGATCAGGCAGTTCCTGGACATCGGCACCGGGATCCCCACCGCCAACAACACCCACGAGGTCGCGCAGCGCGCCGCTCCCGAGTGCCGGATCGTCTACGTCGACAACGACCCCGTCGTGCTGTTGCACGCCAAGGCGCTGTTGAAGAGCGCCCGCCAGGGCGCGTGCGCCTACATCGACGCCGACCTGCGGGACCCGGAGAAGATCCTGGCCGCGGCGGCGGGCACGCTGGACTTCGGCCAGCCGGTCGCGGTGATGCTCCTCGCCGTCCTGCAGGTCGTCGGCGACGACGCCGAGGCCAGCGGGATCGTGCAGCGGCTGATGGGAGCTTGCGCGTCAGGGAGCTTCCTCACGATCTCGCATCCGGCCAGCGATATCGACGCCGAGCAGATGGCTGAGATGGCCCAGCGCCTTAACCGGTCTGTGGCGCAGCCATCCACGCACCGCGACCGGGCGCGCGTGGCGCGCCTGTTCGAGGGGTTCGAGATGGTGGAACCCGGCTTGATCCGGGTCGCCGAGTGGCGGCCGGACACCGAGCTCGAGGCGGCCAGCCCGGCGGCACTGTGGGGCGGCGTGGCCCGCAAACCCTAGCTGCGGGGGGAGTCTGCGTCAGTCCCATCGAACAGGCAGCGAGCCCGGTGACCTGAACAGGAACCCGCGCTGACGCGATGTCGGCGCCTCCCCGTCGAAGCGCAGGCTGGGCAGCCGATCCATGAACCTGTTCAGTGCAACGCTCATTTCCATGCGCGCCACATGCTGGCCCAGGCAGAGATGCCGGCCCCAGCCGAAGGTGATGTGGCCCTGCTCGCGACGGTGGATGTCGAACCGGTCGGGGTCCCGGAAATGTCGCGGGTCGCGGTTGGCCGCCGCGATGCACACCCCGACGGGCGATCCGGCCCGGATCTTGACACCGCCGAGTTCGACGTCCTCAACGCACAGGCGCCAGGTCATCCCGAGCGGCGGTTCGAGTCGCAATGACTCGTCGATCGCCGCGTCGACCAGCCCATGATCGGCCCGTACGAGCTCGAGCTGATCCCGATTGCCGAGCAGATGCCAGAACAGGCTCCCGAGCGCGCTCGAAGTCGTCTCGCTGCCGGCGTTCAGGAAGGTCCGCAAGAACGTGGCGATTTCCTCGTCGCTCATTCTCGAGCCGTCGGAGAGCTGGGCGCGGCACAGCGTGCTGATCATGTCGTCGCGCGGCTCTTCGTGCCGCAGTGCCACGTGCTCGGCAACCAGGTCTTTGATGCGCTCCGCGCATGCGATCGCGATATCGAGCTGCGTCCGGTACAAGAGCAGCCCGACGGCCCACTGGTGGACCTTGCCCAGATCCTCGGCGGGGAGCCCGAGGATGTAGTGGATCACCGAGATCGGGTACGTGTGGCAGAAGTCCCGCATCAGCTCCGAGCGTCCGCCGGCGACGTACTCGTCGCTCAACCGGGTGTCGACGAGCGGCTCGGCGATCTCGTGCTGCCAACGGCTCATCGTCCGCTTCGAGAAGGCGGACTGGACGATCTTCCGGTGGATGACATGCTCGGGAGGGTCCAGAGAGTTGATCGCCCCGGTGCCCATCGTCTGCACGCTGCCGCGGTCGTACACCTTGCTGGAGAAGTGCTCGGAATCCACCAGCGCGCGACGCGACTCCTCGAAGCCGAGGATGGTGACCGGCGGACCCTCGGGCCATGCGGTCAGCATCGAACTGCCGAAGCCCAAGTGGTCGACGAGCGCGTCTCCCTGGTAGACCGGGCCCTTCGAGAGCAGTTCGGCCAGCCGCGGGTACGGGTCGACGACCCAGTCACCGACCTCCTTCTCGAATGCGGCGTACAGGTCGACGCCCTCCAGCAGGTCAGTCACAGGCATCGCAGTCTCCTTCGGCTTCAGTAACGCGCGCCGACGACTTGATCGGCGAGCCGGTCGAGGACGGTCATCTCGTCGGCGGTGAGCTGCACGTCGAGGGCGGCGGCGTTCTGCTCGAGCCACGTGACGCGCTTGGTGCCCGGAATCGGGACCACCGGCACCCCGAGCCGCCGGGACTGGGCATGCACCCAGGCGAGGGCGAGCTGGGCGGGCGCGACGCCCTTGGCCTCGGCCAGGGTACGGATCGTGTCGGCGATCTTCCTGTTGGCGCGTCCCCCTTCGCCGACGAAGCGGGGGTAGCGACCGCGAACGTCAGTGGCGCCCAGCCGGTCGGCGGTGACGGTGCCGGTGAGAAAGCCGCGCCCCAGGGGCGAGTAGGGAACCAGCCCAACGCCCAGTTCGCGCATCGCCTGCAGAGCGGTCGTCTCCACGTCGCGAGTCCACAGCGAGTACTCGCTTTGCACAACCGTGATCGGATGGACCGCGTGGGCGCGACGCAACTGGTCCCCATCGACCTCGCACAGGCCCAGCCGGCGCACCTTGCCCTGCCGCACCAGTTCGACCATCGCGCCGACGGTCTCCTCGATGGGGGTGTTCTGCGGCGGCCGGTGCAGGTAGTACAGGTCGATCACTTCGACGCCCAGGCGCAGCAGCGAGGATGTGCAGGATTGGGCCACGTAGGCCGGCTCGCCGCGCCTCACCAGCTGCCCGGCGGAGCGGTCTATGCCGAACTTCGTGGCCAGCTGCACCTGCTCGCGGCGGCCGGAGATGGCGCGGCCGACCAGCACCTCGTTGTGGCCGTCACCGTAGATGTTGGCCGTGTCCAGGAAGGTGACACCTAGGTCGATGGCGCGGTGAATGGTGGCGATCGACGTATCCCAGTCGGCCGCGCCGTAGACCCCGCTCATGCCCATGCAGCCGAGGCCCTGGGCCGAGACGGTCAGTTCGCCGAGTGCGGTGGTGCGCACATAATTAAGGATACTCAAATGGCCGCCAGGAGTGTAGGGTCGAGTTAGAGTAAAAAGTATCCTTAATTGATGGCGCCGTGGCGCCGACCCGGAGGATGTCGATGAGCGCAGCGTCCCCAGAGCACACCGCTACCTTCGATGCCGAACAGTTCGCGCGGACCTTCCATCTCTACAACGACGAGCTGCAGGACGACCCGTACCCGCAGGTCGACCAGCTGCGCGCGCGGTGCCCGGTCGCGCACAGCGATCTCTACGGCGGCTTCTGGGTGGTCACGCGCTACCAGGACTGCCGCTACGTGCTGCAGCACCCCGAGCTATTCTCCTCGGTCCAGAACATCGTCCCGCATACTCAGACGACAGCGGTCGGGCCGGACATCCCCACGCAGATCGACCCACCGGATCACGGCAAGTACCGGCAGATCCTGAACCCGTTGCTCTCGCCCCGGGTCGTCGCGGCACTGGAGCCGCGCATGCGGACACTCGTGGGCGAGATGATCGACGGGATCCTGGCCACCGGGCGATGCGATTTCCTGGCCGACTTCGCCGTGCCCTACCCGTCCCTGATCTTCGTTCCGCTGATGGGGCTGCCCGAATCCGACCTGGATACCTTCCTGGACTGGAAAAACAAGATCCTGCACACCTTCGATCCGGCGGAGAAGGCAGCGAACTTCAAGACGGTCAACGCGCAGCTGCAGGCGTACTTCACCGACGTGTTCCATGAGCGCCGGCGCCGCGACGACCCGGGCGACGACCTGATCGGCAACCTCGTCAAGGCACATTTCGACGGCGAGCGCCCGCTGACGCTCGAGGAGTTCGTCGGCATGGCGACCCTCATCTGGGGGGCCGGGCTGGACACGGTGACGGCCCAGCTGGCTCTCGCGATTCACCACCTCGCCACCCACCCGGAACTGCGCGACGAGCTCGCGGCGGACCTGAGCCTGGTTCCCACCGCGATCGAGGAGCTGATGCGGTTCGACAGCCTGGTGAACGACTGCCGCAAGGCGACCGCCGACGTGGAGATCGGCGGGCAGACGATCAAGGCCGGCGACATGGTGATGGTCATGTACGGCGCGGCCGGCCGCGACCCGGAGCAGTTCCCCGACCCGTACCGCATCGATCTCAGCCGCTACCCCAACCCGCACTTCGGGTTCGGCGGCGGCATTCACCGGTGCGCGGGCTCGCACCTGGCTCGTCTGGAGCTCCGCGTGGCGATGGAAGAGATCCACCGCCGGATGCCGCGCTATCGCCTCGACCCGGACATGCCGGTGCAGCGGCACTTCGGATACGTCCGCGGCCTGGACACCCTGCACTTGTTGATAGACCACTGACTGAGAGGGCTCCGCCATGCTGCTACCTGACCCCGAACCACGCCAAGCCACCTACTTGCTGATCTCGGTCGATGATCACGTCATCGAGCCGGCCGACATGTTCGAGGGCCGGATACCGACCAGGCGCTCGGCCTCGCCTGCGTGCGAGCCTGGAACGACTGGCACATCGAGGCGTGGGCCGCCCCCTACCCTGAGCGGATCATTCCGCTCCAGGTCCCGTGGCTCAACGATCCCGTCGTCGCTGCCGAGGAGATCCGCCGCAATGCCGGGCGCGGCTTCAAGACGGTCACCTTCCTCGACAATCCTCCGGCACTCGGTCTGCCCCCGGTGTGGACCGGGCACTGGGATCCGTTCTTCCTGGCGTGCGAGGAAACCGGCACCGTCCTGTCCATCCACATCTGCGCCTCGGGCCTGACGCAGGAGTCGTTCGACGTGACGTCCCTGGACATGGCCAGAGCCGGGGCGATCGAGTCGGCCGGCACCATGATGTACGGCATCAAGACCGCGATCACCTGGCTGTACGGCGGCGTCTTCACGCGTTTCCCTGGCCTGAAGGTCACGCTCGCCGAGTCCGGCGCCGCCTGGGTCCCCGCGCTCCTGGACCGTTTGCACTACATGGAGGGCCACGCCGGCACCACGTTCCGCAAGGCATGGGCGGACCCCGAGCTGAGTCCGTCGGAAGTGCTGCTGCGCAACTTCTGGTTCTGCGCGTTCGACGACTTCTCCGCGATCGAAGCCCGGCACCGGATCGGCGTCGAGAACCTCCTGCTCGAGGTGGACTACCCGCACAGCGACGGCACGTGGCCGGATTCGCAGCTCCATACGAAGCGGCTGCTGGACGGCGTGCCTGACGAGGACGTGCGGAAGATCACGCATGGCAACGCGGCCGCGCTGTTCCGCCACCCGCTGCCCGCCGTCAGCTGACGACCGCCGATGTTCCCGGATTCCTATTAAGGATACTCTTCATTATCCCGAACGGGACCGTGGCGCCTCTTCAGGCGTAGGCGATCACTGAACGCGTCACCCGGCCCAGCTGCATGTCCTCGAACGCCTTGTCAATGTCGTCGAGCCCTATCGTCTTTGACACCATCGATTCGAGGTCGAATCGGCCCGCTTCGGTCAGCCTGACGATCAGCGGGATCAGCTTCTGCGCGTCGCCGCCGGCGAAGATCGAGCCTTTCAGCATCTTGCGGGACAGGATGATGTCGGCGGCGCCGAGGGACACCACGTCGGCGGGGTCAGCGGCCCCCACGACGACGACCGTCCCGCCCCGGCGGGTGATCTGCCACGCCGCCGTGATCGTCGCCGCCGACCCGACCGCCTCGATCGCGACGTCAACACCGCGACCGTCAGTGCGGCTCATGACCTCGTCCGTCAGGCTGTCCCCTGGCTCGAGCGCCACGGACGCGCCGGCCCGCCTAGCGGCCGAGCGCTTGAGCTCGACGGGGTCGATTGCTACGACGCAGGCCGCGCCCGACAGCACCGCGGCCTGGATCGCCGACTGGCCGACACCACCGCACCCGATGACGGCAACCGTCATACCGGGCTCCACCTTCGCCGTGTTGACGACAGCGCCGACGCCGGTCACCACCCCGCAGCCGACGAGCGCGAGCTGCTCCGCGGGCAGGTCCGTCCGCACGGGGATCACCGATGACTCGTGCACGGTCATCGCCTCGGCGAACGTCCCCAGGCCGGCGAACCCCTGCAGCACTTCGTCGTCGTCGCCGACGAACCGGGGCGTGCTCACGAGCGTCGTGATCTGCTCGCAGTTCTGCGGCTCGTTGCGCACGCAGAAAAAGCATGTGCCGCAGGCCCCCGCTGCCGAGGTGATGACGCGGTCGCCGGCTCGCACCCGCTGTACCGCCGCCCCGGTCCGCTCCACGACTCCCGCCCCCTCGTGACCGAGCACTGCGGGTACGGGGATGCGGAGACCTCCGTGCAGCACGTGCAGGTCGGTGTGGCACACTCCGCTGGCGCTCAGCCGCACGACGACCTCATGCGGTCCGGGGTCGGCCGTGCGCAGCTCGCGGACGACGAGGGGGCGCGCCAGGCCTTCCATCACGGCAGCTCGCATCTGCTTCTCCGTCTCTCCTGCTGTCGAACTCTCAGCCTACACCCGCCATGCAGATTTGAGGATACTCAATATTGCTTAGGTCTCCCTTCGAGGAGATCGCCCCCGTACGACGCTCGTGACCCATTCCGACGAGGATCTGGCTGCGTAGCGGGCCGTCGCCCGCATCAGGTGCCGATAACGGGAGGAAGAGTGCCCTGATCCCATTGACGTCTGAACGTCGGAGGAATAGAGTGCCCTGAAATAGTCCTCGACTATGAGTGTCCTGAATGTCCTGAAAGAGTACGTGTGCCGCAGTTCGGCATATGGAGGGGAGAGGATGATGGCTACGAAGAAGTGGCCGCGCTTGGCTGCTGGCTTCGCCTGCCTCGCGCTCGCGGCGGCGGCCTCCGCCTGTTCAAGCAGTAGCTCTAGCACGTCTGCACCATCCGCGTCGGCGACGTCCGCCGCGGCAAGCTCGGCGGCGACCGCGTCGAACCTGAAAGGCGCCCCGGTCGTCATCGGCTCGATGTACCCGATCTCAGCGAACATCGCCACGTTCCCGCAGTTGCAGTACATGGCCCAGATCGCCGTCGACACGGTCAACGCGAACGGCGGAATCAAGGGGAAGCCGCTGCAATGGGTGCACTGTGACGACAAGGGCGACCCGAACGTGGCCGCCACGTGCGCCAACCAGCTGATCAACACCGACAAGGTCCGGGCGTTCGTCGAGTCCGTCGGGCTAGAGGGCAACGTCGCCTGGCCGTTGATCAAGAAGGCCGACATCATCAACTGGTTCAACGTGCCCATCTGGCCCGAGGACGGGACGAGTCCCCTGTCCTATCCGGCCGGGCTCGGCATCTACGCCCACCAGAACGTCGGCCTGCTCGTCAAGCAGGACGAGTTCAAGAAGGTCGACTGCATAGGTGCGGCGGGCGCCTTCATCGGGCCGATCTGCGACTTCGCGAAGGCCGGGCTCGCCGCGAAGGGCATCACGAACTTCAACATGGTCACCTACCCGGCGACCACCACGGCGTACCAGCCGTACGCCCAGAAGATCGCGGCCGATGGCGCCGATGCCGTCGTGGTCGTGGCATCCGACACCATCACCGCACCGATCCTGCAGGCGCTCTCTGACGCGGGCGTGAAGGCCACCATTCTGGAACCGAGCACGTCAGTCGGCACCCAGTCGCTCCAGGTCGCGAAGGCGGACGGGATCCCGCTGCGCGTGGCCGGCAGCTGGGCGGTGGACCCCGCAATGTTCCCCGCACGTCAGCAGATGCTCGCCAACGTCCAGAAGTACGCCTCGTCCGTCGGCGCACCGCCCAACTTCGACACCAGCAGCGACAACGCCTTCAACATGTACCAGGGCATACTGTCCCTCGCCGCGGTCATGAACGGGGCGAAGTCGCTGTCGACGCCAGACCTGCAGGCCTACATCGCCACACATCCGATCGCGACGGGGGTCGCCCCGCCGCTCGACTGGGCCAAACCAGGTCCGATTCGCGGCAATCCCCGCATCGTGCAGATCTTCGGCACGCCAGAAACGGTCGACGGCAGCGGCGGCCTGGTATCGGCGTCGCACGCCTGGGCTTCGGGCTTCGCCACCGGTTCGGACGTGACCTGCTGCTCATCATGACCAAACCTCCTTACTGCGGAGGTGCCCAGCCCGGAGGGTGCGCGGGGCCGGCTTCGCCGGCCCCGCGCCCGGGCCACGGCGCCGCGCGCAGTGCACACGCGCGAAGGAGCGTCCAAGAGTGAGCGAGTTGTGGACCTTCATCGTCGTCGGCCTCACCGCCGGCGGGGCATACGCCCTGACAGCGATCGGTGTGGTGACGATCTACCGCGGCTCCGGAGTGCTCAACTTCGCCCAGGGCGCGATCGGCATGGCCGGCACATACGTGTTCTGGGAGGTCTACGGCGACGGCGCCGCCACACACGGCCTGCACCCGCTCGAACGCTGGCCGGTGGGCCTGGCGATGGTGGTCGGCATCGGCGCGGGGGCGCTCATCGGCCTGCTCGTCTACGTACTGGTCATGTACCCGCTGCGCAACGCCTCGGAGCTGGCGCGGGTGATCGCCACGCTCGGCGTGCTGCTGATCATCCAGAACATCGCTCTCCTGATCTACTCGTCGGAGTCGGCCGTAATCCCGCGCTTCCTCGGACACGGCAGCTTCTCGTTTTTCGGCGCTCCGTTCCGTTTCGACTCGGCGATCGTCCTCGTGGTCGTCATCGTGCTCGCGATCGCGCTGACGCTCCTGTTCCGCCTGACGCGGCTAGGGCTCTCGGCGACCGCGCTGCAGGTCCAGCCGGTCGCGGCCTCGACTCTGGGCATCTCGCCTCATCCCGTCGGCATCATCACCTGGACACTTGGCGGGTCACTCGCCGCGTCCGCCGGGATCCTCGTAACTCCGGCCATCGGGCTCTCGCCCACCCAGTTGACGTTGCTCATCAACTACGCCCTGGCCGCCAGCTTGCTGGGGCGATTCCGCAACTACGGCATAACCGTCGCGGCGGCGCTGGCCATGGGCATCGCCGAATCGGTGATGATCGACTTCGGCGTGGCGGACTGGATCCGGCTGAGCACCCCGTTTGTCGTCATCCTCGTGGCCCTGGTGGCCGGCGGCACGGCCGTACCCGGCCGCGGCTTCGCGGAGAGCCGCCTGCCACGGGTGAGTACGGGGCGGCTCCGGCCCGTGCAAATCGCGATCTGGCTGGGCATCGCCACCTTCCTCGCACTGGGAGTCGGGACCGGCTGGTCGATTGCCGTGGCCAACGCCGCGATCGCGGCCCTGGTCAGCATCGCCATCGTCATCGTCACCGGCTACGCGGGCCAGATCAGCCTGGCGACGTATGCCTTCATGGGAATCGGTGCGCTGCTCGGAGCGCACGCGGCGGGAACGTGGGGCCTGGGCTATCCGCTGACGATCGTCGTGGGCACCCTGTCCGGTGCCATCGCCGGGTTCCTCCTAGGACTGCCGGCGATCCGCGTACGCGGGATCGACCTGACCGTCGCCACCCTCGGCTTCGGCATCGTGATCGCCAACACGGTGTTCATCTCGTCGACGTTCATCGGCAACAACGGGTTCGACGGCATCGTGGTTCCCAGCCCGACGCTGTTCGGGCTCAACGTCGACCCGAGCCGCTATCCGGCCAGGTTTACGATCCTGTGCCTGGTCGTGCTCGTCCTCGTGGGCATCGGCGCCGCTAACTTGCGCCGGTCGGCCGCCGGCCGCCGCCTCCTGGCGGTGCGCGCCAACGAACGTGGCGCCGCCGCGCTCGGGATCTCCGTAGGCGGCGCCAAGGTCGCGGCGTTCGCGCTGGGCGGCGCCGTCGCCGGGCTGGCCGGCTCGCTCACGGTCTTCCGGACCAGGACGGTGACGTTCACGAACTTCGACGTCTTCAAGTCGATCTTCGCCCTGGTATTCACTGTCGTCAGCGGGGTCGGGTACGTCGCCGGTGCCATTTACTCCGGCATCATCAGCACGGGCGGGCTGATCTCATACCTGTTCGTCAACCTGACCTCGAACATCGACATAATCCTCGCGATCGCCTCCGGGGTCTTCGTCGTGCAGATCATGCTGCAGAGCCCGGACGGCGTCATCCCGCTCATGAGCCACCAGAAAGCCTGGGTCCTGCTGCGACTGCGCCTGCGCCGCCGCACACCAGCCGCGGCGGCCCAGCCCCAGTCAGCCCAGCCCCAGCGCCAAGCTCCGGCCGAGCCGGCCACCATCGCGGCCGAGCCGATCCGGACTGGCGAGGTCCTCCTGCGGGTCGACGGACTCAGCCTGCAATACGGTCCGGTCAAGGCCGTCGACCAGGTGTCCCTGGAGGTGCGGCAGGGGGAGATCCTCGGGGTGATCGGGCCGAACGGGGCCGGCAAGACAAGCCTTGTCGACTCGATCACCGGTTTCGCCGGCAAGGCAGAAGGCTCCATCCACCTCGGCGGTCACGAGGTTTCCGGCTGGTCCATACGGCGCCGCGCGCGGGCCGGGCTGGGCCGGACGTTCCAGAACCTCGAGCTGTTCTCCGACCTGAGCGTTCGGGAAAACCTCCTGGCCGCCCACGACCGCCGCAGCCTCGCCGCTTATCTCAGCGGCTGGGCGCGACCTGGCTCGGATCGCCTCACCGGCTCCGCCGCCGAGGCCGCGACCCTCCTGGGGCTGGACGAGTGCCTGGACAGCGAGATCCGCACGCTGCCCCAGGGGACCCAGCGGCTTGTCGCGGTCGCCCGGGCGCTGGCGGCAAAGCCGCACGTCCTCTGCCTCGACGAGCCCGCGGCCGGGCTGGACCAGGCGGAGCGTGACGCGATGAGCCGTGCGATCCAGCTCATCGTCCACCGGCTGGGTCTAGGGGTGCTTATCATCGAACACAACATCGATGTAGTGGCCGGGCTCTGCGACCGCCTCCTCGTGCTCGACTTCGGGAAGGTGGTCGCCGGCGGAGTCCCGGGCGATGTGCTGTCCTCCGACATCGTGCGCAGGGCGTATCTCGGAGAGAGCAGCGAGCCCCACGGCGCCCAACCGGCTGACTTCGCGGAAGAGGCACGCCAGTG
>Ga0306924_10005931_pt1 | contig 12119 bp, 11 predicted proteins | sample sta12Can44000111_FD_203756 | JGI IMG/M metagenome (GOLD analysis project Ga0306924, IMG submission 203756) | Lab enrichment of tropical soil microbial communities from Luquillo Experimental Forest, Puerto Rico - statanox.12C.anox.44.000.111 (v2)... | ecosystem: Environmental > Terrestrial >... | reverse complement strand
GGACGACAAAGTAGACGCAATATTGTTGGCTACTCGATTGAAACGGCACTCCAGCCCTTCGGCTGACTCTGCGCAGCCGGATTTCCGGCGTCCGGTATCAAATGTTTGAATCGTACCACTAGTACACGAAATCTCTGAATTCTTCATGGAGGCGCAACACGCAGCATGGTTTGTAGACAAGGGACCTTTCCAGGGGGGCGACGAAGGAAGCATGGGTGAAGGATTGGCGCATTTTCTTAAGGTACAGTTGCGGATAGCTAAGGGACTGCCTGATGACCCATGCCCTTTTATTATAGACTGGTTGAATAGCCAACGCAAATATTACATCAATATAGCTCCGGACGATCACAACACTTTCGAAGTTTTTAGCTGTACGACATTGTTCATATTCTACCTACACGATCAACTCGGTTTTAGCGTCGAGAGCATTATAGCCGCCGGAGTTGGAGCTTCAAATTTGGCAGATGTCTATAAGAACCTTACGGGAAAGACCGATGGATGGACCTCTTTTATAAATATCATCGACAGTCACTACCCTCGAAACCATGGAGGCCCGCCTCTCGTTTATCACCCGTCGGGCAATAATCTCTTAGTTCGATCGATTTCCGGGTACAGACTTAAGCAATCCCGATACCGTTTTCACACAAATCTATCAAGGTGCATGCGACCTACGCAGGAAAGGAAATTAGCACCACTGTCACAGTAGTGCCGCCGCAAGTAACCGGTATTACCTTGTCTCCAGATACCGTCAAATATGGAGAGACGTCAATTGGGACGGTTACCCTCGACAACCCCTCATTATTGGGCAGCGTTATCGTAGACCTGATTTGTGGCTCAGGCAGTGTTACTGTTCCTAATCAAGTTTCCATACCTCAGAATCAACTGTCAATTTCGTTTCCTATAACCACAGTCGACCTAGGCATAAAAAAAACTGGTCATGCGGTGATTTATGCCAAGTATGATGGTACTTCAGTTTGGGCAACATTAACAATGCAACCAAAGGTAATAGTCGGGGTTCTCCAAAGTCTTACATTATTCCCCTCCACCGGAACGGGAGGTGTCTCGAGCAATGGTACAGTAACATTAGAAGGGCCAGTGCCAACTGATTCCACGGTATCTCTTGCAGCAGTAGAAACGGGCATTATACGTCCCGATCCGAATAACGCCCCCTCAGATGTAAACATCCCAGTAGGCGACACGGTGACCATACCTGCCGGACAAATAAGCCAAGGTTTCGGCATAACAACAAAGAAACTACCTGCACATTCAAAACGCACTGCGACAATAATAGCGAGCGCCGTTGTCACAAAATATGAGATATTGACGGTGATAAGCTGAGATCCGCTCGAAATTCCAGCGCGGCCGGAACCGGGATTGCGCGGGAGCTGTAGATGTCGAAAGTCGCGTATTCAGGTCAGGCGTGGATCGAGGCGTGGCTTGTGCTGAAATCGCCTACGCCAATTCAAAAAAACATCGTCTAGTGTGAAGCAGGTCACATTCGCGTCGGACGCCATGGGGGATAATCGCCATGTTGGAACCGACGCTATCTCGGGCTATCGGATAACAGTGATGAAAAAATACCCAACAAGACCCTCTGGCCGTTGTGTACCTGGGAATCTCGGTCAAAGGCATGGTCGACGGGATTCTCAGAGCCAGAGGAGGAAAAAGATGAAACGCTCTTTCTTGCTAGGTGTATCCGGTCTCGCGGTCGCTGCCTGCGCTCCACAGCAACCCCCGCCGCCGCCCGCAGCGGCAGCGCCGAGTTATGCGGCGGCATCGCCCAGCAACACCACGACTTTCTACGATGGGACGTACATTGGTAGTTTCGTCCAGAACATGAGCGCCAGCGGATCGGGATGCCCAAATATTCCTGTGGCACCGGCTTTGACGATCAACAACGGCGTTGCGCGGTTCGCGGCGCTCGACCTCACGTATCAGGGATACGTAACTCCGCAAGGCGACGTGAATATGACGACCCCGGCGGGCCAAACATTCGTGGGCCACATAGATCCCCATTATGTGCTCACAGGCCAGACGACCGGGCGTTGCGTCTATGACGCAACCTGGCAGCGGAAAGGGGCTACGGGGCAAAAGCCGAGCTGAGGCGCGACCCCGGCGACCCGCTCTGGCCGCTAAGGCGATATTATTTGATCGACGATTGCGGCTTCAGCCCCGAGCGCCTCCGGTAGCCAAATTCCGCCCCAATTTGTCGCTGTACGCCCAGTACCGGCTACTGCTAGCAGAGAGCCGGTATCGTGCCGAGAAAAAGAACCAGATCAATAACGTGGCTCAAGCGACCCCGTTCGGCCAAACAGCGGAGGAACGTATGCAGTATACGGTTACGACGATCACAACAACCGTAAAGAAATGGACAACAGTTCTTGCCGTGGTAGGGATGGCGTGGACGGCGAATATATCGGCGGGTCGTGCCGATGAAGCGGACGCCAAGAGGCTGTTTAAGACCATGTCTGACTATCTCGCCGCGCAAAAGGCAATATCGTTCGATTATGATGTGAACCTCGAACTCGTCAGTACACAACAGCAAAAAATAGCGCTGGTGAGTTCCGGCACCATGACGCTCAATCGCCCCGATAAGCTTCACCTGACGCGCACAGGTGGATTTGCGAATGTCGAGATGGTGTTTGACGGGAAAACGCTGACGCTGTTGGGCAAGAACACCAACTTGTATACGCAAGTCGAGGCGCCCGGCACCATCGATCAATTGGTCGACGTATTGCGGGACAAGTACCACAGGCCCGTCCCGGCCGCCGATCTGCTGATGTCGGATCCTTATAAAGAGCTGATGCCGGAGGTCAACGACGTGAAGGATCTGGGAAGCGGCGTGATCCACGGCACCGAATGCGATCACCTCGCTTTCAGGACAAAGGAGGTCGATTGGCAGATCTGGATCGCGCAGGGAGCCCGCCCTTATCCGTGCCGCTATGTCATCACCAGCAAGAAGGTCACGGGGTGGCCCCAATACACTCTCGACATTTGGGCATGGAAAGCGGGCGCCGAAGTCGCCTCCGATAGCTTCAACTTGACGGTTCCCACCAGTGCCAAGAAATTGATGCCAAGCGAAGTCCCCGAACTCAATGATATACCGGCTCACTTTACGGCCAAAGGAGGAAAGTGATGATGTTGAAGCGTATCGTTGTTGGTCTGCTGGCGATGATCATCTACTGTATTTGTTTGGAGTTCGGCGAACGGTTCGAGATTCCGGGCGTGCACAGCTTTGTCTCGACCGCAGAGGCCATCATCGGCCGCCCGCTGACGCCGATGAGTTATGCCGGGGTCGCGCGCAGGACCGCGCGACGCTGTGCAGTAGGCGTCTACTACTGCTAGGAGCGGCAATCCGATTGGTTATTAGGCGCTTGCGACATTAAAGGCGCGGCCACAAGATCGTCGGCCGGCTCCAAGACAAGCCGAATATCCGGGAACCGAGCTTGTCGCCGAATTTCTAGCCCGGTACATTCCGCGCGCACCGCCTGCACCGCACAGAAGAGAGGTGCTATCGTGGTTCCGATCAGAGCGCCGACAGTCGCAGTTGCTGCTCATCTTTTGCGTCACCGACTTTTCATAGTATTTGGAGGATCGGCTGATGTCTATCGGGTCAACCGACGCTAAGAAGGCCTTCTTCATTACGCCGACTCGAAAGAGGCCCAGATGGAAATCCATCGTTGAGGCTACGACGCGCGCTGCAGTCGGCGGTAGCCTTATGGTTTATGCCTCCATTGCTTCGTCGTCGGCGCAGCAGCAAGCACCTGCCGTGGTTCCGGTTGGCACAGTCAAGGCCGAGCGCAAGCCGATCGCCAAGACCAAAAACTTTGTCGGGCGGGTTGAGGCGATCAATAAAGTGGAAGTTCACGCGCGAGTCACCGGCTACTTGGAAGACGTCCAGTTCAAGGAGGGCGAGTTAGTCAAGGAAGGCCAGCATCTTTACCATATCGAGAAGAATCTGTTCCAGGCCGCGGTTGACCAGGCTGCCGGGGAGCTCGCGGACGACAAGGCAAAAAAGCTGCTGACCGCGGTTGAATACCAACGCGCGGATACGCTGGCCAAGACCAGCGCGGGCACGATCGAGGCGCGCGACAAGGCGCTCACCGCGGACCGGGACGCCGATGCTCAGATCATGATGGCCCAGGCCAAACTGGACACGGCAAACATCAATCTCGGCTACACCGATATCGTATCGCCGATCGCCGGCAAGATCGGTCGGACCAAAATCGCCAAAGGCAATGTGGTCAGCCCAGAAAGCGGAACGCTGACGACGATCGTCAGCCAGGACCCGATGTATGTGCTGTTTCCGGTGAGCCAGCGCGACATCTCGCATGCGCGAGAATCGGGTCTCGACATCGAAGGGATCAAGGTGCGGTTGCGCTTCGCCGACGGGAAGACCTACGGCCCGGAGGGTAAGATCGACTTTATCGACGTAACGATCGATCGCGCGACCGACACGGTTCAAGTGCGCGCGGTTTTCCCGAACCCGTCAGGTGCCCTGATTGATGGACAATTATGGGAAGTCGATCTCGAGGCCGGCAAGCCCGACGAGCAGATCGTGGTGCCCCAGGCTGCCTTGCTCACCGATCAGCAGGGCGTTTACGTGTTCATCGTCGAAGATGGGAAGGTGGCGATCCGGCGAATCAAGACGGGCGGTGCCAGCGGCGCAGACATAATCGTCAGCGAGGGCCTGTCGGGCAACGAGCTTGTGGTCGTCCAGGGCCTCGAGTCGCTGAAACCCGGAATGGCGGTACGGGCTACACCGGTACCTGCCGCACTTAACCGAAGCTAAGCCGATGCTCTCCGCGATTTTTGTCGACCGGCCGCGGTTTGCCATCGTCATCGCCTTGGTCATCTCGATTGCGGGGCTGGTGTCACTGCTCGTCATTCCGCTCGCGCAGTACCCCGATATCGTCCCACCCCAAGTACAGGTCACCACCGTTTACCCGGGTGCGAATTCTGGCGTGGTCGATGCGACGGTTGCCCAGCCGATCGAAGCGCAAGTCGTCGGCGTGGACAAAATGATCTACATGAAGAGCGTCAGCGGTGACGACGGCAGCTACACGCTGATCTGCTCGTTCGAGCTGGGCACCAATCCCGATATCAACGCTGTAAATGTCAACAACCGCGTGCAAATCGCGTTGCCGAGCCTGCCCCAAGAGGTGCAGCGGCAGGGTGTGACTGTGAAGAAAAAGTCCTCCGCCCTGCTCGGGGTTATCGCGGTCTACTCGCCAAAGAACAGTTACGATCCGTTATTCCTATCCAATTACGTTACAATCAATCTGCTCGACCAGATAAAGAGTACCCCGGGGGTGGGCGACGCGGTTTTGTGGGGGCCCCAGGATTATGCGATGCGCGCTTGGGTGCAGATCGACCAGTTGACCGGCCTTAACCTGACCACCGGCGATGTCATCAACGCGATTCAGTCGCAGAACGTCCAGGCCGCGGTCGGCCGCATCGGCGCCCGACCGATCTCGAACGATCAGCAGCTGCAGCTCAACCTGCAGACCAAAGGACGGCTGACGACCGTGGACGAGTTCACCAACATAGTCATCCGTACGAACCCGGACGGCTCGGTTCTCCGGCTCGGCGACGTAGCGCGGCTGGAATTGGGCGCCGCCAACCTCGATCGCGAGACCCATTTCAACGGCGGGCCCGCCGCGGCGATCGCGATCTATCAATCGCCTGGGGCGAATGCGATCAAGACCCTGCAAGCCGTTCGCGACCGGCTCGGCGAACTGCAAAAACGCTTCCCCGATGATCTCGCCTGGAAGGTCACTTACGATCCGACCGCTTTTGTCACCGCCACCATAGACGAGGTGCTGAAAACGTTGGTCGAGGCGTTCGTTCTCGTCGTTCTCGTCGTTTATCTGTTCCTCGGCAGCGTTCGCGCGACCTTGGTTCCGACTTTGGCAATACCCGTCAGTCTGATCGGCACATTTATCGTGCTGAACGCGATCGGGTATTCCGCCAATACGGTCTCGCTCCTTGCTGTCGTTCTGGCCATCGGCATCGTCGTCGACGATGCGATCGTCGTGGTCGAAAACGTCGAGCGCGTGATGGAGGAACACCCCGAGCTTTCACCTAGTAACGCGGTCAAGCGCGCGATGGCGGAAATTACCGCGCCGATCGTTGCAATCACCCTCGTGCTGTTGTCGGTGTTTGTGCCGGTGGCGTTCATCCCCGGTATATCGGGCGAACTGTTCCGGCAATTTGCCATCACCGTCGCGGTATCGATGTTGCTGTCGGCGATCAATGCGTTGACCTTGTCGCCGGCGCTCTGCGGGGTATTCCTGCGCCCGCGCCACGGACCGAGGCGAGGACCGATCGGCGTCGTGATGCGAACGATCGACCGCGTGCGCGACGCCTATGGTGCCGCTGTCGCCCGAATTGTTCGTTTTTCGATTATCGGGATCGTCTTGGTCGGCGTCGCCGGTTTTGGTACTGCAGCCCTGCTGAAGGTCACCCCGACCGGCTTCCTCCCGGAGGATGATCAGGGCGCCTTCTTCGTGGTCATTCAGCTCCCCGGCGGTGCTTCTGTACCACGCACGCTGGAAGTTGTGAAAAGAGCCGAGGATGTGATCAAGCAGGAGGAAGCGGTCGCCGATTATACCTCGGTTGTCGGACTGAATTTCATCGACAATTATTCGGCGTCGAACGCGGCGTTCATGGTAGTCACGTTGAAACCGTTCGAGGAACGCAAGGGTCCTACTAATTCGGTCAGGGGGATCTTCGCCCGGGTCACGCCGAAATTTCGCCAGATTGGCGGCGGAACGGTGCTGCCGCTGGCGCCGCCGCCGATTATCGGTCTGGGCACCGGCGGCGGTTTCGCCTATGTGCTGGAGGATCTGCGTGGCGGCGATCCTAAGGAACTGGCGCAGGCGCTTCGCGGGCTCGTGGTCGCCGCCAATCAGGATCCAAAGCTTTCTCGCGTCTTCAGCACGTTCTCGGCCACCAACCCTTCCATCTATCTCGATATCGATCGGGACAAGGCGCAAATCCTCGGTGTGCCGCTAAACACCGTCTTTCAGGCCCTGCAGGCCTCACTCGGCGGCTACTTCGTCAATAATATCAATCTGTTTGGTCGGACATGGCAGGTCCAGGTAGAAGCCGAGGCCCACGACCGGACCAATATTGACGACATCTATCGCATCAATGTGCGTGACACCGACGGCAAGATGATCCTGCTGCGCAGCCTCGCGGAAGCCCGCGTTACGGTCGGACCGCCTGCGCTGATCCGCTACAACAACCTGCGGGCGGTCACGGTCCAGGGCGGGCCAGCCGCTGGTGTTTCTTCGGGTCAGGCGTTGCAGGCGATGGAGCAGGTCGCGGCGCGAACATTGCCCCCGGGTTACGCCGGGGAATGGACCGACACCGCTTTCCAGGAAAAACGCGCCGAGGGCAAAACGACAATCATCCTGGGGTTTGCCGTGCTGTTCGCCTATCTGTTCCTGGTCGCGCTCTACGAAAGCTGGACAATTCCTGTACCGGTCCTGCTGTCGGTGGCCGTCGGCATTCTCGGCTCTGTCGCCGCGATCGTCGTGGCCGGCCTGACTTTGGACCTATATGCGCAGATCGGCATGATCGTCCTGATCGGCCTGGCTGCGAAAAACGGAATTCTGATTGTCGAATTTGCCAAGGCGCGGCGCGAGCAAGGCACGCCCCTGATGCAAGCCGCCATTGATGGCGCCCGCGACCGCTTCCGCCCGGTGATGATGACCTCTTTCGCATTCATCCTCGGCCTCTACCCGCTGGTTGTGGCCGTCGGCGCGTCGCAACTGGCCCGGCGCGATGTCGGTACGCCGGTGTTTGGCGGCATGATCTTTGCGTCCTTCATCGGCATCTTCGCCATTCCGCCGCTCTATGTCTTTTTCCAAAGTATTAGAGAGCGGCTCAGACCGGGCGCTCGCCCGCAGGAAAAAACAGCGGCAGACCCTGTCGTCGGCGAAGGGCAGCGCGTTGCCTAGAAGGCTCGTGCGCATCCCGGGCCGAGCGGAGTGATTTAGCCGCGTTCTTCCGATTGCCTACGCAAGGCTCTGTCCGTCACTCAACGGCAGGCACTCATGTTGATGGACCTGTTGAACAAGGTGGCCACTACCGCGCTACTCGGGTTTGTGGTCTCGAGTATGATGGCGATGGGGGTGGGTTTCACCGTCAGGCAGATCATCGATGCACTGCGCGATGGGCGCCTCGTTTTGCTGGCGCTTCTGGCCAATTTTGTCGTGATGCCACTCGCGGCCCTCGCTTTGGACAAAATGCTCAGGCTCGACGAGCCGCTTGGGATAGGCCTGTTGCTGCTTGGTGCGGCGGCTGGCGCGCCGTTCCTGCCGAAGCTGACCGAGCTTGCCAAGGGCAACCTGCCCTTCGCCGTTGGCATCATGATGCTTCTGGCGGTCGGCACGGTTGGTTATCTGCCGCTAGTCTTGCCGCTCTTGCTCCCGGGGGTGACTGTCAATTCAGCGAAGATTGCGAGGTGGCTGTTTCTGCTGACCTTGCTCCCGCTGGCCGCCGGGCTCGCCTTGAGGGCGCAGTATGAGGGATTCGCCGCGCGAGTGAAACCCGTGCTCGACTGGGTTTCCAACGTGATTCTTGTTCCAATGGTGCTGCTGCTTGCAGTGGCCAATTTCGACAAGATTCTCCACGTCTTCGGCACACGCGGCATCCTCGCTGGATTGCTATTGATTGCGCTGGGCTTCGGTATTGGCTGGATGCTTGGCGGGCCTGGCGTTGATACGCGACGGGCATTGGCCCTCGGTACCGGGCAACGCAATATCGCCGCCGCACTCGTGGTGGCGAGCGAAAGCTTCAGCGATCCAAGCGTCGTAATCATGGTAATCGTTGTTACGATAGTGGGGTTGCTGACACTTATGCCGCTATGTCACGTGCTGGCCAATTATGGCTCCAAGCAATCGACGAAGTAGCTGTAGCGGATGGTTCACGCTCATATCCAAGTTGCGCGCAGCATAGCCGAAAATTCTGTCGCTGATCGCCGGCTCCGGGCGTCACTGGCGTCGGCACGAGGGTCGCAGAACGAGAAAGACGACAAAGGCACGGAGGGTCTTGATACCGCCGAACGAACGCGTTTCGGTGTCCCGGCGGCGTCAACTTACGGTTCGAACCGTTCTTCATCCCGATCTTTTTCCTCGTGACCGGGTTTCTGATCGATCCTCTCGCATTCTACGACAGCATAGCCACCAACTTCCCTTTAGCCGCGAGCTTAATCGGCGCGTTGTTGGTGGGAAAGTGGATCGCGGCGCAGATCGTGGGGTGAGCATTCGCCTATTCTCCGGCGGCGCGCAACACCATGGGGTCGCTTACCTTGCCGCACGTGGCCGCGACCCTCGCAGCAGCGCTCGTTGGCTACACTACGTTCGACTCGGCGGGGCAGCGTCTGATCGATACCGCGCTGCTCAATGTAGTTCTAGTACTGGTGCAGGTGCTCACCACGGCGATCCTCGGACCGGTCCTGACGGCCTACCTTGCCCCCCGCATGAGCGTCGAGGCAGGGATCTTCGGGCCCATAACTCGCGTTTGTCGGCAAGCTTGACAAGAGGACGCTGACGATCGGAGTCAGCCCGCTCGGCAAGACAAGGGTCAGCGCGGTTTCGCGGGTTGCGGCGGTGCGGACGTACCCGCCGCAGCCGGCTGCGTCGTGGCTGCGGCGATCGCGGCCTTCGTGGCCGCGTCTGCCTCTTCAATCAGCTTGTAGGCCACGTAATATTTGTAGATGTTACGCACATATCGCACTGGTTCCTGGCCTACCCGCGCGGCTGCCACCCGCTCGACATTGTTGAACCACACATTCGGGTCAAGCTTTTCCGCCTCCGCTTTGCGGCGCAACGATTGGATTTCGCCTGGCCCGACGTCGTACGCGGCGAAAGCAAACAGGTTGCGGTTCTGCTCGTCGAAGGGGACATCCTTGAAATAGTCATCCATTAGCTGTGCCATGTATTTGGCGCCGCCATGGACGTTGGGTTCGGCTTTGGAAATGTCGCCGACGCCAAGAGCGCGGCCGGTTTGCGGCATCAACTGCATCAGGCCAACCGCACCGACGCGGCTGTGGGCGCGCTGGTCGAGACGAGATTCCTGATAGCCCTGCGCCACCAGCAGAAGGGTGTCGAACCGGTATTGGCCGGCATAGCGCCGAAAGATCTCCACCGTGTCATGAAAGCGCTGCATGTCAGCGCCCTGGGTCGCGGTGTGCAATTGCTTGAGCTTTGCCAGGTAGGACCGGGTCTCATCCGACCACTGGTGCATATTCCCGGTGATCTCGGCGATCGCGCGATTGAGCGTTGCGAGCAGCTTCGCGTTGTCCGGGCGGACCGCCCAGCCGATCTCAGCGCCTTCTCTGAGGGCCGCCTTCGAGTGCAGCCTCAGTCCCTTGATGATCTGTGCCCAAAGTGCGGCGACCCAGTCATCCCCGACGGTAGCAGGCAACAACCCGGCAGCCGTCATCTCCATCAGGTCCTCGACCTCCAGCGTGTCCGGAACGATGGTGATGGTGACCGGCGGCTTGCCCTGTGCGGCAAGGCGTTCGTTCAGTTTCGTCAGGCTCTCGTAATAGCTGGTCGAGCGGCCGACGGCGACCTCCTTTCCCGAGAGCTCCTCGACGACGCCGAGTTCGGGGACATCCTCTCCGGTTACGACGATCTCGCGCACGTTGCTGAGGACCGGGGCCGAAAAGGCCACTTTTTTGCGACGCTCCTCGGTGATCGTGATGTCGCCTGCGGCGATGTCGCCGTCCCCGGCGAGCAGCGTATCGAACAGTTTGTCGCGTGAAACCGGAGTCAACGCCACGGTCAAACGCCGTGAGCCAAGCGCGAAGCTCTTATTGACCCATTCCTCGAACAGTTGTGCTCCGTTGGCCGCGGTGCCGTAGATGGCGCCCTTATCCTCGAAGAACAGCGTGGGACTGTAGGGTACGACAACGCGAATGAGGTGTCGGTCGAGCATCTCGTCGAAATCGCCGGTAAACTGGCCCGCGAACCGCGTCCGTAGGGGGATGCGTGTCGAAGCCGCTGACGCTGGGCCGGCTTGGGATGTTTGGGGCCATGCGTGCGGCGTGGTAAGCGCGGCCAGCGCCGTCACTGCGATCAGACGCCGGCGCGACATCTTCATTGCTTCTTCTCCCCTCGCGGCGATCATCTTATGCTTTTAACTAACGACCCGCGCGGAATCCTAGTTTGGGGAGGGCGGGATCGCAAGGAGCGATCGCCTTCGGCGCACGACCTGACCACTTGCCTCGGGGTTGGCGAAGGTCGGCAATCCGCCCCACTCCGCCCCTTCGAGCCGACCAGCAAGGTCTCTTATGGGGCAAGGTCCGCCAGGCGTTACGAGAGGAGCGGGAGATCTGCTTTCTTTGGACGGAGCCGCCTTTGCTAACAATTTGCGCCGCCGGTTAGCGGTTGACCCTCGCTGCGGCGGGCGCGGTCGGGATCAAGGAGGCAATTATGCGCACTTCGATCCCAACGCTGGTGGGGTTTACCAAATCCCCGTGGAACAAGGGCCGGCTTATCGGCCAGAAACGCCCGCTGAAACCAAAGGAGGTCTGGGCCATTCGCGTCGGGCTGCAGCTTGAGAGACGCAGCCGCGATCTCGCCCTATTCAACCTCGCGATCGACAGCAAGCTGCGCGGCTGCGACCTTGTGCGGCTCCGGGTCAACGACGTATGCGTCGGGGGTCAAGTACGGGACCGCGCCACCGTGATCCAGCAAAAAACCGGCAGGCCTGTCCAATCCGAGACTACCGAGCAGACCCGGGCAGCGATCCACGACTGTTAGCCAGTGCCCAGCTTGGGAACCGGCAGTACCTCTTCCCAAGTCGCCTGCGTGGCCAGCCGCACATCTCGACGTGACAGTACACCCGCATCGTCCATCGCTGGGTCGAGCGCGCCGGTCTCGATAGCTCGGCTTATGGAACGCATTCGATGCGGCGCACCAAGGCGGCGCAGATTTACAAGAAGACTGGCAATTTGAGACCCGTTCAGTTGCTGCTCGGACCGGCGACATACTACCCACGAACACCGGGTTGAACACCCCCGGCGCCCCCAGGGTCATGGGTGTAGTCGCGCAGAGCCCATAATCGCGAGCTATGTGCGTCAAGTTCAGCAAATTGGTCTT
>Ga0306924_10005919_pt1 | contig 12129 bp, 11 predicted proteins | sample sta12Can44000111_FD_203756 | JGI IMG/M metagenome (GOLD analysis project Ga0306924, IMG submission 203756) | Lab enrichment of tropical soil microbial communities from Luquillo Experimental Forest, Puerto Rico - statanox.12C.anox.44.000.111 (v2)... | ecosystem: Environmental > Terrestrial >... | reverse complement strand
GTTTCACAACTCCACCCGTGATCGGCGCGGATGGCATCGGAACGGCGTTTGGAAATAGCGGAACAGGAATACTGCAAGGTCCAGGCCAAGCGAATCTAGATCTTGCTGTATCGAAGGCAGTGGCTTCTCCCTGGCCGCACGAAAACAGTACCCTTCAGTTTCGCGCGGAGTTTTTCAATTCCCTCAACCATCCACAGTTCTCAAATCCTGACACCAACTTCACTTCTCCGACGTTTGGCGTTATCAGCAGTACGGCCGTGAATCCTCGTGTCATACAACTGGCGCTAAAATTTGCATTTTAGAAATGAGCGCGATCGAGCTGTAGGTTCGAACTAGGATACTTGAGTTAGCTTTTACTCTCCCGCAACCTGTCGGCGCGTCATCCGGGCCAAAAGTTCGTCTTTCGAGATCTGCAGCGCGACCTCAGGCTGCAACCGCGCGAAGAGATCGATAGCTCGCGCAATGACGCCCGTCCATCCGGTTTGATGGCTTGCGCCGAGACCAGCACCATTATCACCGTGGAAATACTCATAGAATAGAATGTAGTCCTTCCAGTGCGGGTCTTCCTGAAACTTCTTTGTTCCGCCATAGACAGGGCGCTTCCCGCCTGCATCGCGCAGAAAAATGCCCGCAAGCCTCCGGGATATTTCTTTGGCCACTTCAAACAGTGTAAGGTGCTTACCGGAACCAGTTGGGCATTCCACCTTAAAATCATCACCATAAAACTGATAAAGATTGAGCAACGCACGGAGGATCAAGGCATTGACCGGCATCCAAACTGGTCCACGCCAGTTGGAGTTTCCCCCGAACATTCCGGTATTGGATTCCGCCGCCAGATATTGAACTCGGTATTCGTCGTGCCCGACGTGAAATACGAAGGGATGATCTAGGTGATAACGCGAAAGAGAACGGATACCGTGCGGTCCAAGGAATTCATTCTCGTCAAGCATGTAGGACAGGATACGTTCAATCTTTCGCTTGTTGCAGACCGACAAAAGCCGTCGCCCGTTGTAGCCAGCGAAAGACTCATCCGCCGGACTGATATGTCTGACCACCTCGGGATGGCGCTTTGCGAACAGATCGATCAACTCCTTAAACCGCGGATGCCGCTGAATGACGTCGGGCTCGAAGACGGTCGACGCGCAGAGGGGGAGCAACCCAACCAGGGAACGAATCTTTAAGCGCACGGCTTCTCCGTTCGGCAATCGGAGCAGATCGTAGAAGAAGCCGTCCTGTTGGTCCCACATTTCGTCGTGATTGACCCCGATTCTGTCCATGGCATAGGTAATCCAAAGGAAATGCTCCAAGAAGCGGAAGGCAATCTCCTCGTACATGGGATCGGTTTCAGTTAGGATAAGCGCAATCTCCAACATATTCTGACAATAGAAGGCCATCCACGCCGTTCCATCGGCCTGCTCTAAATGGCCGCCTGTCGGGAGTTGCGCGCTACGGTCGAACACTCCAATGTTATCTAGACCAAGAAATCCGCCTGCGAACACGTTGCGGCCCTCCGGGTCCTTGCGGTTTACCCACCAATTGAAGTTCAGCATTAAGCCCTGGAAAGAGCGCTCTAAGAAGCGAATATCGCTTCGCCCTAGCTCCTTTTCCATGTTGTAGAGAAAAAGCGTGGCCCATGCGTGGACAGGCGGGTTGACATCGCTGAAATTCCATTCATATGCAGGAATCTGTCCGTTCGGATGAGAATACAGATTCCTGAGCATCAGAAGGAGCTGATCCTTGGCAAAATCAAAATCTACCAAGGAGAGCGCCAGCGTGTGAAAGGCAAGATCCCAGGCCGCATACCAGGGGTACTCCCACTTGTCAGGCATGGAAATGATGTCCTTGTTGAGCATGTGAAACCATTCGCGGTTGCGGCTTTTGCGCTCGGTGCCCAGCAATGGGTGGGCATTGTGCTCATCCAGCCATTCATCTAGGTCGAAGTAATAATATTGCTTGGTCCAAAGCATTCCGGCGAGGGCTTGCCGGTGCACCCGACGTTCGTCTTCGGTCAGAGAAGGAGGCGAGATGCGGTTGTAGAATTCGTCGGCATCAGCCAAGCGCGCAGAAAAAATAGCATCAAACTTATCGAATGATTTTGACGCGGATTGCGCGCTCAGTCGCAATCGCACGACCTTAGTGCCGCCGGCAGGGACTTCGAGGATATTGTAGGCCGCCGCTTTCGTCCCAACTTTAGATGGATTTACGGCATCGGTCTTGCCAGACACCACATATTCGTGAAACGCATCCTTCACGTAAGGGGAAGGATTGGGTTGGCCCCACAAAAGACTGGCGTGAGATTCATTCTCCGTGAAGAGAAACTCTGGATCGCCTTCGCAGCTTAATATGCGAACGCCAAGCTCTGGATGTTTCGCTTGAACCGATCCGTCTTTGCTCAGTCCGATCGAGGGTTTCGATGCGTTACGTTCCCAGCTCCAAGTATTGCGGAACCATAGTGTGGGGAGCACATGGAGGATAGCTGACTCCGGGCCTCGGTTATAAGCCGTGATGCGTATCAGCAAGTCCTCGGGGTCAGCCTTAGCGTACTCGACAAAAACGTCGAAATATCTGTCATCATCGAATATACCGGTATCGAGCAGTTCATACTCGAATTCTTCCCGCGACCGGCGCCTGTTCGTTTCTACCAAATCCCTATAAGGAAATTCGCGCTGCGGGTACTTATATAGATATTTCATGTACGAGTGCGTCGGCGTACTGTCTACGTAGAAGTAGTACTCCTTCACATCTTCACCGTGATTACTCTCGCTGTTGGTGAGCCCGAACAGTCTCTCCTTGAGGATCGGGTCGCGCCCATTCCAAAGCGCAACTGCGAAGCAGAGCTGCTGCTGGTCGTCGGAGATTCCCGAAAGGCCGTCTTCTCCCCAGCGGTAGGCACGCGAACGCGACTGATCATGAGTGAAATAGTCCCAAGCATTTCCATCTTGACTATAATCTTCACGAACAGTACCCCATTGTCGCTCGCTGAGGTACGGCCCCCACTTCTTCCATGGCACGCCTGATTCACGTGCATCATTTAGGCGCGTTTGCTCAGTGGTTTCCACGTAATCGACTCTAGACTTCGGACTGGGGTTCATAGGTTACTCGCTTTCGTGCTCTTGTTTTGGCAACAGGCAGCGCGTCGGACGCTTTCCTTGTGCGTCTGGAAATTTTGCGTTTTTCGAAGACGTGCAGCTCGGCTAATCTGCGGGCCAAAGTCACGGTTGGCCAAAGGAATCTCGGATGAGAGTTTACGGTCGTATACGCCCCAGAACTTAATGGATTCAGGCTCGGTGAGTGGCAGATTGGCGGCGACAATCTGCTTCCTCTGCGAGCGTATGTCCTGGCGCATGAGTTGGATAGTGTCATCTGTGACTTGTTCGGCGTTCACCTCGCGGTCACCTTGTTGTGACGCGGGTTGTTGCGGTTCGGCCTTTTGCGCGAACGCAAATACAAATGACAACAGCAGACAGATGAGAAGGGTGGGAAGTTTCATCATGGGCTCTGCTCGGTGACGGAAATTTAAACGGGTCGTTGAGTACCAGAAACTGGCAGAATTGATAGTCAAGAAAGAGGTACGCAAAAAAAAACACTGGGACGGAGGCCGTCCTGACCAGATCGCCCCGGCGAGACCAGCAACCTAGGATGACGCTCCAGCAATCAGCGGCACCGTAGCGTTCATCTCTGTGCCTTCGTCCGGATGCGATTTTATCTCCAGTCGCCCGCCAACGAATCGAACGCGTTCCCGCATGCTCGCCAAGCCGGGCCCTCGGCAGGCCGCGCTAAGTCAAATCCGATTCCATCGTTTCGCGCCTGCAAGGAAGATGGGGAGAACTCATAATCCGTTGGTTACACGGTCCTAAACATCCGCGAGAGTTCGGCCTGATGGCGATATTCGCTAGCACTGTGTCGGCGTTAAACTCTTTCCTTCGCATTCTGAAGCTGTCTGCGGAATTGCAGCGGGTTCACGTGATGCTTGGCCACTTTGCGCGGACCGAGAAATAGGACTGGGATATCAAATGCATAGCGTTCCTTCAAAATCTTGTCCTCATTAATATTCACCTCGCGCAAGTTGGCGCCAAACTCCCTGAGCAGGGGTTCGATAGCGGCCTTCGCTTCTTCGCAGAGATGACAGCCCGGGCGGCTGTACAGCGTCACGTCCAGCGGCTTGGTGGCGGAAAGCCGCGCGTCTTCAGGATGCGTCGTCATGGTTTTGGATGGGAGTATTGCAGAGCGAGCTAGAGTTGTGTACCAGGCATTCATCCGACAGATTGCCATTTCTCCTACCAAGCCGGGAAGTCAAGTTACCGGAGACGTGGAAACATGGTCTGGATTTCATCGAATCACCAACGTCAAAGTGCTCCAGGGTGCCCCTGGCTTAAGGCAATGCCACTACCGCGATTCGAGCGCGGCGCCTGAAGAGAGAATCACCATGCAGTCGCAGGGCCCCAAGAAAAGGTGCTTTGACCAGTTCGTTGTGATCGAGAGCGCTATAATGCACAGCTCTGGAGGATGTCATGCGGGTAGAACGAGTGGAAGTCTCCTGGGATGCGGAGCACGCGAAGTGGTCCGTTCGAATCGAAGCTGGCGAAGAAGTAATTCGCCGACACAGCGCTGTCCGGAAGAGTGCGGATGAACCAACCTTACGCGCCGCTGCCGCACAGATGGTGAGGGATGAAGGGTACGAAGTAGATGAGGCCCAGGTGGTCGTCCGCCGCTAGTTCAGTCCCTGTGCGACGTGGCATGCCGCCAATTAGCAGAAAACTGAATCCCAGTTCGAAGAAATCCTTTGCCTTTAGTACTCGACACGTACTCTAGCGCTTCAGCATCATTTGCGCGTATCGGATCGGCACTCCAAAATTGGAACCGCCAAAGTCTTTCACAACAGCGAATGTCACGCCAATCACGCGCCCGTCGCGGTTTATTAGCGGTCCTCCTGAACCGCCCGAAGTCGTTTGTGCGTCGTAAACGATCCTATCGGTCAGAACATCGCCAATGTGCCCCTGCGTGACCAGAGGACGAATGAGGTTCCGTCTTGCCAGCTTTTCGATTACTTCTCTTGGATCGCCCTGGCTCATCCTGACGATATCTTCCGCGACATCTGGGTTGGTTCTCGCCAGAATTGCGCTAAGTCCCGTTGCATAACCAAGTGAAAGCAATGGCTGTCCGCTGACCGCAGCCTCTTTACGGCTGTCAAGCCTGAGGATCGGCCGTTTCAGTTCGGAGAGATTGCCCTGCAGCAACGCCAAATCCGCTTCCTCGGAAATCTCCAATGCTTCCAGTGGTATCCCTCGCGCCGACTCTGGGAAATAAGCGGTCATGGCGCCAATCACGGGTTGTAAGCCTTGCTTTTCGGCATCCGCCAGTTCGTCATTGTGCCACCACGGCTGCGCGACATGGTGATTCGTCAGAATCCTTCCATCATCCACAATGAATCCCGTTCCAAAGAAGTCGGCTCGCACTTCTGGTGCTCGGCCCTCGAGCGTGTACACGATCTTTCCGTCGCTGTCCTTCAAAGGTTCGCCGTTCCGATCGATCGCACCATATCGCAAGGACCGTCGAGAAGTTCTGTCGACGAATGCCACGGAGACATGTAACAAACACACACTCTGCACGTAGGAGCGAATCACGACCTCGGCAGCCGCGGACTCCGCTTCTATTCGGCGCAGCCTGCCCGTCGTTTCGTTCAGTTGCTCACGCAGCCCTGAAACCTCGCTGTTCTGCGCCCTCAAGAGCTTCTGCCTCAATTCGTCTGACTGATTCTGCAATTGCAGTTCCGTGTCCGTTTGAATCAGTTTCTGTCTCGCCGAACGGGCTTCCGACAAAAGCTGTTCTTGCGTTCTCATACCCTGTTCGAGTTGCGCAATCATGGAATAGGCACGCCGCGTCTCCTTATCCGCACGTCGCGAATAGAGAAGAAAGATTCCAGCAACCATGAGTGTGAGTATGAAAAGTACCGATACACCGATCTTGAGCGTACGTCCAAGAGAGAAGGCGTCTCGTGTCATCTTTTCTGTTACCGCGAGCGCCTGAAATGCAGTCTGAGCAACTTCTCTTCCCTCGTCCGCAATTTGCATTTTCCGTTCAAGCCCGTCCAATTCGCGCTTCGTGCGCAATTGCACTCGCACCCTTGCCAGTATCTCTTCTAAATCCCAAGGAGCTGCAAGAACGTCATCGACGCCCATATCGAGCGCGCACACACGATTCACAGCGGCTCCATGTAGGAGCAGAATCAAACGAATGCCTGAACTTGCTTTGAAGGCCTGAATATCCGAAGGTTTGACAGACCACTGAGAGTCAGTTTGATCCGAGGCCAAAAGGCATATGTCAACGCCACCGCGACGGGCAAGACCGAGACTCTCGTCTATCGAAAGGGCCACCGAAACGTCATAGCCTGCTGACGCCAGCGTGGCCCTAAGCTGCTCGCGTAGAGCGACCTCAGGGTCGGCAATCAGAATGCGATCGGAGGACAACTGAGGGCCATTCCTTTCGTCGAGAAAGAGCACGCCTCTGCATAAACTCCAGCGTCTGGTCGCTTGGTCTCAGCCTATCTCAATTTTTGAGATCATCGTCAGCGGCGATACGCTGCCGGTCATTTTATATCTCGCCGGGCGTCGACTGGCGTCTCACCGATCTCCTCACAAAGTCTTAGTGAACAAACTTCGAGATTGCGACTGTCATTTCTTGCAGCCATCGGGCCGGGATGGGCAAATCGTCGATTACGGATTGCTGGACTTCGATTTTCAGGCTTTCCTTCTGACACCTTGCTGCAGCGCCCCTGGCCAGTGTTGAATCGGAGAGCAAAACTCGCCCGAAATTTATGCAAGCGTTGCATCGACCATTTGAGCCGGCACGGGAATCGGAAACAGGCGCGGGAAATTCCTCAGAAGCTGACAGCTGCGCTCCTGCTCGACGTGACGGAATGACGGTCATTAGCTCGATGGGGCTTTTTTCGGTAGCAGGCCGTCTTTCTCCATCTGCTTAGGCACTTCCTTGACAAGTCCATCGACGACCTTCTTCGCTGATTTCGGATTGAACGACTCGCTGACGCCGTTCCACACCAGGTCACCGTCTGGCTTGCTTGTGGCGTAAACGTTGGTCTCGACGCTAACTGTCGTATCTTCCCGCGTGTATCCCGGATCGTAAACCAGGGGATATACAGCGCCTACGTAGCCATAGAAAGAGTAGTAGTAGGGGTACGGGGCGACGTAGGTCGAGCTCGGGATGGATATCACTTTCTTGTCGACCTTCAGCAAACGCGAGACGACTACAGCGTCAATGTGATTGTCGCGGATCTGCCCACGGAGGTAGTCGAGATCAAGCTTCACATTGGCATCCGGGCGCAACAGGATATGGTTGCCGGGAATGGTCTCGATGCCCGGACGTGCAATCTGGGCGGCCATTTCATCTTCGAAGTCGGCGCGCACCTCCAGGTTTTGTGCGACGCCGATGACCAGAATTTTGTGGAACGTCTGCCCTTCGTAATTTGGGTTGAACCAACTCGAAATCATCTTGGCGGACTTGCCGCTAATGACAGTGAGAACAGTCAGCAAAAAGAAGCTCAGAAGCGCAGAGCGGAAGACCAGACGGCGAGTGAAATCGGGAAATGTCATCTACGCATCTTGCAGGACTGAACTGCGCTTAGCAATTGATCCTACGCGACAGAAAGGGTTGCGTGGAATGGCGCCTGACATCTCGAACTGGCTAAGAACTCGGTCGGTGATTCGAAACGACCTCCGGAAGGACTGGACGATTGGAATTAGGAAAAGTGAAAGTGGCGCGCCAAGCGTTTAGGTCCATGCAAGGCTGAGAAGTGGGTGGTGGGAACAGCGCGGGCTCTGCCGAGTCGATCCAGCAACTGCAGAAGGGTTCGACGATCTCCAACTTGTATTGCGGTGAATCTCAGCCCCACTCCACGGCCTCCCACCTGCCGCACTACACCTTCGACCCGGATCTGTTCTTTGTGCACTAAAAAGGTAACCCGCGCCCTGGAATCGATAGGCCTTGCCCTCCCAGTTTCGAGAAACACACCGCGACGGCCGATATTCACAACTGTGGAGGTTTCGGCGCGCCCATCACAATGCCAATAGGCCCTATTGCCTTGAGCCTCGAACCGTGGGCTAAGCCGTCGTGGAGAGAAAATAATCGGTTCCGACATCAAGCGCCTCCGTCTATCGAGAGTTCTGCGAAAAGGATAGAGATTGTTTAATTCGTCTGACGTACAAAACTGGTAATTTGTACAGGTGAGGCTAAATGAAACTGCTACCGCCAAAGCCGCTTTCGGCCATCCTGGCTGCTGCCATTGGCCCTGAGAAAGAAATAAGCTTTCACCTTAGGCAAAAACCCACGACCAAACGGCATTCCATCAGAAGCCTTAGAAAGGAATCTGAAGTTCCGCCCTGACCTGCCACAATCGGTGTGCAAATCGAATCCGGCTTCAGTTCTTCGGCCTTCGGAACCTCTTCCAGGCCGTCAGAGACTTTGCAGATCAGATGCAATCCAGGCTCATCCTGCACCATGGAAGCCGCTAGTTGTGACGTGGATGCTTCCTTGATGCCTGCGTCGAAGATTGGGGTGGCCGGAACTCGATCGTGACGTCTTGCTGCACCTGTACCGGTCTTTTGTCCAAGAGCGTTGGACTGTAGTGCCACTGCCGAATAGCTGCTTTGGTGGCAGGAAGAAGAGAGTTCGCGCCGCTCAAGAACTTTACTTCCAGTACTTGGCCAAGCTGCCCGATCCTGGCGCGAACCCTGATTGTTTCTGCCAATCCGTTGCGATCCCCCTGCCGGTGATAGCGTGGCCAGACAAACGAGACAAGGTCACCGGCTTCTAATCGAGCCGGTTTATGAGCCACCCTAAGCCCGGGCTCCGTGGAAACCAGAACAGAAAGCTCCGAACTCATCGCTAGAGACGACGTAGCGGCGATCGTTCTTTGCGGAAAACTCACCCAGAACGGCTGGCTTCCGCGGTCGGGGCGCGTGACAAGAATCGTGGAAAATCTTGGCAACCTTGGCGTCGCGGTCGGGATCACTCCGCTTGGGGCGGGACTTCCCGGTTCAATTGCGTCACTGTGCGCCAAACTGACTTGACCCTTGACGGATGGAGCCGGTTCAGATGAATCCGAACCCGTCGAACGCGCTTTCGCGTCATATTCTGAGGCCGGGGTATTCTCCTGGGTTTTCATTTCGGGAGCCATGACCTCGCCGAGGCCGCCAGCGTTCCTGAATTCACTTGCACTTTTTACGGCCGGAACGATTCGCGAAGCAGATTCGTCCGTTGGATCAGGCCGTGTCGGTGACTTGGGGTCCATAGCGGGTACGGATTTCGGCGCCTCCCGCGGGCGGCTCGCGAACGGCCCGAGTCCCACGGTGAGCCCCATGGTGAAAGCAAACACCGCAGAGAAAAACAGGGCTGCAAATACCGCCACCTGAAATGCGGATATTTTCAAGCCTTGATAGTGCGAGGACAAATTCTCGTGCTCCGCAGACATCTCAGCTGTTCGAACTTGTATGGCGAGTTCAGTAAATGCAGGCTGTTGCTGCTCTTCCTGGTAAACGCGTTCGAGGAGCCATGCAGAATCCGTGTCCACGATTTCAGAGGTGCCGCTCTCCAATTCGTGAGACGCCCTGGGGGCTGCCATCCCTTCTGCCAAGGAGGTTTGCTGTTGCTCCGGCAAAACGTTCTTAATCGACAAAGCCGGCAACTCGTCCGAGTCGGTGCAACGCTCTAGAGCCTGCTGATCCCGAACGACCCGGTTAACTTCGAACTCGCGAGAACCATTCCCCTGGTGCTGCTCATCGTGGTCGATTGCGGGTTCGGCTTCGGACGTGGCTCTTTGCCCTTGCGGCTGGGGCTCAGTTCCCTGCGCCCCTTTCCGCTTCGCGAATTCAATGAGCGTTGCAAACCTGCCGCCCGCGGCCAAAAGAGTGTCAAAAACGTGCGCAACGTTCTTCGGATTGAACTGCAGTTGGCGGGCGGTTAGCGACAGCCGGAGGCTGTCGTCAAGTTCGATTTGGTGGCTTTCCACGAGATGGTTCCGCAGTTCAAAATAGAGCGAACCGCTCTCGTAGTTTTCTCTCCAGCTATGAATGGCTTCAAGCCGGCGATTCGCGTCTTTCTCCAATTCTTGTTCCGGCTGTTCCGCCTCTTCGGTGATTACTTCGCCTTCGTCATGGGGCAATGCCAAGGTGATTTCTCTCAGCCCACCGCGCAGTTCTTGAACCGCGTTGGACGGTAAAGATGTTTTTCGGCACACCCACTCTCCGCGCTTCTTATCGAAGTCGACCGTGGCGCGATACTCTACCGTTTCATACTTGAATACAGGCAATGGTTTCAACGGTGGCCAAGTGCCGGCCAGGATGGATTTCATCTCGGCCTGTTGGACTGAAGAGGTTAATCCAGCGATGTTGGCCTTAGTCGATCTCATGATTCGGCCCAAAAAGCTCTGCGTTCAGAACCCTGTCGGTGGCGAAAAACCTGTGCTGTGAACCCCAACACCATCCGAAGAAATTAGTTTCTCTTTGCCTCCGCACAAGCCTGATGACCGACGAGTAGTGTTGTAGCTTGTGCGTCCTCCCAGGACTGCACGGGTTTGCCGTATTGCCTGTGGCGCCTTCAAACCCTTCCTTTTGAGCTGTATAGAAAGAGGGCAGGGTAGGATCAAGCCGCCTCGGGGCGAGGGTCCAACGCGCGCGTCCGCCTTAGGCCGCCGCCCGGACAAGCGGGTACTAGCCTTGCGCTTGTTCCGCTTGTCGAGTATTCCAGTGCGCTCTCCGTCAGGCAGAACCTTCAAGCAGCGGGTAAGCCGCATACCTGACGGGCGACCGAGCCCTGAAGCGCCTTCCGAGTGCGGGAGACTGGGCGATTGTTGCCATGCTGAGCGGCCACTGAAGAAATCCGATTTGCAGCAACTTTTTACATTGAGCGGGTTGAAAGGTCTATGCGCGCCGGGATCGGAGGGTGAACCTGTGAGAATCCCCATGGAGGAGAATATCTGGAGATGGGTCTGGCTTGGGGTCGCCATTCTCGTATTCACGATCGCAATTGTGCTTGCAAAGAATGTTCGATGATTCATTCCGCTCCGCAAATGCCTAGCGTTGGCTAAGGGACTTGCCCATCGTGGCAAGAGACAAAACCATGCAAATGAGTTGCTGCGGCCTCGGGTCTTTGTTGCGTGCTGATGCCAACTGTCCCACGCGTCATATCGCTATGTACATCGCGGGACACTTTCGACAAGAAAACGGCCCGAAGCTTGCTGCCTCCGGGCCGATGTGGTGATTTCCGGCCGTTCAAGCTGCGATTTGTTTGGTAAACGGAACAGAGGACTTGATTTCAATCTTGCGCGGCAGTGCCATGACAGCCACTGGTGCCGTCATCTCCAGCACGCCATTGGCGTATTCGGCGGTCAGTTTCTCTGCGAGGTCGCCCTCGGGCGATCAGCGGTCAGATTGTAAGTTGTAATACCGCAAAAGGGCCCTTCTTGGAAGCATGCTTTTGAACTCGTCCGGAGGTACATCAACCCCTGCCACCCCTCCACAACTCCGCGCCCTCACCAGCCCTGAAACGAAAAAAATCGAGAGCTTCCGAGCCGTGATGAGCGTCACATTGCCCCGTGATTCAAGTTACGGCGGGTCTGTGCCTGCTAAATGGATAATCTTGGTTGGAGGTGCGAGATGCCAACCGATGACCGCGACCTCTTAGACGTTCTGAAGTTTGAGCTCGCTTTTCTCGAACAGGGCGGCTATGGCCGTTCGCCGAGAACTCCTCACAAACCTCAATACATTCTTGAAGACTCTCTCACCTGCATGAACTACGATTCCAAAGAGAATTCCGGTCCGTGCAGTGATTGTGTTCTCATAAACCTGGTGCCGCTCGAGCGACGCTCCGAAAAAATTCCCTGCCGCCACATCCCGCTCAACGTATCCGGCGAGACGCTCGAGTCCCTCTACCAGCGCAGTAATCAAAACGAGATCGAGGAGGCAGTTGGGGGCTGGCTAAGAACTCTTATTCATGGAGCAGCCGTTTCTGCGCATTCGCGACCGGCTCTTCCCTGATCAGGCGGTGGCCTTCACGCCGAACTCCGTCACATTGACCAGCCGCCTTGCGGATTGTCCAAAGTGATTCTAAGCACTCGCC